>Ga0299907_10002043_pt1 | contig 12149 bp, 8 predicted proteins | sample RVTome_16_FD_198680 | JGI IMG/M metagenome (GOLD analysis project Ga0299907, IMG submission 198680) | Soil microbial communities from uranium-contaminated site in the Upper Colorado River Basin, Wyoming, United States - RVT152D67 (version 2) ...
GGCGAGGGCGGCGTCGAGCCGGCCACCGTTGGGGGTGGAGAGCACCGGGTTGCCGGCCACCGTGAGCAGGGCCCGCACCTGGCCGGGCCCGGCAGTGTCGATCTCCTCGGCCAGGCACACCACCGGAAGCTCCCCGAACGACTCGGGCAGACCCCGGACCCGGCTGCTCCAGCGCCCCAGCGTCACGCCCCGCCCGGTCCCGGACCGGCCCCGGGTGTTGGCCGCGCCCGCCGCCGCCTTGGGGAACATGGCCCCGCCGGGACGGTCGAGGTTGCCGGTGAGGATGTTGAGCACGTCCACCAGCCACGACGTGAGGGTGCCGAACTCGACCGTGGTGGTGCCGATGCGGCCGTAGACCGCCGCCGCGGGCGCCGCCGCCAGCTCCCGAGCCAGCCGGGCGACGGTTCCGGCGTCGACGCCGGTAACCGGGCCCACGGCCTCCGGAGTGAAGGTCCGGGCCAGGCGCTCGACCACCTCGATGCCGGCCAGATACCGTCCCGCCGGTCCGGGGTCGACCAGCCCCTCGGCGAACAGGACGCTGACCATCCCCATGAGAAGGTGGGCGTCGGTCCCGGGGCGGATGGCGACATGCTCGTCGGCCGCCTCCGCCGTCCGGCTGCGGCGGGGATCCACCACCACCAGGCGGCCACCGCGGGCCCGGAGGGCTTCCAGCCGGCCGGGCCAGTCGGGGGCGGTGGCCAGGCTGCCGTTGGAGACGTACGGGTTGGCGCCCAGCATGAGCAGGTGGTCGGTGCGGTCGACGTCGGGGACGGGCACCGACAGCTGCGCACCGAACATGAGGGCGGCGGCGATCTCCTTGGGCCGCTGGTCCACTGTGCTGGCCGAGAACACGTTACGGGTCCCGAGGGCTCGTAGCAGCGGCCGCAGGTAGAGCTGGCCGGCGAGATTGTGGACGTTGGGGTTGCCCACGTAGGCGGCCAGAGCGATGCGCCCATGAGTGGAGATGACCTCTCCCAGTCGTTGCTCCACGACGGCCAGGGCCTCGGCCCAGGTGGCCTCCTCATGGCGGCCGGCCCGCCGCACCAAAGGCGTGCGCAGCCGGTCGGGGTCTTCGTGGAGAGCCTTGAGCGAGGAGCCCTTCGGACACAGGTAGCCGTGGCTGAAGACGTCCTCGCGGTCACCCCGGATGCGGGTCACCGTGGAGCCCGAGAGGGCGATCTCCAGACCACAGCCCGCCTCGCACAGCGGGCAGGTCCGGAAGGCGACCGTCGTGGTCCCGTTCATGCCCGTAGCATGCCCGGCCGCCGGCGCAGAGGGCGAGCCCGGTCCCTGCTCGTCGGTTTGCCAGGAGGAAGGTTCGCTCTAGCCCTCGTCGAGGTAGTCCCGCAGCCGCTGGGACCGGGTCGGATGGCGCAGCTTGGCCAGGGTCTTCGACTCGATCTGGCGGATCCGCTCTCGCGTCACCCCGAACTCCTTGCCCACCTCTTCCAGGGTGTGGAGCTGGCCGTCGTCGAGACCGAAGCGCAGGCGCACCACCCGCCGCTCCCGCTCCGAGAGCTGCTCGAGGGCTTCCTCCACCGCTTCGGTGAGCAGGGCCCGGGCGGCGGCATCGGCGGGGGCGATCGCCCCCGGATCCTCCACGAAGTCACCCAGCAGGCTGTCGTCCTCGTCCCCGACGGGTGCTTCCAGGGAGACCGGCTCCTGGGAGATGCGCTGGATCTCCCGGACCCGCTCGGGCACCATGCCGAGCTTCTCGCCCAGCTCCTCCATGGTGGGCTCCCGGCCCTTCTCCTGCACCATCTGACGCTGCACCCGGGTGACCTTGTTGATGGTCTCCACCATGTGGACGGGGATGCGGATGGTGCGGGCCTGGTCGGCGATGGCCCGGGTGATGGCCTGGCGGATCCACCAGGTGGCGTAGGTGGAGAACTTGAAACCCTTCGTGTAGTCGAACTTCTCCACGGCCCGCATGAGGCCGAGGTTGCCCTCCTGGATCAGGTCGAGGAGGAGCATGCCGCGCCCGACGTAGCGCTTGGCGATCGACACCACCAGGCGCAGGTTGGCCTCGATGAGCTGACGCTTGGCCCGCAGCCCGTCCGCGGCCCTGGCGTGGAGCGACCCCTCGTCGACAGAAGGCAGTGAACCGTTGGCCTCGGCGATCTCCGCGGTGGCGGCGAGGCCGGCTTCGATGCGCTGGGCCAGGTTCACTTCCTGGGCGGCGGTGAGCAGGGGGACCTTGCCGATCTCCTTCAGGTACATCCGCACCGGGTCCGACACGCCGCCCTCGCCGAGACGATCCGGGCGGGCGGCGGCGTCGGAGGTTTCCGATGCCCCGGCCCGACTGCGAGGCCGGGAGGGTGCCGGCTGGGCCGGCGTGGCCTCGGGCGGAGGGGGGGCGACGGCGGCGGCGGCCGCGGCGGCGGCATCCAGCGCGGCTGCCGCTTCGAGGGCGGCGGTGGCCGCGGGGTCCCCGGCCGCTTCGGCCGCCAGTTCGGCGGCGACCTCGTCCACCAGCTCCACGCCCTGCGAGCGGATGTAGCCGTAGATCCGCTCCAGCATTTCGGTCGACGGCTCTACATCGGAGAGGACATCGAACACGTCGCCGGTGGTCAGGGAACCCTGAGCCTTTCCCTTCGCGACCAGCAGAGCCAGCCCGTGTACGGGCAAGCCTTCGAGTCCCTCGGAGAATGGCCTGACCGGCTCCCCCACAGCGATTCCTACTCCTCGCCCGATGCGCCAACCCAGGGTAGCAACTGGGCCGCGACGCGGTGAGCAACCCCCCATGCGCCGCCTTGCCGCGCCGCCACCAATTCGTCCAAAAGATGCTTGAGCTCGCTGGCCCGGTCGTCGCCCGCCCGGACCATGACCCGCAGCCGCCGTTCGGCGGCCGCCTCCGTGACCTGGACGAGGACGGACGTGGCATAGGGGTCGGGATCCTCACCCCAGGGTGGGTCCTCCACAGCCAGACGCTCGAGCAGGTCGGCGGCGGCGCCGGTGGCCCGCCCCAGCGCCTCGTGGAAGGTGGCAGACGATGCCAGGGCCACGAACGCCTCCCGGGAGACGGGCTCGGCGAACACCTCGGCCCGGATGCGGCCGGCCACCAGCTCCGGCGCGTGCACGGCCACCCGGAGGGCCTCGATCTCTGGCCCTTCCAGGGGCGGCGGTCGGCCAGGGACGGACTCCGCCGTTCCGGCCCCCGAGCGGGTCGGCGCGGGCACCGACCGCGCCGGCGACGCCGCCGCCCGCCGCAGGCGTTCGACGTCGATGGTGAGGCGCTCGGCCAGGTCCATGAGGTACTGGTCCCGCACCAGGTCGTCCGGATGCTCGGCCACGAGGGCCACCGCGGCCTTGGCCGTGGTCGCCCGGCCCTCGGCGCTTCCCGTGTCCGCCGAGGCCAGGAGGCGGTCGAGGCGGAAGCGGAGGAACGGCCGGGCACCGGAGACCGCCGCCACCAGGGCGGCCGGATCGGCCCGGCCCACGTCGGCGGGATCCTGGCCGGTGGGCAGGTCGGCCACCGACAGGCGCATCTCGTACCGGGCCTCCCACCGGTAGATGCGCTCGGCGGCAGCCTGGCCGGCATCGTCGGCGTCGTAGGCCAGGACCAGGCCAGGAGTGAAGTTCTTCAGCAGCCGGAGGTGGTCTTCCATCAGGGCGGTGCCGCAGGTGGCCACCGCCCGGGGCACGCCGGCCAGAAAAAAGGCGAGCACGTCGGTATAGCCCTCGCACACCACCGCCTCGTTCTTGGCCACGATGTCCTCCTTGGCCCAGTTGAGGCCGTAGAGGACACGACTCTTCTGGTACACCGCCGATTCGGGCGAGTTCTTGTACTTCGGTCCACCCGCCTCGAGGGCCCGCCCGCCGAAGCCGACGGCGTCGCCCCGGGCGTCGTAGATGGGGAACATCACCCGGCCCCGGAAGTGGTCCTGGAGCCGGTCAGCCCGGTTGACGAAGCACAGGCCGGCGTCGAGGAGGTCCTGACGGGAGAACTTCTTGGTCCCGAGGAACTGGGCCAGGGCATCGAACCGGTCGGGGGAGAAGCCCAGCTGGAACCGACGCGCCACTTCTCCGTCGTAGCCCCGGCTGCGCAGATAACGTCGCGCCGTGCCCGCCTCGGGGGCGTCGAGGAGGAGGTGGTGGTAGAAGCCGGCGGCGGCCGCCACCGTCTCCACCAGGCGTTGGCGCCGGTTCCGTTCCTTCCCGACGGCGGCGTCGTCATAGCGCAACTGGATCCCGGCTCGGGCGGCGAGGCGCTCCACCGCCCCGACGAAGTCGAGGTGCTCGATTTCCCGCACGAAGCTGATGGCGTCGCCCCCCACCCCGCAGCCGAAGCAGTGATAGAAGCCGAGCTCCTTGTTGACGGTGAAGCTGGCCGTCTTCTCGGTGTGGAAGGGACAGAGGCCCTGGTGGCGACGGCCGACCCGGCGCAGGGCGAGATGCTCGGAGACCACGGCCACGATGTCCGTCGCCTCCCGTACCCGGGCCACGTCCTCGTCGAGAATCCCCATGGGCGGGGACCAGCCTAAGGCCGGCGGACGTCGATGCCGACGGGCAGGCGCGCCGGGTCCCACCCGAGCCGGGCCACGGCCGATTGGAAGGCGAAGCGGTCGGTCATGCCGGCCACGTAGGTCACCGCCGCCCGCAATGCCTCCGGGCTCCCCGCCGTGGCCCGAACCGGCGCCCCCCCGGGGCCCGGGATGGCGTTGGGGCGGTCGGCGTAGAACTCCACGAGGGGCTGGAGAACCTCGATGACGGCATCGGCCTGGGCCATGGAGGCAGGGCGCAGGTAGATGTGCTCGTAGTTGAAGGCCCGCAGGGCGGCGAGCGCCTCGGCCAGGTCAGCCTGCATCCCGACCCAGCCGGTGGTGATGATGCCCTCCACCAGCCCGTCGATGAAGGCCCGGAGCTGGTGGGAGCGGCTGGCGCCGGCTCGCTCGGTGACGAGCGGCGGCAGCATCTCGGGGCTGACGATCCCGGCCCGGACGGCGTCCTCGAGATCGTGGGCGGAGTAGGCGCACCGGTCGGCCCAGCTCACCACCGCCCCTTCCGGGGTGGCAGGGGCGGGCCGGGACCAGGAATGGTTGCGGATCCCGTCGAGGGTCTCGGCACACAGGTTGAGGGGGGCGAGCACGACGTCCGCACCCCAGGTGGCGTGGTCGTACCCGCCTTCCACGTAGGGGCTGAGGGCCTCTTCGCTGGCATGCCCGCCGGGGCCGTGGCCGCAGTCGTGGCCCAGGGCGATGGCCTCGGTGAGGGCCACGTTGAGGCGGGTGGCGCGGGCCACCGCGGTCGCCACCTGGGCAACCTCCAGGGCGTGGGTGAGGCGGGTCCGCTGGTGGTCGTCGGGAAAGACGAACACCTGCGTCTTGCCCGCCAGGCGGCGGAAGGCGCTGGAGTGGAGGATCCGGTCCCGGTCGCGTTCGAAGCAGGTGCGTATGGGGTCGGGCTCCTCGGGACGGGACCGGGATCCGGCACCAGAAGGCCGGGTCGCCCCCGGGGCGAGCCATGAGTCCTCGGCCGATTCGCGCTCGGTCCGGCCGAGGGGCCGCACCTCGCCCACGTTGACCTGCCCGTCGGCGTGCGCCAGCCGGATGTCGGGGACGCCGTCGAAGCCCTCCATGGTCGACGCCCACCGCTTGGCCCGTTCGCTCACGCCCATACAGCGACGGTACCAGCGGAGTGTGACAGTGCTCATGGTGGCGGGCACTCGGCGGGGCGGGGCGGCCCCTCGCTGCGCATCTTCCTTCGGAACACGCCCGCCACTTGCGGCGGGGACCCCAACCCCACCGCCTCAAAAAGTCCCGGGGGCCCGCCGAGGCTGGGGTCTCGACGGGCCGCACCCGGGGCCGCGAGCCGAGCGCAGGCTCGGCCACGTCCGGACCCGACGGGGACGTCAAGCCGGCGGGGGGTCCGGCTCGCCGCTTGCCCCCGGGGGTCCGGGGTCAGGGAACGAAAGGTTTGTTGCTCAGGCGCCGATGGCCCGGCGGGACTGCAGCCACCGCTGGAGCGCCAGGACGTCGTCCTCGCGGTAGCGGCGGTGCCCACCCAGGGTCCGCACCGTCACCAGGCGGCCACAGGCGGCCAGCCGGCGGAGCCGAGCCAGGGAAACACCGAGAGCCTCGGCTGCCTCGGCCGGGCGCATCATCCGAACGTCGTCCATGATCTCCTCCAGGTCGAAAAGGGGGCGACGGTCTGTTTGCACCCCTCAGCGGACCGCCTTGCGGGTCCGTCCATACAAATGTCGGTTTTCGACCGCCCCGAGAACATGGCCCGAACGCGTCATTTCCGGGTAGTCAGAAGTGACTAGTCATTCTGTTCGGGGGAACAGAAGAGACCTGCGGACAGACCTCTAGGCGCTGGAGGCGGGACCACCCTCGCCGAGGGCCGCGTGGGCGGCGGCGAGGCGGGCGAGGGGCACCCGGAACGGTGAACACGACACGTAGTCGAGCCCGACCTCGTGGCAGAAATGCACCGAGGCCGGGTCGCCGCCGTGCTCGCCGCAGATGCCGAGCTTGAGGTCGGCCCGGGCTTCCCGGCCCTTCCGGCAGGCCCAGCGCACCAGCTGGCCCACGCCGTCCCGGTCGAGCGTCTCGAAGGGATTGGCGGGGATGAGCTTCTGCGTCAGGTAGGGCGTCATGATCCGCCCTTCGACGTCGTCCCGCGAGAACCCGAACGTCATCTGGGTGAGGTCGTTGGTGCCGAAGGAGAAGAACTCGGCCGTGGCCGCGATGCTGGCCGCGTCGATGGCCGCCCGGGGGGTCTCGATCATGGTGCCGACGAGGTAGTCGACCTCCACACCGGCGGCCTGCATGACGGCTCCGGCCGCCTCCCGGGTCCAGTCGGTGAGGAGGGCGAGCTCTGGACCCGACACCACCAGGGGGATCATGATCTCCACCCGGGGATCGCCGCCGGCCTGCTTCCGCTCCACGGCCGCCTCCATGAGGGCCCGCACCTGCATCTTGTACAGGGCCGGCTTGATGACCCCGAGGCGGCAGCCCCGGGTCCCCAGCATGGGGTTGACCTCCTGCCAGGACCGGGCCGCCCGCAGGAGAGCCTCCTCCTCTGCCGAGAGACCCACCGTGGCCTGCTTGACGGCCAGCTCCTCGGTGTCGGGCAGGAACTCGTGCAGCGGCGGGTCGAGGAGACGCACCGTGACCGGCAGCCCGTCCATGGCCTCGAGGATCCCGACGAAGTCCGCCCGCTGGAGAACCTCGAGCTCGTCGAGGGCGTCCTGCTCGTCAGCCTCGTTGTCGGCCAGGATCATCCGGCGGACGATGGCCACCCGGTCCTCGCCCAGGAACATGTGCTCCGTCCGGCACAGGCCGATCCCCTCGGCCCCGAACTCCCGGGCCCGGGCGGAGTCCTCGGGGGTGTCGGCGTTGGTGCGCACCTTCATGGTTCGGAACTGGTCGGCCCAGGCCAGCACGGTGGCGAAGTGTTCGTTCGGCTCGGGGATGACGACCACCACGTCGCCCAGGACGACCTCGCCGGTGGTGCCGTTGATGGAGATGTGGTCACCTTCGGCCACGGTGATGCCGCCGGCGGTGAAGTGCTTGGCCTTCAGGTCGATCCTGACCTCCTCCGCCCCGCAGATGGCGGGCTTGCCCATGCCCCGGGCCACCACCGCGGCGTGGGACACCAGGCCGCCGCGCGACGTCAGGATGCCCTCGGCGGCGATCATCCCGTGGAGGTCGTCAGGGGAGGTCTCGGGGCGGACCAGGATGACCCGCTCGCCGGCCTCAGCGTGACTCTGGGCATCGTCGGCGGTGAAGTACACGGCGCCCACCGCCGCCCCGGGCGAGGCGTTGAGACCCTTGGCCAGCGTCTTGTACTTCGCCTTGGGGTCGAATTGGGGGTGGAGCAGCTGGTCGAGCTGGGTGGGCTGGATCCGCAGCACCGCCTCCCGCTCGTTGATCATGCCCTCGTCCACCATCTCGACCGCCATCCGCAGGGCGGCCGCCGCCGTGCGCTTCCCCACCCGGGTCTGGAGCATGTAGAGGCGCCCCTGCTCGATGGTGAACTCGATGTCGCACATGTCGCGGTAGTGGGCCTCGAGGGTGGCCATGTTCTCCAGCAGCTGGGTGTGGCACTCGCCGAAGTGGTTGGCCATGGCGTCGAGCGGCTCGGTGACCCGGATGCCGGCTACGACGTCCTCGCCCTGGGCATTGCTCAGGAAGTCGCCGTAAGGCGCCCGCTCCCCCGTCGCCGGGTTGCGGGTGAAGGCCACGCCGGTGCCCGAGTCCTCACCCTTGTTGCCGAAGACCATCGTCTGGACGTTGACCGCCGTCCCCAGGTCGTCCCGGATGCCCTCCATGCGGCGGTAGTCCCTGGCCCGCCGTCCGTTCCAGGAGCGGAACACGGCCTCGATGGCGGCGGCCAACTGCTCGTCGGGATCCTGGGGAAAATCGGCGCCAGTTTCGAGGGAGACGAGGTGCTTGAACGTCTCAGTGACGCCCTGCAGGTCATCGGCTGACAAGTCCGTTTCGCTCGCCAGTCCCTTGGCCTCGATGACGTTGTGGAACGCATCCTCGAAGAGTTCGCCTTTGACCTCGAGGACGACCTTGCCGAACATCTGGACGAAGCGACGGTAGGAGTCCCAAGCGAAGCGGTCATTGCCAGTCTGCTCGGCCAGGCCCTTCACGGAGGTGTCGTTGAGCCCGAGGTTCAAGACGGTGTCCATCATGCCGGGCATCGAGAACGCCGCCCCGGAGCGCACAGAAACCAGGAGCGGGTCGGTCTCGTCGCCCAGGCGCTTGCCCGCCTCGGCCTCCAGGGTGGCACGGGCCACCGCCACCTCGTCCATGAGCCCGTCAGGCAGGACGTTGCCGGCGGCCATGTAGGCCTTGCAGGCGTCGGTGCTGATGGTGAAGCCGGGCGGGACAGGCAGGCCCAGGCTGGTCATCTCGGCCAGGTTCGCCCCCTTGCCCCCCAGGAGGTACTTCTGGTCCCGGTTCCCTTCGCGGAAGGCGTAGACGTACTTCGGCATTTCCGTCCTCCTTGGGGCTGCGGCTCAGCGGGGCAGGCGGTCGGAGAGATGGGAGACGAGGTCGTCGATCGAGACCCGCTCCTGGGCCATCGAGTCCCGCTCCCGAACCGTGACCGCCTTGTCGTCGAGCGTGTCGAAGTCGACCGTCACGCAGAACGGCGTGCCGATCTCGTCGTGGCGCCGGTAGCGCCGGCCGATGGCCCCGGCCTCGTCGTAGTCGATCTGGAAGGAGGGCCGCAGGGAGGCGGCCACCTCCTTGGCCGTCGGCGAGAGGCGCTCGTTCTTGGACAGGGGCAGGACCGCGACCTTGATGGGGGCCAGACGGGGATCGAGGCGGAGCACCGTGCGCTTCTCGCCCCGGACCTCCTCCTCGTCGTAGGCGGCGAGCAGGAAGGCCAGGGTGGCCCGGTCGGCGCCGGCCGAGGGCTCGACGACATGGGGCACGTAGCGACGGTCGCCCTCCTGGTCGAAGTAGGTGAGGTCCTTGCCCGAGAACTCGGCGTGCTTGGACAGATCGAAATCGGTCCGGTTGGCGATTCCCTCCAGCTCCCCCCATCCCCAGGGGTAGAGGTACTCGACGTCGGCCGTGCCCGTCGAATAGTGAGAGAGCTCGTCGGCTTCGTGCTGGCGGAGGCGCAACAGGTCGTCGGGGATGCCCAGGTCCCGGTACCAGCGCAGCCGTTCGGCGCACCAGTACTCGAACCACTTCTGGCCCTCCTCGGGGGGCACGAAGTACTCCAGCTCCATCTGCTCGAACTCGCGGGTGCGGAAGGTGAAGTTCCCGGGGGTGATCTCGTTGCGGAACGCCTTGCCGATCTGGGCGATCCCGAAGGGGGGCTTCTTGCGGGACGTGGTCTGCACCTGGGGGAAGTTGACGAAGATCCCCTGGGCCGTCTCGGGGCGCAGCCAGGCGATGGAGGCGTCGTCCTCCACCGGACCGACGTAGGTCTTGAACATCAGGTTGAACTGGCGGGCGTCGGTGAAGGAGTCCTTGGCGCCGCAGTTGGGACAGGCGCCGGACGCGGGCAACTGATCAGCCCGGAACCGCTCCTGGCAGTTGCGGCAGTCGACGAGGGGATCGGAGAAGGTGGCGACGTGGCCCGACGCCTCCCACACCTTCGGCGCCATGAGGATGGCGGCGTCGAGCCCGACGATGTCGTCGCGACACTGGACCATGGCCCGCCACCACGCCTCCTTGACGTTGCGCTTGAGCAGCACCCCGAGAGGCCCGTAGTCCCAGGTGGAGCGGAACCCGCCGTAGATCTCCGAGGACGGGAACACGAACCCCCGGCGCTTGGCCAGGTTGACGATGCGGTCCATGAGATCAGGGGCGGGGGGCATGCGGAGCAATGGTAGTCAGGAGGATGGCCCCGCTCCGCAGGCGTCGTTCCAGGTGGTGCTCGAGGGCGCGCACGGCGAGCGATTCCGCTTCGGCCAGGGCGGGGCCGGGCGGTTCGGCCAGCACCCCCCGCACACCGCCGCCCAGGATTCTGCCCACGACGGCGAGGGCACCCGCGCTGCACCGTGGCGCGCCCGGACCGGCACACGAAAGGCAAAGGACACCCCCCTCCATCAGGTCGAAGGTGGCGGCCGCAGGGACCGGCTCGTCGCAGTGGGCGCAGGCTTCGAGGACCGGATGGAATCCCTCCAGGGACAGGAGCTTCCAGAAGAAGGCCACGGCCACGGCGGGAACCGGCGCCTCGGCCAGCGTGCCCAGCGCCCCGACCAGCATGCGGTAGAGGGGGATGTTGGCCTGGCGCTCCTGGGCCACGGCGTCCGTGGCCTCCAGCATGGCCACGGCCTGGGTGAAGGCCTCGTAGTCCTCCCGCAGCGGGCGGTGGGCGGAGATCGTCTCCACCTGGGTGACGACATCGAGGTTGCGGCCCTCGTAGAGCTGGAGGGCGACGTGGCTGGTGGGCTCCAGGCGGGCCCCGAAACGGCTCTTGGGCTTGCGGATGCCCTTGGCCACGGCCCGGACGGTGCCCCGCCCCTCGGTCAGGAAGGTGACGATACGGTCGGCCTCCCCCAGCTTGATCGTGCGCAGCACGACCCCGCGTTCCCGGTACAGGCCTGGCATACCGCCAGTGTAACTACGCCGGCGTCATTTACCTGGGCCCGGCCCGACGGCCATCAGTCATCGTCGGTCTCGAGGCCGCCGAAGCGGCGATCGCGCTTCTGGTAGGCGGCAATGGCCTCGAACAGGTTCTCCCGGCGGAAGTCGGGCCAGAGCACCTCGGTGAAGTAGAGCTCGGAATAGGCCAGCTGCCACAGCAGGTAGTTGGAGATGCGGTACTCCCCCGAGGTGCGCACCAGGAGATCGGGATCGGGGACGTCGGGCAGGTACAGATGCCGGGCCAGGGTCCGCTCGTTGACCCGATCGGGGTCCAGGCGCCCGGCGGCCACCTCCCGGGCGATGCCCCGGGCGGCGTCGACCAGCTCGGCCCGCCCGCCGTAGTTGAAGGCCACCACCAGGGTCATGGCCCGGTTGCGCCGGGTGAGATCCTCGGCTTCCTCCATGCGGCGCAGCACCCGGGCCGGCACCCGCCCGCTGCGGCGGCCGGAGAAGCGGATCCTCACGTCCCGCTCGTGCAGCTCGTCACGCCGGCGCATGAGCAGGGCTTCGTTGAAGTTCATGAGGAACCGGACCTCGTCGAGGGGCCGGCGCCAGTTCTCGGTGGAAAAGGCATACACGGTGAGCCATTTCACGCCCAGCTCCAAGGCCCCCTCCATGGTGTCGAAGAGGGCCTCCTCCCCCGCCGCGTGGCCTTCGGTGCGCTTCTTGCCCTGGCGCTTGGCCCATCGGCCATTCCCGTCCATGACAAGGGCCACATGACGCGGAATGCGGTCGGGATCAAGGCCGGCGGGGACCATCAGGGCCTGCGCAGCAGAGGTTCAGCCAACTTTGAGGGTGGCCTGCATGCCGGCGGCCCGGTGCCCGGGTACCTCGCAGAAGAGGACGTACGACCCCGGACCGACCTCGAGGGTGCCGCTCTTGGACTCTCCCTTGCCGGCCGTCTCGAGCTTCTTGAACTTGGGCTGGCCCTCCACCGAGAGGGTGTGGAGCTGGGTGTCCTCGTTGCGCAGCGTGATGTCGACCGGCCCGGCCGGCACGGCGAGCTCGGCCGGTTCGAACAGCAGGCCCGGCTTGGCCACCACGTCGGCCGCGGCCTCGCCGGCACCGCCTCCGCCCGCCCCTTCGGCCACC
>Ga0299907_10002044_pt1 | contig 12149 bp, 6 predicted proteins | sample RVTome_16_FD_198680 | JGI IMG/M metagenome (GOLD analysis project Ga0299907, IMG submission 198680) | Soil microbial communities from uranium-contaminated site in the Upper Colorado River Basin, Wyoming, United States - RVT152D67 (version 2) ...
CGTGTAGCGGCCGTACCGGTCGTGCCCCGAGCCGCGGGTGAAGTACGCGCCCCGGGAGTGGGTGCCGGGCAGCGTCCTCGGCGCGACCTGGTCCGGCTCGTCGTCGCCGAGATAGCGGTGGAACGCGGTCATCTTCTCGAGCGCGTCGGCGTCCAGGACCTTACCCCGGTCGGGCGCGTAGCCGTCGTCCCAGCGCAGGCGCGGGATGAGCCAGTCGTTCATGCCTATGTCGAGGTCGCTCACGACGAACACCGGCGTCTGGAACCGTTCCGTCAGGTCGAAGGCGCGCACCGCGAAGTCGAAGCACTCCCCCGGGTCGGCCGGGAACAGGGCGAGGTGCTTCGTGTCGCCGTGGGAGGCGTAAGCGACCAGGGTGAGGTCCCCCTGCTGGGTCCGCGTCGGCATGCCCGTGGAAGGACCCGCGCGCTGCACGTCGAAGAAGACCGAGGGGATTTCCGCGTAGTAGGCCAGTCCGATGAACTCGCTCATGAGCGAGATGCCCGGACCGGCGGTCGGAGAGAACGCGCGCGCGCCGGCCCAACCGGCGCCGATGACCATGCCCGCCGCCGCCAGCTCGTCCTCCGCCTGCAGGATCATGTAGCGCTTCGCGCCCGTGTCGGCGTCGGTCCGGTAACGGCCGCAGAAGCGGCGGAAGGCGTCCATCAGCGATGTGGCGGGGGTGATCGGGTACCACGCACCCACCGTCGCTCCGGCGTACACGCACCCCAGCGCCGCGGCGGTGTTGCCGTCCATGAGCACCGCGTCGTCGTTTCCCCGCATCGGCGACAGCCGGATCGGCAGCGGGCAGTCGAAGTGCTCCCGCGCGAATCCGTGGCCCAGCGCGATCGCGAGGAGGTTCGAGTCCATGAGCGCCTTCTTGCGGGAGAACGTCTCGTGCAGCAGCTCGTCCACGACGGCCCGGTCGATGTCGAGCAGCGCGGCCAGCGTCCCCACGTAGACGATGTTCTTCATCAGGACGCGCTCGCGGCCGCCGGTGAAGTGGTCCACGCACATCTGGCCGAACGGCACCCCCAGGAACGTGACGTCGTCCCGCCGGAGCCCGCTCTCCAGCGGCCAGGACGAATCGTGGAGCAGCCAGCCGCCCGGGCGCACCTCGGCGATGTCCCGGGCGTAGGTCGCCGGGTTCATCGCGACGATCAGGTCGAAGTCGGGCGTGCGCGCGTTGTAGCCCTGGCCGTTGACCCGGAGCTCGTACCAGGTGGGAAGTCCCTGGATGTTGGAGGGAAAGACGTTCTTGCCGGAGACCGGGACGCCCATCCTGAAGATGGACTGCATGAGAAGCCCGTTCGCGCTCGCAGAGCCCGTGCCGTTGACCGTCCCGATCTTGAACGCGAAGTCGTTGACGCGCTCCCCGGAAAGCGCTGCCTGGGGGTCGGCCATGTATCGAAATCCACCTTCGGGCTCTGTCAGGGGTGACTCCACCGCTTCGGAGCTTATCATACCTGGCCTTCGGTCCGAGACAAGTCCGCGCGGGCGGTCGGGGGCGGCCGCGACCGAGCGTTGTCGGACGGCATTGCGATCGAGCGAACAGTGAGGAAACAAACGATGCACCGCCCGAATCTCCCCGAGACATCGGCCGTCGGTTGAGCGTCCTCCAGCACTGGCTCGCGGGCCACGGAGTCGGCGGCCTCACGCTCGCCTTCCTGGTCGCCGCGCTGATGGGGCTGCGGCACGCCACCGACCCCGACCACCTGACCGCCGTTTCGACGCTCGTCCTCTCCGACCGCCGACGGGGAGCGCGCTCCGCGGCCCGGCACGGCCTCGCGTGGGGGCTGGGCCACGGGGTGACGCTGTTCCTGTTCGGGCTCCCCGTGGTCTTCTTCGACGCGTTCCTGGCGCCTACTCTCCAGCGCGTAGCAGAGGCCGCCATCGGGGCAGTGATCGTGCTTCTGGCCGCGCGCCTGTTGCTGCGCTGGCGGCGTGGGTACTTCCACTCCCATCCGCACCGTCACGGTCTGATCGAGCACGCGCACCCGCACGCGCACGAGAGCGCGCCCGCCCACGACGCCCGCGTGGACGACACGGTGCCCGTCGCCCACGCCCACACGCACGCCGAGGACCTCGGCGCCGGTGCGCTGCAAGCGTTCGGGGTGGGACTGCTCCACGGAGTGGGTGGTTCCGCCGCGGCGGGGGCGCTGATGATCGCGGCGGTCGCCGACGGCACGAGCGGAGCCGGGGCGCTGGTGGTCTACGCGGGCACCACCGCGGGGGCGATGGCGGTTGTGTCGGCCGGGGTGGGCCAGGCTCTGGTGTGGGGCTGGGCGGGCAGGCGCTTCGAGACCGTCGTGCCGGCTTTCGCCGCCTTCGGCGTTTTCTTCGGCGTTTGGTACGCGCTGGCGGCGTTTTGAGGGTTGGCCCCAGGGCGCGCCCGATCACCACACGGGGAACCGCCGGCTAGAGTTGGAGTCCCGGCCACGAGGCCTACGCCTAACGGACCTCGGGGCGCTCGCGGTCGGCGCGCCGCGTGAGCTCCGTGAACCGGGACAGATACTCCCTCGCCTTCTCGTCCTCGCCCGTCGCCCGCGCCGCCACGGCCGCGCCGTGAAGCGAGCGAAACCGGTTCGGGCTGCTCTCTAGCGCCGCCTCGAACGCGGCCAGGGCCTCGGCGGATCGCCCGAGCTCCAGCAGCAGTTCCCCCAGCAGCTCGCGGACGGGGATCACCGCTCCCGGCGTGATCGGCGGCTTGTCGGCCCCGTCTTCCAGGTCGGCGGCGGCGCGCAGCCCCTCGATCGCTTCCTCGTGGTCTTCCCCGGCGGCGGCCAGCCAGGCCTCGACCGCCCGTCCCTGCACGTCGACCGTGTTCGCCCAAAGGGCGAGCGACGCGGCGCGAAGCCGTTTCTCGCACGCTGCCAGGTCGTCTACGGTGCGGCGCGCGTCGGCCAGGTTCCCCGTGTTCACAGCGCCCAACCCCCGCGCGAACCAGAGCGTCGCCTCGGCCCAGCACATCGGACCGCCCGGGAACCAGCCCTCCGGCACCTCCAGAGCGGCCGCCTCGGCCGACTTCCGGCGCTCCACGGCGTAGCGCGCGGGGATGGCCGCCAGGGCGTACAGGCCCGCCGGATAGTTCGAGTCGCTCTCGTTCAATCGTGCCCGCACCTCCGGGAGCCGATCGAGGATGGCTCGCGCCTCGCGGTCTCGCCCTTCCTGTAAGTAGGCATAGGCCAGGTAATCGGTGGCGTGCAGCTCCTCGCCGGTCCAGCCGTCTCGGCGTGCCGCCTGCGCGGCAGCCAGGTTGGAGGCGATGGACTCATCCCAGAGGCCCAGCCGGGTGAAGATGTGCGAGGGCATGTGCAGGGCGTGCGGAGCGTCCGGCGCGATGCTCGCATATCGCTGCGCCGCCGGCAGGCCCCCGTCGGCCAGCGCCGGATAGTCGGAACTGTGGATGATGTAGTGCGCCACGCCGGGGTGATCCGGATATTGCTCGAACACCCCCTCGAGCATCGCGCGAGCCTTCTTCTGCCGGGCGTACGTCTCGTCCTTCGGGGACGCGGCGGCGGTCCCGAGCAACGACAGGGCGTAGAACACCTCCACTTCCACGTCGTCCGGATACGTCTCGCGCAGCGACTCCATTGCCTGCTCGTAAGCGAGCTTGCGGCTCAGGTAGTCCGCGTCGTCCGCGTCGTCGTAGACCCTCGACAGCGCTTCGATGTACCCACGCTCCCGCTCCGACACCGCACCCGTCACCGCGGCGGATTCGAGCGCACCCCGCCCGATCCGCACGTCTTCGGGCGTCGGCCGCTCCCAGAGCTGACGGAACCTGCTCATCGCGACGCCCCAGTACGCCATGGCGCAGCCCGGGTTGTCGCGCGCCACGTCGGTGAACGCCGCCTCGGCGGCCCGATACCAGAAGGAATGGAGCATCGCCACGGCGCGGTTGAAGTCCTCACGGACTTCAGGTGCACACGAAGTGGCAAACTCCACCTGTCCGAGGGCCTCGCCGGCCGCCGGGACGTGCGCCTGCTGCTGGGCCGCGGCGGGGGCGGCGTGGGCCATCAGGGCGGCGAGAGCGATCAGGCCGGCCAGCGCAATCGGGGCGGCGAGCGTGATCGTCGCAGCCAAAGCGATCGGGGCCGAGAGGGGGAGAGGACTTTGAGTGCGGGGTGTCATCGGCGTACCTCCTCCTCCCTCCGGGCGCCAACCCGGGCTGTGTGTGATTCGGCCTCTCACACGGGAGGGTACGCCGCTTCTTTCATCCCATCAACTCACGGCCGTTCCACAACTTTCGAGGATAACTCGATCGAGCTGCGGCGGAAGCGCCCCCTCTTTCCGGCGAAGTCCCGGAAAGCGCGCAGCGCTAGCGCGAGCCGCCTTCCTCCTCCGCCCGCTCGACGGCGCCGGACGCGGTCACGTCCCGACGGATCCCCGCGGCGGTAGCGGGTTCGTCGGTGACCCACGCACCCAGCTCGCGCCGGATCTGGCGTGGCCAGACCTCGTCCAGCGTGTCGCCCTCGTAGAGCCGCCCGTTCTTCATCACGTAACGAACGGAGTTGGTGTTGCGGATGTCGTCGAACGGATTGCGCTCGAGCACCACGAGGTCCGCGAGCTTGCCGCTCGCCACGGATCCCACGTCGCCCTCCAGGCCGATGGCCTCCGCGCCGAAAATGGTGGCCGCGCGCAGCGCGTCGTGCTCGCTGAGCCCGCCGGACGCGACGGCCCACAGCTCCCAGTGATAGCCCAGGCCCTGGAGCTGCCCGTGACTGCCGACGCCGACCTTTCCGCCGGCCTCCACGATGGCGCGCACGGCGACGCCGTGGTCGGCGAAGACGTACTCCTCGTCGCGGAACCAGCCCGCGTTCCGACGCCTCGTCGACGAATCCAGCACCGAGTGGGGCGTAAAGCGCGCGAGCTTCGCGTCGTCGTGCGGGTTCTCCGTGGCGTAGAAGTAATTCTCGCCGAACGGACCGCCGTAGGAGACGAGTAGCGTGGGCGAGTAGAAGATCCCCGAGCGGGCGGCCAGCTCGACCACATCCCGATAGACGGGATAGATCGGGAAGGAGTGCTCCTGGCCCGCGTAGCCGTCGATCATCATGGAGATGTTGTAGCCGAACATGAGGCCGCCCTCGGTGGTCGGCATCAGCGACTGCTCCCGCGACGCCATGGCCACCCATTGCCGCTGCTGGCGGTTTCCGGCCATGTACATCTTGATGGTCTTGGTGTCGTAGTACTCGCTGTACTGGCGCAGGATGTTGCGCGCGTCGTCGAGGTCATCGATCGGATCCTCGACGTAGTTGCCGAAGACGCCCGGGCCCGTGGAGTAGATGCGCGGGCCGACCATCGCGCCGGTCTCCACGAGGTCGCCGTAGGTGAGGATGTCCGTGGTGGACGTCTGCGGATCGCGCACCGTGGTGACGCCGTAGGCGAGGTTGGCCAGGAACGCCCACGCCTCGTTCTTGTGGAGCCCGAAGGCGGGGCGGATGTGCGCGTGCGTGTCGACGAATCCCGGGACGATCGTCATGCCCGACACGTCGATCACCTCGACGTCCGCCGGAACGTCCAGCGCGCCGGCCTCGCCGACGCCGGCGATGCGGTTGTCGCGCACGAGCACCTCGCCATCTTCGATGACCTCGTCGCCCTCCATCGTGACGATGCGGGCCCCGCGCAGGACCGCGGAGCCGCTCGGGATGTCGCGTTGCGCGGTCACGAGGACGCGGCGCAGCACGGGCTCGTACTTTGGACCGTCGTCGTCGTCGTCGTCGTCGCTGTCCGCGTCCTGGTCCGCGTCCACGGTGTCCGCGTCCTCCTCGGTGGGCTCGTCGTCGACCTCCTCGCCGGCCAGCTCGCGGGCCTCGGCGATCGAGTCCTCGAAAGCCTCCGCGCGGTCCAGGTCGTAGACCACGTGGGCGTTGCCGATCGACCAGTGCACCGTGCGCCCGTCCCCGCCCCAGGCCGGGAACTGGCCGCCCACCTCGGTCAGCTTGCGGGTGGGGAACGCGGCGTTGTCGGGGTTCGACACCGAGATCGCGGGGGTTTCGCCGCCGACGTAGGGGACCGTGACCGCGTAGAGGTGGTCGTCGACCTGGGCGATGGCCCGCGCGCCGACGGGCGCCATGAAAATGGCGTCCGCTTCGTTCGGCTCGTCCGCACCGGGTCGTTTGCTGCCGGTGACCTTGACGTGCTCGCGCTCGTCGGTGCCGTCCCAGCGGATCGACAGCAGCGTGCCGTCCCGGCTCAGGTAGATGCGGTCGGACGACGCCGCGAAGTGCGGGGCGCCGCGGCCCTCCGCGGGTGCGATCAGCTCCGCCGGGGAGGGTCCGCCGGTGGCGGAGATCGAGACCAGGTCCTCGGCGGCGCCCGGGGCGAACGGCCCGGTCGCCTCGACGTATGCCCGAGCCGGCCCCCGGATCGCCACGAGGCGATCCCCCTCGGGCGCCCACGCCACGCTCGTGTAGGTGGCGGGCGCCTCCGTCAGGCGGACGTTCTGGCCGCCGTCCGCGCGCGCCCTGCGCACGTGACCGCCCGTCCTTTCCCACGTGACGTAGGCGATCCAGCGGCCATCCGGCGACCACGCCGGCTGTGCCTCCGTGTGACCGGCGTCGGTCAGCCGGCGTGGCTCGCCGTTCGGCCAGTCCACGACGTACAGACGTCCGAGAGCGCTGAAGGCCAGCATCGATCCGTCCGGGGATGGCACGGCGTCCCGGATCTCGCGCGCGCTGAAGGTCGGGCCGTCGTCGATCGGGTAGTCGAAGAACAGCGCGGGACCTATGTCGAGGTCCACGTCCACGGTGAACGGGACAGGGATCGGGTCCGAGCCGTCGACGGGCACGCGCCAGATCTTGCCCCCGTAGGACACCACGACCTCGCGCGAGTCGGGCGTGAACGCCATGCCGGGCAGGACATCGCGGTCGGCGATCGACTCCTGGTCGTCCCGCTGCACCGGATACGCGAGCCAGGTCTCCTCACCCGTTTCCAGGTCGCGCATGCGCAGCCCCGTCTCGGTGTCGTGGCGCGTCCCGTATACCAGCCAGCGCCCGTCCGGAGAGATCGTGGGCCGGAAGCCAGACCCGTAGCGGGAGGTGCGCCCGAACGTTTCCCCGGTCTCGCGGTCGTAGTAGGCGAGCTGGTACTGGGGGAGGGCCGCGTTGTAGTCCCAGCTGTTCTGCCGCCGGGAGAACCAGATGCGGCGCCCATCGGGGGTCACCGCGGCGCCCGCGCTCTTCAGGTTGTCGGGCTCGCCCAGGAGCGTCTGGCCGCTGCCCCCGTCGATGTGGCCCATCCAGAGCTGGACGACCCCGAGTCGACTCTCGCCGCGGGAGGCGATCACGTAGTCGCCGTCGGGAGTCCAGACCGGCGACATGTAGTTGCGGTCGTTGCCTTTCGTGACCTGCGTCGTGTCCCCGGTCGCGAGCTCCACCGTCCACAGGTTCTCGCCGCCGCTGCGGTCGGAGACGAACAGGACCTTCGACCCGTCCGGGCTGAACCTCGGCTGCTCGTCGAACGCCATGCCCCGGGTCAAGGGGACGGCGTTGCCACCCTCGAACGGGATCGTGTACAGGTCGCCCAGGAGATCGAAGACGATCGTGCGCCCGTCCGGGCTCACGTCCAGCGAGATCCAGCTTCCCTCGTCGGTGGTGAACCGGACCTCGCGCGCGGCCTCGAGGGGGAGCGGGGGGTCCTTCTCCTTCGCGCCGGTCTCGGCGGCTCTGGGGGCTTCGTCTTCCTGCGCCGCCGCCGCCGGCGCGGAGGGTCCGATGACGAGCAGCGCGAGCGTGGCGACGGCGGTTCGCGTGGCGGGTCGTGCCAGGGTCCGGATGCGGGACATCGTGTCTCCCGAGCTGGTGGGTCGGTGGGCGGCGCGACGTCGCGTCACGCCTCCACGTAGCCAGCCTCGGCGGGGCGGCCGGCGTACGGCAACAGCAGTTCGAACCTGCGCATGTCCCAGGCGTCGGTCGGACACCGGTCCGCGCACAGCCCGCAATGCAGGCACAGATCCTCGTCCTTGACCATCACGCGCTCGGTCTGCGGCAGCGGCGCGGACACGTACAGCGCCTGGCTCAGGTTCTCCGCCGGCGCCATCAGGCGCCCCCGGAGGTCCTCCTCCTCCCCGTCCCTCGTGATGGTCAGGCAGTTCACCGGACAGACGTCTATGCAGGCGTCGCACTCGATGCACAGCGGCGCGGTGAAGTGCGTCTGAATGTCGCAGTTCAGGCAGCGTTCCACCTCCCTCGCGGTCTGCGCCGGGTCGAACCCCAGCTCGACCTCGATCGACAGCTCTTCGAAACGGCGCTGGAGGTCCACGTGCACCATGCGCGCGCGCTCCGCCGGGCTGTAGTCGTTGCTGTACTGCCACGCGAACATCCCCAGCTTGGCGCTGGTCAGGTTCATGCCGCGCGGCGGGCGCTCCGTCAGCGCGACCCCGTGGCAGTGGTTGTGAATCGAAATCGCCGCCTGGTGCCCGTGCTCCACCGCCCAGATGATGTTCTCGGGTCCCCACGCGGCGTCACCGCCGAAGAAGACGCCGTCCAGCGAGCACTGGAACGTGGTCCGATCCACCACCGGCATGTCCCATTCGTCGAACTCCATGCCGATGTCGCGCTCGATCCACGGGAACGCGGTGTCCTGGCCGATCGCCAGGATGACGTCGTCGCAGGGGATGGTCACGGTGTCGTGCACCGTGGCCTGGAGCCGGCCCTTCTCGTCCGCGCTCCAGGTGACGATCTCGAACTCCATCCCGACCAGCCGTCCGTCCTCGATCACGAAGCGGGTCGGGGAGTGGTTCTCGACGATGTCGATCAGCTCCTCCTCGGTGTCCTCGAGCTCCCAGGGCGAGGCCTTGAAGTACCGTCTCGATTTCCGGGCCATCACCTTGACGTCCGTCCCGCCGATCCGCTTCGACGTGCGGCAGCAGTCCATCGCGGTGTTGCCGACGCCGATCACCAGCACCCGCTCGCCGATGCTGTCCACGTGGCCGAAGTGCACCGACTCGAGCCATTCGATGCCGATGTGGATGTTGGCCGCCCCGTCCTCGCGGCCGGGCAGGCTGAGCTCCTTGCCTTTGGGCGCGCCGGAGCCCACGAAGACCGCGTCGAAGCCCTGCTCCAGGAGCCGGCGCATGCTCTCGACCGGCGTGCTGTAGCGGACCTCCACGCCCGCGTCGAGGATCATGTCGAGCTCCTCATCGAGCACTTCGGGAGGCAGGCGGAATGCCGGGATGTTGGTCCGCATGAGACCGCCGGGACGGTCGAGCCTCTCGAAGACCACGCACTCGTAGCCGAGCGGGATCAGGTCGTTGCACACCGTCAGCGAAGCCGGCCCCGCGCCCACGAGCGCGACGCGCTTCCCGTTGGGGACTAGGGGCGCGCGCGGGAGGTGCTCGGCGATGTCTCCGCGCAGGTCGGCGGCGACGCGCTTGAGCCGGCAGATCGCGACCGGCGCGCCGTCCACCCGGGTGCGCCGGCACGCGGGCTCGCAGGGACGGTCGCAGGTCCGCCCCAGGATGCCGGGGAAGACGTTGGATTCGCGGTTCAGCAGGTAGGACTCGGTGTAGCGACCCTGCGCGATGAGCCGGATGTATTCCGGCACGTTGGTGTGAGCCGGGCAGCCCCACTGACAATCGACGACCCGGTGGTAGTAGTCCGGGTTCGACACGTCCGTCGGTTTCATCGCCTCGCCGTATGGCCGGGATCGTGACTCCGAGCCACAACACTAGGGCGCCGGGCGTGGGGGCGCGAGTGCGTGCGCGCGCGCTCAGCACCAGCGCACGCGCACGCGGTATTCGACCGTGGTGGAGCCGTGGGCCGGAACGGGCACGTCGAAGCGGAAGGTATGGGCGTCGACGCGCTCGGGGTCGTGGCTGGAGCTCAGGATTTCCCAGTCGCCGCCGACCGGCTCGACCACGCGCACCTCGGCGGCCGCGTCCTTGTGGTTGCGCAGCTCGATGCGCCAGGTGCTCTCGGAGACGCAGGTGCCCACGATGGTGTAGTCCATCTGCCGCCTGTCGCCGCGCACGTCGAAGGCGTCGCCCATGCGGATGCGGACCCGTTCGTCGCGAGGGGTGTGGTCGATGCGGTCCTCTCCGATGAACTGCTGCGCGCCGCTGCCGTCGTCCTTGTACACGCGCACGACGCCCGCCGGCAGCGGCATCCCGAGCTGGTTGCTTCGGGAATTCACGAACTCGAGCAGGACGTCGACCTTCCGGTTCGAGATCACCTCGCCGAGCTGTCCGCGGTAGTAGTGCGAGGCGCCGTGGAAGAGGAGCCGCTTGCGCACGGAGAATCCCGCGGCGTCGAGCAGCGCGACCTGCTTCTGCTCGTTGTTCCGGATCGTCGTCGGCCGCCCCAGCGTGTACAGGTGGTATTCGAAGAACGCCTGCTCCTGGAAGGCCTGGTCGGCGGCCTCCAGGGCGATCGCCCTGCCGGCCTGAGCGCGTTCCAGCACCTCCGGTCCCCGGAGCCGCTGCACGTCGCCGGCGACCAGCTTCAGCGCCGCGTTTTCGAACGTCGCCCCGCTGTGGTTGGTCAGCGTCACCCAGCCGTTCAGATCGGCGCGCGCGTCGGTCTCGTCGACGACCATCACGTAGTCCGCCTTCCAGTCGAGTCCCTGAGTGAGATACGAGGCCTCGATCCGCTGGCGCGCCCGTTCGCTCTCCAGGAGCCATCGCAGCGTGGGCTCAGCGATCAGGTCAGGCGGCACTTCGGGGAACGAGATCCGCCCCGGCGGATTGAACGTGATCTCATCGCCGATCCGGAGGATGGTGCCGCCGTTGACCGACAAGACTTCGGCCGGGATCACTTCCTCGCGCTCGGTTTCCGGATCGAGACGGCGGATCGTGACGGTCCTGCCCACGTACTTCTCCAGAAGCTTCTGCGGGCTCAACAGGTCGTACAGGTAGTTCTGCTCTAGGACGCCGAAGCCCGCGCCGCCGAGAGGCCGCACGTTCACGGTTTCGGTCTGGATCGCCGAGGGCACGTCCGCGAACTCGAGCACCACGCGTCCGGACGCGAGGTCCACCGAGCGGACCTCCCGGACGAGGCCGAAATTCTGATTGTACACCGTGACCGCGACGGCCTCGCGGTCGGCGCTCGTGGAGCGGAACACGGGCTCCCCCGCGGCCGCCTGCTCCTGCCCTGAAAGCGCCGCGGCCGTGCCGCAGATCAGGGCCCACGTGGCCAGAAAGCCGGGGCGCGCGTCCACCCGGATTCGTTCGCCCATTCTCCATAACCTCCCGTATCGTCATCGGGGTCGGGGCCGGTTCGCCCGGCCCGTGCGCAATCAGGGACGCAGCGCGCGGGCGCGCTTGCACACGCTTCTTGCCGGCGGCGCGACGGCCATAGACATTGCGCCAGTCCCCGACCCGATCCCTCCCCCCACGCAGGGACCCCGGAGCCTTCGCATGCTGAACGTCGCGACACTCTTTCGAAGCCTCGACGAGACGATCGAGTCCGCGGGCCAGTGCCTGGGAGCCGACAGCGTCTCGTTCTGCGAGGGTCTGGGGGAGCGCATTCACGTCCTCAACGAAGTCGCGCGCGAGGGCTTCCTGGCCCTCCTGGCCGAGGACTTCCTGCGCATCGCCGAGAAGCTCGAGCACGGCGCGGATCTGGGGCACGAGGAAATGGCGGCGCTGGAGATGCTGCTCGTGGGAGACGCCGAGATGTACCTGCGCATGGAGCGGGAAGCCGATACCTGGCGCGCGGAGCTCCGGAGGATCATCGGGGAGCTGCGTCAGGTTCGCGACTCGGGGTTCGGCGACCCGCGCGCGTTGCTCCGCCTGCGCGCCGTGTGCTCCGAGGCGAACCGGGTGCTGCCCGACCTCACGTTCTACCTGCGCGAGCGCGAGCGCATCGAAAGGTTCCGGGAAAGCATGGAAGCCCTCGGCACGAGCGAGCGCCTGTTCCTGTCCCGGCTGATCCGCGAAAAGCTGGCGCCCCCGAGGCTGTAGGCGCCGGTGGTCTAGTGGTCTAGCGGGTCGCTGAAGAAGGGGAGCGAGCCGCGTTGGGAGCGCCGTGCCGCCCCGCCCGAGGCCCGGCCCAGCGACCACGGCTGCCGCGCCCGCCTCGGACTCGCCACGCGCGGCGTGGCGAGCACCCTACGGGAGCAGGGGGGTTGCGGGATCCAGCGTTCGTCTCTCCTCGTCGCCATAGCTTAAGCTATGCCTCCTCGTCGTTCCTGCCCTGGACACCCGCAAGCCCCCT
>Ga0299907_10002046_pt1 | contig 12142 bp, 7 predicted proteins | sample RVTome_16_FD_198680 | JGI IMG/M metagenome (GOLD analysis project Ga0299907, IMG submission 198680) | Soil microbial communities from uranium-contaminated site in the Upper Colorado River Basin, Wyoming, United States - RVT152D67 (version 2) ...
CTCCGGCTCGGCGGACGACGGTTTCGCCCGGCTGCTCGCCTTCTTCAAAGGCACCTTGACCCCTCCCCAGCTCGAAGAGCTCGGCTGAGCGAACCCAGGGTTCCAGACTGCGCTGGGCGGGGCCTCGAACCCTGGGTTGGTGGATCACCTCACTTCAGGCGGGGCGCACGTGGCGGACTGCACCGGAGTGAATGGCCTGAACACCTTCTGAGGTCTCCACGAGCAGCGCACCGTCGTCACCAATCCCCACAGCCCTCCCCGTCCCGTCGGGCTCCCAGACGACGTCCTCACCGATCGTGGCGCATGCCGCCCGATAGTCCTCGACTGGCCAACTGTCGCTTGCGAGCAACTCCATCAGATTGGCCCCCCACAGAGAGCCGAGCTCGAGATGGGCGTGCCCCCCGGGATCGGACCGGTAGAGAGCCGACATGCCTTCTCCGGCCTCCGGCCACCACAGGTTCAATCCGAGGCCCACGACCGTCACACCGGCCGAGCGCTCCACCAGGATCCCCCCTGCCTTCCCGCCAGACATCAGCACGTCGTTGGGCCACTTCAGTCTCGACTCGGGAATCGACCTGACCGCGGCCACTCCGGCCATTAGAGAGAATGGGCGGTCGTCTTCGCCGTCGTCGCGCCATGCGATGGAGGCCGCCAGAGCTCGGTCGGCCGTCATCCAACCGGCCCCCGACCGGCCCCGCCCTTCTGACTGCTCCCGAGCCATCACGAGCAGGGGCAACTCGGCGAGACGATCTCTCGCCACATCCTGAGTCGATGGCACGCGTTCGAGACGCAACTGGAAATAGGGTGTAGCCAACTTGTCTCCCGACGAGTCTCAGGTCAGAGGTTACGGAGGAGTCTTGGGAACAGAGGCGCGAATCGACCAACTGCGGGCACTCAAAGAAGAAGCCCTCCACTCCGGCACCCAGCGCGCCGTCGCTCGCCAGCATGAGGCGGGCAAGCTCACGGCCCGGGAGCGAATCGACGCCCTCCTCGACAAAGGCTCGTTCAACGAGGTCGACCAGTTCGTCAAGCACCAGTCGAACGGCTTCGGGATCGAGGACAAGAAGCCTCCTGGCGATGCGGTCGTCACCGGTCACGGCACGATCGACGGTCGGCCGGTGTTCGTCTTCGCCGAGGACTTCACCGTCTTCGGCGGCAGCCTCGGCAAGGTGGTGGCCGACAAGATCTGCAAGATCCTCGACATGGCGCTGGACACGGGAGCTCCCGTGATCGGGCTCAAGGACTCCGGTGGTGCCCGCATCCAGGAAGGCGTCTCGTCGCTCGACGGGTACGGGCGGATCTTCGAGCGCAACGTTCGCGCCAGCGGTGTGATCCCCCAGATCTCGGTCATCATGGGCCCTTGCGCGGGTGGCGCCGTCTACTCCCCCGCCCTGACCGACTTCGTCTTCCAGGTGGATCAGACCTCGCACATGTTCATCACGGGGCCTGATGTCATAAAGGCAGTGACGGGTGAGGAGGTCACCATGGAGGACCTCGGTGGCGCCGGGGCCCATGCCTCGAAGTCCGGTGTCACCCATTTCGTCTATCCCACCGGCCGTGACGCCCTGGACGCCGTGCGGTATCTCCTCTCCTTCCTACCCCGGAACAACATGGAGATGGCCCCCTACTACGCCCCTGCCGATCGTGACGACCGCGCCGACGACTCCCTCGACTCGATAATCCCCGACGAGTCCAATCAGCCTTACGACATGCGGACCGTCATAGAGACCGTGCTCGATTCGGAGGAGTTCTTCGAGGTCCACGAGCAATGGGCCAAGAACATCATCGTCGGCTTCGGAAGGCTGGACGGGCACGCCATGGGGATCGTGGCGAACCAACCCGCAGTGCTCGCCGGGACACTGGACATCTCGGCCTCCGAGAAGGCAGCCCGATTCGTCCGGTTCTGCGATGCCTTCAACATCCCGATCCTCACCTTCGTCGACGTTCCCGGCTTCTTGCCTGGTGTGGATCAGGAGCACGGAGGCATCATCCGCCATGGAGCGAAGCTCCTCTACGCCTACTGCGAGGCGACTGTGCCCCGCATCACCGTGATAACCCGCAAGGCTTACGGCGGTGCGTATCTGGTCATGAACGCTCGCGGGATCCGGGCCGACCTGGTGTTCGCATGGCCGTCGGCCGAGATCGCAGTGATGGGTGCGCAGGGCGCTGTGAATATCATCCACCGAAGGGAGCTGTCCTCCTCGGACGACCCCGACGGAAGGAGGGCCGAGCTGATCGCCGACTACGAAGAGCGCTTCAACAACCCCTACGTGGCGGCCGAGCTGGGCCTCGTGGATGAGATCATCGAGCCCCGGGAGACCCGGGTGAAGTTGATCCGCTCGATGGAGATGCTGCGCACGAAACGAGAGACTTTGCCTCCCAAGAAGCACGGCAACGGGCCGCAATGAAGAGCCTCCTCATCGCCAACCGTGGCGAGATCGCCGTGCGCGTGATCCGGACCGCCAAAGAGATGGGGATTCGCACCATTGCGATCTTCTCCGAGCTCGACCGTGACGCCCTTCACGTCGACCTCGCCGACGAGGCTTGGAATGTGGGCCCGGCACCCGCAGCCGAGAGCTACCTCAATCAGGAGGCGATCCTTCGCATAGCCCACGAGTCGGGTGCGGAGGGGATTCACCCCGGCTACGGGTTCCTCTCGGAGAATGCCGGATTCGCCAGGGCCGTCGACGAGGCCGGGATCATCTGGGTAGGCCCGCCCGCTAGCGCGATCGAGGCGATGGGAGACAAGATCACCTCGCGACGCAATGCCGAGGCATATGGGGTTCCCACTGTCCCCGGGATCACCGAGCCGGTGGCCGATGTGGCCGAAGTCGTCCGGTTGGCGGCGGAATTCGGCTACCCGGTGGCGATCAAGGCTGCGCACGGTGGTGGGGGCAAGGGGCTCCGGGTGGTTCGCGACGAGTCGGAGGCCGCCGATGCCTTCGAAGGGGCGCGACGCGAGGCCGACGCCTACTTCGGCAATCCCGAGGTGTATGTCGAGAAATACCTGGAGAAACCGAGGCATGTCGAGGCCCAGGTCCTCTTCGACACCCATGGCAACGGTGTCTTCCTCGGCGAGCGTGACTGTTCGGTGCAACGACGGCATCAGAAGCTGATCGAGGAGACTCCGTCTCCTGGCATGACGCCGCGACAGCGCAAGACACTCGCCAAGGCCGCCCTCGACGCCGGGCGCTCATGTGGCTATGTCAATGCCGGGACCGTCGAGTTTCTCATGGACCGAAGTGGCGACATCTACTTCCTGGAGATGAACACCCGTCTCCAGGTCGAGCACACCGTCACTGAGATGGTGACCGGGATCGACCTGGTGGCGTGGCAGGTGCGTATCGCCAACGGAGAGAAGCTGGATCTGGGCGACGTGACACCACGGGGCCACGCAATCGAGTTCCGCATCAATGCAGAAGACCCGATGCAGGGATACATGCCGACTCCCGGCCAAGTCGTCGAGTGGGCCGAGCCCGCCGGTCCCGGAGTACGAGTCGACTCCTGGATCAGACCGGGCACCAGCGTCTCTCAGTACTACGACAACCTCATGGCCAAACTCGTCGTCTGGGGACCCGATCGCGAGACTGCCATCAACAGGGGCAGGCGCGCCCTGGAGGAGTTCGAGGTTCAAGGGGTGGCCACCACCATCCCGGCTCATCTCGCAGTCCTCGACCACGAGGACTTCATCGCCGGTGAGCATCACACCAAGTGGATGGAGGAGGTGGTCGCCCTCGAAGGCTCAGGCCCTTCTGCGGCTCCTGCCCTCCCCGAGGACGAAGACCTCACCAAACGAGACATAACCGTCGAGATCGGCGGTCGCCGGCTTCGTGTCTCCTACTGGGCGCCGGAGCCTGCGATCGGCGGCCAAGTGCGGCGTCGCCCGCCGAAGCTGGCGAACAGCGGCCAGTCCGGCGTCTCCGACGGTGTGGTGAGCGCCCCGATGCAGGGCACCATCGTCAAGGTCCACGTCAAGGCGGGCGAGACCGTGAGGGCCGGCGACCCCATATGTGTCCTCGAGGCCATGAAGATGGAGAACGAGGTGGTCTCCCCCGCCAACGGCGACGTCGTCGACCTCCGAGTCGAGCCCGGCGACACCGTGGCCCCCGGCCAGGTCATCGCCATCGTCAAGTAGCCGGCAAACCGCGAACCCAGGGTTCCAGACTTCGCTCAGCGAAGTCCAGCGCCCTCGGTTCAGGTGTCAAGCCGTTGGTTCGAGCCCTACCGCTTGTTCGAGCCCTACGGCTTGAACAAGGGGGTTCCGTCGACTCACCTGCCACGACATGCTCATCACATGTGGATCGTGGGAGAGCTGACGCGTCTTGCCGCCCGCCAAGGCGGCTACGTATCGCGTGACCAACTCCTCGCCCGAGGTATCTCTCCGAGCGCCATCGACCGGAGGGTCAACGAGGGCGAGCTCGACCCGGTGGTTCCCGGCGTATATCTCGTGTTTCCCCCGAGGGACGAAACTGACTTGCTCCGTGGTGCGGTCCTTGCCCTCCCGGATGCAGTCGTCTCGCACCAGTCGGCGTCTCGCCTCCTCGGCTTCCCCCGTCTTCCCGATCGGAAGCCCACGGTGGTGGTCCCCAGCCACACCACCCACCGATTCCCCGGGGTGACCGTGAGACGATGCAACGACCTGATACCCGCCGACCTCACGCAGGTGGATGGTCTCCCGGTGACCAGCGTGCCCCGGACGCTGTTCGATCTCAGCCGTCTCCTCAAGTTCAGGGAGTTCGACTCGATAGGCGAGTCACTCGTCATCGCTGAGATGATGGACCTGGAGCAGTTCGACGAAGTGACCGAGCGTTTGGCGAGACGAGGCAAGGGTGGGAGCCGCTACGCCCGTCTGTTCTTGGAGATCCGATCCGGCCACGTATCCACCGCCACAGTCCTCGAGCGGAAGGGCCGCGCTGTTCTAGCCGGCGGAGGCCTGCCGGAACCGACTCCACAACACCCGATCCCGTGGGCTCCGACCCGTCGATTCGACGACGCATATCCAACTGCGCAGCTCGCCATCGAGTGGGACTCGAGGGCATGGCATCAGCAGCGCGCCGCCATGGCTGCGGATCGACGACGCGATCGCGAGGCCGCCGCCCACGGCTGGGTAGTACTTCGATTCACCTGGGATGACATCACCGAGAGCCCTTACGAGATCGTCTCGGCGGTCAAGACTGTCCTGCGCGATCGCCGGATGGCTGTCTGACCGCGCGGGTCGAGCGAACCGAGGGCGCCAGACTTCGCTGAGCGAAGTCTGGAACCCTGGGTTCGCGGTTTTTACCTCACTGGGTGAGGGCGTAGAAGCGCCAAAGGTCGTTTTCGATCGGCAGGACGTCGATGCCGGCGAAGCCGGCGTCGACGGCGTATCGGGCGAGTTGGGACGGGCGCATCACGGTGCCGGTGCCCACACTGTCCCCGTGGGACATACCGTCAGGCAGACACACGAACAGTGAGAACCCGTACATGAGCCGCTCCACCTGGTCGTTTCGGTCACCGAAGGCGTCACCCACGGCTTCATCCATGACGACGACATGCCCGTCGGGCTTGACCAGCTGACGGGCCGTCGAAAGGACACTCACCGGGTGAGCCATGTCGTGGACACACTCGAAGAGGGTCACCACGTCGTAAGCACCCTCTCCGATCACCTCGGAGCCGTCGATGTGGTGGAACCTCACACGGTCACCGACACCGGCGATCCGGGCGTGCTCCCGGGCGGCGATCATCGACGCCTCGTCGATGTCGAATCCGTCGACAGTGAGGTTCGGATAAGCCTGTGCGATCGCGATCGAGGACCATCCCTCGCCACAGCCGATGTCTGCCACGCGTGCGTCGGCGCGCCGCATCCTCTCGTCGAGGTCCGGCACCGCAGGGAACCACTCTGTCCCCAGAGCGTTGAGGAACCAGGGCCGGTTCATCTCGGCCTGACCGGTTCTCATGTCGGGGCCGAACTGCTCCCAGGACACCCCTCCCCCTGTTCGGTACGCCTCGAGGAGGGCCGGCATCTGCATGCCGCCCGCGGTGACGAGTCTCACGAACGGAGTGAGGTAGTTCACCGAGTCGCGGTCGCAGAGCACTTCCCGATGGGCTTCCGGGAGCGAATACTGGCGCAGCTCCGGATCTGCCCCGGGGTCGTCCACTTCGAGGAATCCTGTGGTCACTTGCTGTTCGAGCCATTCAGTGACATATCGCCAGTGTGTCCCCGTCTGAGAAACCAGGTCGTCCCGGGTCATCGGGCCGTCGGCGAGGGCGTCATAGAGCCCTAGCTTGTCGCCCAGGTATATCGACCATGCGTCGATCAAGCCGAGGACGGACTCGAAGACACGCCCGACGAATTCCTCGGTGGCGTCGGTGCTGGTCTGTTCATTTGTAGTTGTCATTTCAACTCCTTGGGTTGTCGGGTTTGGGTGGTGTCAGACAAGGTAGGCAAGGGGTCTTGCAGATGACTTGAGGGCCTCTTGAGAGTCGTAGAGTCCCGTCGTGGTGGAGATAAAGGTGCTGGGCCCCATCAGGGGCCTCGTGGGAGGTGAGCCAGTCGACATCGGCGGGCCGACCCAGCGCCGCCTGCTCGCCTCACTGGTGGCTCAACCCGACGAGGTCGTCCCGATCACGTCGCTTCTGGATCACTTGTGGGGGGACGATTCCCCGCCGTCTGGGCCGGCCTCGATCCAGTCGTACGTCTCCAGGCTCCGACGCGCCCTCGGCGCGTCCGTCATCGAGACGGTGGCACCGGGTTATCGGCTCGGCGTCGAAGGCCTCTCGATCGACAGCTCGCTCTTCTTCGAGATCGCCTCGACCCTCCCGGCGGAGCCCGGGCCGAGGATCGAGGCGATCGAAACCGCCCTTCGGCTCTGGACGGGCCCTCCATTCGAGGACTTCGACCACGTGGATTTCGCGGCGCGCCGCCTCTATGAGGTGAGATACGACTTGGAAGAGGAGAGGGCGCGCCTCCTCGCCGGCATTGGACGCAACTCGGAGGCCGTCGCCGCCATGGAGCGGATCACGGCGGTCGAGCCGCTGAGGGAGTCGGCGTGGGCGACGCTCGGGATCGTGCTCGCCGGCATGGGACGCCAGGCCGATGCTGTGCGCGCCCTCGACCGGTACCGGTCGAAGCTCGCAGACATCGGGTTGGAGCCGGGACCTGAATTCTCTGCTGCCGAGAGCGAGGTGTTCGAGACTCGACCGGCTGCCCCGATCCCGCGAGCTCCCATGATCCGTGCCGGCACCTCCTTCGTGGGACGTGCACATGAGGTCGCCGAACTGAGGAGACTCCTGGAGGAGAATCGGCTGGTGAGCGTGGTCGGTCCAGGTGGCATGGGAAAGACCCGAGTGGCCATAGAGGTTGCCGGTGAGTGGGCCGCAACCCCAGTTGCATTCGTACGTTTGGAGAGCCTCCGCGACGATCGCGAGGTGGCGCCAACGGTGCTCAACGCCATCGGCGGTGAGACCAGGGGTGATCCTTCCGAGTCGGTCGTTGCCCAACTCTCGCGCGGTCAACGCCGTCTGCTGGTCCTCGACAATGTCGAACATGTCATCGAGGCCACCGCGGCCCTCGTCTCTGAGCTGGTCACGTCGACGGAGACGATCGTCCTCGTGACCTCTCGCGAGCCTCTGAACACCCCTGGGGAGAGGATCCTCAGCCTGGGGCCTCTGGATCCCGAGAGCGCTATCGAGCTGTTCAGGGTGCGGGCAAGAGGCATCGATCCCGACTTCGAGGCCTCTGCTGCGACCCTGGACATGTTGTGCGAAGAGCTCGACTACATGCCTCTCGCCATCGAGATGGCGGCGGCGCGGACCAAGGCTCTGGCCGCCGAGGACATCCTGACCCGTCTCAGCCGTCGCTTCGGGCTGCTCGACAGGCCTCTCCGAGGAGCGGCAGAGCGTCATCGCAGCCTCGACGCTCTCGTCGACTGGTCCTACAGCCTCCTCGATCCTCCGGGCCAGCGTGTTTTCGAGCGACTCTCGGTGGTGGCGGGAACATTCGACGTCGACTTGGCGACTGCCGTGGCTGGATTCGGGGACGTCCCCGCCGACCAGGTTGCCGGCCTCCTGGCCAACCTCGTCGAACGGTCCCTGGTGGCGAGAACGAGCACAGGCGTGTTCAGGATGCTGCGTGTCCTCAAGTCGTTTGCAGAGCAACAGCTGGCCAGTGGAGGCGACGAGTCTGAGGCACGGATGATCCATTCGAGATGGTTCGGCAGTCTCGCCGCAGACATCGGAGAGGGGCTCTCGACACCTGAGGAGACCGAGTGGATCGCTCGGGCCAACGACGCGGTGGAGGACCTGGCGCAGGCCCTTGCCTGGGCCACCGAGACAGACGACCTGGAGACCGCCCAGGGGATTCTCGAAGGGCTGTTCGACTGGTTCTACCATCGTCAGCCGCCGGCGATCATCGGGTTCGGGGACATGGTGCTGGCCAAAGCCCGCGGCCATGATGTCTATGCGGTTGCCTGCGCCTGGGCGGCCTTGGCCGCTTTGAAGCGCGGTGACGTCGAGTTGGCCGAGGAGCTGGCCGAGACGGGCACCCAGGTCGACGGCGCCGCCTCCCGCTTCGCTTGGTTCATGACGGGGGAGATCGCCAGCCACCAGCAACGGCTTCCCGAGGCCCTGGACGCATACAGGAAGCAGAGGATCCGAGCCAGCAACCTCCGCGACCGCATCGGTGTCATCGACTCGACAGCGGGCGAGGCCCTCGCTCTCGCCTACCAGGGCGAGTACCCCCAGGCTCTGGAGGTGGCAGGCGACCTGGGGCGGATCGCAGCAGAAGTGGGCGCACCCACCTACCGAGCGTATGCGGACTATGCCATGGCCGTCTCGGTCGCGGACACAGACTTCCGACGTGCTCGCGAGTTGTTCGAGGACTCAAGTCGAAGGGCCGAGTCGGTGAACAACCAGTTCATCGTGGCGCTCGCCAAGTCCGCCCTCGGCTCTCTGCTCTCCCGGCGCGACCCGGGCGTGGAGGCCACCCAATTGCTCCACGATGCCATGGACATCTGGGAGAACATGGGTTTGCCCGCATACCAATGGGCGATCGTCCAGTATCTCGCCGGGATCATTGCCGAAGGTGGAGACGTCGAAACTGCTGGTCTTCTCCTGGCCGCGGCGAGCCACGCCGGAAGGCTCGGCTTGGGCCCCGGGCAGCGACATTGGGCGGAGGTCACCCGATTGCTGGAGTCAGACGAGCGGTGGGAGGCTTGGTCTTCGGCTGCTGAGAGCCTCGACCTCGCCAAGGCGGTCGACATGGCACTGACTTCTACTCAGCCGCATCACTGATCGCCTCGATCATCGAGGGGTGCGCCAGCAAAGTCTCCACCAGGGTCTGCGTGGTGACCCGCGCCTGCACGGCGAGGGCGATCGCACCGATCAACTCCGACGCCCTGTGGCCCACGATCGTCCCTCCCAGCACCACGCCTGTTGCCGGATCGGACGTCACCTTGACGAACCCGCGGGTGAATCCTTGGAGGACCGACCTGGCGTTGGAGGTGAACGGGACCTTTGTGGTGCGTACCTTTCTCCCCTGTGCCGCGGCATCGACCTCGGCCAGTCCGACCGACGCGATCTCGGGCTCGGTGAAGATTGCCTCGACCACCTTGTCGTAATCGAGGGGAAGCACAGGAAGGCCGAGAGCGTGTCGGGCGATCTTGCGGCCCTGCATGGATGCCACCGAGCTGAGCGGCATCTGACCGGTGACGTCGCCGGCCGCATAGATGTGGGGCGCCGAGGTGCGTTGGAACTCGTCGACCACGATGTACCCACGATCGGTGTCCACAGCTGCGTTCTCCAGGCCGAGGCCCTCGGTGAGAGGGACCGAGCCGACTGCGAGCAGAGCGTGAGATCCGTCGATGACACGTCCGTCATCGCAACGAACGGAGACCCGATCACCGCTCACTTCGATCGACTGGGCACGGGCTCCGATGACGAGTCGGACCCCCCGTTCGAGGAAGCCCTCCTCCAGGACAGCTGCGACCTCGGCATCGCGGTGAGGCAGAATCTGTTGGCGCGACACCACGAGGGTCACCTTGGACCCCATGGCCTCGAAGATGTGGGTGAACTCCACTCCGGTGACGCCTGATCCGACGACGATCATGTGCTCCGGCACTGAGTCCAGGTCGTAGCAGTCTCTCGTCGTGAGCACTCTCTTGCCATCGACCGGTGCCCAGTCGGGCACTCTCGGCTTCGAGCCAGTCGAGATCAATGCCTTGTCGAACGAGATCTGGCGTTCACCGTCGATCGTGTCCACCACTGCAGTGGCGTGCCCCGTGAACCGGCCGGACCCGCCGATCACGTCTACGCGCTGATCCGAGAGCAGGTCGACCCAATTCTCATTGATGTCGGCGGTGATCTCCTTGATCCGAACCGAGAGCGCTGCGGGGTCCATGGTCGGGGCGTCGTTGACGAGTCCGAGCTTGACCGCATCGCGGACGGATGTCTGACGCAAGGCACTGGCGGCCATGGTCTTCGAGGGGATGCAGTCCCAGAGATGGGCAGCTCCCCCGATGATGTCTTTCTCGACCAGGGTCACCCTGGCACCGTTGGTGGCGGCTGTCGTGGCGGCTTGGGTTCCGGCCGGACCGCCGCCGAGGACGAGGAGATGGGGACTTTGCTCTGGCATGGTGGCGGCCTGACGCTACCCCGTGGGCCGATGGACACCGAAGACAGACCGGAGAGCGTCGGAGACCTCACCGATCGTGGCGCCGACGGACATCGCCATCCTCAATGCGGGCATCAGGTTCTCGGTTGTCCGGGCCACGTCCCCGACGCGGGTGAGCGCCTCCTCGACCGCCGCAGGGTCCCGAGTCTCGCGGTGTTTCGAAAGGGAAGCGACCTGTGCAGCCTCGAGGGCGGGGTCCACTTCGAGCACGGGGACCGGCTCCCCTCCCGCCACCACGAAGCGGTTGACCCCGACGACCACGGACTCACCCGAGGACTGACGCCGCGCTTCGCGGTATGCCGACTCCTCGATCTGGGCCTGCATCCAACCTTCCTCGATGGCGGCAACCGCACCGCCCATGCCCTGGATCTGGCCGATCAGGTCCTCGGCAGCCTCTTCCATGCTGTCGGTGAGGCTCTCCACGAAGTACGAGCCGGCGAGTGGATCCACCGTGTTGGCCACACCCGACTCGTGAGCGATCACTTGCTGGGTCCGCAGGGCGAGCAGCGCCGACTCGTCGGTCGGCAGACCCAGAGCCTCGTCGTATGAGTTGGTGTGCAGCGACTGTGTTCCGCCAAGCACCGCGGCGAGTGCCTGCACAGTGGTCCGCACCACATTGTTGAGCGGTTGCTGGGCGGTCAAGGTCGATCCCGCCGTCTGGGTGTGGAATCGCATCGCCCAGGACTTGGGGTTGGCCGCGCCGATCTCCTCCCTCATGTGCCGGGCCCAAATCCGGCGGGCAGCCCGGAACTTGGCCACCTCCTCGAAGAAATCGTTGTGCCCGTTCCAGAAGAAGGACAGCCGGGGAGCAAACGAGTCGACATCGAGGCCGGCGTCCTTCGCCGCGGCGACATAGGCGAGGCCGTTGGCGACGGTGAACGCAAGCTCCTGAGCTGCCGTGGCTCCGGCCTCTCTCATGTGGTAGCCGCTGATGGAGATGGTGTTCCACTGGGGAACATGTGCATCGGCGTACGCGAAGACGTCGGTGACCAGCCTCATCGAGGGACCGGGTGGGTAAATGTAGGTGCCGCGGGCGACGTACTCCTTGAGGATGTCGTTCTGGATCGTCCCCCGCAGGCGGTCCCCGGGCACACCCTGCTCGCTGGCCACCAGCTCGTAGAGCAGGAGGAGAAGCGGTCCGGTGGCGTTGATCGTCATGCTCGTCGAGACCTCGCCGAGCGGGATCCCTTCGAGGAGGCGACGCATGTCGTCGATGGTGTCTATCGCCACCCCGACCTTTCCCACCTCACCTGCCGCCAGAGGGTGGTCGGAGTCGAGGCCCATCTGAGTAGGCAGATCGAAGGCAACGCTCAGCCCGGTCTGGCCCGCGGCGAGCAAGTCCTTGAACCGCTGGTTGGTCTCCTGAGCGGTACCGAATCCCGAGTACTGGCGCATGGTCCACAACTTGCCCCGATACATGTCTCGATACGGGCCACGTGTGTACGGATACTCCCCGGGTCTGCCTATCCGCTCTGGATCGGGTGGCATCTCGTA
>Ga0299907_10002047_pt1 | contig 12139 bp, 9 predicted proteins | sample RVTome_16_FD_198680 | JGI IMG/M metagenome (GOLD analysis project Ga0299907, IMG submission 198680) | Soil microbial communities from uranium-contaminated site in the Upper Colorado River Basin, Wyoming, United States - RVT152D67 (version 2) ...
CCGACGACGACCTCCTCGAACCGACTCCGTCGCCGAGCGGCGAACCCTCCCCCACATCGCCCGCGTGCGCACCGACGTGGGAGCTCGTGCAGGCCGCCGATCCGGGCGACGTTTCGAACGCGCTCCTCGGCGTCGTCGCGATCGCGGAGACGGACGCGTGGTCGGTCGGCGGATCCGGCGACCCGGCCGAACCCGCGCTCGCGTTGATCGAACGTTGGGATGGCAGCGCCTGGACGGCCGAGCAGGGCCCGAACCAGGACGCCGAGACGAACGAGCTCCTGGACGTCGACGCGTCGAGGCCGATCGACGTGTGGGCGGTGGGGCGAACGGCGGACGAGTTCGGCGATCGGCCGCTCGCGATGCGGTTCGACGGTACCCAGTGGCAAAACGTCGAGCTTCCCGAGGAGTTGAGCGGCCGTCTTACAGGCGTCGCCGTGATCGGGCCCGACGACATCTGGGCCGTCGGGTACAGCGGCTCCGCCGACGCGTTGACGGAGCGGGCGCTCCTGCTTCATTGGGACGGTACGTTGTGGGCGGACGTCGACGCCGGTCGTGCCGACGGCGTCGGCCGAAGCGCGCTCCTCGACATCCAGGCGCTCGCGTCCGACGACGTATGGGCCGCGGGATACCTTCACAACCGTCCGCTGATGATCCGGTTCGACGGCGAGGCGTGGTCCAGGATGGAATCGGACGCCCGGCGCACGATCCAGGCGATCGAGCCGCTGTCGTCCGACGATGGGTGGGCGGTCGGGGATTCGATCCTTCGGTTCGACGGCTCCACGTGGATGGAGGATGAGAACGCCCGGCTGCCCGGCCGGCTCTCCTCGGTGGCGGCGGTCAGCGAGCAGGACGTCTGGGCCGTCGGCGCCGTGGTCGCGGACGACGGGACGAGCCGGGCGCTCGTGATGCGGTTCGACGGGCAGGGGTGGGCGATCGTCGAGGGTCCACGAGTACCGGGCTCGGAAGCGCTCATCGCCGTCGACGCCTTGCCCGACGGGACCGTCATCGCGACAGGCCATCGCGACGTCGACGCGGGCCGCCGCACGTTCGCCATCCGCGCGGCGACGTGCCCCGGCATCGCGTAGCGTAAGGACGCTTCATGGACGTCATCACGGTCGGCGTCGACATCGGGGGCACGAAGATCCAGGCTGCCGCCGTCCGGAACGGCTCGGTCGCCGGGTCGCACCGAGTATCGACACCGGAGACGGGCGCGAACGATCTCGTCGCCACAGTCGGAGACGCGATCACCAAGTCGCTCGCCGAGACCGACGCCGACCTCGAGGATCTGTCCGCGATCGGGATCGGCGTCCCCGGCGCCGTCGACACGGCGGCCGGGACGGTTTCGAATTCGCCGAACCTGCCGGGCTTCCAGGGCGCGGATCCGATTCCGCTCGCGCAGATGGTCTCGGCCGTGGCGGGAAACGTCGCCGTCAGGTTGGACAACGACGTCCGCGTCGCGATCCTCGGCGAGTGGAAGCGCGGCGCCGGCCGCCCCTATCGGAACCTGCTCGGCGTATGGGTGGGCACGGGCGTCGGCGGGGGCCTCGTGTTGAACGGCGAGCTGTACGGGGGAACCGGAGCAGCCGGCGAGATCGGCCACACGAACGTGAAACCCGGAGGACGGGTCTGCTCGGACGGGCGGAAAGGACACCTCGAGGCGTACGCCGGGCGAGGTCGGATCGAGGCCGAGGCGCGCGAGCGCGTCAAGGACGGCCAGAAGACGATCCTGTTCGAGCTGATGGAGAAGAAGGGGCGTACGCGCCTCTCGAGCGGCATCATCGCCACGGCGCTGGAGCGCGGTGACAAGCTCGCGGAAGAGCTGATCGACGACGCCGTGTGGGCACTCGGGGTCGCGTGCGCGTCAGTGCAGAACCTGCTCGCGCTCGAGGCGATCATCATCGGCGGTGGACTCGGCGACCGGCTGGGTGAGTCATTCGTCGACCGCGTCGCGCAAGAGATGCGGCCTCAGCTGTTCGTCCCCGAAGCCCCGCCGGTGATGCTCACCCCCGAGTTCGGCGACCTTTCCGGCGCGGTCGGCGGGGCGGTTCTCGCCGAGAGCTGATACCCCGCCCTTACGTCGCGTTCAGACAACCGACCACCTCGTCGGGAAGGCCGGGGATGGACAAACCCTCACCTCCGTCGACGAAGTCGTACGGGATCCCCGACCACAAGCCTGGCAGGCCCTCGTACGGCCTCAGGTCGGTATCCGAGCTGTCGAACTGGAAGCCGATCCAATCGGGTGACTTGAAGCCGGCGCTGTCGTACGGCGACACTGCCACGAGGCCGCGACCGAACCGACGCCGCTCGACGAGGAATCTCCCCTGGAACGCCAGGTCGCGTTTCGCGTAGAGCTTCACGTACCACCGCTGCACGACGAGCAGGTATCCCTTGTCCGACGGCGGCGACTCCGGCCCCTCGAAGTAGCGCATGTCGACCACGACCAGTGGACCGTCGATCGCCGTCGCTCGCCTGATCACCCCGAGCGGCAGCCGGTACCGAGACGAGTCTTCGCGCGGCGTCACCCATCCGTTCTTGCAGTCGGACGCGACCTGACCGCGCGTCGGCGGAGGCTCGTCGGGCAATGCCGGCGGGGTCGGCGAGGCGACGGTGGGCGACTCGGCGGGCGTGATCGACGGCCGTTCGACATCTGACGGCCCCGCGCCCTCGTTCGTGCACGCGACGACGACGAACGCGATGACGAGCGACATCGCGGCATTGGAGACGTGTCGGAGTTCCATCGAGTCGAGCGGCGAGGATATCGTTCGCACGAGCGCTTGATAGCTTGAGCGCTCGTGCAGCACGTGCCCGGATCTCCGCACCGGCACGGGGAGCGCGAGCCCGAGGTCGGGTACGAGCGCCTCGCGCATCACGACTCGCCGTCGTTTTCCCGCCGTTCCTTCCTTCGAAGGTCCGCACTGGCGCTCGCCGGGGCGACGCTGTACGCATGTACCGGCGGCGGTCGGAAGGAACGCGTCATTGCCCCGACAACGACCGCGTCGGTCCTGGCTACGGATACTCGGTGGCCGGTCAAACGCGTCGTCTACGTGATGATGGAGAACCGGAGCTTCGACAACCTGTTCGGTCGGTTCCCGGGCGCGCGTGGCGCGACGACCGGCCTGAAGTTCGGGCAGGAGGTGCCCCTCGAGCCCTGCCCCCAATGGCTGCCGGGCGACCTTCCGCACGATCGGGCCGCGCATTTGAACGCGGTGAACGGGGGAACGTTCGACGGGTTCGCGCTGGGGCAGTTCGGCGATCCGTGGGCGTACACCGCGTTCGAGCAACAACAGGTTCCGAACTACTGGCGCCTCGCCCGTGACTACGTGCTGTGCGACAACTTCTTCTCCTCGGTCGCGGGACCGTCGTATCCGAACCACTTCTTCTTCGTCGCCGGGCAGGCCGGCGGCGCGCTCGACAACCCCGAGAACATCAAGACGCGCGTCGAGGAGAACGGTCGCCGCTTCAAGAGCTGGGGTTGCGACGCCGTCGGCGACAACGTGTTCGTCCTCGTGAAGGACGGGAATGGAAACACGACGAAACACGACACCTGCTTCAACTTCAGATCCGTGCCCGAGCAGCTCGAGGAGGCGGGCGTGTCGTGGGCGTACTACTCGGCGAGCCCCTACCAGCCCGGCTACTTCTGGAACGCGCTGAACGGCGTGTCGGGCGTCTTCCACACCGAGCTCTGGCGTCCGGAACGGATCCGAGCAGTCGACGATCTGATCGACGACGTGCGTTCGGAACGCTTACCCGCGGTGACGTGGGTGACGCCGCGGTTCGAGCTCTCCGACCACCCGCCCGAGAGCACCTGTTTCGCGCAGGAGTGGGTCACCGACCTCGTGAACGGCGTCATGGAGAGTGGCGCCTGGGAGCACACCGCGATGTTCATCACCTGGGACGAGTGGGGAGGCTTCTACGACCACGTCCGGCCGCCCGAGGTCGACGACCTCGGGTTCGGGTTCCGCGTGCCGACGCTCGTCGTCTCGCCGTTCGCGCGGAAGGGTTACGTCGATGACGCCGAGGGCGAATTCAGCTCACCGTTGAAGTTCATCGAGGACAACTGGGGCCTGTCGTACCTGACCGACCGGATCGAGCGAACACACAACTTCGAGCACGTCTTCGCTTTCGAGCGGAACGCCCGACGCGACAGGCAACCGCTCCCCCGCGTCGAGGGCTGCTACGGAACGCCGTGGGACTTCCCCGGCTTCGACTACCCGGGCTGGCCGGAGGGCACGATGCCCGAGGAAAGCCACTTCGTTTGAGGTAACGATATCCACGGCGTCGGCTCGGGCACAGTCAGATGGCGGACCTCACCACAAGGGCTCCACGACGACAGCCCGGTGTTGCGCGGAGTCGTGTTGACACCAGTCATCGGGTTCGGGGGACTCGCCAATTCGTACCGCGTTGAATCTGAGGGTTGTCGCGTGAGCAGTGTACGGGTGGTTCTCCACGATGTGTCGAGTGAGAGCGCAGAGGACGACGTTGTCGTTGGGTCCAGGGCCGATCCAACCTAAGGAGCAGACCGGGCACCTCGCGATTGCGTGTGGCAAACGGCACGAGGTTTCGTCCGTTATGGGACCTGAGGCTTCACCGTGTACCTGGCAATACACCTCGTCGACTTGACGATTCTGTCCCATCGGACTCTTACATCGCCACGCCGGACCGTGGAGTTGAGCCCAGGTGCTGCGGGCGAACCACCACGCCTTCTGTCCGCTGGGCGTCTGTGATTTGGTCGATGTTGCCACGCGTTCGGAGGACATGAGGACGTGGTGCAGCAGGTCAAGTCTGACCAGCGAGCATCAGCGTCTAGGTAGCACGAGCGCGTCGACCGCGACGCATCCTTCCGGTCCACAGATCACCGGGTTCACATCGAGAGCATCGAGGCGGTCGCCGAGATCGTGCGCGAGCCACGACAAGCCGACGATGGCGTTCACCAACGCGTCGACGTCGGCGGGCGGCTGGCCGCGAACGCCGTCGAGCAGCGGACGGACCCTCAGCTCGTCCACGAGTCGGCGGACGCGTACATCGTCGAGCGGCGGCACTGCCAGACGGCGGTCCTTCAGCAACTCGACGAGAACGCCACCTGCGGCGACGAGGACGAGCGGCCCGAACTGCGCGTCCCTCACGATCCCCAGATGGATCTCCACGCCGGGCGGCGCCATCGCCGCGACGGTGACGCGTCGTCCAAGTCGTCCCGAGAGCTCGGCGTACGAATCGATCAGCGATTGCCAGTCACCGACGCCGAGACGGACGCCGCCGACATCGGACTTGTGCGAGATCCCCGGCATCGCGGTCTTGAGCGCGACCGGATAACCAAGCGCTTCGGCGGCACTCGCCGCGGCATCCGCCCCGTCCGCCCGGACGGAGGCAACCGCTGAGACTCCATAGGTCCGCAGAAGCTCAAACGCCTCGACCTCGTCGAACGGCTCACCGCTGGCCAGCCGTTTCGCCCACTCGTTCCGGCTCGAGGCGGCGACCGGTGATGGTGCCATGATCGGCGGCAACGCCCGGTGGTCACGATGGTCGAACAGGTGCCGGAACGCCGCGAGACCCGTTAGCGTCCCCTCGAGCACTGGAACACCGGCGTCGTTGAGGCGTTGCGCATCCGACCGGTCGATGCCGCTCGCGAAGTTCGACAGCATCGCCATCGGCTTGTCGGTATCCGCCCACACGTCGAGGAACGACGCGATGTAGCCCTCCTCCGGATCGTCCTCGGTGGTGAGGTCGACCGTGAACGCGAGCGCGGCCACGTTGGGGTCGTCGAGCAACGCGCGCTCGCATCCGGTGATCACGGCGAACGCGTCCCGACCTGTTCCCCAAAAGTCCACCGGGTTCACCGGCGGAAGCCCCGGATCGAGCAGCCCCTCGAGCCGCTTCGACGTCTCGCCGGAGATCTCCGCCAGCGGCACGCCGGCCGCGGCCGCCGCGTCGACGAGCATCGCGCGCTCGCCGCCCGAGTCGTGCACCGACGCAAGCGCGCCCGGCCCCGCGCGGCGTCCGGCCACGAACAGCGCGAGCGTGTCGCCGAGCTCGTCGAGTGTCTCGACGCGGTGCACGTTGTCCGCGTGGAACAGCGCCTCGTACGCGCCGTCCTCGCCCGCCAGCGCGCCAGAATGCGATGCGACGAGGCGGCGCGTGAGTTCCTCACGCCCGACCTTCAGCGCGATGACCGGGACGTCGCGTTCGTTCGCCACCGCCATCGACTCGCGGAATCCGACGGGGTCACGGATCGTCTCGATGAACAGGCCGATCGCGCGCGTGCTTTCCAGCCCGAGCGCGTAGCGCATGTAGTCGGCCGCCGTCGTTGCGAACTCCTGCCCGGCCGAGACCGCGATGTTGAACCGCAACGACCGATCGTTGTGCAGGAAGGCCGCGTACGCCGACCCGGAATGACTGATGAACGCGATCGGTCCCGGTTCGAGGTCCTCTGGCTCGTACCAGCCGGTGGCCCGTAGGCCGCACTCGACGTTGACGAATCCCATGCAGTTCCCGCCGCAGATGGCCATCCCGGCGTCGTGCGCGATCTTCGTCAGGCGCTCCGTGAGCGGCTCACCGTCGCCTGGCTCCTCGTGTCCGCTCGCGTACATGACCGCGGACGCCACGCCCGCATCGGCGCACGCCGTGAGCGTCTCCTCGAGCAGGGCGTTGGACAGAGCGATCACCGCTAGGTCGACCGCCTCGGACACGTCGCCGATCGAGCCGTAACAGCGGTGACCCTCGAGCTCGTCGTATTTGGGGTTCACGGGGAAGACGGCGCCGTCGAAGCGACCTTTGCGGAGCTCGACGAGCGTCTGATGTCCCGGTGTTCCCTCTCGCGCGCTCGCGCCGATGACCGCGACCGAACGCGCCTCGAGCATCCGCTCGAGCGCGCCGCGCCCCTGATCCGCACGCGCCCCGGTCACCGCGCGAAGGCTACTTCGTGGACGCGACCGAACGGTCCCTCTTCGCCTGACGGAACGCCTGCCAGCCGGGGATGCCGCAGACGCCGCCTCCGGCGTGGGTCGCCGACGACCCGTGGTACAGGCCGTGAATGGGCGTTCGGTAGTCGGCGTACCCCGGCGCCGGCCGCATGTGGAACAGCTGGTCTACCGACAGCTCGCCGTGGAAGATGTTGCCACCGATCAGGCCGAGCTCTTGCTCCATGTCGTACGGCCCGATGATCTGCCGTTCGATCACCGACGACTTGAAGTTCGGCGCGAGCTCGGTGTACAAGTCGACGATCCGGTCGGCGTACTGCTCGAGCTCGTCCCTGTGCGGCTCGTCGACCCAGTCGTCCGGTACCCACTGGGTGAACATCGAGAAGTTGTGGACGCCCTCGGGCATGAGCGTCGGGTCGAGCGTCGTGGGGATCACGCCGTCGACGAACGGCCGCTCCGACGCCTTCCGCAGGAAATGCGCGTCCTGGAACGCCTTCTCGGCGAAGTCCGCGCTGAAGCAGAGCTCGACGGAGCCCGTGTGGTGGTCCTGCAGGTTCTTCCCCGGATCGGCGATGAAGTCTGGCAGCTCGCTGATGGCGAAGTTGATCTTCACGACGCCGCTGCGGGTCCGCCAGTTGCGGATGTCACGGACGAAGTCCGCGGGCAGGTCGGTCTCGTCGATCATCTTCAGGAACGCGATCTTGGGGTGGACGGTCGTCACGACGACGGGCGCTCGGAGCTCCTCACCGTTCTCGAGGGCAACGCCGACTGTCCGACCGTCGCGAACGAGGATCTTCCCGACGCGGGCGTCCGTGCGGATCTCCGCGCCGAACGACTCGGCGGCGCGACGGCACGCGTCCGAGACGGCGCCCATGCCGCCGCGCTGGTACCCCCACGAGCCGAGGTGACCGTCGCCGACGTCGCCGATCGAGTGATGGAGCATGACGTACGCGGTTCCAGGCGAGTCGGGACCGGCCCACGTGCCGATCACTCCGTTCACGGTGAGCATGCCCTTCACCGGATCCGATTCGAACCACTCGTTGAGCAGGTCCGAGACGCTCATCGTGAACAGCTTCGTCACGTCGCCCACGCCGCGGATGCCGAGTCCGCGGGTCTTCCACGCCACGCGAAGCTGCTCCAGCAGGTCGCGTACGCGCATCGACCCCAGTCGTGGCGGCACTTGAAGGAGGAGCGGGCCGAGCACGTCCGCGACGCCCGAGAGCCACGCGTCCCACTTGGGCATGGTCTCGGCGTCCTTCTTGGAGAACTGCGAGATCGATTCGTAGTTCTTCTTGGCATCGTCGGCGTACAGCTTGATCGCGCGTCCGTCCGGATAGGCCTGGTAATACGGGCCGAACGGCGTGACTTCGTAGCCGTGCCGATCGAGTTGGAGCTCGCGGATGATCGTCGGCGGCATCAGGCTCATGACGTACGAGTAGGTGGTGACCTTGAAGTCGGGGTGCTCCGGCCACGGGCTGCTCGTGTCGGCCGCACCCCCCGTCTTGTTCCGGGCTTCAAGGACGACGGTCCGCGCTCCGGCCTTGGCGAAGAACCCCGCGCTGATCAGCCCGTTGTGGCCTCCGCCGATGACGATGGCGTCGTAGACGTTCGACATGTGGGGCGTTCTCCCTCCGGCTGGTTCTAGCGCCAATCCTGGCGAAGTTTGAACGGTCAGTCAAGCCACGACGCGCCGACCCTCGGGTTGACATGGCTGCTCAACCCCGTAGAGTCGGCTGAACTGCCGTTCAAGTCGACGCACGGGACGGCTCGTGACTGTACGGCGTTCAGGAGCGCGGGTGGCGACGAACCGGCAGACGAAAGACCGGCACCAGGAGATCCTCGACGCGGCGGCTCGCGTCATCACCGAGCGCGGGCTTGCTGAGACTCGGATCTCCGACGTCGCCGAGCAGGCTGGGGTCTCGCCGGGACTGATCCTGTACTACTTCGAGTCGAAGGACCGGCTGCTGGCCGAGGCGCTCACGTTCGCGAACGACCAGTTCTACCTGCGGACGTCGCGAGAGATCCGCCGCTTGCCGAGCGCCGTCGACCAGCTCAGACGGCTCATCGACCTCTCGGTTCCGGGATACCTCCCCGAGTACGAGCGCCTCGACGAGTGGGCGCTGTGGATCGAGGTCTGGGTTCGCGCCCTTCGCGACGCGGAGATGGCCAAGGACCGCGAGGTCCTCGACGAACGGTGGCGTTCGCAGATCGCCGACATCATTCGCAACGGGCGCACGTCGGGCGAGTTCGGCTCGACCGAGGACGTCGAGGAGCTGGCGTTGCGGCTCGCGTCGCTGATCGACGGCCTCGCGATCCAGGTGGTGATGAACGACTCCAAGGTGACCCCCGAGCGGATGCATCGGGCCTGCATGCACGTCGCCGCGCACGAGCTCGGGTTCGAGTTCGCCAAGTCGGACGTGTCGTCCTGACGCCCGACTAGGCCGAAGCGGCTAGGCCAAAGCCGCTAGGCAGGAGCGGAGAACCGCTCGAGATCAGCTCGGTGCTCGTCGTAATGGTCGAACGTCTCGTCGGCGAGCTCCTCGACGGCGCGCTCGTCGACGTTCGGCAGGGCCTCCCATCCTTCGACGACGAGCCCCCGCGCGGACAGCAGACCCCGATAAACGCTGTCGATCGTCATGCCGTGCGCCTGCGCCGCCAGCTCCTCGTTCCGCTCGTCGACGGTCTGCTCCGAGGCGGGCTCGTCCTCCCCTCGCGCGAATCGCTCGAGGTTCCGGGCGCACTTCTGCAGCCAACCGGCCATGTGCCACAGGAGTTCCTTGACCGACCACCCGGGAAGGACGCCTTCCTCCTCCCACCGCTCGCGCGGGATCCGCTCGAGCGCGCCCGTGAACGCCGCCCACGATTCGGCCTCGCGAGCGGCCTGCTCCGTCCGGAGATCGCTCATCCGGTCAGTGTCTTGACGCCGCGCTTGGCGAGCTGGTCGGCGATGATGTTTCGCTGGATCTCCGAGGTTCCTTCCCAGATCCTGTCGACGCGCAGCTCGCGGTAGAACCGCTCTGCGACGTTCTCGCGCATGTATCCTCGACCGCCGAAGATCTGCAGCGCGCGGTCCGCGACCCGGTTGGCCATCTCGCTCGCGTAGAGCTTGGCCATGGAGCACTGGGCGTGCTGCACCTTCACGTCCGCGCCGCGATCGATGTTCTTCGCCAGCTCGTATGTCATCAAACGAGATGCCCAGAGCTCGGTGAGCGAGTCGGCGAGCATGTGCTGGATCGCCTGGAACTCAATGATCGGGCTGCCGAACTGCACGCGCTCCTTCGCGAACGCGGTGGCCTCCTCGATCAGACGCTCCATGGCGCCGCAACACCGCGCGGCGATCATGAGCCGTTCGTACCGGAACCACGCGTAGGTGAAGTCGAGACCGTCCCCTTCTTCCCCGATCAGATGAGACGCTGGGACCCGGACGTCCTCGAACGCCAGCGTCGCGTGCGAGTCGGAGTACGTGTGCGAGTACTTCGGCTCTCGGACGAGTCGCACACCCGGCGTGTCCTTGTCGACGAAGAACATCGCGTGCGCGCCGGCGTTCGGACCGTCGGCGATCTTGGCCTGGAAGAAGATGTACTCGGACGTGTTGTACGACGTCACGTGCCACTTGACGCCGTTCAAGACGTACTCGTCGCCGTCGCGTCGTGCGGTCGCCTGGATCGAGTCGACGTCGGAACCCGCGTCCTCCTCCGTGATCGCGTAGCACTCGCGGACCTCGCCGCGGATGCTGGGCACGATCCATCGGTCGAGCTGCTCATCGGAGACGACGTCGGGCGCCCACCCCGGCGGGGTGTGCACGCACCAGCCGAGACCATTGGTCACCCGACCGATCTGCTCGGAGACGAGGACCTGCTGGAGCGTCGTCATCCCGGTCCCGCCGAGCTCCTTCGGCATGTTCATCGAGTAGAACCCGAGCTCGAGGGCCATCTCGTGATGCCGTTCCCGTACGCCATCGGGTAGTCGGCCCTCGTTCATCTCGGCCTCGACCTCGTGCGGAATCAGTTCCTCGTCGACGAACCGCCGAGCGCGGTCCTGGATCTCATGCTCCTCGTCGGACAGCGGATACGTGCTCACGGCGAAAGCATATCCCGCGAACTGAACGGTGATTCAGCGCGGAACGCTACGAGATGAACTCGAGGCGATTCCGGTTGGCACGGATCTGCGCGAGTGAGTCCGCGTCGATCTCGTGATCGCGCTCGGGACTGTCGACGTCTGGACCGTCGCCGAACAGCTCACCGGACAGGTACCGCTGACCAGTGTCCGGTATGACCGTCACGATGCGTTCCATCTCCGGGTGCTTCTCCGCCACCTTGAGCGCGGCCGCGACGTTCATGCCGGACGACGGGCCGCACAGCATCCCTTCTTCGCGTGCGAGTCGCCGAGCCATCTCGAGCGAATCCTCGGTCGACACGGTCACGATGCCGTCCGTGCACGAGAGATCGAGGTTCTTAGGGACGATCCCGTCGCCGATCCCCGGAACGCCGTGTTGCCCCCAGCGCTGTTCCGAGATCAGTGGACACTCCGCGGCTTCCACCGCGTACGCCTTCACGCTCGCGTCGCGTTCCTTTAACGCGCGGGCGACGCCGGTTATCCAGCCGCCGGTGCCCTGTGACGCGACGACGGCATCGACGCGACCGTCGAGCTGTTCCCAGATCTCGATGCCGGAGGATTCTTGCGCCTTCGGGTTGTCGGGGTTCTCGAACTCGGCCGGGAAGAAGTATCGGTCGGGGTCGGCCGCAACGATCTCGCGCATCTTGTCGAACGCGAGCTCGATGTCCGTACCCGTGCCCGGCGACAAGACAAGCTCGGCTCCGTACGCCCGGATCATGCGCTTGCGTTCCTCGCTCATCCCCTCGGGCATGACGATCACGCACGGGTAGCCCATGATCGCCGCCGTCGCCGCGCAGGCGATGCCCGCGTTGCCCGTCGTGCACTCGATGATCGTCATGCCCGGACGGAGGCGCCCGCGTCGTTCGGCTCGGCGGAGCATCTCTCGATAGATCCGGTCCTTCACCGATCCGGTGGGGCCGTACCACTCGATCTTGGCGTAGAGGTCGGGACCGTCCTCAGCAACGACGCGCCGCAGCCGGATGAGGGGGGTCCGCCCGACGGCGTCGAGCAATGAATCTGCCGGACGCCTGGCGGCGTCCCACTCGGTCGTCACGACCCGGCCTCCCTTCCGGAACCGCGGAAGTGACAACGTACCTGAACGGCGGTTC
>Ga0299907_10002048_pt1 | contig 12138 bp, 10 predicted proteins | sample RVTome_16_FD_198680 | JGI IMG/M metagenome (GOLD analysis project Ga0299907, IMG submission 198680) | Soil microbial communities from uranium-contaminated site in the Upper Colorado River Basin, Wyoming, United States - RVT152D67 (version 2) ...
CTCCGATGAGGGCCGCCGTCATCGGGATGTCCACCTCATCCAGGCCGAAAGCGAGGAAGAGCGGCCGCACGCCGTACGACAGGGCGGATCCGATGGCCGCGAGGAGTCCGACGTCTCGGAGCTGACCGATGCCGGCTCCGGGCCTCCAGGTGACGAGCGTGATGCCGCTCACGATTGCCGCCACCGCCATCCACTGGACGAAGGTCACCCGCTCGCCGAGGAAGAGGACCGCGAGGAACGTGGTGATGACCGGCGCGCTGTTCTTGATCGCCGTCGCCGGAGATGCGCCGATGCGCTCGATCGCGATGTACATCCAGCGCCGGCCGATCCCGGTCCCGAAGAGTCCGCCGAGGACGAAGCCGATGAGGGCCGGCCCCGTCACTCGCGCGAAGTCGAAGCCCCCGAGGAGCGGGGCGACGAGCAGGTAGATCGGCACCGTGACGGCCAGGCCGATGACGAGCGCGACCTCGCTCGTGCCCTTCCGGTTGAACCCGAGCTTGAGGACCACCGGGTTCAACCCGAAGCAGGTCGCGGTGACGAGCGCCAAGAGCTTGCCCTCCACGTCAGGACCTCTCGCGACGATGGCTGGGACGGGGTGTCCGCCGGCCTCCGGCCTGATGTATGCATCTGTATTCTACCGAGCACGCTTCGTTCCCGGCAACCTGGGCGACGCTCATGCGGCACCGCCGCTGGCCGGCAGCTCGGGTGGTCCGTGGCGTGGCGCGTCGATCTCGGCCAGCCTCGCCTGGACGTCGCTCGCGCCGGCCGCCGTCAGCTCGGCGAGCGCGGCGAGCCGGTCGTCCCGTCCGATGCGGGCAGCGGGTCCGCTGATGCCGATGGACCCGATCACCGCGCCCGAGGCTTCGACGATCGGTGCCGCCACGCCGGCCGTCTCCGGATGCAGCTGACCAACGTTGATCGCATAGCCGCGCCGTCGGATCGTCTCGAGCTCTGCCAGGAACGCGGCGGGGTCGGTGATCGTGCGATCGCTGAAGGCGACGAGGCCGTCACGCGCCACGCGGGCGGCCACGTCGGGCAGGTGGGCAAGGATGGCTTGGCCGACCGCGGTTGCGCGTGCCGGTACGCGGGAGCCGGCCGGGTGGTGGACGATGACCGGGTGGGTGCTGTCGACGTGATCGATCGCGACCGTGTCCCACCCGTCGAGGACGGTGAGCTGGCTCGTCTCGCCGCTCTCGCGCGCCAGGCGCTGGAGGATCGGCCTTGCGGCCTCGACCAGGAGGACATTGTCATGGAGAGACCGGCGCGCGAGGCGGGCGAGGCCCGGCCCGGCTCGGTAGCGCCGCAGTGCCGGCACGCGGACGGCGATGCCCTCGGCGGACAGCGTTGCGAGGATCCGGTGGGTCGTGCTTGCCGCAAGGCCGAGGCGTTGGGCGAGGTCGGTGACGGCCATCGGCTGGTCGGCATCGGCGAGCGCCTCCATCACACGCAGCGCATTCGTCACCGACCGCAGCTCGGGCGCGCCTCGCGGAGGAGCCTTCTCGACCGGTCGGCGATCTCGCATAGAGGAATTGTACTTGACCCGGCAAGCCCTTCGGAGTACGTTTCGCTCCCTATCTGCGGACCTGAGATTCCATCATGCGGAATAACGCCGCTGGTTACAGCATCGGCGCGCCGACCCTCTGATTGCCATCGCGCGCGAGACCGCCCTGTACGGGGTCAGCATCCGTCTCCGAGGTGCAGGGAGATGTATACATCCGCATCCATCAGGCTGCCGGTATACAATCTGGAGTAGTCCAGCGCCGTCCAGCACGCGAGGTGAAATGAGCCGATGAACGACCAGACTGCATCGCCGGAAGCCGGCGACGAGTGCGCCAGCAAGCTTGCGGAGATCGAGGCCCGCCAGCAGGAGTTCGACCAGCTGTGGCTCCAGATGAGCACAGGGAACACGACGAACGCCTCCCGCTACCGCGAGCTGCGCCACATCCTCGACGACCTCCGCGCCAAGTACCGGACCACCTGCGGCGAGCTCAACGAGAGCTCCTCGCTGCCCCGCGGCATCGTCGCGGACTGGCACTGAGCCGCATGGTCGCCCACCCGAACTCGAAGGAGCCGACAGCATGATCCTCGACCAGAAGGTGATCATCCCAGCGCCGCCGGAGAAGGTCTGGGACTTCGTGATGGATGTCCCCGCCGTCGCCGAGTGTGTACCGGGCGTGGAGTCCGTCGACCAGACCGGCGACGACGAGTACGCCGGCGCCCTGAAGGTGCGCGTCGGCCCGATCGGCGTCCGGCTCGAGGGCAAGGTCACCGTGGTCGAGCGCAATGCCGAGGAGCGGCGGGCACAGATGAATGTCGAGGCGGTCGATCGGCGCATCAGGGGCGCCGTGAACGCCAAGTCGACGATGCAGCTGCTGCCGCTCGACGACGGCACGACCGAGCTGTCGGTACATACCGACGCGTCCATCCTCGGGAAGCTCGGTGAGTTCGGCCAGGCCATCATGCGTCGCAAGGCCGACCAGATCATGAAGGAGTTCGCCGACAATATGTCGAAGCGGATCGAGGACGGCGCGTGACGGAGGGCGAGACCCGATGATCGATCTCAACGGGGTCCAGCTGCGGAACCGAGTCGTGACCTCGGCGAGCCTGCTGGGCTACGGCACCTCGAAGGGCCGCCTCATCCTCTACGGGCTCAGCCCGATCGCCCAGTGGGTGTCGCTCGAACGCTTCGGCGCGGTGACGACGCGGACCCTGACGGTCGAGCCGCGCGAGGGCCACTTCAGCCTGCGCGAGGACTGGGGCCTCCACGAGTTCCCGGAGATGCTCCGCCTCTACGGGCAGGCGCTGCACCGAGTGCACGGCGGATGGATCAACGCCTTCGGCTGGAGCAACATCGGGATCGAGCGCTACTTCGAGGAGTACTACCCGCGCACCAGCGCGCTCAACCGGATCATCTCGGTCGGTGGCTTCTCGGCGGACGAGCTCGTCAGTCTGGTCGAGACGGTGAACGAGCGCGCCGTTCCAGGCGACATCGCCGCCGTCGAGTTCAACGTCTCCTGCCACAACGTCAACTTCCCGTTCGAGACGATCCTCGACGACGTCCTCGCCCGGGCCGTACCGCGCAGCCGGCACCCCGTGATCCTCAAGCTCTCGCCCGACGTCGACTACATCGCCCAGGCTCGACTCGCCGAGCGCCACGGGGTCGCCGCACTGACCGCGATCAATGCGGTGAAGGCACTCTCGCTCGACCCGAAGACCGGGCGGTCTCACATGAGGAACCGGTACGGCAGCCTCTCGGGCCGCGCGATCAAGCCGATCGGGCTGCGCGTCGTCGCCGAGCTCCGCGACGCTGGCATCCGCCTGCCGATCATCGCCACCGCTGGCATCCAGTCCTACGACGACTGCCGCGAGTACTTCTGGGCGGGCGCCGACGCCGTGAGCCTCGGGAGCGCCGTCTGGCTCGCCCCGGCGTGGCAATACCTCACCGGCCCGCTGCGCGGCATCGGCATCCGCCGCCTCATTAGCCGCGTCGAGCGCCTGGAGGCCGACCTCCCGCGCCCGCTGCAACCCCTGCCGATCCACGAGCCGGCCTCCGCGGCGGCGGCCGACGAGCCGGCGCTCAGCAGGGCCGCGCGGTGACCCGACGGCTGGTCGTCGGGATCAGCGGGGCAAGCGGCGTCATCTACGGTATCCGCATGCTTGAGGTCCTGCGCGACGTCGCCGACGTCGAAACCCACCTCGTCATGAGCGCCGCCGCGCGCCAAACGATCGCGCTCGAGACGGACTGGTCTCACGTCGACGTGGAGGCGCTGGCCGACGTGGTCTACAAGCCGGGCGACATCGCGGCGACGTTGTCGAGCGGATCGTTCCGCACCATGGGCATGATCGTCATCCCATGCTCGATGGGCACGCTCTCAGACATCGCCAGCTCGTCGAGCGACAACCTGCTGGCGCGAGCCGCCGATGTGACCCTCAAGGAGCACCGCCGCCTCATCCTCGTCCCGCGCGAGGCCCCGCTCCACCTCGGCCACCTGCGGCTCATGGTCCAGGTCGCCGAGATCGGCGCCATCGTCTGCCCTCCGGTACCGGCCTTCTACCAGCGGCCGCAGACCATCGGCCAGATCATCGACCACACGTTGAGCCGCCTGCTCGACCTGCTCGAGATCGAGCTCCCTGAGGAGCTGTCGATGCGGTGGGGAGGACCCGTTCGCCGATCAGGTTCCGCGCCCGACCTCGCAGGGGAAGAAGCCTGAGCTCGCCGGAAGGGGCATGCGCGATCCGATTGACCGCGGCGAATCAAGCTCTGTAGAATGCGGTTGTATACATAGGCCCTCCCGGCCACGCCGGGGTGAGGCGCCAGTTCAGTGATAGTCGGGGTTGCTGCATGCCGAGAACGCCCGAGTTCCTCATCGCCCGGTCGGTCGGTGACGCGGTCGCCGCGCTGCGGGAGTACGGGGACGACGCAACCGTCGTGGCCGGCTCCACCGCCGTCACGATCATGCTCCAGCAGGGGCTGATCGAGCCGGCCGCGATCGTGAGTATCGGACGCATCCCAGGCCTCGACGCCATCGAGCGAGCCGACGGCCACCTGCGGCTCGGCGCGCTCACCACGCATCGCGAGGTCGAGCTCTCGCCGGTCGTGCGGCAAGCACTCCCGGTGCTGTCTCACACGTTCGGCGTCGTTGCCAACGTGCGCGTCCGCAACGCCGCCACGGTCGGGGGTGTCGTCGCCGAGGCGGACTACGCGTCGGATCCGCCGGCCCTGCTCCGGGCGCTCGACGCCGAGGTCGACGTCACCGGTCCGAACGGGGAGCGCAACGTCCCGATCTCCGAGTTCCTGGTCGGCTTCTACGAGACGAGTCTCGAGCACGGCGAGATCGTCACCGGGGTCCGTATCCCGCTCCTGCCGCACAGTGCGGGCAGCGTCTACGAGAAGTTCACGACCCGCTCGTCGGAGGACCGCCCCTGCGTCGGAGTAGCAGCAATCGCCCGCCTCGAGGCCGACGGCCGGACGTGCGCCGAGCTGCGCGTCGCGGTGGGCGCCGCGGCCGAGGTGCCACAGCGCTTCGAGGAGGTCGAGACCGGCGCGGTCGGGCACGACATCGACGAGGCGCTGGCGGCGTCGATCGCCGAGCAGTACGCCGAGCGCATCGACCCCCTCTCCGACATGCGCGGCTCCGAGTGGTATCGGCGCGAGATGATCCTCGTCTGGGTGCGGCGCGCGATCCTGGGTGCCGCCGCGGCCGGGGTGCCGGCATGAGGGGCGAGGGTGCCAACGACCCGGCGGTGAAGGGGCGCTACTCGGGGATGATCGACGCGCGGCAGCGCGTCACCGGCCGCATCGGCTACACCATCGACCTCGCCTTCGGGGGCATGCTTCACGCCAAGCTCCTGCGCAGCACCGCAGCGCACGCCCGCATCCGGAGCATCGACGTCAGCCGCGCGCGGGAGGTCCCCGGCGTCGTGGCGGTCCTGACCGGCGCCGACCTCGCGAGCAGATCCGACCTCCAGCCTTACTTCGGACCGGTGTACCGCGACCAGCCGATCCTGGCGATCGACAAGGTGCGTTTCGTCGGCGACCCGGTGGCCGCGGTCGCCGCCGTCGACCTCGACGCCGCCCGCGAGGCGCTCGCCTTGATCGACGTCGAGTACGAGGAGCTGCCCGCGGTCTTCACGCTCGACGCCGCCTTGGCGGAAGGCGCGCCGCTCGTCCACGAGGGCCCGCCTAGGACGGGCGAGACGTTCGCTGACGTGATCGTCAAGCCTCAGGAAGGCACGAACATCTGCAACAGCTTCCGGCTGCGCAAGGGCGACGTCGAGATCGGCTTCGCGGAGGCCGATGAGATCTTCGAGGACGTCTTCACGAGCCCCCCGGTGCAGCACGTGCCGCTCGAGACGCATGCCTGCATCGCGTCTGTCGTGAACGGGCAGATCACGGTGTGGTCGTCGACCCAGATCCCGTTCGTGATCCGCTCCCAGCTGGCCGAGATCTTCCGCTTGCCGCAGAGCAAGGTCCGGGTGATCATCCCGACCCTCGGCGGCGGGTACGGCGCGAAGTGCTATCCGAAGATCGAGCCGGTCACGGCCGCCCTGTCCCTCGTCACCCGCCGCCCCGTCCGGCTCCACCTCACGCGCGAGGAGGAGTTCGTCACGATCACGAAGCACGGCGTCCGGGTGCGGCTCAAGACCGCGCTGAAAAAGGACGGCACGATCGTCGCGCGCCAGAGCCTCTGCCACTTCAACACCGGCGCGTACGCCGACATCGGCCCGCGGCTGATCAAGAACGGCGGGTACGGCACGGCCGGACCGCACCGCATCCCGCACGTGGCGGTCGACTCGTACGCGGTGTACTCCAACCTGCCCCCGGCCGGCGCGTTCCGCGGCTACGGCATCAGTCAGGCGGCGTGGGCATACGAGACGCAGATGGACATGATCGCCGAGCGCATGGGGATCGACCCGCTCGAGCTGCGGATGAAGAACCTGCTCGATGACGGCGACACGGTGATGACCGGCGAGCCAATGGAGGACAGCCACTTCAAGGAGCTGCTGGCCGACGCCACGAACTGGATCGGCTGGTCTCCCGGCGCACAGCCGGAGCGGAACGGCAGCACGGTCCGCGCCAAAGGCTTCAGCTGCATCATCAAGGGCACGGTCACCCCGTCGACTTCGACGGCGGCGGCCAAGCTCAACGAGGACGGGTCGCTCGACGTCCTGACCAGCTCGGTCGAGATGGGCCAAGGCCTTCTGACCGCCCTTGCCATCCTCGGCGGCGAGCCGCTCGGCATCGACGTCGACAAGGTCAATGTGTCGACGCCGGACACCGACGTCACGCCGTACGACCAGCAGTCCAGCTCGTCGCGTTCGACGTATGCCATGGGCACGGCCGTGCAACGCGCGGTGCGCGAGATCCGGCGCAAGCTCTTCGATCACGCCTCGGAGATCCTCGAGGTCTCGGTCGATGACCTCGAGCTCGATGACGGCAGGGTTGTCGTCAAGGGCGTCCCGGAGCGGTCGCTCGGCTTTGGCGAGATCGTGCGCAAGTCGCGCAGCGGCAACCTCGTCGGCGAGGCGACCTATATCACCGAGGGCGGGCTCGATCCCGAGACGGGACAGGGCATCGGCTCGGTGCACTGGCACCAGGCGGCGGCGGCCGCTGAGGTCGAGGTCGACACCGACACGGGCAAGGTGACGCTTCTCCGGTACCACGCCGGCGTCTACGCCGGGCGGATCATCAACCCGGTCCAGGCCGAGCTCCAGAGCGTGGGCAACGTCGCCTTCGGCGTCGGGCAGGCGCTCTTCGAGGAGATGCACTTTGACAACGGGCAGCTTCAGAACGGGAACCTGGGCGACTACATGATCGCCAGCTTCGAGGATTTGCCGCGCGACCTGAATGTGTCGGTGCTCGAGTACCTGCCCGCCGACGAGATCCACGGCATCGGCGAGACCGGCCTGCCGCCGGTGATGCCGGCCATCGGCAACGCCATCGCGCGCGCCACCGGCGTCCGCATCGTCGACCTGCCGATCACGCCCGAGAAGATCCTGCGCGGGCTGCGCGAGCTCGATGCCCGCGGCTCCGCCGCAGAGGAGGTCGCGAGCCGATGACGTTCTCGACTGGCCAGGCCGCCGGCGCCTCCCCGCTTCCCGTCGACGAGGACGGGAAGCTGACCCTGACCCTCACCGTGAACGGGCGCACGGAGCGGGTGACCGCCCGTGCGCACCACACGATCCTCCAGGTGCTCCGCGACGAGCTCAACCTCTACGGCGTGCGCGAGGGGTGCGGGGTCGGCATGTGCGGCGCCTGCACGGTCCTCCTCGACGGAAAGCCGGTGAGCGGTTGCCTCCTGCTCGCCCCGATGGCGGTCGGCCGCGAGATCACGACCATCGAGGGCCTCGAGACGCCGGATGGCGAGCTCCATGTCGTCCAGCAATCGTTCGTCGACCACACCGGCTTCCAGTGCTCGTACTGCACGCCGGGCTTCATCCTCGCCACGAAGGCCCTCCTCGAGGAGAAGCCGGACGTCACCGAGGACGAGGCCCGCACGTACCTCGCGGGGAACCTGTGCCGCTGCGGCAGCTATGTGAAGATCATGGACTCGGTGCTCGACGCCCGCGACCGGCTTGCCGCCGGGACCGGCCCGACGACATCGGGAAGTGACGAGCAATGACGGCGCCCGATCCAGGCACGACGGCCGGCGAGGGCGGCGCGATGCGCAGGACTGCCCCATGGCGCGACACGCGCGAGTGGATCGAGCGGGCCAAGGCGGCCGGCGAGCTGCGGGTGGTGACCGGCGCCAGCTGGCAGGAGGACGTCGGCGCCATCACCGAGATGCTCGACCACGCCGAGGACTCCCCCTGCGTGCTCTTCGACGAGATTCCGGGCTATCCGGCCGGCCGGCGCGTGATCGTGAACTGCAGCGGCAACCCGGCGCGCCAGGCGATCACGCTCAACCTTCCGCCCGAGGCGGCCACGCACGATGGGCTCTTGGCCTTCTGGTCCGGCGTGCTCGACGACTTTCATCCCATCGAGCCGGTCGAGGTTGAGAGCGGGCCCGTCTTCGAGAACATCGTCGAGGGGGACGACGTCGACCTCCTCGGCTTCCCGACGCCGATGTGGCACCCGAAGGACGGCGGCCGGTTCATCGGCACCGCCTCGATGAACATCATGAAGGACCCCGACTCGGAGTGGGTCAACGTCGGGACGTACCGCAACCAGATCCACTCGAAGGACTCGATGGGGATCTACATCAGCCCTGGCAAGCACGGGCTCCTCATTCGCAACAAGTACTTCGAGCGCGGCGAGAGATGCCCGATCGTCGTCGTCGTCGGCGCCGATCCACTCCTCTTCATGGCGTCCTGCGCCGAGGGCATCCCCTACGGCCAGAGCGAGATGGCCTGGGCCGGCGGAGTCCGCGGCGCACCGATCGAGGTCGTGCGCGGCAAGCACACCTCCATTCCGTTCCCGGCGACCGCCGAGATCGCGATCGAGGGCTGGATCGAACCCGGCGACGAGCACAACGAGGGTCCGTATGGCGAGTGGATGGGCTACTACGCCGGCGGCCACGGCGACTCGCCGGTCATCCGGGTGAGCGCCATCTACCACCGCAACGATCCGATCCTCCTCGGCTGCCCGCAGGGCAAGCCGCCGCACGAGGACAACCGGTTCCTCGCCTATCTCAAGTCGGCGATCCTCGAGAAGCAGATGCGCGCGGCGGGTGTGCCGAAGGTCGTCGGCGCCTGGCTGCCGCCCGAGGCAGCGAACCGGATGATGACGGTCGTCTCGATCGAGCAGGCCTACCCCGGGCACGCGACCCAGGCCCTCATGGTCGCCGGCCAGTGCGGCGCATCGGCCTACGACGGCAAGCTCGTGGTCGTCGTCGACGAGGATATCGACATCTACGACATCAACGACGTGATGTGGGCGATCCAGACGCGCTGCGACCCGATCCGTGACGTGAAGATCATCGATCGGGCGTGGAGCTCGCGGCTCAACCCTGCAACACATCCCGACCATCGGGGACTGAACTCCCGGCTGCTCATCGACGCGACGAGGCCATGGGAGTGGAAGGACCGGTTCGCTGAGCCGGTCATCACGAAGGACGGCTCGCGGGCGACCCGCGAGCAGTGGGCATGGATCCTTGATCCCGAGGCACCGGATCCCCGCGCCTGAGGGGCGCGACGACCGCGACACAGCAGAGAACGCACGGTAAATGTCACGAGGAGATGCAAATGGCAGACAAGGTTGACCTCGTCGTTCGTAACGGCACCGTGGTCACGCCCGAGAGCGAGAGCGAGGCGGACATCGCGATCAGCGACGGCAAGTTCGTGGCGATCGCGCCTCGCGGGGCGCTCGACGTCGACGCGGCCGACGAGTACGACGCGACGGGCCAGCACGTCCTGCCGGGCGTGATCGACGGCCACGTCCACTTCCGCGAGCCGGGGCTCGAATACAAGGAGGACTGGCGCACGGGGTCGACCGCCGCGGCCTTCGGCGGCGTCACGACCGTCGTCGAAATGCCGAACACGAACCCGAAGACCGATACGGTCGAGGGGGTCGAGCTGAAGAAGCGCCTGGCCGAGGAGAAGTCATACGTCGACTTCGGCATCATCGGCCTGCTGGTCCAGGACAGCGTCCCGGCACTCCGCTCGCTGGCGGAGGCGGGCGTCGTCGGCTACAAGTGCTTCCTCGGTGAGACGATCGGGAACATCCCGGCGCCGGACGATGGGATGATGCTCGACGGCCTGCGCGAGATCGCCGCGACGGGACTCCGCATCGGCTTTCACGCCGAGAACAACGAGATCATGCAGCACCTCATCCGCAAGTTCAAGGAGGAGGGCCGCAGCGATCCACAGGCCCACGTCGATTCCCGGCCGGCGCTGGCCGAGGTCGAGTCGATCCAGCGGATGGGCCTCTACGCACGGCACTGCGGGACGAAGATCCACATCTTCCACCTGTCGTCGCGGGACGGCCTCGACATGATCGACGAGTGGCGTGCCAAGGGCGTCGACATCACGACCGAGACCGGCGCCCACTACGTCTTCAAGAAGGCCGAGGACATGAACGAGACGGGCGTCCGTCTGCGGATGAACCCGCCGGTCCGCTGGGGCACCGAGGGCCACGGCGACTACCTGCTCGAGGGCCTGCGGGACGGGCGCGTCAACCAGATCGCGACCGATCACTCGCCGCATACCGCGGAGGAGAAGCTGACCGGCAACATCTGGACGGCGATCTCCGGCTTCCCGGGCGTCGAGACGAGCGTCTCGTACTTCCTCACCTACGGCGTTAACGCCGGCCGTATGTCACTGCGCGAGTTCGTGCGCGCCACCTCCGAGGGACCGGCCAAGACGTGGGACATGTACCCGCAGAAGGGCGCCATCCGCATCGGCTCCGATAGCGATCTGACAATCGTCGACCTCAACAAGGAAGGGGTCATCCGGGATGACGATCTTCACAGCAAGAACCACGTCACGCCGTTCGACGGCGATGCCGTCAAGGGGATGCCGGTCGGTACGGTCGTGCGCGGCCAGTTCATCTTCCGCGACGGGCAGCTCGTCGGCTCGCCCGGCGGTCGGATGGTCCGTCCGAACGCTCTCGGCCAGGAGGGCAAGGGCGTCGCCGACCTCGTCGGCGCCGCAGGCTGAGCACATGGGTCGGCGGCTGCTCAGGCGGTCGTCGACCACCGCGAACCTCGCAAGTGAACCCGGCCATTGACCGGTATGCGAAGGTCTACAGTCTAGCCACGGTCCTAATGGGGCAGGAGAGGAGACATTTGGGATGAAGGGTTTGACCACCTTCCGAAGCCTGGCGCTGCCACTCACTGTGCTTTTCGTTCTCACGGCGTGTTCGGCAGGAGACTCGCCGTCAGCATCCGCGGGCGCGCCGGAGTCGCAGGCTCCGGGGGAGTCCATGGGTCCGGAGTCGGAGGCGCCGGAACCTGAGCCGGTCGCCTTGACCGTCGCATTCACGTCGATCGGCCTGTCGAGCGTCCCGCTCCTCGCGGCGATCGACGACCTGCGCGAGCAGGGCTACGAGATCGAGACGCCGGAGCTCGCCGAGTCGGAACTCGTCACCGAGGGCGTCGCACAGGGCGAGTTCCAGTTTGGCTCTGGTGCGAACAACAGCTCGCTCGCCGCGATCGCGCAGGGAGCGGACGTCCGCTGGATCGTCGACCGCACCCTGAATGAGTGGCAGGTCTACTCGCGCGAAGGCATCGATGGCTGTGAAGCGGTCGTCGCCAGTCGGGTCGCGATCCACAGCCCAGGTTCGGTCAGCGGCGCGATGCTCCGCGACTGGGTCAACAACAACTGCCCGGAGGACGTGGCTGCGTCCTACGAGCCGCTCATCATCGAGGGCTCACAGAACCGGCTCGCGGCGCTCTTGGCCGACCAGATCGACACCTCGCCGGTCGAGTTCGGCGACGCGCTCATCCTCGACAACGAGGGTGGCTACGCACGCGTCGTCAGCTTCGCGGCCGACCTGCCGGGCCTGCACCCGACATCGGTGTACGGCAACGGAGCGTGGATGTCCGACAATCCAGAGGCAACGACGGCGCTGATCGTCGCGCTCCTGGAGCAGCACCGTCGCATCAACTCCGAGGACGGCTACCTCATGGAGCTGTTCTCCCAGTACCTCCCCGAGGAGGCGGCCGGTGAGAGCGCCGAGGCGATCGCCACAGCCTACGT
>Ga0299907_10002049_pt1 | contig 12134 bp, 12 predicted proteins | sample RVTome_16_FD_198680 | JGI IMG/M metagenome (GOLD analysis project Ga0299907, IMG submission 198680) | Soil microbial communities from uranium-contaminated site in the Upper Colorado River Basin, Wyoming, United States - RVT152D67 (version 2) ...
GTACGACCCGGCGCTGGCGGATCGACCCTCGGTGGTGGTGGTGACGAAGGCCGACCTGCTCGAGGACACTCCTCGGCTCGAGCCGGAGCAGGTTACGGTCTCGGCGGTGACCGGTGAGGGGATCGACGAGTTCACGGAGCGGCTCGCCGAGCTCGCCGCGGCGACGCCGCCTGAGGAGCGCCGGCCCGCCGTGGTCCTGCGTCCCGGGCGCGAGGCGTTCACCGTTCGCAAGGTGGGGGAGGGGCGCTACCTGGTGGAGGGTCGGACCTTGGAGCGGTGGGTCCGCGACGCAGACCTCGAGGACCCCCGCGAGGTCATCGAGCTCCAGGGGCGGCTCCGCCGGCTCGGTGTGGAGCGACGGTTGGAGGCCGAGGGCGCCCGCCGGGGCGACGAGGTCGTCATCGCCGGCCGGCCCTTCGAGTTCATCCCCGAGACGAACTGATGACGGATCGGAAGCGGGAGCTGATCGAGCTGGAGGACCGGGCCTGGGCCGAGTTCCGCTCGCTCCTCGACCGGTTCTCCAAGGACCAGTTGGGGGAGCTCGGATACTACGAGGACTGGTCGGTGAAGGATCTCATGGCCCACCTCGGATGCTGGATGGCCGAGGCCGCCCGAGTCCTGGAGCAGCTCAGGAGCGGCTCGTACTCGAGCTGGGATCACGACGTGGAGGAGCTGAACCTCGAGTGGTGGCAGACCTGGCGAGAGGTCGACCTGGACACGGTGTGGGCCGAGCTGCATTCCTCACATGCGCGGATGCTCGACGAGTGGGATCGCATCCCGTCCGACCGTCTCGACGAGGTCGCCGACCTGTGGTTCCGGGAGTCGGGCCCCGAGCACCACGAGGAGCATCTGCCGCGGCTGCGGGAGTGGGTCGAGGAGCTGACCGGGTCCTAGCTCAGGCGGGGACCCACGGCCTCGCCGGTGCGGCCTCGAGGGTTCGCCGCCCGTCCGACGGGATCCGGAGGTACAGGAAGGTCCCGACCACGCCCACCGCGGCCGTCCCCAGTCCCGCGAACACCATCGTCATCCGAGGGCCGGCCAGCTCCACCAGGCCGCCGCTGGCGCCCAGGGCCACGATCTGCGCGGCCTGGACCATCCCGTAGTAGGCGGCGAAGGCTCGGCCTCGCAGCCGGTCCGGGACCCGCCGGTGGAGGAGGCTCCGCATCCCCACGAGCTCGACCCCGTTGGCGAACCCACCGACGAGGAACATCGTCACGGCCAGCGGATAGATCGCGGAGGCCGCGGCCAGGGCCACGGCGCCGCCGCCGACCATAGGGAGCAGCACCACCGCTGGGGCCAGGTGGGCGGGACGGAGGAACCGTCCCGCGGCCGTGGAGCCGATCACCATCCCGATCGTCCAGGTCGTGATCAGCACGCCGTACCCGGTGTCCCCGGCGCGGAGGACATCTTTGGCGAAGAACACCTCGGCCACGTTGTCCGCCGCCGCGAACACGACCATGAACCCCACCATCGGCACCACCACGCGCAGCAGCGGTTCCCTGGCGATGAACACGAGGCCCTGACGGGCCTGCCCCTTCCGGGCGGTCGCCTCCTCCGCGTACGGCTCGGGGCGGCGCCGCACCCGGAGCATCGACACCAGCACGGCCACGGCCACGAACGTGACCGCGTTCGCCAGGAGGGTGGAGCCGGCGCCGAAGCGCTGGGACAGCACGGCGGCCAGCACCGGGCCGGCGGCCGCCCCGCCCCACCTCGCCACCTCGAGGAAGGCGTTGGCCTGGGTGGTGCGCTCCTCGCCGACCGCCCGGGGCAGCAGCGCGAACAGGGCCGGCTGGGTCACCGCCAGCCCGGCCCCGAGCAGGAACGAGAGCCCCAGGGTGGGGAACACTCCCGAGGTGAACGCCAGCGCCGCGGCCACCCCCGCCTGGAGCAGGGCGGTCACCGCCAGGACCCGCACGGTCTCCATGCGATCGACCAGGAGACCGGCCAGAGGGGCCAGGAGCACCGGGGGGACCAGTCCGGTGAGCAGGAGGCCGGCCACCGCCCATCCGGACCCGGTGGTCTCCTGGATCCGGAGGGTCAGCGTGATCAGCGCGACGTAGTCGCCCAGGGCGGACAGGGCGAACGCCACGAAGATCAATTGGAAGTCACGGCGACGCAGCAGGCTCATCCCCGCCGATATGTACACCCGCGGCCACCGAGCCTCAAGCCGGACGTTTGGCCGTCCCCCCGGAAATCCACAGAGAACGCCAAGTGTGGACCTACAATTCGTTGGTGACACCGCGGCGACTGGGGGTGATGGGGGGAACGTTTGACCCCATCCACTACGGCCACCTGGTCACGGCCGAGGGGGCGTTCTGGGAATTCGACCTCGATCAGGTCGTGTTCGTCCCCACGGGGGAGCCGTGGATGAAGACGGGCCGGGAGGTGACCCCGGCGGAGGACCGGTACCTGATGACGGTGATCGCCACATCCAGCAACCCGCACTTCAACGTGTCCCGGCTTGAGATCGACCGGGCCGGGCCGACATACACGCGAGACACCCTCGAGGCCCTCCGGGAGCAGGAGGAGGAGGGCACGGAGCTGTTCTTCATCACCGGCGCGGACGCGATCCTGGAGATCTTCCACTGGAAGGATCCCGAGGAGGTCCTCGATCTGGCCCGCTTCATCGCCGCCACCCGGCCGGGGTACGACATCGCCCGCTTCGAGGCCGAGGCCCCCACACGGCACCCCAACGTGTCCGTTATGTCCGTTCCAGCCCTGGCAATCTCCTCGACAGACATCCGGGAACGTGTAGCCGAAGGCCGTCCCGTCCGATACCTCGTACCGGAGGGCGTGAAGACGTATATCGACAAGGCGGGACTGTACCGATGAAGACCTCGGACGAGATGTGGCGGTGGATCTGGGAGGACGATGACCTCCTGGCCGACGACGACCTGCGCGAGCTCCTGGGCCCCGAGGGGTCGCGGCCGGTGCGGCTCGAGCCGCCCCCGGCCGTGACCACCGAGGGCGTGTGGGAGTGGGTGGCCAGCGACGAGGAGCTGATCGACGAGGACCTCCTCGACCTCGAGACGCCGCCAGAGCCGAGCCCGACTGGTGAGCCCTTGGACTCCGCTTCGCCAACCGAAGGGGTTGGCTCCGCGGAGCCCTCGGGCTCGACCGTGGTGACCGCGGAGCCCTCCGGTGCGACGGTGGAGCCCGAGGCGGTCGCGGAGGGGACCCCTTTGGTGCCCGAAGCGAACGCCGAGGGCTCACCGGTCGGATCGGGCTCGGCCGACGCTCCCGAGATCGCCCCGGAGTCGCCAGAGGAGCCGGTGGCGCGGCGGTCCCGGGCCGGGCTGGCGAGGTGGGGGAGGTTCGCGGCGTTCCTGGCCGTGGCCGCGGTGGTCGGGGCCGTGGCTCCTCGGGTCGTCCCCGCGGTCCTGCCGGGCGCCGACGACGGCGGCCCTCCTGCCGGACCTCCGCCCGATCAGCACGTGGTGGCATGGACCGTCCGGCTGGAGGAGGCCCCCGAGGCCACCTTCGTGGCCATCCTGGCTTCGGAGGTGAAGCCGCCGGTCATCGTGGCCGTCCCGGCCGACGTCACCATCAACGTCCCCGGACAGGGCCTGGGGACCGTGGGAGAGGCCGCCGCCGGCGGCGACGTCGGCCTGGTGGGTGTGGCCCTGGAGAACCTGGTCGGCGTTCGGATGGACGGCTCGGTGGACTCGACGACCGCCGAGCTCCAGGCCGCGGTTGACGCCCTTGGGACCATCGAGGTCGCCGACCAAGTGATGGCCGGGGCCCAGGTGGTCGAGTACCTGACGGCCCAGGACCCCGGAGCGCTGCCCGACGAACGGTTCCTCCGGTGGCAGGACGTCCTGGAGGGGATCCGTGACGGCGTGGCAGCGAACCCCGCCGCGGTGGCCGGGTTCCCCGAGCCGCTCCGGCCGATCCTGGCTGCCGGCTCACCGGACCCGATGGCGCTGTACGCCCTGCCGGTGGTCGACCTCGGCGCCGGCCTGCTCCGGCCGGACGCGAAAGGCCTGGACGCGCTGGTGAAGGACGTGTTCGTCCCGTACGCGGGTGACGAAGTGCGGATCGTGGTGTTGAATGGGGTGGGCCGTCCTGGGGTAGGCGAAGAGGTGGCCCGGATCCTGGTGCCGGAGGGATATCAGCTGGTGGCGACGGGGAACGCGAATACGTTCGAGGTGAAGACGACGAAGATCATCTCGCTTTCGGAATCGGATCTGTCCGCGGCCCAGCGTGCCCGGGACCTGCTCGGTGTCGGCCAGGTCCTGATGGCCGAACCCACCGGCCTCGCGGACCTCCAGATCGTGGTGGGACAGGACTTCGTGGCCGCTCATCACCTCGGAGGCGCGTGAGCGGATCCCACGACCTGGCCGTCGCCGCGGCCCGAGCCGCCGCCGGGAAGCAAGCCACGCAGATCGTCATCCTCGACGTCCGGGACCTCATCGGGATCACCGACTACTTCGTGATCGCCAGCGGAACGTCCGATCGTCAGGTGCGGACGGTGGCCGAGGAGATCGAACGAGCGCTGAAGGCCGAAGGGGTCCGCCCGGTCCGCCGCGAGGGCCAGCGAGAGGGCCGGTGGGTCCTGCTCGACTTCGTCGACTTCGTGGCCCACGTGTTCCGGGGCGAGGAGCGCGAGTACTACGACCTGGAGCGGCTGTGGTCCGACGCCCCCACGGTCGACTGGGAGGCCCCAGCCGCTCGCAGCGGCTAGACAGGCGTACCATCCCAGGGTGAGCCAGCGCACCATCGAGGATCCCCTCGCCGCCGCCCGCGAGGCGCTCGGGCGCCACGCGTGGCGTGAGGCGTTCGACCTGCTGACGAAGGCCGACGCGGAGGGCGAGCTCTCCGCCCGCGACCTCGAGCTCCTGGGCGAGGCCGCGTGGTGGGCCGGCCAGATCGATGCGTGCATCTCGGCTCGAGAGCGGGCCTACGCCGCTCACCTCGAGGCGGGAGAGCCGCTGAGGGCTGCCATGGTGGCCTTCTCGCTCGTTCGGGACCACGGCAACCGGCTCGACGGAGCCCTGTCCTCGGCGTGGTACAAGCGGGCCGAGCGCCTGCTCGAGGACCAGCCGGAGTCCCAGGCCCACGGCTACCTGGAGATGATGCGGGCACGGGCGGCCCACGCCGCCGGCGAGTTCGACCGGGCCGTCGAGGTGGGGGCCCGGGCCGTGGAGATGGGGATGCGCTTCGGCGATCCGAACCTGCAGGCGCTGGCCCTCGTGTACCAGGGCATGGCCATGGTGGGTCGGGGCGACGCCGAGGAGGGCCTGGCGCTCCTCGACGAGGCCACGGTGGCGGCGGTGAGCGGTGAGCTCCTGCCGAACGTGACCGGGATGGTCTACTGCAACATGATCAGCACCTGCCAGGATCTCGCCGAGTACCGTCGAGCCGGCGAGTGGACCGAAGCCGCCAAGCGCTGGTGCGAGCGGCAGGCCATCAGCGGCTTCCCGGGGCTGTGCCGGGTCCATCGGGCGGAGATCATCCGGCTCCGGGGCGCCTGGGCCGAGGCGGAAGGAGAGGCCCGACAGGCCTGCGCGGAGCTGATGGACCACGGGCTCCCCGCGTTCGCCGCCGACGGCTTCTATCAGGTGGGGGAGATCCGCCTGCGGATGGGCGACCTCGACGCCGCCGAGACCGCGTTCCACCAGGCGGCGGAGCTCGGCCGTGATCCTCAGCCCGGTCTGGCTCTCCTCCAGATGGCTCGGGGGAACGTCGAGGCTGCGGCAGCCCTCCTCCGTCGGTCGCTGGAAGAGACCCCCGACCCGCTACTGCGGGTCCAGCGATTGGCCGGGCAAGTGGAGGTCGCCGTTGCGGCCGGCGACCTCGAGATCGCGGATGGCGCGGCCACCGAGCTCGAGGGGATCGCCGAGCGGTACGGGAGCGACGCCCTGCACGCCACCGCGTCCGTGGCCCGTGGCCGGGTGTTGGTCGCGCGGGAGGAGTCGGACGAGGCGGTCCGGTCCGCCCGGCACGGGTGGGACCTGTGGCGGAGCCTCGACGCCCCCTACGAGGCGGCGCTGGCCAGGGTCACCCTGGGGCTCGCGTACCGGGAAGGGGGCGAACAGGAGACGGGCGACCTCGAGCTGCGCGCGGCTCGTTCGGCGCTGGAGAAGCTCGGGGCCGTCCCCGACGCGATGCGGGTGAGTGAGCTGCTCGGCGACGTGGCCGCGCCGGCGGCCACGCGTCGGGTGACCCGGACCTTCATGTTCACCGACATCGTCCGGTCCACCAACCTCGTCGAGGCGATCGGCGACGAGGCCTGGGAAGACCTGGTCGGGTGGCACGACCGGACGCTTCGGGCGGTGTTCGAGGAGCATGGGGGCGAGGAGGTCGACCACGCCGGCGACGGGTTCTTCGTGGCGTTCGAGGATTCGGGATCGGCGATCGCCGGCGCCGTGGCCATCCAGCGGCGACTCGCCGAGCACCGGCGTACCCAGGGGTTCGCGCCCCAGGTGCGGATCGGGATCCACGCGGCCGAGGCCACAGACCTGGGCGAGGACTACCGGGGCACGGGCGTTCATCGGGCGGCGCGGATCGGCGCCCTGGCCGAAGGCGGGGAGATCCTAGCGTCGGCCGAGACCGTGGCGGCCGCCGACGGCTGGGAGTCGTCGGAGACCCGAGAAGTGCCGCTGAAAGGCTTCGCCGAACCGGCCCGGGTGGCCACCGTCGACTGGCGCGAGTAAGGGAACCCGGGACACGGAAAGGGGGATGCGGTGCGCCGACACCGGCCGGTCGCTCCGTTCAACCGTGGAAGGAGGAAGGGTCATGGATGCACGCACACAAGCAGTGGGAAGGTGGAACCGTCCGGCAGCGATCCTCGTCGGGGTCCTCGTCGGAGCAGGCCTGTTCGTTCCGGCGCAGGCGCACGTCCCGCACAAGAAGCACTTCGACAAGCGCTACGTGAACGAGACCCAGACCGCCGGGGGCGATCTGACGGGAACGTTCTCGAGCCTCGCCGTCGGCGCGAACGCGGTGGGGGCCGCCGAGATCGCCGATGGGGGCGTCGACACCGCCGAGATCGCCGATGGGGCGGTCGGGTCGGGAGAGTTGGCGGATGGGTCGGTCGGACCCGCCGACATCGCGGGTGAGGCGGTGGAGACCGGGCACCTCGCGCCCGGCTCGGTGACGCCGGCGAAGGTCGCCACGATCCCGGCGGTTCGGGCCACCAGCCCCTCAGAGACGTTCAACAACGACCAGATCCTCCAGCCCGGGGAGGAGGCGATCGTGTTCGACGAAGAGGCGTACGACACGGCGTCGATGCACACGAGGTTCGTTCCGGTGGACGGCACTGGATCGAGGTTCGTGGCCCCGATCACCGGCGTGTACCACATCGATGCCGGCCTGATCTTCAGCAACCCGGCGGCAGGAGGCGAGGGCACGTTCCGCCAGCTTGCGCTCAAGAAGAACGGCTCCACGCAGACGATCGACGTCATCGCGGGCGTTCAGCTCGTTCCGGACCCCGACGGCGAAGTGCTGAACGTCTCCGGGACCGTATTCCTCAACCCGGGGGATTACGTGGAGCTGTACGCCGCCCACGATGCCGGCGGAGACATCGTCACCCCCCAGTCGCAGTTCGGGTTGGTGGGAGACGGACGGCACTTCTTCACGATGACGTGGCTGGGGCCGTAGGGATGCCGTTGGGCAAGCGCCGACGCGGCCCCTGAGGTCCCCTACAATCTGAGGGAGACGCTCCGAACGGTTCTCGGGCGTTTCCGCAGTTCAGCGGGGCTGTAGCTCAGTTGGTAGAGCGCGTGCTCGGCAGGCACGAGGTCATGGGTTCGAATCCCATCAGCTCCACAAATCGGCTCTGACCCGCGGGAACGCAACTTTTTCGCGACATCGTCCAGACGCACACCGGTCCTTCACTCACATCGCCTGTCAAGCCCGTGAAGTCCCTATACTCGTGCCGGCGTTCTCGCTGGGCGATGGGGCTCGCCCGAACCGCCGACCGACGGCTGATGGCTCCTACCGTTCCGGGAGGAGGTGTATGCGATCAGTCATCGGGATTTCGGTCGCGGGGGCGCTCGGCGCGTTGGCGCGGTACGGCGTTGACGGGGTGGTGAGTCGAGCCTCGCGTGGCGGCTTCCCGTGGGGCACACTCTTGGTGAATGTGAGCGGTGCCTTCCTTCTCGGGCTGATCTTCACGATTCTGGCGGAACGGTTCGCCGTCGCACCGTGGATCCGTTCGACCATCACGATCGGTTTCCTCGGCGCCTACACCACTTTCTCTACGCTGGCGCTAGAGACGGTCCGGCTGGTCCAGGATGGTTCGTACTTTCTCGGCTTGGCGAACGCGCTGGGGAGCATTGTGGTCGGGGTGTCCGCATTGGTGTTGGGCGTGGCCCTGGGGAGGGCGATCTGAGATGCGCATGGAGGGCGAGGGACAGCTACTCCGGATCTTCATCGGCGAGTCCGATCGGTGGAAGGGCAAGCCTCTTTACGAAGCGATCGTGGAACTGGTGCGCCGAGAGGGCTTGGCCGGGGCCACCGTGCTTCGGGGCATCGAGGGGTTCGGCGCCGACTCCCGGCTGCATACTGCGAGGATTCTCCGGCTGTCTGAAGACCTGCCCGTCGTGATCGAGATCGTGGATACAGAGGAGAAGGTGCAGCGCGTGCTCCCCATGCTGGACGAGATGGTTGGGGAAGGGATGCTTACGGTCGAGCGAGTCCACGTGATCGCGTACCGGGGGAAACCCCCGCCAGAGAGCTCGGGTGGGGATTCCGGTTTCACCCGATAACTGAACGACGTTCGCTCGTCTGAATCCGGCTGATTCTGAGGACCGGCACACCGCTGAGGCCCGGAGAGTCGGCAGGCACGAGATCATGGGTTCGAATCCCATCAGCTCCACCGAGGTCAGGCGGTTTACCTGGAGATCACGCATCACGCGGAGCCCGTCGAGTGGGGGACGCTTCCGGTGAAGATCGGCCGTCCTGTTCAGAGCCGCGCCGCGGTGAACTGCTATTGTGAGACACAACCATTGAAGCCGTACGAGACCGTCCGAAGCGATGCATTGAGAGCGCTGCCCCACTCGGGGGGAGCTATCGAGCTGAAGCATAAGGCCCCCGAGGTGACGTTCCTTGGTGTCAACGACCAACCCGATTTCGCGACGCTATTCATCACCATGTACCCGCAGGACTCGGTCATCGAGCTCCGGTCGTTGAAGGAATACCTCTACCAATGGCGGAACATCGTTGTCTCGTATGAGCGATTCATCGACGTTGTGTACAAGCATCTGATGGACTTCTACAAACCAGTTCGGCTCCGGTTGACCCTCGAGACTCGCCCGCGAGGCGGTATCAGTTCTCGGCTGACGATTGACAGTGATTGGGCCATCCGCGGCGGCAAGGAAGAATTCCGGGATTGGGTGGGGATGGAACACTCTTGGTAACTCACACGGACCGGCTTTCTTGAAGCTGTATCACAGCCGCGCCGTCCATTCGGGCAGGTTCGCCCACAGCCCAGTGGATCCCTCCAACCGAGAACCCGGAAGCGATATCGTGGACGAGTGCTAGTCCTGATCGAGCTCGACCACCGCGATCCTGATGTTCCGGTACTCGATACCTGCCGCGCAACGGAATCGCTATCAAGGAAGTGTCTCCGAGGACGCGAGCCGCCTTGTCAATCAGCGTGCGCCCGGCGAGACTGTCATGACGATGACGACGCCACCGGAGACGCAGTACGCCACCGCGTCCGATGGGCTGAAGATCGCCTACCAGGTCTCCGGCGACGGTGACGTCGATCTGGTGTTCATGCAGGGGGCGGTGGCCCATCTCGACCTGGCCTGGGAGGACCCCCGGCTCAGCCGGCTGTTCGAGCGTCTGGGATCCTTCTCCCGCCTGATCCGGTTCGATCGGCGGGGCATGGGCATGTCCGGGCTGACCGATCGAGCGGCCACACTCGAGGAGCAGGTTGCCGACTTCGCCACCGTGATGGATGCGGTTGGGGCCGAGCGAGCGGCGCTGTTCGGCACGATCGACGCGGGGACGATCGCGCTGTCCTTCGCCGCGGACCATCCCGACCGCACGGCCGCAGTGATCGCGTTCGAGACGTCTCCACGGTTCACACGAACGGGGGAGGACGACTTCGGGATCGAGCCCGACGTCATGGCCCGCTTCGCCGAGGCCACCCAGGCTATGGACGTGGAGGTCCAGCTCTCGATCGTGGCTCCCTCCCGGAAGGACGATCCCGCCTTCCGATCGTGGTTCCGCCGATACACCCGCTCGGCCCAGAGCGGAATCCCGATCCAGGTGGTGATGATGACCATGCTCTCGTGGGACATCACGGATCGGTTGCCCGATGTCGGGGCCCCGGTGCTGGTGCTCAACCGCGCCGAGCACAACCTCTTGCCGGTCCGGAACGCCCGGGCCCTCGCCGCAGCCCTCCCGAACGCCACGCTGGTCGAGCTCCCCGGTCGAGACACGGCGATCTTCTCGAGCGACGTGGATGCCGTGGCAGACGAGATCGAGGCCTTCCTGACTGGGACACGCCCTCCTCCCCGGATGGACCGCGTCTTGGCGACCGTCTTGTTCACCGACATCGTCGGCTCGACCGAGCGGGCGGCGTCCATGGGCGACCGGGACTGGCGCGAGCTCCTGGAGCGCCATCACCGCCTCCTCCGAGCCGAGCTGGACCGGTACGGGGGCCACGAGATCCACACGGCCGGGGACGGCTTCCTGGCCACGTTCGAGTCCCCTCGCCGCGCCATCGAGTGCGCCGCGGCTGCGGGACGAGCGATCCGGTCGATCGGCCTCGACATCCGAGCGGGCGTCCACACCGGGGAGCTCGAGCGGTCCGGTGACGACGTTCAGGGCATCGCGGTGCATATCGGCGCGAGGATCGCCGGGCTTGCGGGGGCGGGGGAGGTATTCGTCTCCTCGACTGTGAAGGACCTGGTGACCGGCTCGGGGATCGCGTTCGAGGACCGCGGTGAGCAGGATCTCAAGGGCGTGCCCGGCACATGGCGAGTCTTCGCGGTCGCGCCGTCCTGAGGTCCCGCTGATCGGTGGCTCGGAGCGGCCTACCGGGCGCTGGGGCGCTTCGCCTTGGACGCCACCGGCTCCCTGGGAGTCTCCTCGGTCACCGACTGGACCAGCTCGACGAGTCCCACGAGGTTGAACGGCTTGGTCACATAGGCCGTCACCCCGAGCTGCTGGGCCCGGTCGATGTTCGAGGGCGAGTCCGATGCCGAGATCACGATGATCGGGGGGAGGTGCTGGCGGAGCTTCAGCCGCTCCAGGACGCCCCATCCGTCGAGGACCGGCATCATCAGGTCGAGGAGGATCAGGTCCGGCTTCTCCTTCTCGATCTTCAGGAGGGCCACCTGTCCGTTGGGGGCCTCGGCCGTGGCGAAGCCAGCCGCCTGCAGGTTCGTGCGCAGCAGCGTCAGGATGTCGGGATTGTCATCGACGATCAGGACCTTCCCTGGCATGGCTCCACCGTTCCTCGGGGTACTCGAGGCTCCAGGAAGTGTATCGGCCGGTGGGGACACCCCGCTTGAGGGGGTTCGGCCTACAGCAGCCGCCCCGAGAACAGCAGCCCCAGCGGGAACAGGAACAGGGCTCCCACGAAGACCACCAGGCGCGGGGTGGTGGCAACGATCCAGTCGTCGAGGCCGATGACCGCTCGCTGGAGCGGGCGGTAGGCCACGGCCAGCAGCGCCAGGGTGATGACCAGCACCGCCACGGCCTGGGCCAGGACGACCTGGACCCCGGTGGGGTCGCCGAGGATCATCGCGGCGACCAGGGTGTCGGCCAGGGTGGTGGCGTTGGCCCCGGCGATGTACGGGAGGGCTTCCCTGCGGCTGAGGTAGCCCTTGCTCGCCAGCGGGACCAGGGCGGTCAGGGCCACCGACACCGACAGCGTCAGCAGGGCCGCCAGGCAGCCCAGGGCGAACATGGGCCACGGGCGGCGGATCCAGTCGAGCCGTGACTCGGCCTGGCGCTCCCCGTCCAGCTCGGGGAGGACCTGGTCGAGCAGCTTGAACGAGGCCAGGATGATGGCCAGGCCAACCGGGAACAGGAACGGTCCGGGGAGCACCCGGCTTGCCAGGTCCACCAGCGGACCCCACACGAGGTCGATGAAGTTCGTCAGCTCGGTGGAGGCGTGCCAGGTGATGCCGTCGAACAGCCCGGCCTTGTAGGTGGCGTAGCCGAGGAACATC
>Ga0299907_10002052_pt1 | contig 12127 bp, 10 predicted proteins | sample RVTome_16_FD_198680 | JGI IMG/M metagenome (GOLD analysis project Ga0299907, IMG submission 198680) | Soil microbial communities from uranium-contaminated site in the Upper Colorado River Basin, Wyoming, United States - RVT152D67 (version 2) ...
TCTCCGCCTGGCTGAAGCGGGCGTTGGCCTCGGCCACACAGCGTTCGACCTCGGCGACGACATCCGGATGGGTGGCGAGCTCGGCGGCGCCTGAGGCTTCGATGCCCCGCGATTTCGCCCACGCCGGAGCGACGTCGGGGTCGAGGACGATGAGCGCGGCCATGAAGGCCCGCCCGTCGCCGACGGCGCAGGCCTGGCCGATGAGCGGGAACGCCTTGATGGCCGCTTCCAGGTTGGCGGGGCTGATGTTCTTGCCCCCGGCCGTGATGATCAGCTCCTTCTTCCGGTCGACGATCGTGACGTAGCCGTCCTCGTCCTGGACGCCGATGTCCCCGGAGTGGAGCCACCCGTCCGGGTCGAGGCACTCGGCGGTCCGCTCCGGGTCCTTCAGATAACCGGGGAAGACATTGCCGCCGCGGCAGCACACCTCGCCGTCATCGAGGAGCTTGAGCTCCTGGCCGGGGATGGGCGGGCCCACCGAGCCCGGCTTGACGCGGTAGGGGGTCCAGGTCATGGGGCCGGTGCACTCTGACATCCCGTAGACCTCGGAGAGCGGGATCCCGATGTGGATGAAGAAGTCGAGGACCTGGCGGGGGATCGGCGCCGCGCCGGTCAGTGCCACCTGGACGCAGTCCAGGCCGACCAGGGTCCGGACGTTGGAGAAGGCGGCGGCGTCGACCTGTTCCCAGGCGGCCTGCAGCTCGGCCGGGAGAGGCTGGCCGCTGTGGCGCACCGCCGCCGCCTTGGCCCCCACCTCCAGGGCCCGGTCGAAGCCGGCCTTCTTCTCGGGGTCGGCGGACAGCGCCGCCTGGACGCCGGCGTAGATCTTCTCCCACACCCGGGGGACGCCCAGGAAGAACTCGGGACGGACCTCCCGCAGATAGGGCGCCAGCTGGGTGGGGTCGGGACAGGTGGTGACGTCGGTGCCGTGGGCGATGTGGAAGTAGTGCGTCATCAGGCGCTCGGCGATGTGGGCCATGGGCAGGTAGGACACCTCCCGCCAGCCCGCCATATCCAGCCCCAGGGCGCGGTTCATGCTCTCCACCACCCAGCACAGGTTGGTGTTGGTGATCATCACGCCCTTGGGCGCCCCGGTCGTCCCCGACGTGTAGATCAGGGTGACGAGGTCATCCGGCCGGGCGACCTCCGCCGCCTCGCCGAGGTCGAGGGGGGTGGCGGTGCTCAGCTCGGCGAAGGTGGTCACGTCGGTGGGGGCGGCACCTTCCGGGTCGTCGACCACCACCAGGTTGCGCAGGTGGGGGAGCTCCGACCGCACCTTGAGGAAGCGCTCCAGGAATCCGACGTCGCCGGCGATGCCCACCGCCGCCTCCGAGTGGCCGGCCAGGTACTCGATCTGCTCGGGCGCCGAGGAGTTGTAGATCGATACCGGTGTCGCCCCCACCAGGAGCGTGGCCACGTCGGCGATGTGGAACTCGGGCCGGTTGCGCATCATGAGGACGACCCGGTCGCCGGGGCGGACCCCCAGGTCCCGCAGGCCGGCGGCCACCCGGCAGGCCTGCGCGGCGTACTCGGCCCAGGTCAGCTGGCCCGGGGTGCCGTCGGTCCAGCGCAGAGCGACGGCGTTGGGCCTGGCTTCGACCGTGGCCCGGAACTGCCGGGAGACGGTCTGTCCGGACACCGATCGGAGGACGTCTTCGTTCGACACCTGGGTCACCTGTTCCCTCCCCACTCGTGGCTGGAAGGAGCGTAGGTCAGGGCTGCCCCTCGATTCCTCCCCAGGTTTTCCACAGTCCTGTGGACAAGATCGACCTTGTCCACAGAGGGCTGGAAAAGGCGGCCGGAATTGGGCATACTGCGCGTTGCCCGTCCCGAAGAGAGATCGTTGGGGCGCCCAACGCCCGGGCTTCTCTACCCAACCCCTCCTCGGGGCGGGTTTTCTATGCCCGGCTGCGCCGGCCGATGCGGCCCGCGAGCCGCCAGGGGCCCCGGATCAGCCCGGCCCGGCGACCGGTCAGGCGGGAGGCCCGGACCCAGGCGTCGAGCTGGGCTCCCCGGTCGGCCGACGGCGGCGGGACCGCGGCCTGGCGCTCGTCCTCGATGACGGCGAGGGCGGCGACGATGGCCGCCACCTCCTGCGGCGAAGCCCCCTCCGGGATCGCAGCCAGAGGACTCATCAAAGGGGCATGTTCCCGTGTTTGCGTTGGGGGAGCTTCTCCTGCTTCGTGCGCAGCATGTCCAGCGAGCGGCTGAGCACCGCCCGGGTGTCCCGGGGATCGATGACGTCGTCGACATACCCGCGCTCGGCGGCCACGTAGGGATTGGCGAAGCGCTCGCTGTACTCCTCCACCAGTTCGCGCTGCCGGGCCTCCGGGTCGGGGGCGCCCTCCAGCTCCTTGCGGAAGATGATGTTGACCGCCCCCTGGGGGCCCATGACGGCGATCTCCGCCGAAGGCCAGGCGAAGGCCAGGTCCGCCCCGATCGACTTGGAGTTCATGACCACGTAGGCCCCGCCGTAGGCCTTGCGGGTGATGATCGAGATCCGGGGCACCGTGGCTTCGCAGTAGGAGTAGAGGAGCTTGGCGCCGTGGCGGATGATCCCCCCGTACTCCTGGTCGGTGCCGGGCAGGAAGCCGGGCACGTCCACGAAGGTGACGAGCGGGATGTTGAAGGCGTCGCAGGTGCGCACGAACCGGGCCGCCTTTTCCGAGGCGTCGATGTCCAACGTGCCCGCCAGCACCTGGGGCTGGTTCCCGACGATGCCCACGGAATGGCCGTCGACCCGGGCGAAGCCGGTCACGATGTTGCCCGCCCAGTGGGGAAAGACCTCGAAGAAGTCGCCGTCGTCGACCACCTCGGCGATGACCTTCTTCATGTCGTAGGGCTTGTTGGGCGAATCCGGGATCAGCTCCACGAGCCCGGGGCAGGAGCGCTCGGGGTCGTCGGTGGGGGCGGTCCAGGGAGGGTCCTCCAGGTTGTTGGAGGGCAGGAAGGACAGCAGGTAGCGGACGTCCTCCAGGCACGTCTCCTCGTCGGCGCACACGAAGCTGGCCACACCGGACTTGGAGGCGTGGGTCATGGCGCCGCCCAGCTCCTCCTGGGTGACGTCCTCGCCGGTCACCGCCTTCACCACGTCGGGTCCGGTGATGAACATGTGGGAGGTGCCCTGGACCATGAAGATGAAGTCGGTCATGGCCGGTGAGTACACGGCGCCGCCGGCGCAGGGCCCCATGACCACGCTGATCTGGGGGATCACGCCTGAGGACTTCACGTTGCGGAAGAAGATTCCCCCATAGGCGGCGAGAGAGACGACACCCTCCTGGATCCGGGCCCCGGAGCCGTCGTTCAGTCCGATGAACGGGGCACCCACCGACTCGGCCAGGTCCATGATCTTGTGGATCTTCTCGGCGAACACCTCCCCCAGGGAACCACCGAAGACGGTGAAGTCCTGGGAGAAGACGAACACCTTGCGGCCGTCGATGGTCCCCCAGCCCGTGATCACCCCGTCGGTCAGGGGCCGGGTGGCCTCGATGTCGAAGCCGTGGGCCCGGTGCCGGGCCAGCATGTCGAGCTCGACGAAGGACCCGGGATCGAGGAGCTTCTCCAGCCGCTCCCGGGCGGTGAGCTTGCCCCGGGCGTGCTGCCGCTCGACGGCCGCCGGGCTTCCCGCATGCCGAGCCGTCTCCTTGAGCTCGGCCAGCGCCTCGATGCGCTCATGCATCGGATGAGCCTTCGGCGCGGTCGCCACGCCGCCCTCATCCCCATGCAGCGCCTCAGCCTCCGCCTGCTCCTGAATATCCGATTCCTCAACCGCCATACCACCCAGCGTACGCGACGAGGCCGAGAAGACATGGGCGCAGCGAGGGAGGGAGGGGGAGGGGGTCCCTGACGACGACTGCGTAGTCATCTCTGGAGGAGGAAGGGATCCCCCTCCCCCTCCCGACCGGCCCGACGACGACTGCGTAGTTTCTTTGGAGGAGGAGGGGACCCCCCTCCCCCTCCCGACCGGTCCCAGCTACCCGGTCACCAGCGTGAGCGGGAAGCCGAGCGCCTCCTGGGCCCGGGCGAGTTGCGGCACGATCCGGGTGATCCCCATGGTCCCGAAGTCGACGCCGTTCTCGTCGAACCCGAAGCCGTGGACGCCGGTGGTGACCAGCACACCCACCGCCCGACCGTCGCTGGAGATGACCCCGCTGCCCGAGTCCCCGGGCAGGGCCAGGCCGAGGGCGTACACGTGATCGTCGTCGGACACCCCGGTGGCCACACCCGAGCGGGCCGGGAGCACGGAGCCGATGACCACCCCATTGCCGTAGTACTCGAGCACGGTGGTCTCGGGGCTCTGACCCTCGAAGATCCCGGTGGGACCGCCGAAGTGACACATCTCCGGGCTGGCCTCGACGCCGGGATCGAGGCGGATCAGGGCGAAGTCCTTGGGGTCTTCGAGCACGGCGTAGGCGAACTCGCCCACCCGTTGGCCGCCCGTCTTGGCCTGGGGCCCGGCGCCCTTGGGCCAGAGCTTCTCGCCGGCGCTGCCCGCCACCGGACCGCTGGCCAGGATGCAGTGTCCGGCGGTGCCGATGTAGCGCGTGCCGTCAGGCCCGCGGAAGAGGAAGTTGTAGGTGCACAGGCCGATGTCGGTCTCGAGCCGGCCTCCGGGCCGCACGCCCTCGCAGGGCCCGGCTCCCGCCGGGGCCGCCTCGGCGGCCGGCACGGGGATGAGGGAGCAGGGTGCCCCCCCGAGCGTGAAGGGCTGGGCGCCGGCGCCGATCGCGGCGTGGCGGAGCAGGGTGGCACCGGACTCTCCGGCGGGGGCCGGAGACGGAAGGACGACGGCCACCAAGGCCGCCAGTCCGAGCATCACACCCGCACGTCGCATCCCTAACCCCCCTGGGCCTACCGCGCGTTTCCTGGTTGGAACGCTTTCGACACCGGCAGGACCGTGTCCTGCTTGTGCCATTCTGCACCTTTTGGGGGAATATCCTACGCCGGGTCGGTGGAGGATCCGACCGGCTCCTCCACCAGCTCGATGAGGGTGCCGAATGCGCCCTTGGGATGGACGAAGGCGACCGTGGTGCCCCGGCTGCCGGGGCGGGGCGCCTCGTCGATCACCCGGTGGCCTTCGCCCTTGACCCGCTCCAGGGCCGTGGCGCAGTCCTGGACCCGGTAGCCGACGTGGTGCATGCCCTCACCCCGTCCGTCCAGGAACTTGGCCACGGGCGAGTCGGGCCGGGTGGGGGTGAGGAGCTGGATGTAGGAGTCGGCCACCTTGATGAGGGCCTCCTCCACACCGTCGGACTCGATGCGCTCCCGGTGGACGGGCTCGACCCCGAAGGTGGCCCGGTAGTACTCCACGGCCGCCTCGAGGTCCCGCACAGCGATGGCCACATGATCGATCTCGGTCAGCACGTGAACCCCTCCGCTCAGTGCTCAGCCGTGCCGGCGGAACAGGGTGATGCGGTCCTCGCCCACCCGTTCCCGGAGCTCGGGGTCGGTCACCCCGAGGCCCTCGTCGGGCGCCAGGCACAGTACGCCGATCTTGCCCTCGTGCAGGTTGTGGTGCACCTGGTAGGCGGCCTCGCCCGTCTCCTCGAGGCGGTACACGCTGGAGAGGATGGGCTGGATCCTGCCCTGGCTGACCAGCCGGTTGGCCTCCCAGGCTTCCCGGTAGTTGGCGAAATGGGAGCCCTTGATGGTCTTCAGGCTCATCCACAGGTACCGGTTGTCGTATTCGATCATGTAGCCCGAGGTGGCCGCGCAGGTGATGACGGTGCCGCCCCGGCGGGTGACGAAGACCGAGGCGCCCATGGTCTGCCGGCCGGGATGCTCGAAGACGATGTCGGGGTCCCCACCGGCCAGCTCCCGGATCCGCTTGCCGAAGCGCCGCCACTCGGCCGGGTCCTGGGTGCGCTCGTCCTTCCAGAAGCGGTAGCCCTCCGTCCTCCGGTCGATGACCGCCTCCACGCCGAGCTCGTTCAGCAGGCCCACCTTCTCGGGGGAAGAGACGACACCCACGGGAATCCCGCCGCCGTTGAGCACGTACTGGCAGGCGTAGCCGCCCAGGCCGCCGCCGGCGCCCCACACCAGCACGATCTGGCCCTGCTGGACCATGCACCCATTGGGGCTGGCCAGCATGCGGTAGCTGGTGGAGTTGGTGAGGGCGTTGCAGGCCGCCTCCTCCCAGGTGAGGTGGGCGGGCTTAGGCATGAGCTGGTTGGCCTTGACCACCGTGAGCTCGGCCAGGCCGCCGAAGTTGGACTCGAAACCCCAGATGCGCTGGTTGACGGCCAGCATGGAGTCATCGTGGGCGGACGGGTCCTGGTCGTCCACGTAGTTGCAGTGGATGGTGACCCGGTCCCCCGGCTTCCAGTTGCGGATGGCCGAGCCGACTCGCAGGACGACGCCGGAAGCGTCGCTGCCGACGATGTGATACGGCAGGTTGTGGCGGGCCCCCCAGTAGCTCTCCCGGCCGAGGCGCTCCAGGAAGAGGAAGGTGGGAAGCGGCTCGAAGATGGAGGTCCACACGGTGTTGAAGTTGATGGCCGAGGCCATCACGGCCACCACCGCCTCGTCAGGAGCCAGCTCGGGGAGCGGCACCTCGTCGACGTGGAGACTCTTCCGGGGGTCCTTCTCGTCGGAGTGCAACCCGGCGAAGAGCTCGACCTCGTCCTTGTGGACGGTCATGGCTCGGAAGGCTTCCGGCAAGGGCAACGCGGCGAGATCCTCGCCCGGAGCTCCGGCCTCGATGGCTTCGAGAATCTCCCGCATACAGAAAATGTACCCTTCTCGACGCTTGATATGTCAATCAGCTGCTTGATGAACAGCGCGCCGGTACCCACGGGCCGGCGTCGCGAAACGCCCTCGGTCTTCGGGCTGGTGCCACGCGTCGCTCGTGCCTGGCCCGGTCCACCGTTCGGCGGCTGGGCGGGACCCACTTAGAATCAGGGTTCCGCTCCACCTGGCGACAAGGGAGGCCCCAATGCCTGGTTCGGTCATCGTTTCCGCCGCCCGTACCCCGATCGGCAAGATGTCCGGTGCGCTGTCCTCCTTCAGCGCTATGGATCTCGGCGGGTTCGCCATCAAGGGCGCGTTGGAGCGGGCCGGGCTCTCCCCTGACCAGGTCGACTACGTGATCATGGGCCAGGTGCTCCAGGGCGGGCAGGGTCAGATCACGGCCCGCCAGGCGGCGGTCAAGGCCGGGATCCCCATGACCGTGCCGGCCATGACCCTCAACAAGGTGTGCCTGTCGGGCATCAACGCGCTGTATTCCGCCGATCAGATGATCCAGGCCGGCGACGCCGAGGTGGTGGTGGCGGGCGGGATGGAGTCGATGACCAAGGCGCCCTACCTGCTCCCCGGGGCAAGGGCCGGCTACCGGATGGGCAACGCCGAGGTGATCGACGCCATGATCCACGACGGGCTGTGGTGCGCCTTCGACGCGGTCCACATGGGGGCGGGGACCGAGACCTACGCCTCCTCCTTCGGCTTCACCCGCCAGGAGCAGGACGAGTTCGCGGCCCAGAGCCACGAGCGGGCGGCGGCGGCGGCCAAGGGTGGCCGCTTGGCCGACGAGATCGTCCCCGTGGAGGTTCCCCAGCGCAAGGGCGACCCCATGGTGATCGACTCCGACGAGGGCATCCGGCCCGGGACGACGGCCGAGAGCCTCGGGGGTCTGCGGCCGGCGTTCTCCAAGGAGGGAACCATCACGGCCGGCAACGCCTCCCAGCTCTCCGACGGGGCCGCCGCCCTGATCGTCACCTCCCAGGCCGCCGCCGAACGCCTCGGGCTCACGCCCCTGGCCGAGCTGGTGGGCTACGGGATGGTGGCCGGGCCCGACCCCTCCCTCATGACCCAGCCCTCTGGGGCGATCAAGGCGGCGCTGGCCAAGGTGGGCAAGTCGGTGTCCGACGTCCAGCTCTTCGAGATGAACGAGGCCTTTGCCGCCGTCGCCCTGGCCTCCATGAAGGATCTGGACGTCAGCCCGGAGATCGTGAACGTGAACGGCGGGGCCATCGCTCTCGGCCACCCCATCGGCATGTCGGGTGCCCGGGTGGTCATGACCGTCATCAACGAGCTGCGCCGCCGGGGTGGCGGGCTCGGCGCGGCCGCCCTCTGCGGTGGTGGCGGCCAAGGCGACGCCGCCCTCCTGCAAACCCTGTAGGGATCCCCCCCACCCCGGCGATCAACCCGGCTGACTAACGTGGCGCGCCGTGTCGGTGCCTGAGCTACGGCCGTTGTCGGTCGGGGAGATCCTCGACATCGCACTGAAGATCTGGCGCCGGCACTTTCCCGCCCTGGCTCGCATCGTGCTGTTCGTGGTCACGCCGGTCCAGGTGCTCTCCAGCCTGCTCCTGGCCTCGGCCGTGCCCGACAGCGAGCTCATCTTCGATCCGAGCAGCTTCGACACCACCGTCGACACCACCAACCCCGATTTCGACGGGGGTGACGCGGCGGCCTTCTTCGCCGCCTTCGGGTTGGTCACGCTCCTGTCGGGCCTTGCCTTCGTGCTGTCCTCGGCTGCCGCCCTGCGGGCCGTGTCCGTGGCCTACCTCGGCGGCACCCCCGACTGGAAGGAGTCGCTGCGTCTCGTCCTGCAGCGGCTCGGCCCCCTGGTGTGGCTCTCGATCCTGATGAGCCTGGGCCTGTCCCTGGGCTTCGTCCTCTGCGTCGTGCCCGGTATCTGGCTGGCCGTGGGATGGTCGCTGGCCTTCGTGGCCCTGGTGGCCGAGGACCTGAGCGGTAGCCGGGCTCTGCGCCGTTCGTTCAACCTGGTGCGGGGTCGGTGGTGGGCGACGTTCGGGGTGCTGCTCATCGCCTTCATCCTCAACGCCGTCGTCGACCAGATCGTCGCCATACCCCTGGTCATCCTCTCCTTCGTCGCCGAGGACAGCCTGATCGGCTTCGTCCTGTCGGCGCTGGCCAACATCATCTCCGACGTGATCACCACCCCCTTCGTGGCCGCCGTTTTCGTGCTCGTCTACTTCGACCTGCGCGTGCGGAAGGAGGGCTTCGACCTCCAGCTCATGGCCCAGGCCATGGGCCCGCGGCCGGAAGGCGGCGCTCCCGCCGCCGGTGGCCCCGTCGGCGCCCCGCCCTACGGCGCCCCGCCCTACGGCGCCCCGCCCTACGGCGCCCCGCCGCCGCCCTCCGAGTGGCCCCCGCCCCCCTCCGAGTGGCCCCCGCCCGGGCCCCCTTCGTGACCTTCGCCGGGCTGGCGGCCGTGGCCGATCCCGCCCGGGCCCGGGAGGCGGCGCGGGACATCCTGGCCGGAGAACCCTTCACCCCCCGGCACCTGCCCCGGCCCTTCGCCGGTCTCCTGCGCCGGCTGGGCGAGCTGATCGTCGATCCCGTGCAGCGATTCCTCACCCGGATCGGAGACGGGCTGCCCGAGCCGGGCAGCCCGCCCTGGTTGTTGCTGGCCGCGGCGGTGATGGCGGTGGCCGTGACGGTGGCCCTGCGGCTCCTGCGGGACCGGGGCCGGGAGCGGCCCGGTCACCGGGCCGGACGGGGCCCCGAAGACGACGCCGATCCGGCCCGGCTGGAGGCACAAGCGGAGGAGGCGGAGCGCCGGGGTCAGCTGGCCGAGGCCCTCCGCCTGCGGTTCCGGGCCGGGCTGCTGCGCCTGGACCGGATGGGCGCCCTGGAGTTGCGCCCCGGCGTCACCAACCGGGCGGTGGCCCGGGTGCTGCGCTCGGCCCGCTTCGACGGGCTGGCCTCCGATTTCGACGAGGTGGTCTACGGCGGGCGGACCGCCACCACCGACGACGTGGGCCAGGCGCGGGGGGAATGGCCCGCTGTCCTCGCCGGGGCCCGGGGTGTCCCCGAGATCACCGGGGCCCGGGGTGTCCCCGAGATCACCGGGGCCCGGGGTGTCCCCGAGATCACCGGGGCCCGGGGTGTCCCCGACGACGTCAAGGACACCCGCCGGTGAGGGCCACGGGGGAGGGCCGGACACCCAAGGCGGTGCTGGTGGCGGGGGCGGTGCTGGCCGCCGCCACCGTGGTGTCACTGGTCCCGCAACGAGGGAGCGGAACCGACTCTCCCTCCTCGTCCTACTCGATCGGCCCCACCGGCGCGGGGGCCTATGCCGAGCTCCTGCGCCGCTTCGACCACCGGGTGGAGCGGATCCGGGGCGACCTCGACCGCGCCACCTTCGAGCCGAACTCCACCCTGGTGATCCTCGACGCCCAGCTGACCAGCGCCGAGATCCGGAGCATCGGCCGGTTCGTGCGGGCCGGCGGGCGGCTGGTGGTCGGCGGTGCCGGCGTCGACGAGTGGCTGGAGGAATTGGTCGACGATCCACCCCCTCTGGACGCCACGCCCGTGGAAGCCGCCGGCCGGGCGGGTGACGCCCCCGAAGGGGAAGGGATCGGTTTGGTCCGTCTGGACGGGCAGGGAAGCTTCGGGCGGCCGGGTTCCCTCCAGCCCCTCCTGGCCGAGCGGGGTGGCCGGGCGCTGGCGGCACTGGCCGGGGACGTCGGCCAGGGGCGGGTGGTGGCGCTGGCTGACGCCTCGCCCCTGCAGAACCACCTGCTGGGGGAGGCCGACAACGCCGGCTTCGGGCTGGCCGTGGCCGGTCCGGCGGGGACGCCGGTGGCCTTCGCCGAGGGGCCGCACGGCTACGGGTCGGGCCAGGGACTCGCCGCCCTCCCGGGCCGCTGGCGTGTCGCCCTGGCCGGTCTGGGCCTGTCGGGCGGGGTCTGGCTGGTGTCCCGGAGCCGGCGGCTGGGACCCCCCGAGGACGAGGCCCGCCCCCTCGGACCGCGGCGGCGGGCCTACGTCGACGCTCTGGCCGGCACCCTCGGCCGCACCGACCGCCCGGCAGAGGCGGCCGAGCCGGTCCGGACCCGGGCCCGGTCCCTGCTGGCCGGCCGGGCCGGACTCGCCCCCGACGCCCCCGACGACGCCGTTCGGGCTGCAGCCGTTCGCCTCGGCCTCCCTCTCGACGAGGCGCAGGCCCTGGTCGCCATCCACGGTGAGGATGGTGTCCTGGCCGCCGGGCGCGCCCTGGCGCGATTGGAGCCCGGGGTCCGGGGTGCCCCCCAAGAGACAGGAGATGCTCGTTGAGCGCGACGGCAGAGCTGGCCAAGCGGCTGGGGGCACAGGTCGGCCGGGTGGTGGTGGGCCAGGAAGAGACCGTCGAGCACCTGCTCGCCGCCAGCCTGGTGGGCGGGCACGTGCTCCTCGAGGGGGTCCCCGGGGTGGCCAAGACGCTCCTGGCCCGGGCCTGGGCGGCGGCGCTGGGGCTGACCTTCCGGCGGGTGCAGTTCACTCCCGACATGCTGCCCTCGGACCTGACCGGGACGGTCGCCCTGCGTCCGTCGGCGGCGGGCCTCGGCCAGGATCTCGCCTTCCGGCCCGGGCCCGTCTTCACCCACGTCCTGCTGGCCGACGAGATCAACCGCACCCCGCCCAAGACGCAGGCCGCCTTGCTCGAGGCCATGCAGGAGGCGCAGGTCAGCGTGGACGGCGTGTCCCACCCCCTGCCTCAGCCCTTCCTGGTCGTCGCCACCCAGAATCCCATCGAGTACGAAGGCACCTACCCGCTCCCCGAAGCCCAGCTCGACCGGTTCCTGCTGAAGGTCGAGGTCGGGTACCCGCCGGCGGCCGACGAGCTGGCCATCCTCCGCCTCGGCCACCGGGGGGTGGCCCCGGCCACCCTCGATGACGTCGAGGTCACGGCCACGCCCGCCGAGCTGGAGACGGCCCGCGACGAGGTCGACGCCACCACGGTGTCCGACGAGGTGGCCGGTTACATCGTCGACCTGGTGCGCCGCACCCGGGAACTGCCCAGTGTGGCGCTGGGAGGGAGTCCCCGGGCCTCCGTCCATCTCCTGGCCGCTTCCAAGGCGGCCGCCCGCCTGGCGGGACGGGGCTTCGTGACCCCCGACGACGTCGCCGCCATGGCCCGTCCGGTGCTCCGTCACCGCCTGGTCCTGCGCCCGGAGGCGGAGCTGGAGCGCTACCGGCCCGACGACGCCGTGGCCGCCGCCCTCGGGTCCGTCCCCGTACCGCGCTGATGGCTCTTCGCCGGGCGGCTCATCGCGATGCGGCCGGGGGCCCCTGCCCCAGCCGCCGGCCCCTGCTGGCGCAGGTGCCAATGCTGATGGCTCTTCGCCGGGCGGCTCATCGCGATGCGGCCGGGGGCCCCTGCCCCAGCCGCCGGCCCCTG
>Ga0299907_10002053_pt1 | contig 12123 bp, 10 predicted proteins | sample RVTome_16_FD_198680 | JGI IMG/M metagenome (GOLD analysis project Ga0299907, IMG submission 198680) | Soil microbial communities from uranium-contaminated site in the Upper Colorado River Basin, Wyoming, United States - RVT152D67 (version 2) ...
CCGCGATCCGGATCTCGCGTAGGAAGCGACCCGCGCCGACCGATCCCAGCGCCTCGGGCTTCATGACCTTCACGGCGACCTGGCGGTCGTGTCGGGCGTCGCGCGCGAGGAAGACGACGGCCATGCCGCCCGCGCCGAGCTCGCGCTCGATGTCGTAGCGGCCGGCGAGGGCCGGCCGGAGCCGGGAGAGGATCGCGGCCGCGTCCGTGCTCCCGCCCGTCCCGGAGGCGATCTCCCCGTGCACGTCCCCGATCGCGGCCTGGCGCTCGCGCGAATCCCCGAGCCCGGCCCGGGCCGCCAGCCCGCCGAAGAAATCGTCCTCGGAGTGGGCGGCCTCGAGGAGGGCCCCGATCTCCGCCCGGACGTCGGCATCGTCGGCGCACGCCTCTTCCAGAAACGCGTCCCGCTCGGCCGCCGGCATCTCCAGCGCCCGTTGAAAGAGGGCGTCGATCCGCTTCCAGCGCTCCATCGACATACGCCCCGTCAAGCTCGCGGCGGCGCCGTCGCGTCGCCAGCCCGGCCGTTCGGCGGGCGCTCCGCGAGGAGACGGTCGTACACGGCCGCGCGGTGGTCCCACGTGTGCTCGCGAAGGACGAGCTCCACGCCCCGCTCGCGGTCCCAGTCGCGCCCCACGGCGTCCGCGAGCGCATCCGCCATGGCCCTCGTGTCTCCCGGATCGACGTGCAGGGCGAGCCCGGAGCGCGCCGCCAGCTCGTCGTTCGGAAACCCGCGCTCGGCCACGAACGGGAGCCCGACTCTCAGGTAGTGGTAGATCTTTGTCGACTCGTTGTTGTGCATGAACGCGCCCGCCGACACGAGCACGCCCACGTCGGCGTGGTACAGGTAGTCCCAGGACGACTCGTAATCGACGACGCCCAGATAGGTGACGTGCTCCCGGTCGAGGAGCGTCGCGTCCCCCGGGCCGACGACGTACAGCCGCACGCCGCGCTCGCCCGCGGCGCGGCCCAGCGCGTTCAACCTGTCGACGAGCACGCGGCCGGCCTCGGGCTGGCTCAGGCGCGCATCGGTCGTGTAGAAGTTGCCCGCGAAGACCGCGCGCGGCCGGCCGTCTGCCGGGTACGGGTCGGGCCCCGGCGGCGGGATGTCGCGTCCCACCGCGCCCGGGATGAGGAGCACTTCCTGGTCGCGGCCGAACATGTCGCGCCACAGCGCGCGGGCGGGCTCCGTGAGCACGGTGACGAACCGGCTCCGGCGGGCGATCCGTTCCTGCGTCTCGTACAGCCGCGCCCGGCGCTCGCCGTAGAAGTAGATGCCGTCCATGTCCTCCGGGCCGACGACCGACCCGAGCTTCGAGATGATGAACGGGTGATCGGCGCCGCCGCACTTCCTGAGCACCTCGAAGCCGCGGTGGAAGAGCGTCTTCACGATGTCGTAGCGGGACCAGTCGATGCGGGAGAGCGGGACGCGTCGCAGGTTCTCTCCGAGGTTGACCGCCGGCTGGCGCGGCCTCCACTTGAACTCGGCGGTCGCGATGTCGACCTCGTGCCCGCACGCGGCCAGCGCCCGGGAGATCTCGAACCACCGGATGTAGGACATGTCGGTGAGGCGGGCCGCATGCCGCTCATCGCTGTACACGGTGACGATTCGGGCCACGGCGGTCTCCGGAGGCCTGGCTGCACCCGACCTTCTGACGAGGACGACGACCTCGATAGTGCACCACGCGAGTCCGCCTCACAACGGAGCACCGGCGCGGCCCGCGGAGGGCTCGCGACCGCCCGCCGTCGTCTTCCTGATCCACGATCTGGCGCTCGGCGGGGCCGAGCGCGTGTTCGTCGATCTCGTCAACGGCATCGAGGCGCCGCGGCCGGTGCCGGCGCTCGTCCGCCCCGGCGGAGCGCTCCACCGGGAGCTGCGTCCCGATCGATCCCCGCACGTCCTGCCCGGACCCGGCTCGGAGCCGTCCGTCGATCGGTCGGGCCGGGCCCGACCACGCGCCGGCCTGTCGCCGGCGGGGCCCGTGTCGCTGTGGCGGAAGACCCGCGGTCTCCTCGAGCTCGCCCGGCGCGAGCGCGCGGCCGTCGTCTCCACGTTCCTCCACAAGTCGCACGTGATCGGCCTGTGCGCCAAGCGTCTCTCGCGGGGCCGTCTCAGGGTCGTGCTGAACGCGCACGAGCACCTCACCCAGAGCCTCGTGCACCAGCATCGCGGCGCGGGACGCTGGCTGTATCGCGAGTTCGCCCGCCGCTTCTTCCGTCACGCCGACCTCGTAATCGCGGTGGGGCGCGGCGTCGCCGACGACCTCGTCGAGCGGTTCGGCGTGCCGCCCGGGCGGATCGTGGTCTGTCCGAATCCGGTGGACGGCGAGCGCCTGCGCGCCCTGGCGAGACGGCCGCCGGCCGCGTGGCCCGCACTCCCCGAGGGCGCGTCCGTCGTGCTCGGCGTGGGACGGCTCGTGCGTCTCAAGGGCTTCGACGTGCTGGTGCGGGCGTTGGGCCGGCTGCCGGAACACCTCGACGTGCACCTCGTGCTGGTGGGGGATGGCGAAGAGGGCCCGCGTCTCGACGCGCTCGCGGCCCGGCTCCGGGTCGGCGAGCGCGTCCACCGGCTGGGGAGCCTGGACAACCCGTGGGCCGCGATGGCGCGGGCCGACCTGGTCGCGGTCCCGTCCCGCACCGAAGCCCTCCCCAACGTGATCGGCGAGGCGCAGGCGCTCGGCGTCCCGGTCGTGGGCGCGGACTGCTCGCCGGGCATGCGCGAGGCGATGGAGGACGGCTCGGCCGGAATCCTCGTGCCGCCGGAAGACCCGGACGCGCTGGCGGACGCGCTCGTCCGCGGCCTCGAGGACGCCGCCCTCCGGGCGCGTCTCGTGGCCGCCGGGCGTCGGCGCGTCGCGGTCCTCGGACCCGACGCCGTGCTCAGCCGGTACTCGGCGCTGCTCGAGTCGGTCCTCGCGGCGGCTCCGACGACGACGGGCGCGGAGGCGGAATCGATCCCGCCGGCGGGCTGAGCGGACAGCCCGCGGTCAGTGGGTCAGGCCGTAGACGATGTAGTTGACCGCGATCTCGTACGCGTAGTTCGAGTACTCGATGGGGTAGTACGGGTTCTCCGCCCACTCCCACGCGTCACCGAGATCGGTGTTCCAGTTGATCACGACCATGAGCTCGCCGTCGTCGTCGAAGATCCCGCGCACCACCGGGATGTATCCGTCGTCCTCGTGGGTGGGGCCGCCCCGCATCCCGTTGCGCACGTTGGGCACCTGGATGAGCGCGTCGATGTCGTAGAACTGGTGGAAGATCGGGTGCTCCAGCGGGAGGTCCACGATCGCGCGTCCCGGGAGGACGCGCGCGATCTCGCGCTCGAAGTTCGCCCATTCCCACGTCCCCCAGAAATCGTCCACCACGAGGAAGCCGCCGGCCTCGAGGTACGACCGCAGACCCAGGACCTCGGGCTCGGTGAGGCTCATGTGCCCGACCTCGAGCGTGTACAGGAACGGGTAGCGGCGGAGCCCGGGGTCGTCGAGCCGGACCGCGTTCTCCCACTCGTACGCATCGAGGATCCCGAGCAGCCGCCCGATGAGGTACATGAACTGCCGGTCCGCCTTCGGATAGTCGGTCGACCAGGCGCAGTCGTAGTAGCCGTGCCGGCACGAATAGACGGCGCGCGTGAAGTAGAAATCGCGTCCGAGCTCGGCCCGCAAGGGCGCCTCCTGCGCGTCCTGCGACCGGCGCCATCGAGGCGCCCTCGCGGCCTCCCGGCGCTCCTGCGCCGCCAACGCCGCGGGGGCGGCGGGCGCCGGCCCCGCCACGAGCGCGCCGGCAGGGGTTCGCGCCGGCGGGGCCGGACCGGCGGGCGCCAGCCCCGCGGTCGCGCACGCGGCCGCGACCGCGAGCAGGTTCCGACACTGGAGCGATCCGCCGACGCGCATGGGGCCCTCTCTCGAGCGTTCACCGACCCGGTCTTCCCCCCCGTGTCTCCGTTCCCAGACTGCCCCCGACCGCCCGCTCCGCGCCAGTCGCGCCGGCGGCTAACGACCGCGGGGGAGGACGCTGGCGTGCGGCTGGCGTGCGGCCGGGGTCGCGCCGATCTTCGGGCCGGGTGCCCGCCTTCCAGAGAGCACGGAGTGACACATGCCGACGTCCGCTTCGATCCCCGTGACCCGCGTCGAGGCCTCGCGCCGAGGCTCCGTCGACTTCGACAGGCTGCCGTTCGGACAGGTCTTCTCCGACCACATGTTCGTCGCCACCTGCGTGGACGGGGATTGGGGCGAGGGCGCGATCGTCCCCTACGGTCCGCTCCCCGTATACCCCACGTCGCTCGCCATCCAGTACGCCGTGTCGGTGTTCGAGGGCTTCAAGGCGTACCGGACCCCCGACGGCCGCGCCGGCGTCTTCCGTCCGGACCGGAACTTCGAGCGCCTCAACCGCTCGGCGCGCCGCATGGTCATGCCCGAGGTGCCGCGCGAGCTGTTCTACGGCGCGCTCGAGGCCGTGATCGAGATCGACCGCGATTGGATCCCCGGTCCGGCGCAGGGATCCCTCTATCTGCGCCCCACCTACTTCTGCGCCGATCCGAGCCTCATGGTCGAGCCCGGCTCCGAGTTCCGCTTCGTGTTCGTGACCGGGCCCGCGGGCCCGTACTTCGGGGGTCGGCTCGGCCTGGTGACCACGCGGAAGTACGTGCGCGCCTTCCCCGGGGGGACAGGGGACATCAAGCCGAGCGGCAACTACGCGGGCTCGCTGCTCGCCACGCGCGAGGCGCAGCGGGCCGGGTACCAGAACGTGATCTGGCTGGATGGCATCGAGCGACGATACGTGGAAGAATGCGGCGTGATGAACGTCTTCTTCGTGCTGGATGGCACGGCCGTCACGCCTCCGCTCGAAGGCACGATCCTTCCAGGAGTGACCCGTGATTCCGTGCTCCGCCTGCTGGCGGACTTCGGGGTCCCGTTCGAGGAGCGCCGCGTGTCGGTCGACGAGCTCGTGGAGCGCGCCGAGCGCGGCGAGCTCTCGGAGGCGTTCGGGGTCGGGACGGCCGCGATCGTCGCGCCGATCCAGCGCCTCGGTCTGGATGGTCACGACGTCGTGCTCGAGGAGCGGCCCGGCTCGCTCGCGGAACGGGTGAAAGTGGAGCTGCTCGGGATCCAGACCGGCGAGATCGAAGACCGGCACGGGTGGCTCTATCGAGTGTGAACCGGGTCCGGCCGCGAGGCCGGGCGGGATGGATGGGTGGGGAGACATGGGGAGGAGGGGGACGTGGACCGGGGGGCCCGGACGACGGCGGGGGCGCGGCCTCTCGCTCGCCCTGGCGGTGGGGTTGGCGGCCGGGCCGGCCGCGGCGCAGGAATCGCTCGCGACGGTCTCCTGCCTCGTCCCGGATTCCGTGAGCGGACACCTCGCGCGGATCGCGCGCCGGGTCGGGAACGACATCGGGATCACCGCGGTGCACGTGGAGTCCGGCGCCCGCGTGTCGTTCAACGGGAGCCGGCCGTTCCCCATGGCGAGCGTCTCCAAGGTCCCCATGGCCCTCGAGTACCTGAGGCGCGTGGACGCCGGCGAGATCGATCCCTCGGAGCGGATCGTCGTCCCGATCACGGACTTCCGCCCCGGCCACAGCCCGCTGGCCTCGTGGTCCGGCGGACGCGCCGTGCACGTCACGATCGACAGCCTGTTCGGGTTGATGATCGGCGTGTCGGACAACACGGCCACGGATGTGATCCTCGATCTCGCGGGCGGGCCGGGCGCGGCCGACCGCCGGGTGCGTGATCTCGGCGTGCGCGGCGTGCGCGTGGACCGGTCGGAGGCGCGGACGTTCGCCGATCTGTCCGGGCTCTCGGACACCATTCCCGAGCGCGAGCTGTACCGATACCGCTACTTCCGCCTGCGTGACGCGCTTCCGCAGGCGCACCGCGACACGGCCCGGCTGCGCTACGGCACCGACCTGCGGGACACCGCGACCCCCGACGGCATGGCGGACCTCCTGCTCGAGGTCCACCGCGGGGCCGGGCTGAGCGCCGCCTCGCACGCCCGGCTGCTCGTCGCGATGACCGCGTCGCGCTCCGGACACCGTCGTCTGAAGGGGCTCCTGCCGGGCTCCGTCGCCCACAAGACCGGTACCATGGCGGGGGCGGTGAACGATGTGGGGATCCTCTCGCTGCCCGAGGGCCGCGGACACCTCGTCGTGGCGGCCTTCATCAACACGCTCCATCGGACCACGTGGCGCCGGGAGCGCACGATCGCCGAGATGACGCGCGTGCTCTACGACCACTTCGCCGGGCGCCCGATATCCGAGACGGCCGTGCAGGCGCCCGTGGCCTGCGCCCGGGACTCCGCCGGGACATAGCGGCTCGCGGGCGAGGTCGGCCCGCCCGTTGATCCTCGGCGCCCACCGACCGGGGTGCCGGGCTACGGGGCGCGCCCCTGGCCTGCCGTTTGCTGCGCGTGTGTGCCATATTCAAGCGTTTCCACGCTCCCGACACCAACCCGGGATGAGCACGGGGTTGAAGAAGCCCACTTCGACGTTGCTCGCGTGCGGTCTGTGCGCGGCGCTCGCCGCGCCGGCGGCCGGTCAGCTCCTGCCCATCCGGGGCCTCCCCGGAGTCGAGACCGAGATCGGCCTCGAGCTCTTCGGCATGCCCCTCACGCAGACGTTGCGCCCGGACGCGCCCGCCGCGCTCCGTCTGCGCGCCGTGCTCGGCCCGCCGGGCGCCTACGATCTGCGCCTCGAGCGCCGCTTCGGGGATGCCGCCGCGCGGCCCGTCGGAGCGCTGTGGGGCGGCGTGACGACGCTCGAGCGGCGCCGGTTCTACGGGTGGGGAAACGACACGCCCGCTCCGCTGCCGGCCTCGGCCTACGACATCCGCCCGTTCGAGGGGTCGCTCCACGCGGGTCTCCTGTTCGAGCGCGAGCGCGTGCGGCTGGAGCTGGGGCCGGAGTTCCGATACGTGCACACCGACCTCGAGGTCGAGCCGGATGACAGGGACGGCGAGGCCGACGACCGGGTGACGCCTCTCGCGATCACGCTCCTCAGGCCGTACGGATCGGGGCCGTTCTCGCAGGTCGCGATCTCCGGGACGCTCGAGGTCCGCACGGCGCCCCCGGGCTCCGACTCGTGGACGGGCGTCGGGCTCGCGCTCGCGGGACGCTGGTCCCCCGCGCTCCTCGACGTCACCGATTCGTACGCGACGGTGAGCGCCGAGGCGCAGGGATTCCTGCGGCTCGACCTGCCCGGCGCGCCGCTGTTCGCCGCCCGCGTCGGCGTGGAGGGCGCGTCCAGCGCGGTGCCGTACTTCGATGCGCCCCACGTGGGCGGATATGGCCGTCTCCGGGGATACCGCTCCCAGCGGTTCACGGGCACGGGGGCGATCTGGGCGGGGGTCGAGAATCGACTCCGGCTCGGCGGCTTCTCCGTGCGCCGGCGGCCCGTCTCCTTCGGCACGCTGGCCTTCGCCGATGTCGGGCGCGTGACGCTCGCGGGCGAGACCGGGACCGGATTCCGAGCCTCCTACGGGGGCGGCATGTGGCTGGGGCTCGAGGGCGGGCCCTCCGCGAGCCTCACCGTGGCGGAAGGGGACGGCACGCGGCTCTACCTCAGGCTGGGCCTGTTCGACTGGCGCTGATCCGGCGCGCCCACCCCTGACGAACGCGCATGAGGATCCACGGCCGCGGGCGCTGACCCCCGCGGCCGGCGGCCCGGGGCGCGGGCTCAGGCCGTCTCGCCCGCCGCCCGCAGCATGCGGAGCGCCGCGCAGGCCGCGCCGTATCCGTTGTCGATGTTCACCACGACGAGCCCCGGGGCGCAGCTCGTGAGCAGCGCCTTGAGCGCCGTCCGGCCGCCCTCCGCCGCGCCGTAGCCCGTCGACGTCGGCACCGCGATCACGAACGAGGGCACGAGACCGGCGAGCACGCTCGGGAGAGCCGCATCCATCCCGGCCACGGCGATCGCGACCTCGTGGCGCCCGAGCTCCTCGAGCCGCTCCATGAGACGCCACACCCCGGCCACGCCGACATCGTAGACCTCGGTGCACGCGGCTCCGTAGTAGCCGAGCGTGCGCACGGCCTCGCGGCACACCGGCACGTCCGACGTGCCGGCCGAGACGACCGCGACGCGGGCCGGCCCGACGGGCGGGGCGACGGGTCCGAAGTAGCCGGTCCGCGATCCGCGCTCGTAGTCGAGCGCGTCCGGGAAATCCGCGGACAGGCGCGCGGCGCGCTCCGCGTCGAGGCGGGTCAGGAGGAGCGTATCGGCGCGGTTCGCCGCATCGACGAGGATGTGACGGAGCTGCTCCTCGGTCTTGGATTCGCACAGGATCGCCTCGTCGAACCCGAGCCGCTCGCGGCGTCGGCGGTCCGGCACCACCTCGGCGGCCGCCCGCGGGATGCGGCGCGAGCCGCTCATACGGCCCCGCCCCCGGTCGGGCGCGGGGCGCCCGCCGACTGCCGGGCGTGCACGAACGCGCTCCCCATCTCGTAGGGGGCGAAGCGCACGCCGGCGCGGACCAGCGGGTCGGGGCCCAGCTCCTGCAGCGTCCGCTCGAGGTCCCGGCGAACACCATCGCGCGCTCGTCCGAGGGCATCGGGATCGAGCTCGACCACGAGACCGTCGCGTCGCACCCTCGCCCTGACGATCGTCGCGCCGAGGGCGTCGCGCACCGCACGCTCCGCGCGGTCCACGAACGCGAGCAGATCGGCCTCGATGCGGATGCCGGTCTCGACCCGGCTCGCGAGGCACGGCGCCGCAGGCAGGTCGGCGATCTCCTCGAGACCGAGGGCGCGCGCGATGCCGCGCACCCCCGCCTTGTCGACGCCCGCCTCCACGAACGGATGCCGCACGCCGTGCTCGGCCGCCGCCTCGAGACCGGGCCGGTAGTCGCCCAGATCGTCCAGGTTCGTCCCCGACAGGATCACGGCGCCGCTCGCGCGCCGGATCGCGCCGTACAGGCTCCGCTTGCAGTATCGGCACCGGTCGACGGGGTTCGCGCGGTACGCGGGGTCCTCGAACTCGCCCGCGTCGAGGACGAGGAGCCGCCAGCCCTCGCGCCTCGCGAGCCGCCGCACGCGCGCGGTGGCCGCGGCCGGGACGGCGGGGGACACGGCGTGCGCCACTGCGGCCCGGAGCCCCGGGGTCCTTCCCGCCAGCGTCGCCAGCGTGAGGCTGTCCACGCCGCCGCTCGCCGCGACGACGATGTCGTCCATCGTCGACAGGATCTCCTCCACCCGCGCGCCCGCCTGGCTCCCCTCGCTCACGCTCCGCCTCCGTCGTCCCCGCCGCCATGCCGCTCGACGACCCGGCGCAGCCCCTCCCGGCGCGCCCGGCCGCCCGCCTCCGCGAGGTCGCCGATCTCGGCCTTCTCCGTCCGGCTCCCATCCGGCCGGACCGCGGTCTTCACCCGGATGTCGCGTCCCGCGGTCTCGGCCACCCGGTCCGAGCGGTCGAGGACCGCCCGGTCCACGACGTGCCACCGCACGCCCAGGGTCGACGTCTCCTCGAAGCACGCGTCGAGGACCGTGTCGAGCGCCTCGGGTCGCGCGAGCAGCCTGACGTGCGTCGCGAGCCTGCCCTTCTTCGCGATCACGGGCGTCTGCACGACGTCGACGACGCCCGCTCCGTCGCGCAGCCGGTCGAGCGCGAGCGCGAGGTCTTCCGAGGTCTGGTCGTCGATCTCGAACTCGCACACGGCGACGCGATCCCGTCCGCGCGCCGTCGGGGACGGGACGCCGGAGAAGGCGAGGACGCGAAGCACGTTCGACACGCCGTCCAGCCGGCGGGCGCCGAACCCCGAGCCCGAGCGCACGAGCCTTCCGATCGCGGTCGTGGCGCCGAACGACGGCTCGAGGTGACGCAGGATGGCGGCCCCCGTGGGCGTCACCCGCTCGCCCTCGATCCCGTCGCCGACGCACGGGAAGCCGGTCAGGAGGAGCGCCGTGGCGGGCGCGGGCACGGGGAGCAGCCCGTGCGACGTCTGCACGCGGCCGCCTCCGAGCGGGAGGGGGGCGCAGGACCACGCGTCGGCCCCGGTCGCCTCGATGAGCCAGGCGCTCGCGACGATGTCGAGGATCGAGTCCCACGCGCCCACCTCGTGGAACGTCACCTCCTCGGGATCCCGGCCGTGGACGCGTCCTTCCGCGCCGGCGAGGTGCGTGAAGATGTCGACCGCGCGATCGCGGACGCCTCCGGGCAGGTCCGCGTCCGCGAGCAGCGCGCGGATGTCGGCGAAGGTCCGGTGCGGGTGCGGCTCCCGCGGCCCGCCCGCGACGACACGGGTGCCGGAGAGCGTCCCGTCTTGGTGCGGCTCCACGACGAGACGGCCGAACCGTCCGAGCCCGGCGGTCGCGAGCGCGGCCCCGAGATCGTCGACGCGCTCCGGAAAGGCATCGAGGATCGCGGCGACGAACATGTCGCCCGCCACGCCACCGAGCGGATCGAGATGCAGGTGCATGCGCTAATGGTAGCCCGCCGGGCGTGGTCGCGCGCGCCACGCCCCGGTGCCCGCCCGGGCTAGCCGGCGACCCGATCCCGGGAGGCTCGTCGCGCGACCGGCCGGTCCTGCTCCGAGCGCACCACTTCCTCCTCATCGCGGAGCATGCGGGAGTAGAGCGTCACGTTCGGATCGGTGATGAACTGCCACAGGAGCTTTCCCCACGATTGGTGCGCCATGAGGTCTTCGTAGTACTCCGCCGCCACGCGCTTGATCTTGGGCAGGTGGTTCCAGGGGACGGCCGGGAAGTCGTGGTGCTCGTTGTGGTAGCCGATGTTGTACTGGATCGCGTTCATGGGGCCGTAGTAGCTGAACGTCTCCTGGCTCGAGCCGCTCACGTCCGGCGATGCCATCAGGTAGTGCCGCTGGATCCAGCGCGCCCCCACCGGGTGGAGCCCCGCCGCGAACAGGAACGACGCCGCGAGATACGCGAATGCCATCGGACCGAGAAAGACCCAGATGAGGACATCGGTCCCGAGCACGACGATCCAGTTCAGGACCACCCAGCGGTCGATCGCGCGCACCTCCTTCACCCGCATCGTCCGCGTGATCGTGAGGATCGGGAACAGGAAGAGCCAGATCGCCTTCCGGATCGGGGAGTTCCCGACCAGGTCCGCCTCCCACTTGTTCGGGATGTCGGCGTCGAGGTGGTAGTCGCCCTGATGCTGGTGGTGTGCGAGGTGGTAGTTCCTGAACGAGATCGCGCTCGGCAGGATGAGCGGGATGTTGGCCACGAAGCTGTTGATGATGTTCAGGATCGGCGTCTTGAAGACGAGCTTGTGGGCAGATTCGTGGATCATCACGAACAGCGAGTGGCTGGCCACCGCCCCCACGGTATACGCGAGAAGCAGCATCGCCCACCACGGCTTGTCGGCGATCCACCACGCGAGCGCTACCTGGAGGGCCGCCACACCAAACGTGCCCACCGCGCTCCAGCGGTTGCGGCCGATCCAGTCACGGACCTCCGGATGGGCCCGCACGATCGCCTTCGTGCGTGCGTAGTGGGGCTCGGGCTCGTGGGACACCACGAAACCCGTGGGAACCGTCGACATGGACACCCCTGGAGAAGAGAGGACGCGCGCACCCGTCGATCGACGTTACGGACCGTCACGGGGGGGAGCAAGTGGAGCCGGTCACGATCACGGGCCGTCGCCGCCCGGCGGCCGTCCGCGGCGCGGCGGCTCGAGCGCCGCGAGCCGCCGGAGGTTCCCGATCACGCGCCCGAGCAGCAACGCGAGCATCCCCGCGAACACGGCGATCCCCACCACGTCGAAGATCGTCCCGGGCACGCCGAGCAGGCGGAACGGCAGCGGGCCGATCACGAGCGCGCTCGTGTTCACGAGGATGATCAGCACCCGGATCTCGGTCGGCCCCACGCGGCCGTACCCGAGGCTGAACTCGGAGTACACGTGGGTCTCCAGGTACACGTTGATCGACATGATCAGGTACGCGATCACGATGCCGAGGCCGACGGAGAGCAGCATATAGGGCGAGAGCCCCAGGCCCAGCCCGATGATGAACGTCGAGTACGCGTCGAGCAGGTGGTCGAGGTAGTAGCCGTAGCGGGGGCGCTCGATCCGGCGCACCCGGGCCAGCGTCCCGTCGAGGCTGTCGCCGTACCACTGGAGGATCAGGAAGCCCGTCGCCCCCCACAGCCACGCGGGATCCCGGTTGGTGAGCACGTACGA
>Ga0299907_10002054_pt1 | contig 12123 bp, 13 predicted proteins | sample RVTome_16_FD_198680 | JGI IMG/M metagenome (GOLD analysis project Ga0299907, IMG submission 198680) | Soil microbial communities from uranium-contaminated site in the Upper Colorado River Basin, Wyoming, United States - RVT152D67 (version 2) ...
GGTTGACGTCCTGATAGGCGCCCCACGCTTCGTTCTCCTCGTCGCCGAAGGTCGGGGTCCTCGGTGGATCCCAGAGGTAGTGGTGCACGAACCACAGGATGCGGTTCGAGAAGCCGTCGACCGAGGCGCTGTACGTCTGTGGCGGAACGTCCACTAGACGGACGCGGAGCGATGCTCCCTCGAGATCGACGTCCACCGGACCGGATGCTGCGACCGCGCGGTCCTCGTCCGACGCCGCGCTCGCGATCCAGATCCCCTCGCGGCCCCGGAGTGCTCCCGAGACGGCCGTCACGAGCCCGCCTACGCCACGACGCTGCGTCTGTCCGCCATCGAGGGCACGCTCGAACGTCACCGGACCCCGGTTGGAGGCGACGACGACCGACCGGTCCATGTGAACGAACCTACGGAGCGAGCTTTGCGAAGAGAGCCAAGTGGTCTTCGATGTCCCGCATGGACAGGAAGCGCTCCCGTACGAAGACGCGGGCGCGGAACCCGATCTCCGCTGCGTGCTCTTTGTCGGCGAGGAGGTCTACGATCCGCTTGGCGCAGCCCTCGACGTCTTCGACCAGATAGCCGGTCTCCCCGTCGACGATCTGAAGCTTGATCCCGCCGACGCTCGAGCCGATCACCGGTTTGCCCTTCCACATCGCTTCGGAGACGACCAGGCCGAACCCTTCACGGATGGATTTCTGGACGACGACGTTGGCGGCGCGCTGGAAGGCGTTCACGCCGAGCGCGCCCACGTCCTGGAGATTCGAGAGCAGGAAGATGTCCGGGTCGTTTTCGCGATACTCCTCCGTCTTCGTGTAGTAGTCCCATCCCTCGGGGTCGTCGTGCGCCATCGAGGCGATGAGCGCCAATTGCAAACCGGGCACCTCGCGCCTCGCGATGCGGAAGGCGTCGATCACGCCGAGCGGATCCTTCCACGGGTCGAACCGCGAGACCTGTACGACGAGGGGCCTGGTCGTGTCGATCTGGTGGCGACGCATGACCTCGTCGACCATGCCGCCGTCCATCGGGATGTTCTTGATCGATAGAGGATCGATGGAAGGCGCGATGATCGCGATGTGCGGCACCTTGAGGCCCGGCTGCACGAACTCTTCCAGAGTGAAGATCGCCGCGTCGTAGGACTCGACGAACGGAGCGACGAACTTCCAGACCGGCTCGAACGGTTCCGTGAGGTCGATGTGACAGCGCCAGATCCACTTGCCGGGCTTGATCCCACGATCCTCCATCAGCTCGGGAAGTATCGCCGCCGGCTGCGAGTCGTGGATGATGACGAAGTCGTAGTCGCCCTCGAACGCCTCGGCGTTGTTCTCACTGACGGACAGGTACAGGGACCGCATCTCTGCGGTCCACGGCACCGCGCCACCCTGCAGCGCGTTGTGCATCGACTTGGTCACGACGAAGAACTCGTCGGGCGCTTGCATCACCTGCCAGTCGGCCTCGATGCCGAGATCGCGCATGAGCGGCACGATTGTGTAGAGCAACTCGGCTACTCCGCCGCCGAACGCCGTCGAGTTCACGTTCAGGACGCGTGCGCCCTTGAACGGCTTGGCGATCTCTCTCAGCCGGTCGATCGCGTCCGCGCCCACGACGGCGGCATAATCGCCGAGCGCCTTGGCGGGAGTTGGAACATGCTGCAGCATCGACGTTTCATCTTACCCACGAGTCCGGAGTCGACCCGTTGGATGGTAACTTCGCCCCTGCGAGCCCCTAGAACTGCGAGTTAAGCAGGCGAAGCTTCTCGAGGGAGCGCTCGCGCCTGCGCTGAGCTTCCTCGGGGTCGTGCGGGTGGAGGACGTTTCGCATGGTCTCGAGCAGGGCCACGGGGCTGAACGGCTTCATGATGTAGTCGGCCGCCCCGCCCGACCAGCCGCGCATCTGATCTTCACCTTGGACCCGAGCGGTGAGCATCACGACGGGGATCTCGGCGGTCTCTGGGTCGCTCTTCAGAGCCTCGAGGACGTGCCAGCCGTCCATCGACGGCATCATCACGTCGAGGAGAACCATGCTCGGGTGCAGCTCGCGCGCAAGACGAAGACCCTCCACACCGCTCGAAGCGGTTACCACCTGATATCCCTCGAACTCGAGGTTCACGCGGCAGAGAAGAAGGATGTCTTCTTCGTCGTCGACGACGACGATCGTCTCGGGCCGGTTCTCGTCCATGCGGATCCCATTCTGGACGCCGGATATCGAGAGGCACATAGGCCGGAGGGGCTATTTCCTCACCACCCAGAATGGCCATGTGCAGGCGCGGGGACCCCGGCGGCTACAATCCGGCCCGATATGGAGAGCCCCGAGCTCGGCTCTACCTTCGGGTACCGGATCATCCACCCCCAGACGATCTGGGACCGGGTCGTTCGCTGGGGGCTCTTCTGTGTAGCGCTCTCCGCCATCGCCGGCGTCGTCTTCTCGGCTTTCTACTTCCTCATCTGGCCGCTGCGCGTCCTGTTCGCCCCGGTCGCGCTCGCCCTGGTCGTCGTGTATCTCCTCAACCCCCTCGTGACCCTCCTGGAGCGCCGCGGGCTGCGGCGGGGTTTCGGTGTCGCCATCATCTTCGTCCTGTTCGTGGCCGTCGTCGCCGCAGGGCTATCTCTCCTGGTTCCGATCATCGCGCGTCAGATCACCGGGTTCATCGACAAGTTGCCCGAGTACGTGCAGGACGCCACGCGAGAGATCAATAGCTTCGCCGCCAAGCGGGGCTGGGACTACCGGATCAACCTCGACACCGCCAAGATCCAGCAATACATCGTCGATAACCGTGAGTCGATCATCGGCGTTCTCGGCGGGGTGCGAAGCTTCGCGTTCGGCCTGATCCACATCCTCATCACGCTCATCATCGGGATCATCCTGTCCATCTACATCCTGCTGGACATGCCGAAGATCCAGCGGGCCATGCGGAACGTTCTCCCCGAAGGCCGGCGCGAGGAGATCAGCGGCCTGGCCGAGAACGTCGGCAACGTCCTCGGCAGCTTCTTCCGCGGGCAGCTGCTCGTCGCGCTCTTCGTCGGCATCGCCTCGGCGGTCGGCCTGACCGTCATCGGCATCCCGTTCGCTGCGGTCGTCGGCTTGATCGCCGGGGTCTTCAATCTGGTACCCCTGATCGGGCCGTTCATCGGGGCGATCCCGGCCGTGATCCTGGCGCTGCTATCCGATCAGCCGATCGATGCGTTGTGGGCCGGGCTCTGGCTCCTCACCGTGCAGCAGATCGACAACCACATCATCAGCCCCAACGTGATGGCCAGAACCGTGAAGCTCCATCCGATCACGGTGATGCTGGCGCTGCTCGCCGCGGGGTCGCTGTTCGGCCTCTTCGGCATGCTGCTTATCGTGCCGGGGATCGCGACCGTCAAGATGCTCGCCGGACACTTCTGGAAGAAACGCAGCGTGCGCGAGGCGCTCGTCGCGGCCATGCCGGATGGGGCGACACCGGCGGTCGTGGCCGGATCCGTCAAGATCGAGGACGTCCGTGTCGACGGCGAGGAAGTGGTGATCGCAGAGGAGCGGACGATCGTGCGGAAGCCGATCAGGAAAGCGCGAGCGTCCGCAAAGCGTCGCACCACCCGAGGTTCCCGGGCCGCTCCGAAACGTAAACGTTCGAAAGACCGCTAGCCGCCCGCTCCAACGCCGGATCGACCTCGACCGCGTCGCGCACGAGCACGAGCGCGCCGACCTCTGGAGCCATCGTCAGATCCGCGAGCGAGTCGCCCACCGCGATCGACTGTTCACGCATGAACGACCGGCGCTGCCGGTCTAGCGCGACGGCGCTGCCCTTGTCGACCCCGCGCGGCTGCAGGTGGTACGCGTGCGAGGCGCCGGCATCCAGCCCGAGGTAAGCACCATGGAGCCGCCCGTTGTCGTGGAGCGTCAGCCACTCGAACGCTGCGCCGGCGAGGACGCGATCGGCTTCGGCGGTATCGACCAGCCCGCGGAAGAGCTGGGTGTAGTCGCGCCAGGCCGACCAGGGCGTGTGGTGCTCGAGTCGCCCGGGGAACGCCTCGAAGAGGAGCTTCACAGCGCCGGTGCGCTCCATGTGAGCCGCCGGAGGCTCCTCGCCGCCCGGGTATGCGCCGAGGTTGGTGACGACCTCACGGCCGAGCTCGTAGGCGATGAGCGCCCCCATCTCGGCGATCACGGTCCCGAGCCCGAGGATCCGGGCATCGCCGATCAGGCCGCGCAGCGAGCGTCCCGTTGCCGGCACAACGTCGACCCCGCGCTCGAGTGCCGCCAAGAGGGCCTCCACGGGCTCGGTGCTCAACGACCCGTCGGGGGCGCGGGTGAAGGCCCCGGCAGGGCCGAGCATCGTGCCGTCGAGATCGGTGTACACGACCCGGACGTCCAGGCTTAGGCGCAGGTCGCGGGCATGTTCTTCGAGTCGCCGGGGCATCACCGGCCATGCTACCCGGAGCCTTCCGCGGGACCGCCGGAGACATCTCGAAGCATGGTTCGGCCGATTTCCGTATCCTTTCTCGACTATATGGCCATCGTCCTCGGCCTCCGCTGCCGCGAGTGCTCACGCGAATACCCGGCGGAACCCCTTCACGTCTGTGAGTTCTGCTTCGCGCCGCTCGAGGTCGTCTACGACTACGAGCGGATCGCGGCCGAGATCTCGCGTTCCTCGATCGCGGCCGGCCCGCGGTCGATGTGGCGATACGCACCGCTGTTGCCCGGCGGTGAGGACCGGGTAGACCTCGGAGCCGGGATGACGCCGCTGGTGCGAGCGAACCGCCTTGCCGCCGAGCTGGGGCTCGGGGACTTGTGGCTGAAGAACGACACGGCCAACCCCACCCACTCCTTCAAGGACCGCGTCGTCTCGGTTGCGCTGACGGTGGCCAAGGGGTTCGGCTACTCCACCGTCGCATGCGCCTCGACCGGCAACCTCGCCAACGCGGTGGCCGCCCACGCGGCCCACGCCGGGCTGGAGGCGTACATCTTCATCCCCGCCGACCTCGAGGCGGGCAAGGTCGTCGCCACCGCGATCTACGGTCCGAACCTGATCGCGGTGAAGGGCACCTACGACGACGTCAACCGGCTCTGCTCGGAGATCGCCGGCGAGTTCGACTGGGCGTTCGTCAACGTCAACATCCGCCCCTATTACGCCGAGGGCTCGAAGTCCCTGGCGTTCGAGATCGTCGAGCAGTTCGGCTGGGAAGCGCCCGACCACGTCGTTGTACCGATCGCCAGCGGCTCTCTGCTCACCAAGATCAAGCGAGGGCTCGACGAATTCGTGAAGGTAGGCCTGATCGAGGGCCACGCGACCAGGATCTCGGGCGCCCAGGCGAGCGGCTGCTCGCCGGTCGCGACTGCGTTCAAGAGCGGCACCGACCACATCCGCCCGGTGAAGCCGGCGACGATCGCCAAGTCGCTCGCCATCGGCAACCCCGCGGACGGTTACTACGCGGTGAAGGTCGCTCGCGACACCGGCGGTGCGATCGAGGACGTCTCCGATGCGGAGGTCGTCGACGGCATACAGCTCCTCGCGCGGACCGAGGGCATCTTCGCGGAGACTGCCGGCGGCGTGGTCATCGCGACGCTCCGCAAGCTGTGCGAAGCGGGAGTCGTCCGGCCGGACGAGCGCGTCGTCGCGCTCATCACCGGCGACGGATTGAAGACCATCGAAGCCGTGACCGAGCGCGCGACGCCGACGATGGTGATCCCGCCGCGACTCGACGACTTCCGCGGCCAGCTCGATCTCATCTCTTCGGGGGCCGACGCGTGAGCGTCAGCGTCAAGATCCCGACCCCGCTCCGGCGAGTGACCGGCGGCGTGTCCGACGTCTCGGCCGACGGGGCGACCGTACGCGAGCTCATCGAGGATCTCGAGCGTCAGTTCCCGGGGATGCGGGAGCGGCTATGCGACGAGACCGGTGCGCTCCGCCGTTTCGTCAACGTGTTCGTGGGCGATGAGGACATCCGGTTCCTCGAAGGGATCGAGACGTCGATCGAGGAAGGGGCGCAGGTCTCGATCATCCCCGCCGTCGCCGGCGGCTAGGTTTTCCCGCGTGTTTCCGGCGCAAAAGGCGCCGCCGTTGACCCTCCTGCTGCCTCCTCGTACCCTGGACCCATGTTCCGGTTCTCGCTCCGCACCGAATACGGACTTCGAGCGTTGATGGAGCTCGCCCGCCGCTGGGGCGATGGACCCGTCCCGGCACGCGAGGTCGCCGAGCATCAGAACATCCCGCTCCGTTTCCTCGAGCATCAACTCTCCGCGTTGCACAAGGGCGGCATCGTCGTTTCGCATCGCGGTGCCGGCGGAGGCACCGAGCTCGCGCGCGATCCTTCCGAGGTTCGGATCTCCGAGATCATCGAGGTGCTCGAAGGGCCGATCGCCGCGATGTTCTGTCTTGAGCCACACGACGAAGAGGTGTGTCCGCAGAGCCATCACTGCGGACTCCAAGAATTGTGGGGTCGCGTCGAAGGCGCCGTGCGCGACGTGTTCGAGCGAACGACGCTGGCCGATCTCGTGAAGCGACATCGCGAGCTTCAGCCGCTGTTGTGGCCGCAGATGGCGCACGTTCGCGTCGTCGACTGACGCGCTTCGCTCATCGCGTCGCATCAGACGCGATCGGCGCGCACGAAAAAAATATCGCGAATCCCTTGAACCAGGCGACAACCCTCGTTATAGTCGCCGAGGTTTGTGCTCCATATAGAGGAGCGCACAACTCTCCCGAACGGAGGGGGGTGGACAGGATGCCGGCCAAGAAGAAGAAGAAGGCGGCTAAGAAAGCACCCGCCAAGAAGAAGACCGCCGCGAAGAAGAAGGGCGGAGCCAAGAAGAAGAAGCGCTAGCGATCGAAAGATCGCTTCAAGATTCGCGAGAGAGGGCCTCCCATGCGAGAGGCCCTCGTCGCGTCTCAGGACTCACTCACACGCGACCGCGTTCCTCGCCCTGTGGACAAAGAAGAGGAGCCTCCGCGAAGGCGAGGACCGCAGCCGACGAGGACGCGCATCGGGATCGCTTCGTCTGAGAGACGCACTCCGCTACGAGTGATGCAGATGAAGTGATCCGTCGTCAGCTCGACCGAGACGTTGCCGAGCGACCGACCGCGTCGCGGCGTTCGAACGGACCTTGCCCTGGGAGGAGGACCCGGCGACGTGGGTCGCGGGAGACTCAAGGCCCTCGTCTCCCGCGGCTCGCGACGCCGGGTCCGACCGCCGCCCCCGGTGGGGGTCGATTCCAACCCCTGCAGCCTCAAGGGCCTCCAGTCGGCCGTGTGACTTGCGAGGAGGCCGCCCGGGGCCCTATAAATGGGGTTAGCACTCTCGTAGGGAGAGTGCTAGGACTCTCCGGGTGAGAGTGCTAAGGAGGGGTGTTGATGGCAGCCAAGATGATCGCCTTTAACGAGGAGGCCCGCAGGGCCCTCGAGCGAGGTATGAACCAGCTGGCCGACGCGGTCAAGATCACGCTCGGCCCGAAGGGTCGCAACGTCGTCATCGAGAAGAAGTGGGGAGCCCCCACGATCACGAACGACGGCGTATCGATCGCGAAAGAGATCGAGCTCGAGGACCCGCTCGAGAAGATCGGGGCCGAGCTCGTAAAGGAAGTCGCCAAGAAGACCAACGACGTCGCCGGTGACGGAACCACCACGGCGACCGTGCTCGCGCAGGCGATGGTCAAGGAAGGCCTTCGCAACGTCGCAGCCGGCGCCAACCCGATGGGCCTGAAGAAGGGCATCGAGAAGGCCGTCGAGCGGGCCGTCGAGGCGATCAAGGACCAGGCGAAGGAGATCGAGGACAAGGACGAGATCGCTCACGTCGCCTCCATCTCTGCGAACAACGACCCCGAGATCGGCGCGATGATCGCGGAGTCGATGGAGAAGGTCGGCAAGGACGGCGTCATCACCGTCGAGGAGTCGCAGACCTTCGGTCTCGAGCTCGAGCTCGTCGAAGGCATGCGCTTCGACAAGGGTTACATCTCGCCGTACTTCATCACCGACCCCGAGCGCATGGAAGCGGTGCTCGATGAGCCGGTGATCCTCGTGGCCAACGCGAAGATCGCCGCGGTGAAGGACCTGCTCCCGATCCTCGAGAAGGTCATGCAGTCCGGCAAGCCGCTCGTCATCATCTCCGAGGACGTCGAGGGCGAGGCTCTCGCGACCCTGGTCGTGAACAAGATCCGCGGCACGTTCCGTTCCGTCGCGGTGAAGGCTCCCGGCTTCGGCGACCGCCGCAAGGCCATGCTCCAGGACATCGCGATCCTGACCGGCGGGCAGGTTATCTCCGAGGAGGTCGGCCTCAAGCTCGAGAGCACCACGCTCGACATGCTCGGCAAGGCCCGCAAGGTGGTCGTCACCAAGGATGAGACGACGGTCGTCGAGGGCGGCGGAGACGCCGAGCAGATCAAAGGCCGGATCAATCAGATCAAGGCCGAGATCGAGAAGACCGATTCCGACTACGACCGCGAGAAGCTGCAAGAGCGGCTGGCCAAGCTGGCCGGCGGCGTCGCAGTCATCAAGGTCGGCGCGGCCACCGAGGTCGAGCTGAAGGAGAAGAAGCACCGCATCGAGGACGCCGTCTCGGCGACCAAGGCCGCGGTGGAAGAGGGGATCGTGCCCGGCGGTGGCGTCACGCTGCTGCAGGCGCAGAAGTCCCTCGACAAGCTCGACCTGGAGGGTGACGAGAGGACCGGCTCACTGATCGTGCGCCGTGCACTCGAGGAGCCCTTGAAGCAGATCGCGCACAACGCCGGCCTCGAGGGCGGCGTCATCGTGGACAAGGTCCGCTCGCTCGACCCGGGCTTCGGCCTCAACGCCGACACGGGCGGCTACGTGGACATGTTCAAGGCCGGAGTCATCGACCCGGCGAAGGTCACCCGCTCGGCGCTTCAGAACGCCGCCTCCATCGCGGCGCTGTTCCTCACGACCGAAGCGGTCGTCGCGGAGAAGCCTGAGAAGAACGCTCCGGCGATGCCGGGCGGCCCGGGCGGCATGGGCCACGACGAGTTCTAAGTCGCGGCCGTCAGACCAAGAGGCGGGCCTTCGGGCCCGCCTCTTCTATCCCCTGTGAGTTTTGTAACTGACGCGACCGCCCGGTCGCATCTACGTTTGGCTCCTGGGCGCGAACGGGAGGTGGGGAATGAGGACCAAGAAGCGGAAGAACGAGGCCCTGTCGAACGTGATGCTGTTCTCGGGGTGCGACGGCAAGGAGATCTCGCATATCGCTTCCCTGGCGACCGAGATCGAGGTCCCCGACGGCAAGGTCCTGGCCCGCGAGGGGGAGCCGGGGCGGGAGTTCTACGTGATCCTCGACGGCAAGGCCGACGTGGAGATCGGCGGCAAGCAGGTCGCCACGCTCGGCGCCGGCGACTTCTTCGGCGAGATGGCACTGCTCGACCAGGGCCCGCGCGTCGCGACCGTGACCGCGGCCTCGGACATGGAGGTCGCGGTGCTCGATCCCCGCGAGTTCGTCTCGCTGATCGAGGAGCACCCCGCGGTCGCGCGGAAGGTCTTGAAGGTCATGGCCGGACGCCTGCGCAACGCGGAGCAGAGCCCGATCCACTAGCAGTGCTCGAGAATGGTGCGGCCCCCGCTTCGCGGGGGCCGCACCACGTCTCGCGCGATCTCAGGTAACGATCGCCGTCCCCGTCATGTTCAAGTGCACGTCGCACTTGAACGCGTACGTGCCGGGAGTGGCGGGAGCCGTGAAGACGTACTTCCGCTCGGCCGGGCCGGTGAAGATGTCGCCGGTGTAGAGGGCGGGGGGCGTGAACGTCTGGTCCGTGTAGAGGGACCAGTTGTGCGGCAGCGGGTCGTCGTTGCGGAAGTTGATCGTCACCTGCGCCCCGTGGGGGAAGGTGAGCTCGGCTCTGTCGAAGGCCGTGTTCGCGGCGATGAGGTCGATCGGTGCGGCCGGGTTGCCGGCGCCGGGCGACGGGGTGCCGCTCGGCTGCGGCGGACTCGGCGGCGGACCCCCTTGCTCCTCGCCCGAGATCAGCGTTCCCCGCATCGGTCCCGGGTGGGCGTCGCACCAGAACGAGTACACGCCGGCGGGAAGCGCGGGGAGCTCGTAGATCCGGGTGGCCACGCCGGGGAAGAGGTCGCCGCGGAACAGGTTCTCCTTGAACTCGGGATCGCGGAAGATCGCCACGTTGTGCGGGACCCCGGCGTCGAGATTCTCGAAGCGAAGGCCGACCGGATGGTCGGGCGCCACGCGGACCTCCGTGGGCTTGAACGCAACCTGCTCGGCGATCAGCGGCTCCTCGAGAACCTCGAGATGCTTCTCGACTTCGCGCGTGCCGAGCGACGCCTCGACGGCGATCCCGCCGCCGAAGAGCAGGAGGGTGAAGGCGATGAGCGAGATCTTCTGGATCTTCTTCAGAGTGCCGCCCTTGGCGACCGCAGCCGCCGCGAACAGGATGCACGCCGCCATGAGCGTGGCGACGACGACGGAACCCTCGGTCGTGACGGCCAGGAGGATGCGGGAGGCCGCGTAGGCGAGCGCGCCTATGAAAGCGAACGCCACGAGGGGGATCAACGCGGGCTCGAGTATTCGCTTGCGGAACTCGCTCACGACTTCGCCACCTGCGCGCGGTTCAAGGCGCGATCGACGTCACCGAAGGCCAGAACGTCCACCCCTTCCTTGTTCTCGAGCGACCACCAGCGGAACCAGATCACGGCTATGACGCCCCACAATATGAAGCCGCCGACGATCTTCATGATCAGTCCCGCTACCAGCTGGTCGGTGTGCGCCGAGATGCCCCACAGTCGCGGGAAGGTCTCGTAGACGTGGTAGAGGGGCTCGGCGCCGAAAGTGAGGAACGACGCCGGGATCGTCGGGACCAGCGATTGCAGGAACAGATACAGCATCCGTCCCGGGTCGGTCAGCCGTGGGAGCTCCAGGAGGGGCGACAGCACCGGCGTCCACATGATGAGCGCCGATGCGAACAGAAGGAGATGCAGGGAGAAATGGACCCCCTCCGTTCGGACGCTCGCCGTCACGATCAGCGGCCAGTGGGTGAATACAAGGACCACGTTGAACACGATGAGGGCGATGAGCGGCCGGGTGACGGCTCGGACCGCCGCCAATACCCGTGGAGCGCTCAGCAGGAGCCTCCACAGCCACGCCGGCGTTCCCATCATCAGCAGCGGGGCAGCGGCGAAGGTCAAGGTCATGTGCTGGATCATGTGGGCGCTGTACAGGTAGCTCTCGGACAGCTCGTGCATCGGCCAGTCGGCAGCGGCGAGGATCGCCCCGCAACCCAGCACGAAGAAGAACTTCTGGCGCCGGGTCGCGGCGAACTCGATGGGCTCGACGTGCTTCGGCCCCAAGGCGCGCAGCGCCCAGAAGTACCCGCCGAGGAGCGCGGCGACCAGGATCCACACCTCGAAGTGCGGGTGCCAGCTCCACGGGAAGGAAACCGCCTCGCCGGGCATCTCGTTACCGGAGGATCCCGAAGGTGAGCAGCACGATGATGTACACGCTCAACGCGAGGATCATCCCGGTCATCATCAGTCGACGGAAGATGATCGCGTCGAACTTCAGGTGCATGAAGTACAAGACCACCAGCGAGAACTTGAGGATCGCGAAGAAGAGCAGCAGGCCGATCATCAGCCCGTCGGGCATCTCGAGGTAGTAGAGCGCCACCTCGATCGCCGTCGCGATCGCCAGCCAGACCGCGACGATCACGTACGTCCGGGGCTCGGGATGGGGATGCTCCAACGTGGCGCCCGTGTGCTCGGGATGGCCGGCCGGTGCGTGCGTGACGTCGGACTCCACTGGGGCTCCTCTAGGTGGACGGCACGAGATAGATGACGGTGAAGATGATGATCCAGATGATGTCGACGAAGTGCCAGTACAGGCCGACGTACTCCACGGTCGTATGACGCGACTGCGGAAGAGCGCCGCGGAGCGACATCGCGACGAGCGACAACAGCATCAGGATGCCGATGGTGACGTGGGCTCCGTGGAAGCTCGTCAGGACGAAGAACGCGCTCCCGGCGGGGCTGGATCGGACGGTGAAGCCCTCCTGCACGAAGATCGTGAACTCGTAGATCTGGCCCGCGATGAACGTCATGCCGAGCAGGGCGGTTGCCAGCAGCCACACGCGGGTCTTGTGGTGGTCACCTCGCTGGATCGCGGCGAGGGCCAGGACCATCGTCAGCGAGCTCATCAGGAGCACGAA
>Ga0299907_10002055_pt1 | contig 12122 bp, 8 predicted proteins | sample RVTome_16_FD_198680 | JGI IMG/M metagenome (GOLD analysis project Ga0299907, IMG submission 198680) | Soil microbial communities from uranium-contaminated site in the Upper Colorado River Basin, Wyoming, United States - RVT152D67 (version 2) ...
CAGGCGGACACCGCCGACCGCAAGGTGGAGATCTGCGAGCGCGCGTACCGCCTGCTCGTGGACGAGGTCGGCTTTGCGCCCGACGACATCGTCTTCGACCCGAACGTCCTTGCGGTCGCGACGGGCATGGAGGAGCACGCCGACTTCGCCCGGGCGTTCATCGAGGCCGTCCCGCGGATCAAGGAGCGCTGCCCGGGCGCCAAGATCTCGGGCGGCATCTCGAATCTCTCCTTCTCGTTCCGCGGCAACGAGGTCGTGCGCGAGGCGATCCACTCGGCCTTCCTCTACCACGCCATCCAGGCCGGGCTCGACATGGGCATCGTCAACGCCGGCCAGCTCGCCGTCTACGAGGACGTCCCGCCGGACCTGCTCGAACGGGTCGAGGACATCCTCTTCAACCGCCGGCCGGACGCGACCGAGCGCATGGTGGCGTTCGCCGCGACCGTGCACGGCGAGGGAACCAAGCGGGAGATCGACCTCTCCTGGCGCGAGGCGCCGGTCGAGAAGCGGCTCGCCTTCGCGCTCGTGCACGGGATCGTGGACTACATCGAGGAGGACACCGAGGAGGCCCGGCAGAAGCTCCCGCGACCGCTCGACGTGATCGAGGGCCCGCTCATGGACGGGATGTCGATCGTGGGCGACCTGTTCGGCTCCGGGAAGATGTTCCTGCCGCAGGTCGTGAAGAGCGCCCGCGCGATGAAGCGCGCCGTCGCCTACCTCGAGCCGTTCATGGAGGCCGAGAAGGCGGGCGGCAACGGGCGGGCCCGCGGCAAGGTCGTGCTCGCGACGGTGAAGGGCGACGTGCACGACATCGGCAAGAACATCGTCGGGGTCGTGCTCGGCTGCAACAGCTACGAGGTCATCGACCTCGGCGTGATGGTGCCGGCCGACCGCATCCTGGACACGGCGGCCGCGGAGGGCTGCGACATCGTCGGGCTCTCGGGTCTCATCACGCCGTCGCTCGACGAGATGGTGCACGTGGCGAAGGAGATGGATCGCCGCGGCCTCGACCTCCCGCTCCTGATCGGCGGAGCGACGACGTCGCGCCAGCACACGGCCGTGAGGATCGCTCCCGCCTACGGCCGCCCGACGCTCCACGTGCTCGACGCCTCACGCGTCGTGGGCGTCGTCTCCGACCTGCTCGAGCCCGAGCGGCGCGCCCGGCTCGACGGCGAGAACAGGACGGCGCAGGAGCGCCTGCGCACGCTGCACGCCGAGAAGGAGCGCAAGCCGCTCCTGCCGCTCGAGCGCGCGCGCGCGAACCGCCAGCCCGTGACCTTCGACGAGTTCCCCGAGCCTCGCTTCCTCGGCAAGGCGCAGGTCGAGGCCGACGTCCAGAGCCTCCGCGACTACGTGGACTGGCAGTTCTTCTTCCTCGCCTGGGAGCTCAAGGGGAAGTTCCCGAAGCTGCTCGACGACCCGGAGAAAGGCCCGGCGGCGCGGGAGCTCTTCGAAAACGCGAACGAGCTGCTCGACGAGATCGCGGCCGGAGGCCTGCTGCGCGCGCGCGGCGTCCACGGGTTCTGGCGCGCGCGCGCCGAGGGCGACGACATCGTCCTCGAGGACGGGACGCGCTTCTGCATGCTTCGCCAGCAGGTGGACCATCGCGACGGGCGGCCGAACCGCTGCCTGGCCGACTTCGTCTCCCCGGAGGACGACCGCGTCGGCGCGTTCGCCGTCGCCGTGGAGGGGGCCGACGAGCTCTCCGCACGGTTCGACCGCGAGCTCGATCCCTACCGCGCGATCATGGTGAAGGCGCTCGCCGACAGGCTCGCCGAGGCGTTCGCGGAGCTCCTCCACGAGCGCAGCAGGCGAGACTGGTATGAGACCGGCCCGCCCCTGCCGAGCGAGGATCTCGTCGCCGAGCGATTTCGCGGCATCCGGCCGGCCTTCGGCTACCCGGCCTGCCCCGACCATTCCGAGAAGGGGAAGCTCTTCGAGCTACTGGCCGCGCGCGAGGTGGGGATCGAGCTCACCGAGACGTTCGCGATGGTGCCCGGGGCGGCCGTGAGCGGCATCTATCTCCACCATCCGTCCGCGCGCTACTTCTCGGTCGGCCGCATCGGGCGCGACCAGGTGGAGGACTACGCCGCCCGCAAGGGCTGGGAGGTTCGCGAAGCCGAGCGGTGGCTCTCCCCGAACCTCTCGTACGACCCGGGGTAGCCCGCCTCCCAAGTACCCTGCCCCGCTCGTGGAGCAGAACTTCGGCAAGGGCCGCCCGTTCAGTCTGGGCGTCGAGGAGGAGTTCCAGATCGTCGGCCGGGAGAGCTACGAGCTCGTCTCCCGCATCGACGAGATCCTTTCGGAGGTCGAGGACGAGGAGGAGCACGAGGGCCGGTTCAAGCCGGAGCTCCTCCAGTCGGTGGTCGAGGTGGCGACGAACGTCGCCGCCTCGGTGGACGAGGCCATGGAGGACCTCAAGGGCCTCCGCGCACGGCTGCGCGACGCGGCGGCGGAGCGCGACGCGCTCATCGCGTCCGCCGGCACGCACCCCTTCTCTCGCTACGAGCACCAGGACGTCACCGACCGGCCGCGCTACCTCGAGCTGCTCGAGGACATGCGGTGGGTGGCCGAGCGCGAGCTGATCTTCGGCCTCCACGTCCACGTCGGAGTCGACTCGCCCGACAAGGCCATCGCGTGTGCCAACGCGGCCCGGACGTTCCTGCCGGAGCTGCTCGCGTTCTCGGTCAACTCGCCGTTCTGGCAGGCGCGTCCGACCGGCATCGCCTCCACGCGGACGAAGGTCTTCGAGGCGTTCCCCCGCTCGGGGTTGCCGCCTGCCTTCTCCTCCTACGAGGAGTTCGAGCTGCTGATCGAGCGCGCCGTCAGGACCAACTCGTTCCCCGACTACACGTACATCTGGTGGGACCTCCGGCCGCATCCGCGCCTGGGGACGATCGAGCTGCGCATCTGCGACGCCCAGACGCGCATCGACTCGGTGACCGCGCTCGTGGCGCTCACGCAGAGCCTGGTGGCGACGATCGCGGCGGCCTTCGACGTGGGGGAGAGGCCGACGCTCCAACCGGTCACGCTGGTTGACGAGAACAAGTGGCGTGCCGCCCGCGACGGGATCGAGGCGCGCCTCATCGACCTCGAGCACGACACGGAGCGGCCGGCCCGGGACGCTCTGCTCGCCCTCGTCGAGCGCTGCGAGCCGGCCGCCCGCCGGCTGGGCTGCGCCGCGGAGCTCGAGTCGGTCGAGAGCGTCCTCGCCCGCGGGACGGGCGCAGACGAGCAGCTGCGCGTCTACGACGAGACCGAAAGTCTCCTCGCCGTCGCCCAGTGGATTGCGCAGGAGACCGTGCGGGGACTGTAGAACGGGAGGACGGCCGTGCGCTTCGGTATCCTCAGCCCGTCGCCGGGAGGCGACTTTTCGTAGATGCGGACGACCCTGAAGAGAGGCACGCGCGGCTCGGCGAACGGCAACGGCGCCTATGCGCCCGACGCTCCCCTCGCGCCCGGGCCCGAGCTCGCTTCCGATCCGCCGCTCCGGGTCGCCGCCGCGTCTCCTCCGCGGCGCCCGGCCGGCCTGGACGGGGGGCTGGTTCGCCCGCAGTCCGGACGCTCCCTGTACCGCACGCGCCGGCACCCGTTCCGCCGGCTCGGGAAGCTGGTCATGTGGCTCGTCGTCGTGGTGCTCGTCGCCGCCGGCGCGCTCGCGGGCGGCGTCAAGCTGTACTTCGACTACAGCGTCGCCGCCCTCGTCGCCACCTCGCCGGAAGCGGTGGCGGCCGCGAAGGAGCTGGACGCGGCCCCGGCCGCCGGCGAGCCCGCCACGGCGATCGTGATCGGCTACGACAAGCGGGCGGGCGAGACCGACGCCGGCTCCCGCTCGGACACGGTCATGCTGGTTCGCGCCCACCCCGAGCAGAACGCGCTGACGCTCCTCTCGTTCCCGCGCGACCTCATCGTCGACATCCCGGGCTGCTCCGGTCACCCCGCCTGGACAGGGCGTATCAACGAGGCGTACTCCTACTGCGGCCCGCGCGGGACGCTGACGACCGTCAAGGAGCTGACCGGCATCCCGATCAACTACATGGTCACCGTCAACTTCCGCGCCTTCCGCACGATCGTCGACCGCCTCGGCGGCGTCTACATGGACGTCGACCAGCGCTACCACAACGACAACGAGGGGCTCGGAACAGGCCAGACCTACGCGAGGATCAACCTGAAGCCGGGCTACCAGCACCTCAGCGGGCGATCGGCGCTCGACTTCGTGCGCTACCGGCACACCGACTCGGACCTCTACCGTGTCGTGCGGCAGCAGGAATTCGTGAAGGCCTTCAAGCAGCAGGTGTCGAGCAACTGGTCGCTCTTCCAGCTTCCCGGGATCGTCAAGACGGTGACCGAGAACGTCGAGGTCGCCAAGGGCGGGAACAAGCCGCTCGACTCGGGCGAGGTGATCAGCTACGCACGGCTCGTCTACGGCCTCCCGGCGGGGAACTTCCAGCAGGTGAACCTCGAGAACGTCTCCGGCTTCAACGAGCTCGCCGTCGGGGAGAGCGATCTCGAAGATGCCGTCCGTCGGTTCATGAACCCGGACGTCAAGGCGCCCGAGAAGGCGCTCGCCGTCGCGACCGGGCAGAAGCCGGAGCGGGACGAGGCGCCGCCGCCCTCGGAGGTCACGGTCGAGGTGCAGAACGGGAACGGCGTCGCCGGCGCCGCCGACGACGCGGCGTACCTCCTGGGGCAGATTGGCTACCAGACGTCGAACGGCGGCAACGCGCAGACGTTCGACTACTTCCACACGACCGTGCGCTACGACCCGGCCGCGCCAGGGTCGGAGGCGGCCGCGCAGGCGGTCGCGGACCTCTTCGGCGACGCCGACGTGGAGGAGGCGCCGACGGCGATCCCCGCCACCGTCCGGGTGATCGTGGGCAAGACGTTCCAGGGCACGCTCGGTCCCGCGCCGAGGGACACGACGCCGGAGCCGCAGCCCGCCGCGGTCGTCCGGGACCCGGGGTCGGTCACGCCTCTCCTGCGTCCGCTCCGCAAGCTGGTGGGCTTCCCGATCATGGTCCCGACCGTCCGCGAGGAGGGCTCGTCGCTCTCGACGGAGGGGGCCGTCCGCGCCTACCGGATCGAGGATCATCGCGCGCTTCGCCTCACCTACACGACCGGCGCAGGCGAGTACTGGGGCATCCAGCAGACGAACTGGACGGAGGCGCCGATCCTCAACGGGCCCACGCTCGAGCGCCGGATCGGCGGGCGCGAGTTCAAGCTCTACTTCAGCGGCGCGAAGCTCCACATGGTCGCGTTCGAGGACGGCGGCGGCGCCTACTGGGTCGTGAACACGCTCCAGAACAGGCTCTCGAACGAGACCATGATCGCCATCGCCCGCGGGCTCAGGCCGCTCCGCCCCGGCTCGCAGTAGGCAGTAGGGCGGGCAGCGTGGAAGCGATCATCCTGGCCGGCGGCAGGGCCGAGCGGCTCGGCGAGGCCGCCCTCGGGCGCCCGAAGGCGCTCGTCGACATCGCCGGGAAGCCGCTGGCCGCCTACCAGGTCGCCCAGCTCGCGCGGGCCGGCGTCGAGCGGGTCGTCGTGAGCTGCGCAGCCGGGCTGGAGCCGCTCTTCGAGTCGAAGCTCGCCGGCTTCGGCGCGGAGATCGCGGCGGTCGGCGAGCCGGAGCCGCTCGGTCGCGGCGGCGGTCTCCGCTTCGCTGCACGGACAAGGCGCGAGGAGGGCGATGTCCTGGCGCTCAACGGCGACGAGCTGCTCGCGGTCGACCTCGCAGCGCTCCTCGCGCGGCACCGGGAGACGCGCGCCGCGGCGACCGTCACGGTGACGCGGCCGCGCTCGCCCTTCGGCGTCGTGGAGCTGGGCGAGGACGACGCGGTCACCGGGTTCCACGAAGCCGACGTCCTGCCCCAGTGGGTGAGCTGCGGCGTGTACGCGCTGGGCGAGGAGGCGCTGGCGGCGCTCCCGGAGCAGGGCGACCACGAGCGGACGACGTTCCCGGCGCTCGCGGAGCAGGGCCGCCTGCGCGCGTTCAGGTACGAGGGCCTCTGGCTCACCGTGAACACCCCGAAGGAGCTGCGGGCGGCCGACGAGCACGTCCGGGCGCACCCGGAGTGGCTTGACGTGGGTGAGAGCGCTGGGGTATGACCGAGCAGACGTGAGCGAGATCACGCCAAACCTCCTCGACCTCGACCGTTTCGCCGTCCCCGTCGAGCGCGTCGAGAAGCCGTGGGGCTACGAGCTCGTCTACGCCGCGACGGACAGGTATCTGGGCAAGGTGCTCTTCATCCGCGCCGGGGAGCAGCTCAGCCTCCAGTTCCACCGGAGGAAGGACGAGATCATCTACGTCCACTCGGGCCGCATCGAGCTCGAGGTGGGGGAGCCGGGCAGGACGCCGGACATCGAGGTCGTCGGGCCGGGTCGGGCGTTCCGCTTCACGCCCGGGACGGTGCACCGCTGGCGCGCCCTCGACGACGCGCTCGTGCTGGAGGTCTCGACGCCGGAGCCCGACGACGTCGTCCGGCTCGAGGACCGCTACGGCCGCGCCAACCCCTAGCGGGTAAGGCGGCCTCACGTTTGCCGCGGGGGCCCTCGGTCGGTCGCCGGCCGGCCGGGAGGAGCGCTTCAGTAGACTTTCGCGCGGCCATGGCCACCACCACCCCCAGTCACGACGTCAAGGATCTCGGGCTCGCGCCCGCCGGCATCACCCGTGTTCAGTGGGCCGACCGGCACATGCCCGTGCTGGCGGCGATCCGCGAGCGCTTCGAGCGCGACCAGCCGCTCGACGGCATCCGCATCTCGGCCTGCCTCCACGTCACGACGGAGACGGCGAACCTCGCCCGGACGCTTCGGGCGGGCGGCGCCGACGTCGTGCTCTGCGCCTCGAACCCGCTCTCCACGCAGGACGACGTGGCTGCGGCCCTCGTCGCCGAGTACGGCATTCCCGTGTTCGCGATCCGGGGCGAGGACGACGAGACCTACTACTCGCACATCACCGCCGCGGTCGACCACCGTCCCCAGCTCACGATGGACGACGGCGCGGACGTGATCGGCGTCCTCCACAAGGACCGCCGCGACCAGCTCGGCGAGATCCTCGGGGGCACCGAGGAGACGACGACCGGCGTCATCCGCCTGCGCGCGCTGGAGGCCCAGGGCGAGCTCGCCTTCCCGATCGTCGCTGTCAACGAGGCGAAGACGAAGCACCTCTTCGACAACCGCTACGGCACGGGGCAGTCCACGATCGACGGGATCATCCGCGCCACGAACGTCCTGCTCGCTGGACGGCGCTTCGTCGTCTCGGGCTACGGCTGGACCGGCCGCGGGGTCGCCATGCGGGCGCGGGGCCTCGGCTCGCACGTGATCGTCACCGAGGTCGATCCTCTGCGCGCGCTCGAGGCGCTCATGGACGGCTACGAGGTGCTCCCGATCGAGCGGGCGGCCGAGGTGGGGGACATCTTCTGCACGGCGACCGGCGACAAGCACGTCATCTCCCGCGGCGCGCTCGAGCGGATGAAGGACGGCGCCATCCTGTCGAACACGGGCCACTTCAACGTCGAGATCGACATCCCCGCGCTCCGCGAGCTCGCCGTCGCCACGCGTGAGGCCCGCCCGAACGTCGAGGAGTTCGAGCTCGCCGACGGCCGGCGGCTCTACCTCATCGGCGAGGGCCGGCTCGTCAACCTCGCCGCCGCCGAAGGTCATCCCGCCGCGGTCATGGACATGAGCTTCGCGAACCAGGCGCTCTCGGTCGAGTTCGTCGTCGCCAACGCCGGCAGCCTGGAGCGTCGCGTCTACGACGTGCCCGAGGAGATCGACCGGGACATCGCGCGCCTCAAGCTCGAGAGCATGGGAACCGCGATCGACCGGCTCACCGACGAGCAGGCGAGGTACCTGGCGTCCTGGGACGAAGGCACATAGCTGCTCCCGGAAAATGCTGACGCATTTTCCGGGAAGGGGCGATCTTCGGCCGGAAGAGATCGTTCGGCTCGAGGCGCAGGCGGTCGTGCTCCTCGACCAGCGCCGGCTTCCGGACGACGTCATCTACATCGAGTGCCGGTCCGCCGCCGAGGTGGCCGAGGCAATCCGCGCGCTCGCCATCCGCGGGGCGCCCGCGATCGGAATCGCCGCCGCGTATGGGTACGCGCTCGCCGCCGCCCGCGGCGAGGATCTCGAGGCGGCGGCAGCCGTGCTCCTCGCGTCGCGCCCGACCGCGGTGAACCTGCCCTGGGCGATCGGCGAGCTGCGGCGGGCCGACCACGAGCCGGCTGCGCTCGCGGAGCGCGCCCGCGCGCTGCACGAGGAGGAGGTGGAGCGCTGCCGCCGCATGGCCGTCCACGCGGCCGGCCTGCTCGCGCCGGGCACGCGCGCGTTCACCCACTGCAATACAGGCGCGCTCGCCACGGGCGGGATCGGCACGGCGCTCGGCGCCATCCGGGAGGGCTTCGTCCGAGGGCTCGTGGAGCACGTCTTCGTCGACGAGACGCGCCCGCTCCTGCAGGGCGCCCGGCTGACGGCCTGGGAGCTGGAGCGCGCCGCCATCCCGCACACGGTCGTGGCGGACGCGGCCGCGGGGTCGCTCATGGCGCGAGGCGAGGTCGGCGCGGTGCTGACGGGGGCCGACCGGATCGCCGCCAACGGCGACACGGCGAACAAGATCGGCACGTATCCGCTCGCCGTCCTTGCGGACCGCCACGGCATCCCCTTCTACGTCGTCGCGCCGAGCTCGACCGTCGACCTCGAGACCGCCACCGGCGCCGAGATCCCGATCGAGGAGCGCGACCCGGCCGAGGTGACGGCGCGCTTCCCGGCGCGCAACCCGGCGTTCGACGTGACGCCCGCCTCGCTCGTGACGGCGATCGTGACCGAGCTGGGGGTACACAACGCGCCTTACGAGGATTCGCTTGCCGCCGTCCGCGCCGCGCCGGAGGAGGTGCGCTCGTGAAGGCCATGGTGATGGCAGCCGGGCTCGGCACGCGCCTGCGGCCGCTCACCGACTTCCTCCCGAAGCCGATGATGCCGGTCGCCAACCGTCCCGTGCTCCACCACCTCTTGAACCTGCTGCGCCGCCACGACGTCACCGAGGTGGGTGTCAACCTCCACGCGTTCCCCGAGATGATCCAGCGGTACTTCGGCGACGGCTCGACGCTCGACATGAGCATCCTCTGGTCGCACGAGCCCGAGTTGCTCGGGACGGCCGGCGGGACGAAGAAGCTGCAGGACTACTGGGGCGACGAGGCGATCCTGATCACGTCCGGCGACGGTCTCCACGACGTCGACATCACGGCTCTCCTCGGCCACCATCAGCGGACGGGCGCCCTGGCGACGCTGACGGTCAAGCCGGTGAGCGACCCTTCCTCGTACGGCGTCGTCATCCTCGACCGCGACACGCGCGTGCGCGGCTTCCAGGAGAAGCCGAGGCGCGACGAGGCGCGCAGCGACCTGGCCAACTGCGGCATCTACGTCATCGAGCCCGAGCTATTGGAGCGCATCCCGTCTGACACGTTTTACGACTTCGGCGAGGACGTGTGGCCGAACCTCGTGGCGGCCGCCGAGGAGGTCTACGCGTACACGACGATGGCGTACTGGAACGACGTCGGCGACCTCGACGAGCTGCGGAACACGATTCTCGACGCTGTCCTCGGCCACGTGCGCGTCGAGGTGCCGGGCGAGGAGATCGCCCCGGGCGTCTGGGCCGAGGACGGGTGCCGCATCGACTCCACGGCGACGATCGACGGCCCGGTCGTGCTCGGCCGGAACGTCACCGTCGAGGGAGCCGCCCAGATCCGCGGCCCTGCGGCCATCGGCGCGGACTGCCACGTCGGCCAGGGAGCGGCGCTCAGACGTGCGGCGCTCCTGCCCGGAAGCGTCGTGCCGGACGAGGGTCTCGCCATCGCCGGGATCTTCGGCGACGCGTCGAATCTCGCCGAGAGCATCCTCCGCTACCCGGCCGCGGTCGGCTAGCGCGCCCTCCGGCGCGTTCTGCGCGCCTCCCGGCGCGCCTCGGGCGGATGCCGGCACGGGCCGTGACTCACCCGTGTGTCCGGAGCCGCTATCCCACCGAGGAGGGCATGGGTGAGCGCGAAGCGAGCGGGCGGGGAGACACGGACAGGGCGGTGGGCTCCGCTCTGCGGTCGTCCGCGGCGGCCCTCGCCGGCGGGCTCGTCGGGCTCCTCCTGCCCGAGCGCTGCGTCGCCTGCGGAGGCGGTGAGGCGCTCCTTTGCGAGGGGTGTCGCGGCGAGCTGCTCTTCCTGCGCGGCACGCTCTGCGCGCGCTGCGGCTGCCCCACCGCGTGGCCGGTCGAGCGCTGCGGCGAGTGCGCGGGACGGCGGCTCGCGTTCGCCTCCGCGCGCGCGGCCGTCGCCTACGACGGGCCGGCGCGGGCGCTGGTCTCGGCCTGGAAGGAACGCGGCCTCCGGCGGGCCGGGGCCCTGGCCGCCGAGCTGGTGGCCGAGACTGTGCCGCGCCCGCCCGCCGAGGCGCTCGCGTTCGTCCCGGGCGAGGGGGACCGCGTGGCCTGGCGGGGACTCAACACGGCCGAGGAGCTCGCGCACTGCATTGCGGGCCCCTGGAAGCTCCCCGTCGAGCCGCTCCTCGAGCGCGTCCGGAGCGCCCGGCCGCAGCGCGGGCTCCCGCGCAAGGCGCGCGCCGCCAACGTCCGTGGGAGCTTCCGCGCCCGGGGCGGCGTCCCCGCTGTCGTCGCGCTCGTGGACGACGTCTACACGACGGGAGCGACGGCCGCGGCGGCGGCCCGGGAGCTGAAGCGCCTGGGCGCACGCTCCGTGCACGTCGTCGCCTTCGCGCGCGCGATCCGCGGCTGAGACCGAGTCGAGTTGACAGCCCGCGGCGGCATCGGCATATAGTTTCGCGCCGGGATCGTAGGGCCGGGCAGCCGCGACGGGTCGCGATCCCAGGGAAGAGGGGGAACTACGAGCAGGCAGGCACTGCCGCTTCAGTCCGGGAGGTTCTCAGCCACGCCTCGCGCTGCCGCGCGGGCGGGCCGTTCAGCCGTGCTCCGACCAGAGATCGGGCTCCGGGCGCCCGAGCGGAAGGGAGAGGAGTTGCACCGAGCAGATTCGACCACGGAAGCCACGGAGACGCCGGCATGAGCGGGCGAGACCGACGGCCGCGCTCGAGGGGGGTCCTGATCCTGACGATGGCGCTCGTCGCCGCGGCCGCGCTCGCGACCGGGCCCGGCGCGGCGCAGGTGCCGCCCGACGTGCCCGACCACCCCCTCCTCCAGCCGATCGACGCGCAGAACTGGCTGGACATGGAGGACCTGACCTGGGACGACTACGTTCCCGTGCCCGACGAGCATCCCGAGTTCTACGACGGCTCGGCCACCGGCTCGCAGAGCCAGTACCGGACGGCGATCATCCTCATGGAGTTCCCGGACGAGCCGTTCGTGATCAGCCAGCCGCCCGAGTCGCACCCGTTCGGCAACCCGCAGCCCGGGTGGGAGCCGGTGCCGCCAGACGAGGTCAACCAGTGGATGCACGACTACTACGCCGTGCCGAACGAGTTCAACGGCTTCCGCACCCTCTCGGGCTACTGGATGGAGGACAGCCACGGCCGCATCGGGATCGACGTCGACGTGTTCGGCCCCTACATGATGCCGGGCAAGCTGCACGAGTACGGCCTAGGCCAGTTCAACGGAGCGGTCGGGAACCAGGCCAATTCGGTCTGTCCGGCCGGCGACACGTGCAACCGCAACATCCGCACGGACGGCGGAAACGCCTGGCGGGCCGAAATCGGCTGCGCCTCGGGGCTCTGCGGCTACGACAACGGGTTCTACGTTACGGCTGGCCACGACGAGTCGTCGACGTGGCAGGAGTTCGGCGAGATGCTGTGGATGGAGCGCGACCAGGTCCCCGCCGCGTTCGGGCCTCCGGGCGCCGAGAACGGCCCGGTCCTGAACACCGCGGGCAACCCGATCCCGAACTGGTCTCCCACGCGGTACGTCCCCTGGACCTCGTGGGCCGCCGCCGCGAACCACTGGCCGAACGCCAGCGGAGCCACGTCGACGCAGGCCGAGAGCTCGGGGCAGAGCGTGTTCGCCCACGAGTTCAGCCACCTGCGCGGGCTGCCCGACAACTACAACAACCCGTTCGCGGACGACATCCGCAACTTCACCGGCTACTGGGAGATGATGAGTCGCGGGACGTTCA
>Ga0299907_10002056_pt1 | contig 12122 bp, 11 predicted proteins | sample RVTome_16_FD_198680 | JGI IMG/M metagenome (GOLD analysis project Ga0299907, IMG submission 198680) | Soil microbial communities from uranium-contaminated site in the Upper Colorado River Basin, Wyoming, United States - RVT152D67 (version 2) ...
ACCGGGCGCTAACTAGACATGTCTATAGATAACTGCTAATAATTTTAGAAGCGGATGGGCTCTCCCCCTGGAGACGGAGGTTCGGCATGGCAGTGGTTCCCTCTCGATCGGCGCGCCACGTCCCCCTCGGTGTGCGCACCGGAACCGGTGGCGGATTCGGACGGGCAGAGGTCGATGCCCTGGCCCGGCACTGCCCTGAACAGAACCTCGACGCCGGCCAGTGCCTGTTCCAGGAGGGAACGCCGCTGACCGACGTCTTTGTGGTGCGCCGGGGCGTCATAGGACTGGGACGCCGGGCCCAGGGCCGGCGGATCACGTTCCTTCTCCTCCGGCCCGGCGACATCGTGGGCGACGTCGCCGCACTGCGTGGTGGCGTGGCGCTCTTCGATGCCTTCGCCGTGACGGAGGCGAAGGTCGTGGTGGTCCCCGCCGCCGGGTTCCTCGAGGCGCTCGACCTGCGCTCTCCCTTCAGCCGGCAATGGGCGGTCGGGCTCGGAGAGCGCGTCTCCGCGCTTCAGGTCCGCCTCGAAGGGGTTCTCGGAGGTGACCTCCGCTCCCAGATCGCCTCCCTCCTCCACCACGAACTCGAGGGAGGGGCGCGGGTCGTGAGCCTCACCCAGCAGACGATCGCCGACCTCCTGGGAGTGCCGAGGACGAGCGTGACCAGGACGTTGCGGGGCCTTCACCGCCAAGGGATCGTGGATGTCGGCTACGGCCACATCGCCATCCGGGACCCTGCGGCGCTGGCCGCGGCCGCCGGTCGGGCCCGCCGGGCGATCGCCTGACGAACGCCGAGCGAAAAGGAGCCATGGCGGATGAAGGGCGGGGAAGGAGCCGCAGAGGCCGGGATCCAGCGCGATGCTGCCGTGCTCGAGGCGGCTCGCTACGAAGTGAAGAAAGTGGTCGTCGGCCAGGATCACGCCCTCGAGCGGCTCCTGGTCTGCCTGCTGGCGGGTGGCCACTGCCTGCTCGAGGGTGTTCCGGGTCTGGCCAAGACGCTCACGGTCCAGACCCTGGCGACGGTTATGGGCGGTGACTTCGCCCGTATCCAGTTCACCCCTGACCTCGTCCCCTCGGACATCGTGGGGACTCGCGTCTACCGGGCCTCGACCGAGCACTTCGACGTCGAGCTGGGCCCGATCTTCGCCAACTTCGTCCTGGCCGACGAAATCAACCGGGCTCCGGCCAAGGTCCAGTCGGCGCTGCTCGAGGTGATGGCCGAGGGACACGTCACCCTCGCCGGCCAGACCTTCCCGGCGCCCCGGCCCTTCCTCGTCCTGGCCACCCAGAACCCGATCGAGTCGGAGGGTGTCTACCCGCTACCGGAGGCCCAACAGGATCGGTTCTTGATGAAGCTCCTGATCGACTACCCGAGCTACGGCGAGGAGCTCGAGATCGTCCGGCGCATGAGCGGCGGGATTGCTCAAGTGCAGCCCCTGCTCACTCCGGGCGAGCTCGTACGGCTCCAGGACGCCGCCGGGCGGATCTACGTCGACCCTGCCGTAGCTGACTACGCCGTGCGACTCGTGTTGGCCACCCGCCGTCCCGAAGCCTTCGGCGTGGACGGGGTGGCGCCGTACATCGCCTACGGGGCCAGCCCCAGAGCCAGCCTGGGCCTCGTGGTGGCCGCCCGGGCCCTCGCCCTGTCCTCGGGCCGGGCCTTCGCCGTCCCGGACGACGTGACCGCCCTCGCGCCTGACCTCCTGCGCCACCGACTCGTGCTCTCGTACGAAGCCCTGGCCCAGGGACTGGGGGCCGACGAGCTCATCGGTCGGGTCCTGGCCCAGGTGCCGCAGGAATCGGCGCGGCCAGCCGAGAGGGCCGTCCGCCGTGCCCGCTGAACGCTCGGACCGCGGCCGGACGGCGTCCGGCCGACCCGCTCCGGGACGCCCGCTCTCGCCCCCCGGGCCCGAAACGCGGCGGCTCTTGTCCCGCCTCCAGCTGGTCGTCACCCGGCGCCTGCGGGGGCTCGTCCAGGGAGAGCACCTGGGCTTGTTCCCGGGACCGGGCACAGAGCCGGGGGAGAACCGGCCCTACGTGCCCGGCGACGACGTTCGCCTGATCGACTGGAACGTCACGGCCCGCACGGGGGAACTCCACGTGTGCGACCCCGTGGCCGACCACGAACTGGATCTCTGGCTGCTGGTGGACGTCTCGGCCAGTCAGCACTTCGGGACCACCGTCCGGGAAAAGCGCGAGGTGGTCGTCGGGCTGGCGGCCGCCTTCGCTCTGCCGGCGACCCGCCTGGCCAACCGGGTGGGAGCGGTCATCGTCGGAGGCGGCGAGGTGGTGACCGTCCCTCCTGCCACGGGCCGGACGCGCCTCCTCGCACTGCTCCGCCGGGTGCTCGCCACGGCGGCGTGGGAAGGGGAGGGCCGCACCGACCTGGCCGCGGCCGTCGGGCGGTTGGAGCGGATGGCCCGCCGACGGGCGGTGGTGGTCGTGATCTCCGATTTCCTGTGCTCGCCGGGCTGGGAAACGGCCTTGGGCCGTCTCGGCGCCCGCCACGACCTCGTCGTGGCCGAGGTCGTCGACCCCCGGGAGCTGGAGCTCCCCCGGATGGGGATCCTCGCTCTGGTCGATCCCGAAACCGGCCGGTCCCGCGTCGTCGACACCTCCCGAGCCGGCCTCCGGGCAGCGTTCGCCCATGCCGCAAGCACCCAGCGGGCTGCCGTCTCCGCCGCCATTGCCCGGGCCGGCGCCGACCACCTGGTCGTGTCCACCGACGCCGACTGGCTCGGCGAGGCGCTGTCCTTCTTCGCCCGGCGCACCCGGCGCCGCGCCTACCGGGCCGCCCCCGACCGGACGGGCGGCGCATCGTGACGTTCGTCGCTCCCTTCCGTCTCGGGCTGCTGGTCCTCGTGGCCGGCCTCGCCCTCGCCTACCTCCTCGCCCAACGCCGCCGTCCCCGGTACGCCGTTCGGTTCACGAACCTCGACCTCCTCGATGTCGTCGCCCCGGACCGGCCCGGGGTGCGACGCCACTTGCCCGCCGCGGTGCTGCTGGCCGCGGCCGGTGCCATGGTGCTCGCCCTGGCGCACCCCGTCCGGCCCGTCCTCGTGAGCCGGGCGACGGGGGCGGTGGTGGTGGCGGTCGACGTTTCCCCGTCGATGATGGCCACCGACGTGCAACCGACCCGCCTGGCCGCCGCCCGCCAGGCTGTGGCCCGCTTCGCCGAGCTCCTCCCGGACCAGATCGAGCTCGGCCTGGTCAGCTTCGCCGGCAGCGCCGTCGTGGCCGTCCCGCCCACCTCCGACCACGAACTGGTCCGCCGGGCGCTCGAAGAGTTGCGGTTCCGTTCTCAAACCGCGGTGGGAGAAGCGATCCACGCCTCCCTTGACGCTCTGGGTGCTGACCTGGGAAAGGGGGAGTCCGGTGTCGTCGTGCTCTCCGACGGCGCCACCACGACGGGCCGCCCCGACGATGCCGCGGCCCAACGGGCCCGCGTCTCCGGCGTCCCGGTCTCCACCATTGCCTTCGGCACGCCGAGCGGCACGGTCGTTCTGGGCGGCGAGACGCTATCCGTGCCGCCGGACGGCTCCGCCCTCCGGGCCATCGCCGACGCCACCGGTGGCCGGTTCTTCGAGGCGGCCTCGGGCGCCGAGTTGGCCGAGGTGTACCGCAGCATCGGGCGGTCGGTCACGACGACCGAGGAACTCCAAGACCTCACCGCCTGGTTCGTCGGCGCCGCCCTGGTCGCCCTCCTCCTCGCGTCCGCCCTGGCCCTGGCCTGGTTCGGCCGTCTCCCGTGATCAGCAGAGCTGCTATCGGGCGATGCGACGGGCTCACCCGATGGTGGCGGCCACGCCGAGGGACCCGAGCGGTCTAGCCCGGGGCGGAAGAACGCGTCGTCGTCGGAGCGATAGGCGACGTAGCCGCCGGCGTGTGGCAATCGGGTAACGCGCTTCTCTCAGTCAGCGCAGGTCGCGCCGGTTGAACAGCCAGCACCCGGCGGCGAGCAGAAGGCCGGTTACGAGAACGGGCCCGATCACCGCCGCAGGGGGCAAGCCGTCGACCAGGATGTTGCGGTCCAGATACCAGTGCCAGGGGGAAAGCCCTTCAATGGCGGGCACCCCGCCGCTGACGGCGGCCAAGCCCTGTACGAGGTAGCCGCCCGCCGCTACGGACGTTGCTGTGGCCACCGCTGGGCCCGAGCGTCCCGTTGCGCACCCGACGGCGAAGGCCAGTGTGGTGTGCAGCAACGCCAGACAGAAGGCCGCGCCGTTCGCAGCGAACAGTCCTCCGATCCCGATTCCATCGAGAAGACCCACCAGCGGACCAAGAGCGAGGAGCGATGCGGTCAGGGTGGCGCTTACTGCGGCGAGGACGACCACAACCGCCCCGTAGCGTTCGGCGACGACGCGGGAGCGTGTGACGGGCTGGGCGAGCAGGAGTTCCAGTGTGCCGTCGCCTTCGCTTCCGCCAATGGCGCGGGCGCCGAGCCCGATCCCCAACGTGACGAGCAGCACGGGGACCATCACGGAGAACAGCCGGCCGTGCAGGTAGCCGGGAGGGGAGGTAAGCGGGACGCCTTCCTGGGCGCCGACCAGCGCCCGCACCGCCTGGGGAAGGTCCTCGAAGACCTTGTCGAAGGCTTCGTTGCCTTTCACGCTGGGATAGAAGGCAACGGTGAAGAGAACGAGCGCGACCATGCCCAACGCCCACCACGCCATCGATCGGCGGGTGTCGCGCAGGAACCGGGCGAACACGACAGCGGTCATGTCAGGTCGTTCCGGTAGTAGCCGAGGAAGACCTCTTCCAGGTCGGCTTCGTGCGTGACGATCCGCCGCACCTCGAGGCCGGCCGCGGCCTTGAGCACCCGGTCGACGCTCCCTTCGACGACCACCTGCACGACATTCTCGGCGGTGGTCAGCGACACGACCTCCGGGAGGCCGCCGAAGACGGCGACGTCGGCCGTACCGGGGACATGAAAGTCGATTCGCTGCCGGGCTTGCGCACGGAGGTCGTCGATGCCGGCCACGGCGACGAGCTGGCCGCGACGCAGGATCCCAACCCGATCGGCCAGCACTTCGACCTCCGGGAGGATGTGCGAGGAAAGAAACACCGTGGCGCCGTCGTCCACGGCTTGGCGGAGCACTTGCTGGAATTCATACTGCAGCAACGGATCCAGACCCGCGGTGGGCTCGTCAAGGATGAGCAGCTCGGGACGGTGGGCGAAGGCCTGGACGATGCCCACCTTGCGCCGGTTCCCGGTGCTGAGCTCTCCCACGGGCCGGTTCGGATCGAGGTCGAACCGCTCCAGAAGCTGCTTGACGGCCGCTTCGTCGACTCCACCGCGAAGAGCCCCGAAAAAGGCGATCACCTCGGCTGCGGTGTAGCGGGCATCCAGCCGTAGATCGCCGGGCAGATAGCCGATTCGCCGCCGCACCACCAGGTCTCGCCCGGTCCCGCCAAGGACCCTGACCGAACCCGAGGTCGGCCGCACCAAATCAAGGCAGAGACGGATGGTCGTGGTCTTGCCCGCCCCGTTCGGCCCGAGGAAGCCGAAGACTTCACCGCGGCGGACGTCGAAGTCGAGCTCTTCGACGGCGACCACCGGACCGAAGTGCTTGGTGAGTTGCCTCGCTTCAACCACGATGTCCGGGACAGGCAAGACCGGCACGACGGACCTCCACGTAAGTCTTCGCCAACCAGTCTTCCCGGCACGCCGGCCCGAGAGGCTATCAGCGGGCTCCGGCCGGGCCACGGTCATGGAAGGGCCTCGTCCCGGATGGTTCCCGGGACGAGGCCCTTTCCCCTCGTGCCCCACGGAGGATCAGGAGTCGAGTGTGGCGGCGAAGACGATCGGGCGGGCGGGCGGGTTGGCCCCGAGGGAGCCGGCGAAGGGCCTGTCCGAGAAGGAGAAGATGCCTCCATCGGCGGCCACCATCAGATAGCCGGCGCCGTAGCGGACCATGCCGACCACCGGCTTGTTCAGCTTGGTAGCGCCCATCGAACCCCGGAAGGAAGCGTTACCGAAGGCGAAGATGCCGCCGTCGGACGCCACCAGCCAGTAGCCGAGGCCCTCTCGGGTGGGAACCAGCGACATCACCGGTTGGTTGAGCTTGACATTGCCCATGGAGCCCCGGAAGACGGCGTCGCCGAAGGCGAACACACCACCGTCTGAGCCGACCATGAAGTAGCCCTTGCCGGAGGGGGTCGGGATGGAGCTCTGGATGTCGCCGTTGAGCCGGAGGTGACCGAGGTCACCGAACTTCTGGGCGTCACCGAAGGTGAAAACCCGGCCCTTGGTCGTGAAGACCCAGTAGCCGTTGCCTGAGGGGGTGCGGGAGAGGCTTGTGACCTTCTCGTTGACCTGCAACGCCGACGCGGGAAGTCCGCCGAGCCGTGCCGCGTCACCGAAGCTGTGGACGCCACCCCGGTCGTCGGTGATCCAGTAGCCCTTGGCGGTCGGGGTGGGTTCGATGTGGACCGCCCTGGCTCCGCTCGGCATCAGGCCGCCGGCGTCGCCGAAGACGGCGCTGCGGGCGTCGCCGAACGCGTAGACCTTGCCGTCGTTGCCGAGCATCCAGTAGCCGGACTGGCCGGTAACCGCCACGGGAGTGCCGCCGCCCGCCGGCTGCGTCGGCGTCACTGGATTGCCGCCCGTGGGCACCACGGCGCCGGGAGCGTTGGCCGCGTCGGCGATGGCCCGGACCCGGTTGTTCCGGCTGTCGGCGATCCAGAGGCTGCCGTCGGCGGGATTGACCTGGATGTCGTGGAGCATGGCGAACTGCGTCTGCAGGCCGGGACCGTTCTCGCCGGGGATCGCGGCGCTTCCGCCGTTCGCCCGCTGTTCGAGGATGGTCCCGTCGCCGGCGATCGTGTCGATGGTCGCTCCGCCGGGGGCGTTCAGCTTGATCCGGCGGATCCGGGAACCGTGTTCCTCGGCGATGTAGAGGTTCCCGTTGTCATCGCCGGAGATTCCCCGAGGCTTGTCGATGCGGGCGGCGACGGCGGGGCCGCCGTCGCCGTCGCTGCTGCCTGCGAGGGCGTCAGTGCCGAACTTGTTGGCGTCCGCGGCGGCGACGTCACCCACGATCGTCGTGATGATCCGCCGGATGCTGTTCCCAACCGGCATGGCGATCTTTCGGAGCAGGTTGTTTCCACCGTCGGTGATGTAGATGGTGCCGTCGATCGCCACCCACACACCCTCGGGGTGCCGCAGTTCGGCGTCGAGGGCATCGCCGCCATCGCCCCCGTAGTGCCGTTTGCGATTGGTGCCGGCCACCCGCACGTTGGTCGGAGTGGGGCTGTCGAGTTCGATCTTGCGGACCTGGCTGTTCCCCATGTCGGCGATCCACAGAGTGTCGGCACCGTTCTTGGTCGTCATGAAGAGCGCCTTCGGCTGGTCGAGGGCGACGTTGAGAACGGGCCCGTCCGGGGTGCCGTCGGTCTTGGCGCACGCCCCTGGATTGCTGGGGTTCTTGGCGCCGGTACCGGCGTACCGGGCGATGATGCCGGCGGTGTCAACCTTGCGGATGACGCAGTTCTTGCTGTCGGCGATGTAGACGTTGCCCTCGGAGTCGACGGCCACGCCGTGCGGTTCGTTGAGTTGAGCGAACCTGGCGTCGCCGCCGTCGCCACCGGAGCCAGGGATGCCGTCTCCGGCGACGAGGTGGACGACGCCCGACTGGTCGATCCGACGAACCCGGTGGTTCAGAGCGTCGGTGATGTAGACGTCCCCGTTCGGCGCGAAGTTCAGGCCTCGGGGGTTCTGGAACTGGGATTCGGTGGCGAGCACTTCCTCGGGACCGTAGCCACCCTGCTGATACGAGCGGGTGACACCACCCATGGTCTGTATCGTGCCGGCAGGGCCACCAGGGCTTGGGGCAGCCTGGGCGGGAGCAAGACCAGTAAGACCCGCACCGGCCACAAGTGCCGCGACGAGGAGCGCGACACGACCGACGGGACGCCGCGGCGGCGTCTGAGAGGGAGACGACATGTTCCTATCCTCCGGGGGGTGAGAGGAATTCGGGGAGTGACAAGGGACCGCGGGGTCGCGCCGCGGTGGTGCCGTTCGGCACCGGGAAGACACAGCAGCGTTCGGCCCGCGTTGATGGAATACGAGAGATCAGCCCGAATCCCTGTCTGAATGCCCCTGAACGATGCTGAAGAGAGTGGCATCGCTGGCGAATTTGGAATCAAGAAGCGGGGCCGCCCTCCCGGGCGAGAAGGGCGGCCCCTCCGTCACAGGGGTCGGCGCATGCCCATGTGCGGTATGTCGACCTAGGGTGCTCCCACGCGTCAGTGACCAACGTACGGTGAGCGATCGGTACACCGTAGGTTCAAGATGCTCGCGTGCGCCATGACTTTCGACCTGAAGGAACCTGAAGGCTGCGACGTACTCGCATCGAGGAGCATCAGCGGAAGCGTTCCAGCATCATCGGTGCCGACCGGCAAAGCGTGCAGCCTTAGCCGGGCTCAGGTGGAATTCCGCTGACGACGAGGACGGGTCGATGCGTGCCCCGTACGACGCCCGCGGACACGGACGGCTCGAGCAGTCGCCGGATGAACCCCTTGTCGTGGCCGCCCACGACCACGACGTCGACGTCGTGCCCTTCCGCCGCGGCGCAGATGCATTCGACGGCGTCGCCGACTTCCGTGATGACCTCCGCCGGACTCGCGCCTGCCTCCTTCGCCCGCTCGGTGATTTCGGTTTCGTCGAGTGCTCGGGCTGCGTCTTCCCATCCCGGGGGAGGAACCGAGACCAGTCCGAACCCGCCGACCGGGACCCACGGCGCCGGTTCCCGCGCGACGCTGATCACGAGAAACTGAGCGTCGCGCCCGGAGAACAACCGGACGGCCTCCTGTGCCGCCCGGAACGACACCGCGGACTCGTCGAGGGCCACCAGGACTCTGATCGTTGAGCGGTCGGCCGTGCGGCCCGAACTGACGCTGGGATCGGAACGGGAACGGTCCATCATCACTCCTGACCGAGACGATTGGATGGCGTCACCGGCAACCTATTCCACTCGTCGGACACGAGTCGCCCGGCCGATCGAGGATGGTTGTGGCCCAGTCCATGGCCTTCAGCTTCTTTCAGCCTTGCCGGGGCGACCCCTCGCCGACACCGGTGGCCGATAGAGTCGACCATGGCGAGCCGGGAAGTCTGGTCGGCGATGGTCCGTTTCATGCATCGGAGACTCCGCATGCGGGTACACCGCCGCCTCCTTCCTTCCGGTCCACCGGCCGTTTCGCCCGCCGAGGTACCGCTGATGGTCCGGGGCTTTACCTGGGTTCAGCCGGGCCTCGAAGGCCGACCCCGTCTCGCTCTCGGCTCGGTCTCGCGGACCGACCGCTGTACCAGGCGAAACGCGCGGAGAGGGGCACGTTTCAACATGCGGTCGTACCGTACGGTCGTGCCCTCGGCAACCGCCTCGCACGATCGCCCCATGACTGGAGGTCATGATGTCGACCAGTAGCCCCGATTCAACACTCGAACGTGACCCGGCGGGGTTGTTTCTCACCCCGGCCGGGCGGCAGAGGCTGGCAGCCAGGCGGGCCGAACTGGAAACGCTCGCTCGGACGCTACTGGACCGGTTGGCTGACGGAAACGCCGACGAAATCACCGCAGTCACATACGGTCGGGCGTCGAAGGAGATCGTCCGTCTCACCGCTGCGCTCGAAGGGGCACGCTCCGTCGAGGAACTCACTCCCGACCCGCGCTGCGTCGTGCTGGGCGACACCGTCGCGGTGTACTTCCCGGATGGCGAGGCGAGCCGCTATGTCATCGTCGATCCGCTCGAGGCTCCCTTCGACGACCGGCGGATCTCCTCGGACTCGCCGCTGGGTCGGGCCCTCCTCGGCCGTCATGTCGGCGAAGTCGTGGAGGTCGAGGCACCGGGCGGTCGGTACCGCTGCCGGATCGAAAGCGCCGAGCGCCGGTGAACGCGGCAGGCCGCCGTCGGACCCGCCTAGCCTGGGTCAGGCTGAGCCGCGGCGGCGACACAGCCCAGGACGAGGAGCCAGAGCTGCAGCATCCAGCCGAGGGCGAACACGACCGTGACGAGAACCGCAGGGCGAGCGCGCCGCCACCGCGACAGTGCACGCAGGTTGCGTGTCACGGACTTTCCCCTGTCAGCACGGCGGCAGGCGTTCCGGGCCGGGGCCTTCGAGGACAGTCCTCACCTGGGGCAGGGTGTCGGCGTCGGCCAGGATGAGCGCCTGGTCGCCGCCCCGGATGACCGTACCGCCCTGGGGAACCACGAATTCGCCGTCACGGCTGATGAGCACGAGGAGCGCACCGGCGGGCAGGCCGATGTCGACCAGTTGCCGGCCGGTGACCGGAGATTCCGGAGGGATCGTCAACTCGTGGAGGGAAGTTTCGCCGTCGGTGGAAGAGACGGCCTCCAGGGGATAGGAGGGAGGACGGGCCCGTAATGGCGCGTCGATGCCCAGCCAGCGGGCCATGAGGGGAATCGTGGTCCCCTGCACCAGGACCGACGTGAGGATGATGAAGAACACGGTGTCGAAGATCGTCTCGGCCTCGTCCACGCCGGCCGCAAGCGGGAAGGTGGCCAGGATGATCGGGACGGCGCCGCGCAGCCCGACCCAGGACACCATCGCCCGGGCCCGCATTGCCAGACGGGTTGGCGCCAGGGCGAGGAAGACCGCCAGTGGCCGGGCGACCAGCACCAGAGCAGCGGCGACGAGCAGCGCCCGGCCCGCCACCGCCGGCAGTTGTGACGGAAACACCAGCAACCCCAGCACGAGGAACATGGAGATCTGGGCGAGCCAGGCGATGGCGTCGTGGAAACGCATCAGGCTCTTCTTGTGCAGAAACTCGCGGTTCCCCATGGCCATCCCGGCGACGTAGACGGCGAGGAACCCGCTGCCGCCGAGCAGAGCGGTGCTGCCGTAGGTCAGCATGACCACCGCCAGCGTCACCACCGGGTAGAGCCCTTCGTATTCCAGGCGCAGCCGGTTGATGGCGGTCACGGTGCCACGGGCGAGGAGGTAGCCGACTGCCGCGCCGATGGCCATCTGCTGGACGAACAGAGGCAGGAGCGACACGACAGAAGCGTCCGGATCAGTCAGGAGTTCGAGGAAGCCCACCGTGAGGAACACGGCCATCGGGTCGTTGCTGGCCGATTCCAGCTCGAGGAGCGGCCGGACCTCGCCCCGTAGGCTGACGTTACGGGACCGCAACACCGAAAAGACGGCGGCCGCGTCGGTCGAAGAGATGATCGCACCGAGCAGGAATCCACTGGTGGGCGACAGATCGAGCGCCCAGGCGGCGATCCCCCCGGCGACCAGGGCGGTCACCACCACGCCGACGGTGGCCAAGGCGACACCCGGGCCGAGGACGGGCCGGACGTCCGCCCAGCTGGTGGACAATCCGCCGGCGAAGAGGATGAAGGCGAGGGCCACGATTCCCGCTGACTGGGCGGTGTGGAAGTCGTCGAAGTGGATGCCGCCCAGGCCGTCGGAGCCGGCCAGCATCCCGATCGCCAGGAAGAGCAGGAGGGCCGGCACTCCGAGTTTCGCTGAGACTTTGCTGGCCAGGACGCCGACGAGGATCAGCGCCGCCGCCGCGGCGAGGAGGGGCTCCGGGTCCGGTACGTCCGCCATCAGCCGGCCAGTGGCTCCACCACCGCGCTGAGCGAAAAACGGGCGCCGGTGAGGAGCGCGGCCAGGGCGACGGCCTGGTCCTGCGTGAGCGAGACCACGACGTCTGGACCTTCCGCCGCTCCGGAGATCACTCCGAGTTCCCGCCGCCCGCGGTCCTGGACCACGACGATGAGCCGCCGGTCACGCTGGAGCTTGAGTTCATAGCGGTGTCCGATTCCGGGGAGCCTCTGCTCCTGGATCTGCATCTCCATGCTTTCACCTCCTTGAGGAGAGGGTTGTCCTTCGTCTCCTCCTGTCAGCCGCGCTGGCGGGCGCGGGCGGTGTGTCGGGCAGCGAACCCCGGTGCTCGAAGGCGACGAGCAGCGGCGTGGCGGTGAACACCGATGAGTACGTTCCGACCACGATGCCGATGAGGAGGGCCAGGGCGAAGTCGGTGAGCGTCTCGCCGCCGAGCAGGTACAGGGCGACGAGGATGAACAGCGCGCCGAGGCCGGTGTTCACCGTGCGGGGCACGGTCTGAAGGCAGGCGTCGTTGGCCACGCTGGTGA
>Ga0299907_10002057_pt1 | contig 12122 bp, 9 predicted proteins | sample RVTome_16_FD_198680 | JGI IMG/M metagenome (GOLD analysis project Ga0299907, IMG submission 198680) | Soil microbial communities from uranium-contaminated site in the Upper Colorado River Basin, Wyoming, United States - RVT152D67 (version 2) ...
CCACGTACGAGCCCTCGAAGTCGAGCTGGCTGGCGTGGTTGGTTCGCAGTCGGATCTCGAGCAGGACGTCGCGTGCTCGCTGGGCCGCCGCGAGCGCTTGTCGGTAATGCTCTTCGGCGGCTTGGGAGTCGCGTCCGGACGCCTCGAGCATGCGGGTGGCGTGGATAGCCGCGAGAGCGCGGTCGTCGTCGATGGCGGCGACCAGCGCCCCGGCGAGATCGCAGAGTTCGAGGCACCTGCCGACGTCCCCCATCAGGAGATGAGTCGTCGCCATCGCCGCCAGGAGCACGGCCTCCTCGCCGGGTCGCGTGCCGTCGAGCCGGGCACGGCCGAACACCTCGAGAGCACGCGCGTGCTCTCCGCGCTCATGGTGGAGGAGCCCGATGCGCCACGCGAGGCGCGGCGGAAGGTCCTCCGCACCACCGGCCGCGCGGCGGAAGCAGGCTTGCGCCTCTTCGGGCTCGCCGCGGACCGCGTACGCCTCTCCGAGCAGCTCCTCGAGCGCGGGAGGCCGGGCCTCGACCGGCACCCGCCCACCGAGGTCGAGCACGGTGTCGACCTCGGCCCGGGCCAGCAGCTCCTCGCCACGCTCGGTGAGCAGGCGGGCGACCGCTTCGGGCTCGGCGGCCGCGGCGAGCGAACGGAGGGCCTCGGCGAGGAGGCCCTGTTCCTCGAACCACCCGGCCGCCCGTCGATGCAAGGACCGCTGTTCGCGGTCTTCCAGCGGCCAGCTCTGCCGGACGAACTGCCGGACGAGGTCATGGAGGACGAACCAATCGCCGGGGCCCGCGCGGGGCTGGAGAAAAAGGCCCCGGCGCGCCAGCCGCGTCAGGATCGCGGTTGCGCCCTCGAGGTCGAGCGTCTCGCAGAGGGCGAGAGAGAAACGGTCGAAGGGGGCGACCCTGCGAAGCACCTCCCGGACATCCTCCGGCTCGCGGGCGAACACCTCCTCGGCCAGGTAGGCGAAGAGGGGGCCGGTAGGGCTCCGGAGCCCGGACAGGACCTCCTCGGCCCGCCCTGGATCGGCGACTCGCACGGCTTCCAGGCCTAGCCGGACGGCGGCCGGCCAGCCGGCCGTGGCTTCGTGGAGCGGTTCCGCCAGCTCCACCAGCGCCTGACCAACGGCTACGCTCAGGAGCTCCCGCAGTTCGTCGACGGAGAAGGCTAGCTGGGACGGACCGAGGTCCAGGACCTCTCCCCGCCCCCTGAGACGCTCGACCGGGAACGGGACCTCGGAGCGGGAGGCCAGCACCAGATGGAGCTTCGGCGGGGCGTGGCGGCATAATCCCTCGACCAGCCGCATGGCGGGGCTCGCGGCGTCGAGCTCCTGAAGGTCGTCGAGGACGAGCGCGAGGTCCTCGGTCAGCCGCTCCTCCAGAGCGTCGCTGATGTGGTTGGCGAGTGCCTCGGCGCGGCTCCGCTCCTCCGCTCCGGGGGCGCCGGGACGGCCAGACGCTTCGACGATCTCCGGCGGAAGGTCCAACCCACGCTGTCGGAACGCGGCAAGAATGCCGCTCGCGAACACCCCCAGGGCCGCGTCCTCGCGCTCGATCGTGTACCAGGCGCCCTCCTTCCCGGCCGCCCATCGCGCGAGCAGGGTCGTCTTTCCGAACCCGGCGCCAGCGACCAGGACGGTGAGGCGTCGTGCCAGCGCTTCTTCGAGCCGGCCCTCGAGCGCGGGGCGTTGGATCGTCGCGGAAGGCATTTCGGGGGGGAGGGTCTTGGACGCCCGGGTCATGGGCTCGTCCGATCCGTCACGTGCCGGCTCTCCACAGTGAGGATGCGTCCGGGGGTGGTGGAAGATAGGCCTGGGGACGAGGCGGTGGAAAGCGTGGACATCCGTCCCCTGTCGTACACACCCTGTCCACTCCGCCGTACGCCGTTCGGCGTTGTTGATCGAACAGGCCCTTCTGGGAGAAGATATCCAAGACTGTCCGTTTCTGATCCCTTGGTGGGATGGTCCGGCCCTTGCCCTTGAAGGAAGCATCTCGGCTCCAAATCCATTCAACGAAGGGAGTCCACATGCTCGCATCCAAGGGTGTTCCCTCGTTCGGTCGGATGTCCGATGATCTCCCAGATTCCGCGCGTAATCGGCTGGCGAGCGTGGCTCGGCAGGCCCATTTCCATCCCGGCCAGCGGATCGTAAGCTGTCTGCACAGCCCGCGGACGCTCTACGTGATCCAGGAAGGGCTGGCCAAGATGGTCGGCATCTCCGAGGACGGCCGCGAGCGGATCCTGCATCTCTTCCGGCCGGGCGAGCTGGCCGGCTGGGTGGCCCTGGAGAAGGACCGTGAGGCGGGGTGTGATGTCATCGCCGTGTCTCCCGTCCAGGCACTCGCCATCGACCGACGGGACTTTCTCGAGGTCGGCCGGGGAGAGCCCACCGTGCTGCTGGCGGTCACGCGCGAGGTGTCGCGACTGTTCTCGAACATGGCCGACTGGATGTTGGCTCTGGTGAGCGCCGAGGTCCCGCAACGGCTGAGCCGGCTCCTGCTCGAGCTGGCCGAGGACCGGACAGGACCGCGCCTCGACTTCGTGCCGCTCGCGCATCCCCTGACCCACGAGCAGATGGCACAGGCGGTCGGCGCCAGCCGCCCGCACGTCTCCAGCGTGCTCCGTGACCTCGAGCAGGCCGGTGCCGTCCGTCGAGGTCGGGGCCGCGACCTGAGGGTCGCCCCTGCGCGGCTCGCCGAGCTCCTCGGCGTCGAGCCGCTGGTCGCCGCGGCCTGACGCTTCCAGACCTTCGCTCAGTTGGAGACGCCGCCGATCCGGCTCCGGCCGGTCGGCGGCGTCCGTCGTTCACGAGGGCCAGAATATGGGAATGAAGATCGTGGCGGTTACGAGCAGCAGGAGCGCGAGCGGAGCCCCGACCCGCGGATAGTCCGAGAATTTGTACCCGCCTGGCCCATAGATCAGCGTGTTCGTCTGATAGCCGATCGGGGTCATGAAGTCGGCCGAGGCTCCGAACATGACCGCGACGAGGAGCGCGTAGGGATTCATGCCGAGCTCCTGCGCGGTCACGATCGCGACGGGTGTGAGCACGACGGCGGTCGCGTTGTTCGACATGATTGACGTCAGGAGGGAGGTCATCACGTAAAACGCGGCGACGACCACCCGCGGGCCGAACGGCCCGAAGGTCTGTCCCACCATGTGTCCCAGCCAGGCCGCGGCGCCGGTCTTGTCCATCGCCAGCCCGAGCGGGATCACCCCCGCCAGCAGGAAGATCACCATCCAGTCGAGCTCGTCGTACATTTCCTCCAGCGTCACGCAGCGCAGGAAGATCATGAGAACGACACCGGCCAGCGCGGCGGTCAGGATCGGCAGGATCTCGAGCCCGGCGAGGACAACCACCCCGACCAGGATGAGGACCGAAACGAGCGCGCGCGGCCGCGAGGCGAGGGGACGGTCGACCTCCCCCAGCAGGACGAAGCCCGGGGTGTCGGCCAGCGCCTGAAGCGCCGCCGTTTCGCCGTGCACGAGCATCAGGTCCCCCGGCTCGATCCTCTCCAGCGCCAGCCGCTCCCGCAGCGTGCGACCCTGGTGCTGGACGGCCAGGACGGTCGCGTCGAACCGCTGCTGGAAGCGAACCTCCTTGAGAGTCCGGCCGGCGAGCGCCGAATTGGGGGCCACCAGGACCTCTGCCAGCCGGGCCTGCGCCGCGTTCAACTCGCGCGCCACGTCGCCAAGCTGGGCCGGCGTGGCCAGCAGCTCGTTCTGGGCGAGCTTCAGGAGGTCGGTGGGGCTCCCTTGGGTGTAGAGGACGTCCCCCGGCCGCAAATGCCGATGAACGGGACCCCAGAGCGTCCGGTCCTCGCGCTGCAGGCCGATCACGGACACGCCGTACCGCTCCCCCCACCTCAGCTCTCCGAGGGTCTTCCCGATCCCGGGCGTCGTCTCCGTGACAGCCAGCTCGGTGACGAACTCCCGCACCGCGTACTTGCCCGACAGGTCGGCTTCGCCCCGTCGTCGCGGGAGCAGCGCCCGTCCGACGGTGAACAGGTAGATGAAGCCGACCACCACGTAGATCGCGCCGAGTGGGGTGATCGAGAACATCGACAGTTCGTCGAGCCCGCGATTCCTGGCCAGCCCATAGACCACCAGGTTGGTCGACGTTCCGATCAGGGTCATCGTCCCGCCGAGGATGGCCGAGAAGGAGAGGGGCATGAGATACAGCGAAACGGGCAGGTTGGCCCGCTGGGCCATCGCCATGTAGACCGGAAGGAAGATCACCACGACCGGGGTGTTGTTGAGGAAGGCCGAGACGACCGCCACGATCGCGCTCAGTATGACCAGCCGCGCGTAGGGCCCGCCGAGGCGTCCCGCCTGCGCCCAGCGGCCGATCTCGGCCACGGCACCCGTCTTCATGAGACCCAGCGACAGGACCAGCATGGCCGCCACGGTGACGGTGGCTTCGTTGCTGAGGCCCGCGATCGCCTCGGCGGGAGTCAGGATGCCGGCCAAGAGCAGCACGACCGGGATCGCCAGCGCCACCTGGTCGATGGGGTAGCGCTCGCCGATGAACAGGACCAGCGCGACCAGGATCGTCGCGAAGACGAAGGCGATCTCCCAGCTCACCGGTGGAAACTAGCCCGGGCGACCAAGCGCCGGCGAGACGGAGTTCAGATCACGAGAGCGTCGAGCTCCCGCAGGAAGGCGTCGCTGAACAAGCCGCTGAAGCGGAGCCCCCATCGCTCGTCGCTCTTCTCGGCGACCAGCAGGAGCCGTCCGCGAGCGTGCTCGGCGCACGTCCCCCAGAGGCTTGGGGCCATCGTGAAGCGCCCGTTGGCCGTGGCGACGCCGGCGGGCTCGAAAAGGCGGGTCTCGAAGAGGACGAGGCTCGGCATGGCGCCGCTGGAAAGCCAGCCGGAGCAGGCACGTCGGATCGCGCTCCGGCCACGGGCTCCCCTCCCGCCGGGATGCTGGAAGACCCCGTGGGGAACGTGGAGGCGGGCCAGATGAGCGGAATCTCCCGCCGACAGGGCCTCGATCCACCCCGTGAACAAATCCTGGATCCGCTCCAGGTCGGGGCTTTCCGTGAAGGGAAAGGCGGTGGCCGAGATCACGGACCCTATGTAGCACGAGCTGGCCGACGAGGTCTGTCGCCTGAGTGACAGTCGCACCCTGGCCGGCGTCGCGACCGGTCCTTGAAGGCCGGCCGCCGAGGCACTTCACCCATCTGGGCGCCCGGAAACAAAGAGGCGGGGGGAGACGCGTCTCATCATCGGCGCGCGCGTCCCCCACCCGCCGGGTGAGAGCGGCATGGTCTCCTAACCGCTCCGCACCCCTTGTACATGTATTATACCATGCCCAGGCGCTGAGTCCATAGAAGATTCCAAACAGCGGTGGGACGACCGCCCCGCGGCGCCCTATCTTCGGCCGCGATGCAGGATCCCAACCCCGCCGGCGCACGTCAGCCCGCTACCGCCCCGCGGCTCCGACCGCTCGTCGAGGAGCTGCGCGAGCTCGAGGAGCGGCTCAAGCAGGGCGGGGGTCCCGAGCGCGTTCAGCGCCAGCACGATCAAGGGAAGCGAACGGCCCGTGAGCGGATCGACCTGCTTCGCGATCCGGGCACGCGCTTTCACGAGATCGGGCTCCTCGTCGCGTGGGACCAGTACGACGGGGAGGCTCCGTCGGCCGGCGTCGTCACCGGCCTGGCGCAGGTGGCGGATCGGCCGGTCGTGGTGGTGGCCAACGACGCCACCGTCAAGGCGGGATCCTGGTGGCCCGAGACGATCAAGAAGATCCTGCGCGCGCAGGAGATCGCCATGCGGTGCCGGATCCCGATCGTCTACCTGGTCGATTCGGCGGGGGTGAACCTTCCCTACCAGGGCGGGGTCTTTCCCGGCCAATACGGCGCGAGTCGAATCTTCTACTACAACTCCATCATGCGGCGCTATCTGCGAATCCCACAGATCTCCGCCGTGATGGGCCCCTGCATCGCCGGAGGCGCCTACCTGCCGGCTCTCTCGGACGTGATCCTGATGGTCGAGGGGACGTCGTTCATGGGCCTCGGCGGACCCAACCTCGTGAAGGGGGCGACCGGACAGGCGGTGAACGCGGAGGAGCTGGGAGGCGCGCGGGTCCACACCGAGATCAGCGGCGTCGCCCACTACCGGGCCGCCGACGACGAGGCGTGTCTCGCCCGGGTCCGCGATCTGATCGCCGAGCTGCCTTACGCGGCACCCAGCCTGACCCTCGACTGGACGGCCGTCCCGGGTCGCGAGCCCGGGGAGCTGTACGACCTCCTGCCGGCGGATCATCGGCAGCCGTACGACATGCGGGAAGTCCTCAACTGCGTGCTCGACGAAGGCCGGTGGGACGTTTTCCAGGCCGACCTGGCTCCGGAGATGATCTGCCTGAGGGCGCGGCTGCAAGGGATCCCGGTGGGCGTGATCGCCAACGCGCGGGGGATGTTCCCGCGTCCGGGGAAGCCCCCCAAGCTGGGCGGCATCGTCTACACCGATTCGGCCGAGAAGGTCGCCTACTTCCTGGAGAACCTGGACCGCCACAGGATCCCGATGCTGTTCGTCCAGGACGTCTCGGGCTTCATGGTCGGCCCCGAGGCCGAGCACAGCGGGATCATCCGGGCCGGTGCCCGCTTCGTCGAGGCGATGGCCACGGCGACCGTTCCCAAGCTGGTCCTCACCGTGAACCACGCCAGCGGCGCCGGCTACTACGCCATGGCCGGGCAGGGGTTCGATCCCGACTTCCTGTTCACCCTCCCCACCGGGCGGATGGGCGTCATGGAGGGGGAGAGCGCCGTGCGGGCGATCTTCGGGACGGAGCTCGACCGCCTCGAGGCCGAGGGCCGGACGCCGGACGCGGAGCTGGAGTCGCGGATGGAGTCGGTTCGACGCGACTACGATCGTCAGCTCGATGCCCGCTACGCCGCCGCCCGCGGCTTCGTAGACGCCGTCCTGGCGCCGGAGAACGTGCGGGACCGTCTCGGCTTCTGCCTCTGGGCTGCGGTCCACAACCCCGGGCCGCATCTGGGTGCGTTCGTGCTGCCGGGGACGGGCGTTTCGACCTGAGGCGGGCCGGGAGCGGTTCCGCCCCCCCGGCCCCCGAGCGTCTACTCGCCGCCCACCGCTGCGAGCAGCTCCGCCGCCGTCATCGGTCCGGCGACGAACGTGTCGGTGTGCCAGGCCATGTACCTTCGAAACTCGATGCCTCCGGCAGGCCCTGTCGGCCGCCCCTGGGCCTGGAGCGCCGCATCGACCGCGGCATCCTGCTCGTCGGTGGTCTCCGGGGCGATCACCAGATAGTCCCACGCGTCCCCGTTCATGTGCGCGTACCACTGCGAGGCCGGGACGCCGGCTTGTGAGGCGGCAGCCTCATTGGCCGTCATCCATTCGAGGAACGCGATGTGCTGGCCGGGGGCGACCCGGTACAAGGACACGATGCTTACGCCCTCGTCTTCCTGCGCGGGCGCGGGATCGACTAGGGTCAGCGACAGCCCGGCGGCGAGGACGATCGAGGCGAACGCGGTCTGCCACGACGTGGAGATGGGACGGCGGAGCATGCTGCCTCCTTGGGGGAGATTGGCTGGAGGAAAGAGCCGTGACGGAACTCCGAGGGTAGTGCGCTCTCCTGCCGGACGTCAATGCTCAAGCGCGGGTTGTTCGAGTCCCGAGGCGCCCCGTAGCTTGGCCTCCATGCGCCAGATCACCCAGCGAAGACTGGCTGCCCTATGGTTCGCCGATCTCGTCGACTACACGACGCTGGCCGCGAAGGACGAGGACGCAGCGCTCGAGCTGGTCGAGGACCTCCAGTCGGCGGCCCGTCAGGTGGTTGAAAGGCACGGCGGCCGGATCGTCAAGTTCGTCGGCGACGCCGTCCTGGCGGAGTTCCCGAGCGCGGGCGACGGGCTCCGTTCGGCCCTTGCACTTCCGGGGGAGCTTGCCGCCAGATGTACGAACCGCGGGCGTGAGCCTCGGCCCGTTCGGCTGGGCGTCCATGTCGGCGAGGTGGCGTCGACCCCGGACGGGGATGTTCTGGGCGACGGCGTCAACATCGCTGCCCGGATCCAGTCCACTGCGGGCCCGGACCAGGTCGTGTGCAGCGAGGACGTAGTCCGCCACCTCCGCAAGCGGTCCGAGTTCGGCTTCGACGAGCTAGGCGAGCGCTCACTCAAGGGGCTCGGCGAGCCGATCCACCTCTTCGCGGCGCGGCAAGTCCTGGGTGGAGCACCGCCCGCGCCGGCCTCCCCGTCCCTCGCGGCGGCCGCGCCAGCGCGATCGATCGCCGTCTTGCCGTTCGCCAACCTGAGCCCCGATCCGGAGAATGAGTACTTCAGCGACGGCGTCACGGAGGAGATCCTGACCGTCCTGGCGCGGGTCGGGGACCTCAAGGTGATCAGCCGGACCTCGGCGATGAGCTACAAGGGATCGTCGAAGAGCCTGCGCCAGATCGGCAACGAGCTGGGGGTGGCGACGATACTCGAAGGAAGCGTCCGTCGAGCCGGCCCCCGTGTGCGGATCACCGCTCAGCTGATCGATGCGCGGACCGATCGGCATCTCTGGGCGGAGCGATACGACCGCGACCTGGAAGACATCTTCGCCATCCAGGCCGACGTGGCCGAGCGGATCGTCGAGGCCCTCAGAGTCCACCTGACCCCGCGCGAGCGGGCGCGGCTGACGGAAGCGCGCAAGATCAGCCAGGCCGCCTACGAGGCGTACCTCAAGGGTCTCTGGTTCTGGAATCGGCGAAGCCCCGACAACCTGCGCCGGGCGGAGCGCTGCTTTAAGGACGCGGCGGAGGCCGAGCCCGACTACGCACGGGCGCACGCCGGGCGCGCCTGCGCGTGCGTACTCCAGCTCCACTGGGGATCCGACGCGGATCCCGACGCGCGGGACCGTGCGTTTGCCGAGGCGGAGCGCGCCATCGAGCTCGATCCCAATGTCTCCGAGGGGTACGCCGCGCGCGCCCAGGTGCGGATCTACGACCGCGACTGGCCGGCGGCGGAGCGGGACTTTCGCCGCGCGATCGAGCTCAACCCTAACGACGCGACGGCGCGGCAGTGGTACGCCGAGTACCTGGCCTGTATGGGTCGCCTCGACGAAGCGTTCGAGCAGGTTGGTCGCGCGCGTGAGCTCGATCCGCTGTCGCTCGCGGTCCTGACCCAGGCCGGTAACGTGCTGGTCTACGCCCGGCGGTACGAGGAGGCGGAACGGCGCTACCGCGAGGCGCTGGAGCTCGATCCGGCTTTTTCCGTGGCCCGCTTCAAGCTGATGGAGCTGTACCAGGCGCTGGGGCGACACGACGAGGCGCTCGATGAGCTCGCCCAGGTCGGTCCGACGCACAAGAAGACGGTGACCGAGATTCGCGCTCAGATGTCAGCCCGAGGGGTCGACGGCTATCTCGACAGCAGGAAACGATTCAGCGAGGAGATCGGAGGGCTGGACGCCTTCTACGACGCCGCCGTCCTGGCCGGCTTCGGCCGGATCGACGAGGCGTTCGCCGAGCTGGAACGGGGCTTCGAGGAAGGCAACTGGTATCTGATACGGACGGCCGTGAGTCCCCACATGGATCCGCTGCGCGACGACCCGCGCTTTCCTGACCTGCTGAAACGCCTGGGGCTGGACCACGTGAAACCCGCCCCCGCCCCGGAACCGCCGGCGGCCACCGCGGACCGTGGGGTGTGATGGGACGGACGGGTTGGATCGTTGTGATCGCGGTTCTGCTGATCACGCTTTTCGCCGTCCTGGTGGGCGGATTCTTCTGGCCGCGGCCTCAGTTTCAGCGAGGGCCGTGGGCGGGGCCGGGCGAGGTGCCGGGGGACTCGGCCGGCGCACGCATTGGGGGTGACCCCTGAGGGATTCGACCGCCTCTCCACGAAACGCCGAGGGGGCCCGGAAGGGCCCCCTCGCTCACGTCAGGTAGGGCGGCAGCTCAGATCGTGTCGTAGCAAGTGAGCCGAACGTAGCCGCTCGTGCTGGTTACGGTGACATCGCTGGTCGCGCTCCCGGTAAAGGTACCGCAGCCCTGGTTCCTGAAGACCTGTGGGCGAGTCGGCTTGACGGGGAGCGTCCCCTCGCAGATCAGGGTCGAGGTGGTAGGACCGTCCTGGATGCTGACGGACTGGGTCGTGCCGATGAACTGGGGCGGCGCCGCGATGCCGCAGGCAAAGCCGCGAACGATCGTCGCCGAAGGCGTGAGCCCGGCCGAGAAGACGCCCTGGATGCCCGGCTGGGACGACTCTGCGGGGCCTGGTCCGACGGTCGAGTCCTGACACGCCAGGACCGCGACCGATGCGAGGAGCGCGCAGACTCCGATCTTGCGCACGTAGACCTCCGTGCTGGAATGTTGGTTGAAGATTCCTTTGCTCGGATCGACCCGGACCGCGCGCGGATTCTAACGAGTGTTGGCGCGAAACACAATACAGGGTACGCCCCGACCTGTGATTTACCGTCTTGGACGGCCTTCGTCGCCCGGCTACCTTGGGCGCTCATGTCCAAGACCCTTCGCATCGCCTGCGGCCAGGGCTTCTGGGGCGATCGTCTCGACGCACCGGTCGAGCAGGTCCGCCGCGGCCCCATCGACGTCCTCATGCTCGACTACCTGGCCGAGGTGACGATGTCGATCCTCCAGAAGCAGCGTTCGCGCGACCCCGGGCAGGGGTACGCGCGCGACTTCGTGCCCCTGCTCGAGGAGATCTTCCCCGACGTCGCGGAGAAGGGGATTCGGGTGATCTCGAACGCGGGCGGGGTGAACGTGAAGGCGTGCCGGGAAGGGCTGGTCGAGGCCGCCCGAAAGGCGGGAACGAGCGGGCGTGTCCGGATCGGCACGGTGACCGGCGACGATGTCCTGGACCGCCTGCCCGACCTGATCGAGCGCGGCCACGCGCTCGCCAACATGGACGACGGACGGCCGCTGGAGGAAGTGCTGGATCGGGTCGAGAGCGCGAACGCGTACATCGGGGCGGTCCCGATCGTCGAGGCTCTCCGACGCGGGGCCGACGTGGTCGTGACCGGCCGGTCGACCGACACCGCCCTCACCTACGCTCCCATGATCCACGCGTTCGGATGGTCCGGCGACGACTGGGATCGTATCGCGCACGGGATCGTGGCCGGCCACATCAACGAGTGCGGCGCCCAGACGACGGGCGGGAACTGCCTGATCGACTGGGAGACGATCCCCGACCTCGCCGATGTCGGTTACCCGATCATCGAGGCGTCACCGGAGGGGCCGTTCGCGGTCACCAAGCACGAGGGGACGGGTGGGCGGGTGACCGCGGCCGTCGTAAAGGAGCAGATCGTCTACGAGATGGGAAACCCGGCCGAGTACATCACCCCCGACGGGATCGCCGACTTCACGACGATCCGCCTCGAGATGGACGGTCCCGATCGGGTCAGGGTGTCGGGTGTCCGGGGTCGGCCGCGGACCGACATGCTCAAGGTCTCGATCGCGTACTCGGCAGGCTACAAGGCAGTGGGCACGCTCGTCTACGCGTGGCCGGACGCGGTAAAGAAGGCTCAGGCGGCCGACCACCTGCTCCGCGAGCGACTTGACCGCCTGGGTCTCGTCTTCGACGAGATCCGGATCGAGTTCGTCGGATGGAACGCCACCCACGGACCCCTCTCCGGACCGCCACCGGAAAGCCTTCCCGAGGTCGAGCTCCGGGTGGGCGTCAAGGCCGCGAACCGTACGGCCGTCGAGCGGTTCACACGCGAGATCGCGCCCCTCGTCCTGAGCGGTCCGCCCAGCGTCACCGGCTTCGCCGGCGGCCGCCCGCGTGTCCAGGACGTCGTCGCCTACTGGCCGGCGCTGATCGATCGCCGGGAGATCGAGCCGTATCTCGAGGTGGACGTGGTGGAAGCGTGAGCCCGACCATTGTTCGGCGAAACTCTCCGCGGCAGGCGCCGTATATTCCAGACATCATGTCGGTGACCCCCGATCCCGCCCGCCGCCCCGACCGCGCCGACTTCCATCCGCTGACCCTGCGCTTCACTTCGGACGAGGTCGAGGACCGGTTTCTGAGTCAGTGGCAGGATCATGCGGTTCGACACACGCGCGCCGTCCTTGGGCTGACGATTTACCTCTACGGGGTCTACGCCCTCCTCGATTGGGCCATCTTCCCACAGTACTTCGAGCGCTTCGCCGAATTGCGCGCGGGCGTGTGC
>Ga0299907_10002058_pt1 | contig 12121 bp, 14 predicted proteins | sample RVTome_16_FD_198680 | JGI IMG/M metagenome (GOLD analysis project Ga0299907, IMG submission 198680) | Soil microbial communities from uranium-contaminated site in the Upper Colorado River Basin, Wyoming, United States - RVT152D67 (version 2) ...
AGGTCCAGGAAGATCACGCCGCCGTGGTCGCGCCGGTGGGCCACCCATCCCGCGACGACCGCCTCGCTCCCCGCGTCGGAGGCCCGGAGCCCCCCGCAGGCGTGGGTCCTCACCCCCGGGAGGTAATCCACGCGGCCACCTCCTCGCGGGGGACCTCCGTCTGCTCGCCGTCGGCCAGCCGACGCATGGTGACCACTCCGGCCCGGGCCTCGCGCTCTCCCACGATCGCGGCGTACGGCGCGCCGCTGCGGTCGGCCGCGCGGAGCTGTGCCTTCAGGGGACGGTCGCCATACGACATGTCGGCGCCGAGCCCGGACGCGCGCAGCTCGCGGACCAGGGCGCGGGCGATCCCCCGGCCCTCGCCGATCCCGATCACGAAGCAGGCCACGCCGGGGGGCGGCTCGGGCGAACGACCCTCCGCCTCCAGCGCGATCAGCACGCGGTCGAGGCCCATGCCGAACCCGACCCCCGGGGTGGATTCCCCGCCCAGCACCTCCGCGAGCCCGTCGTACCGCCCACCCCCGCAGACGGTGGCCTGGGCCTCGCTCAGCGATCCGCTCACGAACTCGAAGGCGGTCCGCGTGTAGTAGTCGAGGCCCCGGACCAGGCGCGGCTCGACCTCGTGGACGATGCCGGCCTCCTCGAGCCCGCCGCGAACGGCGTCGAAGTGCTCGGCGCACGGGTCGCACAGCGCGGTGGTGATCACCGGAGCGTTCGCCGCGACCGCCCGGCACTCGGCCGTCTTGCAGTCGAGGACACGCATCGGATTGCTCGGGTAGACCGCGCGATGCTCGTCGCAGATCTCCTCGCGATGCTCGTCGAGATACGCCACCAACGTCTCGCGATAGGGCGGCCGGCAGACCTCGTCCCCGATCGAGTTCACCTGCAGGGTCAGCTTCTCGAGGCGCCGCGCGCGGAGGTAGGCGTCGGCGAGGGCGATCACCTCGACGTCGGCCTCGGGAGCCCCCTCCCCGATGATCTCCACCCCGAACTGGCGGAACTCCCGGAGGCGGCCGGCCTGCGGGCGGCCGTACCGCCAGGTCCGCTCGACGTACGCCGCCTTGAACGGGTGGGGCAGCTCCTGGCGATGGTCCAGGTAGGCGCGGACGACCGACGCCGTCCCCTCCGGCTTCAGGGTCAGCGACCGGCCGGCCTTGTCCTCGAACGTGTACATCTCCTTGGTGACCACGTCCGAGGTCTCCCCCGAGGTCCGCGCGAAGATCTCGGTGTGATCGAGCGAGGGCGTGAGGACGGTCCTGAACCCCCACCGCGTGGCGATCCCCCACGCCTCGCGGACCAGCAGTCGCATCCCCTCGGCCCGGGGAGGCAGCAGGTCGGCGGTGCCCCGCGGCGGCGCGAAGTCCCCGCTCACGTGAGCGAGGCGAGGAACGGGTTCGAGGCGCGCTCCCGGCCGACCGTGGTCGGCTCCATGTGCCCGGGGTACACGTTCAGCTGGTCCGGGAGCTTCAGGAACCGCAGCAGGCTCTGCTCCATGTGCTCGGGGTTGGAGTGCGGGAAGTCCGAGCGGCCGATGGTCCCCGCGAACACCAGGTCGCCGGAGAACACGAAGCCGTCGGTGACGAAGCACACGCTGCCGGGAGTGTGGCCCGGCGTGTGGAGCACCTCCACGGAGAACCCGGCGTAGTCGAGGACGTCTCCGTCGGACACCGTGCGCAGGTCGGCCGGCTTCTCGGGCTGCATCGGGAACCCGGAGCCCCAGGCCACGGCGTCCTCGAAGGCCAGCGCGTCGTCCTGGTGGATGTACACCGGGATGTCCAGGCCGGCGACCGCCGCCGCCTGCCCGATGTGGTCGCCGTGGCCGTGCGTGGCGAGCACCGCCACCAGGCGCTTCCCGGCGGCCTCGAGCATGGCCCGCACCCGGTCCGCGTAGAAGCCCGGGTCCACGACGACGGCCTCGTCCGTGCCGTCCGCGGCCACGAACCAGCAGTTGGTCCCGAAGGGGTTGTCGTCCAGGCGGTCCAGGTACATCGAGGGCGAATGCTAGTCGAGCATCAGCGTGACCGGTCCGTCGTTGACCAGCTCGACCTCCATGTGCGCGCGGAACACGCCCCGAGCCACGCGTGCGCCCAGCCGCTCGAGCTCGGCCGCGAAGCGCTCGACGCGGGGCTCGGCCTCCTCAGGGGCCGCGGCGTCGATCCACGACGGACGCCGGCCCTTGCTCGTGTCGCCGTACAGGGTGAACTGCGAGACCACCAGGATCTCGGCGCCGGCCTCCGGCGCGGCGAGGTTCATCTTCCCCTCGGCGTCCTCGAACACCCGCAGGTTCCAGACCTTCCCGGCGAGGCGTTCAGGATCCTCCGGGCCGTCGTCGCGACCGCATCCCACGAGGGCCAGCAGACCCGGGCCGATCTCCCCCACCGTGCGGCCGTCCACGCGCACCGCGGCCTGGCGCACCCGCTGGAGCAGGACCCGCATGGGTTACGTGCTCGCCTTGCCGGGAACAACGGCTCGGACGAAAGGAGCCGAAATGGTGGCGGTACTCGCGTTCCTGGCGCAGCAGCAGGGTGGAGAGGTGAACGTTCGGTTCACGCTCGACGGCATCGTCGCGCTCGCGGCCGGGATCCTCATCCTGATCTTCCCCAAGGTCCTCAACTACATCGTCGCGGCGTACCTGATCTACGTCGGCGCGGTGCAGCTGTTCGACATCCGGATCTGAGGCTCAACCCGGCGTCACGCGGGCCGCGTCGAAGACGCTGTCCACGCGCTTGACCGCGGACAGGATGCTCGACAGATGGGCGATGTCCGCGAGCTCGAACGTGAACCGCAGGTTCGCCACGCGGTCGCGGCCCACGGTCGTGTTCGCGGCGAGGATGCTCACGTGGTGATCGGACAGGACCTGCGCGACGTCGCGCAGGAGTCGCGTCCGGTCGAGCGCCTCGACCTGGATCGACACGACGAACGAGGTCGGCTTGCCCGGCCGCCATGACACGTCGATCATCCGGTCGGGCGCGCGCTCCTGCAGGGCCGCCGCGTTGGGGCATCCCGTCCGGTGGACGGATATGCCCTGGCCCTGGGTGATGAACCCGACGATGTCGTCGCCCGGGACGGGCTCGCAGCACCGCGCCAGGCGCACCCACACGTCCGTGGCCCCGGGGACCACCACGCCCTGCGTGGGCTCGCGGCGGATGTCGACCGGCCGGGACAGCTTGACCTCGGCCTCGTCCTCCTCCGGCTGGTCGGCGAACTGGCGGGTCAGGCGGGTGACGACCGACTGGGGGGACACGTGGCCCGCGCCGATGGCGACGAAAAGCGCGTCCAGCGTCGGGTACTTGAGGTCGGTGGCCACCTGGGCGATGGCGGCGTCGGTGGCGTGGCGCTTGATGGCCACGCCCTGCCGGCGCATGGTCCGCTGCAGGAGCTCGCGCCCGGTCTCCAGGGCGTCCTCCCGGCGCTCCCGCGAGAACCACTGCTTGATCTTGCTGCGGGCCCGCGGGGTGGCCACCACGTTCAGCCAGTCGCGGCTGGGCCCGGCGTCCTGGGCCTTGGAGGTGAAGATCTCCACGGTGTCGCCGGTCTGGAGCTTGTAGTCGAGGGGCACCAGCCGTCCCGACACCCGGCCGCCGATGCACCGGTGGCCCACCTCGGTGTGGATGGAGTACGCGAAGTCGATGGGGGTCGAGCCGGCCGGAAGGCTGACCACGTCGCCCTTCGGCGTGTACACGAAGACCTGGCCCTTGTAGAGGTCGATCTTCAGCGAGGCCATGAACTCGTGGGGGTCCTGCGTCTCGCGCTGCCACTCGAGCATCTGCGTCAGCCAGGCCAGGTCGGACTCCTCGCGCTTGACCTCCTTGCCGTCCTTGTACCGCCAGTGCGCGGCGATGCCGAACTCCGCGGTGCGGTGCATCGCCTGCGTGCGGATCTGGATCTCCAGCGGCCGGCCCTCGGGCCCGATCACCGTGGTGTGCAGGGACTGATACATGTTGAACTTGGGCATCGCGATGTAGTCCTTGAACCGTCCCGGGATCGGCTTCCACAGCGCGTGGATGCCCCCCAGCGCCGCGTAGCAGTCGCGGACGGAGTCCACCAGGACCCGGATGCCCACCAGGTCGTAGATCTCGCTGAACTCCTTGCCGCGCAGGACCATCTTCTCGTAGACGCTCCACAGGTGCTTCGGGCGCCCGGCCACGTCGGCCTTGATCTTCGACTCGCGGAGCTTCCCCTGGACGGCGTCACTGACCTCGGTCAGGTACGCGGCTCGCTCGTGGTCGCGCTTGCCCACCAGGTTCTGGATCTCGTCGAACCGCTTCGGGTGCAGGGTGGCGAACGCCAGGTCCTCGAGCTCCCACTTCAGCTGGTGGATCCCCAGGCGGTGCGCCAGGGGTCCGTAGATCTCCAGGGTCTCGGTCGCCTTCTGCTCCTGCTTCTCGAGCGGAAGGACGTCGAGGGTGCGCATGTTGTGGAGGCGGTCCGCCAGCTTGATGATGAGGACGCGGATGTCCTCGGCCATCGCCACGATCATCTTGCGGACGTTCTCGGCCTGCTCGGCCTCGCGGGACCGGTACGTGATCTTGTCGAGCTTGGTCAGCCCGTCGACGATGGCCGCGATCTCCATGCCGAACTCGCGGACGATGTCGTCCATCCCCTGGGCGGTGTCCTCGACCACGTCGTGCAGCAGCGACGCGACCAGGGTGGTCTCGTCCATACCCAGGTCGGCCAGGATGTGGGCCACCTCGAGGGGGTGCTCGATGAACGGCTCGCCGCTCTTGCGGGTCTGTCCGCGGTGGGACACCTCTGCGAACTCGAACGCGCGCTGCAGGAGCTTCGCGTCGGCCTTGGGCGCGTAGGCGCGCACCTTCCGGAGGAGGCCGTCGATCCCCTCGCCGGCCCCACCGGTGGGTCCGGAGACGAACGGCAGGCGCGACAGGATGCCGCCCCGTCGCTCCGGGGCCTTGACGTCCTTGCGTTCGTCGACTGAGGCCACCTGAACTTCATTGTAGGTGGGCCGGGGGCGATTCCCGCGCTCAGGGATCGGTTCGGACCTCGTCCCCCACGCGGAGCAGGCCCTCGTCCAGGACCTGCGCGCGCAGGCCGCCCCGGTGGACGAGCGCCTTCCGCGCGCCGGCCACACCCGACAGGGATTCCATGTGCCGGCAGGGCTCGCACAGCCGGATACCCCGGAACCGCAGCTCCCCGACCCGGAACTCCCGGCCGACCAGATGGTTCAGGGCCACGCCCTCGGTCAGGATGTTGCGCCGGGTGAGCTCGGGACGGATCGTGATCTTCTCGTCCCGCTCGGCCGCGGCGATCGCCTCGGACTCGATGAACGTGACCTCGCGATGGGGGCCGTCGGTCTTCGAGTACGTCCCGGCCTTGGCGAAGTAGCGGTCGCCCTCCAGGCCTCGGCCGGGGACGGCCTTCGCCTCATCGCGAGGCTCGAGCGGGCCCTCCTTCTCGGCCGCGATGAAGATGCCCGCGACCCGCCCCATCTCAGTACGTGATGAGCGAGAAGACGTCGTAGCCGGGGAGCTTCTCGCGGCCGTTCAAGAACGCGAGCTCGATCAGGCAGGCGATGCCCACCACCTTGCCCTCCAGCTTCTCGACCAGGGCGGCCGCGGCGGCGGACGTTCCGCCCGTGGCCAGCACGTCGTCCACGATGAGCACGCGCTCCCCGGGGGTGATCGAGTCCTGGTGGATCTCGATGGTGGCCGTGCCGTACTCCAGCGCGTACTCCTCGGCGTGGGTCCGCCAGGGGAGCTTCCCCTGCTTGCGGACGGGGATGAACCCCGCCCCGAAGTGGTACGCGACCGGGGAGGCCAGGATGAAGCCGCGGGCCTCGATCCCCACGACCTTGTCCACGTTGCCGCGGCCGAAGTGCACCACCATCAGGTCGATGGCCGTGGAGAACCCCGCCTCGTCGGCCAGGAGCGGGGTGATGTCCTTGAAGACGATCCCCTTCTGCGGGAAGTCGGGGACGTCGCGGATCAGCGACTTCACCCGCTCGAGGTTGGCCTCGCTCGTCACCGGCGCCTCGGCTTCTTCTTCTTGCGGGAGCCCTGCCGGCGGCCGGCGCCCGAGGTGGGACGGGGACGGTCCGGGGATGGGACCGGACGCGGCGCGGAGACGGCCGCCGGCTGCAGGTCCTCGGTCCGGCCGTCGCCGGCGCGCCCGGTGTCCTGCCGAACCGCCCGTCCGGGCCGGTTGAGACGCACTCGGATCGCGCGGTACCGGGACTCGCGCTCCTTGAGCACCGCCAGCAGCGGCGCGGCCAGGAACGGCGAGGAGTAGGCCCCCAGGAAGATGCCCACGAACAACGCGAACGCGAAGTCCTTCAGCGTGTCCCCGCCGAACAGCAGCAGCGCCAGGATCGGGAACAGCGTGGTGATCGAGGTGTTGACCGACCGCCAGAACACCTGGTTGACCGAGAGGTTCACCGCCTCGGAGTAGCCGATCCGGGCCACCAGGGCGAGGTTCTCGGTGTTCTCCTTGATCTTGTCGAAGATCACGACGGTGTCGTACAGCGAGTACCCCATGATCGTCAGGATCGCGATCACGGTCTCCGGCGTGACCTCCCGCCCGACGAGGGCGTAGACCCCCGCGCTGATCAACAGGTCGTGCAACATGGTGGCCAGGGCCCCGGCCGCCATCTTCCACTCGAACCGGAACGAGATGTAGATCGAGACGAGGATCAGGAAGATCACCAGGCCCTGGAGGGCCTTCCGCGAGATCTGGGCGCCCCACGTGGGGCTGACCTTCTCCACGTTCACCTGATCGGCCGCGATGCCGGCCTGCTCCGCCAGTGCCTCGGCCAGCTCGTCCCGGTCCGCGTCGCTCAGCTCCGGCAGACGAACCTCCACCTGGTCGCCCTCGACGATCTGCACGCTGGCCTCGCCGGCCAGCCCCTCGCGGAGCAGGACCCGCTCGACGTCCTCGGGGGCGACCGAGCCATCCGTCTCGTAGGCCATCCGTGCCCCGCCCTCGAAGTCGATCGAGAACGTGAGTCCCGGGTTGAACAGGCCCACCGCCGAGACGAGCATGAGCGTCCCGGACAGCGCGAACCACCACTTCTTGCGGCCGATGATGTTCAGGTGGAGCTCCCGGCTGCCCCGGAAGGTGCCGAACAGATCCCGCAGCCGGCTCATTTCGCGGCTCCCGCGACCGCGGGCGCCCGCTCCGGCTCGGCCGCGATGCCCGACCGCAGCCCGAACCCCCGCAGGTTCGACAGCCGGGCGCTCCGGGCGAGCAGGATCACCGTCGGCCGCTTGAAGGTCCACACCACGAACATGTCCAGCGCGGTGGAGATGCCGAGCGTCAGCGCGAACCCGCGGACCGATCCGATGGCCAGCACGTACAGCACCGCGGCGGCAAGGATGGTGACCAGGTTGGCGGCCAGGATCGTCTTCCACGCCCGCTTGAAGGCGGGAAGCACCGCCGCCCTCGGCGTCTTCCCCCGGCGGACCTCGTCCTTCAGCCGCTCGTAGAACACGATGTAGGAGTCGCCGGCGATGCCGATCGAGACGACGAAGCCCGCGATGCCGGCCAGAGTCAGGCTGTACCCGACCGATCGGCCGAGCAGCGAGACGATCCCCAGCCCGAGCACCGCCCAGATCGCCATGCCCACCCACGTCACGATCCCGAGCAGCCGGTAGTAGAAGGCCAGGTACAGGGCCAGGGCGATGAGCCCGGCGATCCCGGCGATCAGGCCGAGGCGCAGAGACTCCTCACCGAGGGTCGGGCTGACGGTCTCCTCGACACCGGTCTCCAGCTCGACCGGGAGGGCACCCGTCTGCAGCGTCAGGGCCAGGTCCTTCGCCTCGGTCTCGGTGAAGTTGCCCGAGATCACACCGCTGCCCTGGGGGATCGCCTCGTTCACGTTGGGCGCCGACTCCACCCGGCGGTCCAGCACGACCGCGAGCTGCTTGCCGACCAGCTCCTGCGTCAGCTGCCCGAACGTGTCGCGGCCCGGGGACGTCAGCTCGAACGAGACCTGCCAGCCGCCCTGGGTGGTGCCGGACGACGCCGTCTCGAACACCGCGGTGGCTTTGCTGACAGCGTCACCGGTCATCCGGGCGGGACCCAGCCGGTACTTCGTGTCCTCGGGCTCGCCGAGGAACACGACCTCCTCGGTCTCGAGCGCGTCGGTGGTACAGGACTCGGCCGAGCTCGCCTCGCCGCGGGGACAGGTGACCTCCAGCTGGGCGTAGTTCGGAGCCTCCCTCGGGACGCCCTCCAGGACCTCCCGGAACTCCAGGCGGGCGGTGGAACCGATCAGGTCCCGGAGGCGGCGCTGATCGTCGGCGCCGCCGACCTGCTCGGCGAGCTCGGGGATCTGCACCTCGATGTTGCGTTCGCCGATGATCGCGATGTCCGGCTCGGCCACGCCGAACGCGTCCACGCGGTTTCGGATCGTCTCGAGGGTCCGCTGCATGAGCTCCAGCGAGGTGCCCTCGGGCGCCTCCAGGACGACGCGCAGCCCGCCGACCAGGTCGAGCCCCAGCTGTGGGCGGAGGTTGCCGAAGGCGAACCCCGCGACGACCCCGCCCGTCAGCAGCAGGACGAAGACGATCGACAGGACGAGCGAACGGACGCGCCTCACAGCAGCGTTGCGCCGTTGATCGTCAGCTTGAACTTGCAATCCAACTGCTCGGCAGCCCGGCGGCACATCACCATGCGGCCGAGAAAGATCTCGAAGTACTCCATGACCTGGCTGAGCTCCGTGTCGATGGTCAGCTCGAGGGTGACCGTGCGAGCCTCCGAGTCTACGCGGAGGAAGGAGCGCTCGGCCGCGTAGTTCACCCGATCGTGGATGTCGAACTCGATCTGCTCGGCCTTGCGAACGCGGCTGCGGTGCACGTCGGCCTTGTCGGCCAGGATGACCGCCGCCGGGACGGGGCCCGCCGCGTGTCCGCCCTCCTCCTCGTGGTTCCCGATCGCCGCCATGACCTGGGCGAGCTCGTGGTGCTCCATGCGCTCCCGGAGGACGCCGTGGACCAGGAGGGCGCCGACCTGGCCGTGAGCCTCGCGCGCCACCATGTTCCCCACGTCGTGGAGGTAGCCGCCGATCGCCGCGAGCTCCGCCTCGCGCGGGTCCCGCTCCAGCCGGGAGATCAGGTTGTACGCGGTCTTCGCGGTCAGCCGGGCGTGGCGGAACCCGTGCTCGGTGAACCCGAGCCCGTCCATCACCTGGTCGGCGGACGCGATGAAGTTGGAGAGAACCGGGTCGTTCTCGATGTCCTCGAGGGTGATCGGTGCGGCGCCCGCAGCCCCCTGGGCCTGCGCGGTCACTTCGACTCGTCCGCCTCCTCGTCCTCGACCTCGGGGACGTCCTCGGGCACCTTCCGTGCGATGGCGCTCTTCAGGAGCCGGACCCGGGTGCCGGGCGAGATCTCGACCTCGAACCAGTCCTCCTCGACCGAGGTGAGCGTGCCCACCAGACCGCCGATCGTGATGATCTCGTCACCGACGTCGAGGTCCTCGATGAGGGTGCGTTGCTGGCGCATCCGTCGCTGCTGGGGCCGGATCAACAGGAAGTAGAAGATGGCGACCATCAGCAGGAGGGAGATGAGGAGCTGGGCGTTCCCTCCCTGTCCGGCTTGGGCGATCAAGGCATCACGTCCTTTTCATGGAAGCGGCGGCTCGAGCCGCCGTGGGGCCCGATTCTAGCTCCCGGCCTCAGAACAGGCCGTCGGCCGCCGGGGCCGGCTCCCCCAGATGCTGGAACGCGGCCTGGGTGGCCACCCGGCCCCGTGGGGTGCGCTGCAGGAACCCGAGCTGGAGAAGGTACGGCTCGTACACGTCCTCGAGCGTCTCGGTCTCCTCGCCGATGGCCGCGGCGAGCGTCGACAGGCCGACCGGTCCGCCTCCGAACTTGCGGACGAGCGTGGTGAGGATCGACACGTCCAGCTTGTCGAGGCCGATGCCGTCGACCTCGAACAGGGCCAGGGCTTGCTCGGCCACGCCCCGGTCGACGCGGCCGTCGCCGCGAACCTGGGCGAAGTCACGGACCCGGCGCAGCAGCCGGTTCGCGATTCGCGGCGTGCCCCGCGACCGTCCGGCGATCTCCTCCGCACCTTCGGCGTCGATGGGCACCTCGAGGATCCCCGCCGAGCGACCGACGATCCGGGCGAGGTCCTCGTCGGAGTAGTAGTCGAGGCGGGGCGAGAAGCCGAACCGCTCGCGGAGCGGCAGGGTGACCAGCCCGGTCCGGGTCGTCGCGGCGACCATGGTGAACCGCGGGAGGTCCAGGCGGATGCTCCGCGCCGACGGGCCCTTGCCGACCACGATGTCGAGCTTGAAGTCCTCGAGCGCCGGATAGAGCACCTCCTCCACCGGGCGGGGCATGCGGTGGATCTCGTCCACGAACAGCACGTCGCCGTGGTCGAGGTTGGTGAGGATCGCGGCCAGGTCGCCGGCCCGCTCGAGGGCCGGCCCCGAGGTCGGGTGCAGGCGCACCCCCATCTCGTTGGCGACGATTCCGGCGAGGGTCGTCTTCCCCAGGCCGGGCGGCCCGGAGAACAGGACGTGGTCCACCGGCTCTCCCCGCGCCGCGGCGCCGTCGAGCAACAGCTGAAGCTGCTCCTTCATCCGGTCCTGGCCGACGAACTCGTCCAGGCGCCGGGGCCGCAGGGCGACGTCGACGGAGACGTCCTCCTCGGCGATCTCCGGATCCACCACGCGGTCCTCGGTCACGGCCGGCCCACCCCTCGCAGGGCGTCGCGGAGCAGGTCCTCCACCGGGCGGTCCCCGTTCGGCGGAAGCGCGGCCAGCGCGTCGCGGGCCTCCTGGGCGGACAGCCCCAGGGCGAGGAGGGCCTGGCGGACCTCGGCCAGGGGCCCGGATCCCACGGCCTCGTCGCCGCCGGCGCCGAGCGAGTCCTTCAGGTCCAGGATGACCCGTGCGGCCACCTTCTTCCCGACGCCGGGGACCACCATGATCGCGTCGGCGTCGCCGGCCACCACCGCACGGCGGAAGGCGGTCGGCGACAGGACCGACAGGATGGCCAGGGCGACCTTCGGCCCGACGCCGGTCACCCCGAGCAGGTGCGTGAACACCGTGCGCTCGTCCGTGTCGGCGAACCCGTACAGGATCATCGCGTCGTCCCGGACGTGGAGGTGGGTGAACAGGTGCGCGGCGCGGCCCACCGGCGGCAGCGCCTTCAGGGTCGTCGTCGAGGCCAGGGCCTCGTAGCCGACCCCGCCGACGTCGACCACCACCCGGTCCGCGCCCTTGGACGCCACCTTCCCGGCGACGAAGGCGATCACGACCGCGCCACCAGGGCTCGCAGCGGCGACTGGTGCAGGTGACACACGGCGACGGCGACGGCATCGGCCGCGTCAGGCTCAACGGGCGTCCCGGTGACCCCGAGCAGGCGGGCCAGGGCCCGGCGGACCTGGTCCTTGCCGGCGCTGCCCGACCCGGTGATCCCGAGCTTGACCTCGGTGGGCGGGTACTCCGTGACCGGGAGCCCGGCCTGGGCCGCGGCGAGCAGGATGACTCCCGAGGCCCGGGCCACGGACATGGCGCTCACCACGTTGCGACCCCACGCGAGGCGCTCGATCGCCACCGACGCCGGGCTCCACTCGCGGATCGCGTCGGCGATCGCCGTATGGATGGAGCGCAGCCTGGCGGCCTCGTCCTGCCCCGACGGGGTGCGCACGGTGACCGCCCACTCCACCCGGGGACGGCCGCTCGCGCCGCGAACCGCGGCGACGCCCGTGGAGGCGATCCCGGGGTCCACGCCGAGCACGAGCCCATCGAACATATGTTCAGGAGCCTAGGGCGCCGCGGGACCCGAATCAATCACGCGGGCGATTCAGCCGGAGGTGGCCTCCGCCATGACGTCCTCGGGGATGTCGAAGTTCGAGTACACGTTCTGGACGTCGTCGAGATCCTCCAGGGCCTCCAGGAGCCGCAGGACCGACCGGGCCTGCTCGGCGGCCACGGGGACGGTGTTCGTCGGATGCATCGTGACCTCCGCGGATGCGATGGGGACGCCGGCGGCCTCCAGGGCCTCCTTCACCCCGCGGAACGCCTGCGGGCTGGCCACCACCTCCCACAGGTCGTCGCGGTCGCTCAGGTCGTCGGCGCCGGCCTCGGTGACGATGTCGAGCAGGGCCTCCTCGTCTGGGGCCCCGGCCTTCTCGACGGCCAAGATGCCCTGCCG
>Ga0299907_10002059_pt1 | contig 12119 bp, 8 predicted proteins | sample RVTome_16_FD_198680 | JGI IMG/M metagenome (GOLD analysis project Ga0299907, IMG submission 198680) | Soil microbial communities from uranium-contaminated site in the Upper Colorado River Basin, Wyoming, United States - RVT152D67 (version 2) ...
TCCGGAGTGCGGAGAGGAGCCGTGGACCTGCAACAGAAACCAGCGGTCGCCCCGCCTCTCGCACACCATGCTCATTCGATACGGGTGCTCCTCCGCACGGTCTTCCGCCGCGACGGTCTCGGTGCCCTGTGCCAGAAGCCATCCCACCGACTCGGCCGCGGAGACGTCTCTTCGGTCCCACGACCAGGAGTACGTAGCACTCCCTTGCACATAGCGGCTGAGAAAGGCCTTCACTTCGTCGGAGCCCCGAAGCAGCGCCTCCTCGGACGTGATCATGACGATGTCGTCATCAGGGGCGAAGAGCTCCATCACGCGACCATCGTCCTGCGTGGCAAACCCGGAGCAGAACCGCTCGAGGATCTCCAGCAGCGCGACTTCCGTCTGCGCATCCGACTTCATCACTAGGTCAGTTCCGCAAGCGCCTGCCGCACCTTTGCCAGATGCGCCTGCAGCTCGGTCGTCCGGGCAAGGTCTGCGCCTGCGAGATCGCGCTTCAGCTTTCGCTCTCGTAGCCGGAGAAGAAGCTCTCTCCCGGTCCGCTCGTCGATCGCCTCGCGAGCAGCCCTGGCGTCGAGCTCGGCCTTGAGCGCGGTCAGCTCCGGATCGTCCCTTCCGGCCACGAGGGCGCTCCGGAACCGCCGGCTCATCTCGGAGTCGAAGTGCTCCGGTGTCAGCTCCCCGAGCGCGCGCACGAGTGCCGGATGCGCAAGGCACGCGGCGAGTGCATCCCGCTCGAGGCGGTCACCTGCGTCGAGCAGGCGGGTGTCGTCGGTCACGGCAAGCGAGCCTCCACGGGAAGGAGCGAGCCCCGCGAGCGTCTCCCGGGGAAGATCGAGCCGGTCGGCGAGCAGGCGAAGCGCCTCCTGCCGCTCGGGTGAGTCCTCTGCCTTCGCCAGGACCTCCCGCGCCCTCACGAAGCCCTCCTGGCGGTCGGCCGCACGGTCGAGCTCGAGTCGCACGCGGTAGAGGAGGTAGCTCTCGGCGCCGATCAACCGCTCCTCGAAGCCCTCCGGCGCATCCGCCGGATCCTGTCCCCGGGGCAGGGTGACGACCTTCACGTCGAACCCCTGCGCGGCCGCGATCTCCATTCCGCGCAACGTCGCGTCCTGTCCGGCGGCATCGGCGTCGAAGCAGAGGTAGATCCTTCGCGTCAACCGCCCGAGCTCGCGCAGCTGGCGCTCGGTCAACGCGGTTCCCATGGAGGCGACCACGGGCTCGAATCCCGCTTGGCGCAGCGCGATGACGTCGGTATTGCCCTCCACGACCGCGGCCCGGTCCTGCTTCGAGATCGCCGCCCGCGCGAGATGGAGCCCGTAGAGGATCGAGCTCTTGTGGAAGAGATCGCCCTCGGGCGAGTTGACGTACTTCCCACGCAGCGGATCGTCCTCGTGGAGCTTCCGCGCCTGAAAGCCCACCACCCGCCCGCGCGCGTCCGCGAGCGGGAACATGAGCCGCCGTGGGAAGTAGTCGCCCCCACGAACGGTCGCCAGGCCCGCGGCACGAAGCTCGTCGGTGGTGAAGCCCTTCTCCGCGACCTTCTGCGCAAGACCTCGACCAGGTGAGACACCGAGCCGGAACTCCCGCGTAACCGCCTCGTCCAGGCCCCGCGCGACGAGGTAGGCACGCACCGGCTGACTCGCGTCACGCTCCCAGAGCAGGCGCTCGAAGTAGATCGTCGCATGGTCGAGGAGCTCGTACAGGCGCTGGCGGCGGTGGCGCTCCGCTTCGACGCGCGGCGAGGACTCCTCGTACTCGAGCGGGACCCGGAAGCGCTCGGCGAGCCATTCGATCGCACCCACGAAGTCGAGGTTCTCGGTCTCCCGCACGAAGGAGATGAGGTCGCCGCCCTTCCCGCAGCCGAAGCAGTAGTAGAGCTTGTCGACGGGGTTCACCGAGAAGCTCGGCGTCCGCTCCTCGTGGAACGGGCAGCGGCCCATGTAGCGCGAGCCGGAGGCGCGGCGTAGCTGCGTCCTGCCCGAGACGACCTCGACCATGTCCGCCGCCGCGGCCACGTCGCGTACCGACGAGTCCTTGATTCGCGCCACAGACCGAGATTACTCGGCGCTCACGTCGTACTCTCTGCACGATGTCGACGGGCGAACCACGCCGAGAGCGAAAGGTCGTCACCGTGCTGTTCTGCGACCTCGTCGGCTTCACTTCGAAGGCGGAGTCGCTCGACCCGGAGGACGTGGAGGCGATCCTCCGCCCTTATCACGCTCGGGTACGAGGCGAGCTCGAGCGGCACGGTGGCACCGTCGAGAAGTTCATCGGCGACGCGGTGATGGCGCTCTTCGGTGCTCCGGTCGCCCACGAGGACGACCCCGAGCGCGCCGTTCGCGCTGCGCTCGCGATCCGCGACTTCGCCGTCGAGGACGAGCTCGAGCTCCGGGTGGGGATCACGACCGGTGAAGCGCTGGTCTCGCTCGACGCCAGCCCTGCCGGGGGGGAAGGAATGGCGTCCGGCGATGTCGTCAACACCGCGGCTCGGCTACAGAGCGCCGCTTCAGTCAACGGCATCCTCGTGGACGAGACGACGTACAGAGCGACCCGCAGCGTCGTCGACTACGACGAGGCGCCTCCGATCGATGCGAAGGGCAAGTCGCAGCCGATACCCGTGTGGCACGCGCTCCGGGTGCGCTCGCGGCTCGGCGTGGACGTTACACACGAGTCACGGTCGGAGCTCGTGGGCCGCGAGAACGAGCTCGGCGTCCTGCGCGACGCTCTTCGCCGTGTGCGGCAGGGGCGAACATCTCAGCTCCTCACCCTCGTCGGCGTCCCGGGGATCGGGAAGAGCCGACTCGTCTACGAGCTCTCGCAGATCGTCGAGAACGACCCGGAGCTCATCACTTGGCGACAAGGGCGATGTCTCGCCTACGGCGACGGGATCACGCTCTGGGCGCTCGGCGAGATCGTGAAGGCCCAGGCCGGCATCCACGAGCAGGACCCTCCTGCCGAGGCGAGCGCGAAGGTTCGCCGCGCAGTCGAGGAGACATTCGGGGATGAAGCGGATGCCCGCTGGGTCGAGTCGCATCTGCTCGCCCTCGTCGGCCTCGCGGGCGAGAGCGAGCTCGGCGGCGACAGGCGCAACGAGGCATTCTCAGCGTGGCGGCGCTTCTTCGAAGCGATGGCGGATCAGCGCCCGCTCGTCCTCGTGGTCGAGGACCTCCACTGGGCCGACGAGAGCCTCCTCGACTTCGTCGACCAGCTCGTCGACTGGGTAACGGACGTGCCGCTGCTCGTCGTCGGTACGGCACGGCCCGAGCTCCTCGAGCGCCGGCCGGGCTGGGGCGGCGGCAAGCTGAACGCGACGACGCTCGCCCTCGCCCCGCTCTCCGACGACGAGACTGCGCTTCTCCTCGGTCAGCTGCTCGACCGGCCGGTGCTCGCTGCCGACTCGCAACGGATGCTCCTCGAACGCGCCGAAGGCAACCCGCTCTATGCGGAGCAGTTCGCAGAGCTCTTCCTCGAGCAGGGATCCGCGGAGGCGCTGTCCCTGCCCGAGACGTTGCAGGGAATCATCTCGGCACGCCTCGACGGGCTGACACAGGAGGAGAAGGAGCTTCTGCGAGACGCGGCGGTCGTGGGCAAGGTGTTCTGGAGCGGCGCCCTTCGTCGCGAGCCGGACACGGCCGTCGCGACGCTGCACTCACTAGGGCGCAAGGCATTCGTCCGCCAGCAGCGCCGCTCGTCGGTCGAGGGAGAGAACGAGTATGCGTTCGCTCATGCTCTCGTTCGCGACGTCGCCTACGGCCAGATCGCTCGCGCTGACCGAGCCGAGAAGCATCGGCACACCGCGGAGTGGATCGAGTCGCTCGGTCGGCCCGAGGATCACGCGGAGATGGTCGCCTACCATTGGAGCTCGGCGCTCGCGCTCGCGAAAGCCGCCGGCGCGGCGACGGACGAGCTCGTCGAGCACGCCAGAGTCGCTTCGCGTGCTGCGGGCGATCGCGCATTCGCGCTGAACGCATTCTCCGCTGCCGCGGGTCACTACGAGAGCGCGCTCGCCCTCTGGCCGGAGAACGACGCGGGTCAGCCGGAGCTGCTTCTCAGGCTGGCGCGGGCGCTGTTCGTCGCTGGAGACGAGAGAGCAGAACGAGCATTGGAGGAGGCGCGTGACGCGCTCGTCGAAGGCAACGACCGAGAGAGCGCAGCCGAGGCCGAGGCCTTCCTCGCGCAACTCCTCTGGCTCCAGGGACGGCAGGACGAGGTGTTCCTGCACCTGCAGGCGGCCGAGAAGCTGATCGCAGGCGCAAATCCGTCCCCAGGTGTGGGCCGCGTGCTCGCTTGGTCTGCCCGCTACCAGATGCTCGACGGCCAGCTCGAGAGCGGCTTGCGACGCGCAAACGAGGCGCTCGGGATGGCGGAGCGTCTCCGTCTCGACGACCTGCGAGTACATGCGCTTACTACGATCGGCACTGCGAAGGAGCTTCAGGGCGACGAGACGGGCCGGCGCGATCTCGAGCATGCGATCGAGATCGGGCGGTCGACGAACTCGGCGATGGTCAGCGGAGCCCTGAACAATCTCTCCGTCGTGATCGACACCACCGACGTCCGGCGCGTTCAGAAGCTTCAACACGAGGCCTTGCTGGAAGCCGAGCGATTCGGTGACGTGAACTTGATGCGTTTCTTACGCGGCAACTTTATCGCCTCGAGCTGGATGCTCGGGGAGTGGGACGACGCTGTGACCGCAGCCGACGAGTTCGTCGCCGAGTGCGAGCAGGGATCGCCGCACATCCTGGAAGGTCCGAGCCGTCTCTTCCGTGGATACATCCTGCTCGCCCGGGGGCGTCGGAACGAGTCGCTCGAGGACTTCCGCCAGGCGCTCGAGCTGGCGCGGAGAGCCCGGGCGGAACCGGACATTGTGATTCCGGCCCTGGTCCGAAACGCCTGGGCCAACCTGCAGATCGGCCGTCTCTCCGAGGCGCGCGCGCTGTTCGCCGAGGCGGTCCCGGCTCTCAGGAAGCACCCGTATGCAAGGCCGTGGGTGCTGGCTGAGGTCGCGGTGGACCTCGGCGAGACGCCGGCGATTCGCGACATCGTGGCCGCTCTGCCGCCGAGCCCCGCACACCGGGCCATGGTTGCCGTGCTCGACGGGGACTTCGAGGCGGCGAGCCAGCTGTACCGGACGGCCGGCCACGTGCTCTTCGAGGCCGAAGCGCGTCTACGCGCGGCGGAGCAGCTTCTCGCCCAGGGCCGGAGAGAAAAGGGCGAGGAAGAGCTCGAGAAGGCGCTCTCGTTCTACCGCTCGGTCGGCGCGACCCTCTTCATCGAGCGCGGCGAGCGGCTGCTCGCGAAGAGCGCCTGACGATGGCCGAACAGCGACGAGAGCGTAAGGTCGTGACTGTCGTCTTCTGCGACCTCGTCGGCTTCACGAGCCGCGCCGAGCAGCTCGATCCCGAAGACGTCGACGCGCTGCTTGGTCCGTACCACGAGCGCCTCCGTTCCGAGCTCGAGCGCTACGGCGGCACCGTGGAAAAGTTCATCGGCGACGCGGTGATGGCGCTCTTCGGCGCCCCGGTCGCGCACGAGGACGACCCCGAACGCGCCGTCCGCGCCTGTCTAGCGATTCGCGACTGGGCAGTCGAGGAGGACGACGTTCAGGTGCGGATCGCGGTTACGACCGGTGAGGCGCTGATTCGACTCGACGCACGCCCCGAGGCGGGGGAAGGCATGGCCTCGGGCGACGTCGTCAACACCGCGGCGCGCCTCCAGAGTGCCGCGCCGGTAAACGGGATCCTCGCCGATCAGACGACCTACCGCGCCACCCGCCATGTCGTCGACTATCGAGGCGCCCAAGCCGTCGAAGCCAAGGGCAAAGCCGAGCCTACCCCGGTCTGGGAAGCACTCAGCGCTCGTGCGCGGTTCGGAGTCGACGTCGCGCACGAAGCGCGGTCGGAGCTCGTCGGGCGCGACCGCGAGCTTGCGGTCGTCCAAGACGCCTTCGACCGGGCGCGTCACGCACGCACACCGCAGCTCCTCACGCTGGTCGGTGTCCCGGGCATCGGGAAGAGCCGCCTCGTGTACGAGCTCCAGCGCATCGTCGACGCGGATCCGGAGCTCATCACCTGGCGCCAGGGACGGTGCCTCGCCTACGGCGACGGCGTGACCCTGTGGGCGCTCAGCGAGATCGTGAAGGCGCAGGCGGGCATCCTCGAGCAAGACACTCCGGCTGACGCTGCAGAGAAGGTGCGCCGCGCCGCTGCCGATGCACTACCAGAGACGGATGCTGCCTGGGTGGAATCGCAGCTTCTCGCCCTCGTGGGTCTCGGTGTGGAGCGGGAGCTCGGCGATGACCGACGCAACGAGGCGTTCTCCGCTTGGCGCCGCTTCCTCGAAGGGCTCGCCGAGCAACGCGCGCTCGTCCTCGTCTTCGAGGACCTGCACTGGGCGGACGAGAGCCTGCTCGACTTCGTCGACGAGCTCGTGGACTGGGTGACGGACGTGCCGCTGTTGGTCGTGGCGACTGCGCGACCGGAGCTGCTCGAGCGTCGACCCGGCTGGGCCGGCGGCAAGCTCAACGCGACGACACTCGCGCTCGCGCCGCTGTCCGACGACGAGACGGCACTGCTCCTCTCGGGCCTCCTCGGCAGGCCGGTTCTGGCGGCGGAGTCTCAACAAGCGCTCCTCGAGCGGGCTGGAGGAAACCCCCTCTACGCCGAGCAGTTCGCCGAGCTCTACGTCGAGCGGGGCTCGACGGACGAGCTGCCGCTTCCGGAGACGCTTCAGGGCATCATCGCCGCCCGGCTCGACGGACTCGCGGAGACGGAGAAGAACCTGGTGCTCGACGCAGCTGTGGTCGGGAAGGTGTTCTGGCCCGGATCGCTCGGGCGGAACGGTGATGATGTCGTGCCGGCGCTTCACGCGCTCGAGCGAAAGGGATTCGTGCGTCGCCAGCGGCGCTCCTCCGTCGAGGGCGAGAGCGAGCTCGCCTTCGCCCATGCGCTCGTTCGCGACGTCGCCTACGGTCAGATTCCCCGCGCGGACAGGGCTGCGAAGCATCGCCGCGTCGCCGAGTGGATCGAGTCGCTCGGTCGTCCCGAGGACCACGCCGAGATGCTCGCCTACCACTGGTCCTCCGCTCTGGAACTGGCTCGCGCCGCGGGACGGGATGACGCGGCGATTGCGGAGCGAGCTCGCTACGCGCTCAGCGAGGCCGGGGACCGGGCGTTCGCGCTCAACGCACACGGACCCGCCGCGAAGTACCTCTCGGCGGCGCTCTCGCTGTCCACGCCGGACGATTCCGACTACGCCCAGCTCCTCTTCAGGCGAGCACGGGCCCTCCATCTCGCCGCAGCGGAAGGACGTGACCAGGCTCTGATCGAAGCTCGGGACGCGCTGCTCGAAAGGGGCGATCGCGCGTCTGCCGGGGAGGCCGAGGCGCTGCTGTCGCAGGCGGCGTGGTACCGGGGGAGCCGCGGCGAATCCCACGGACACATGACGCGCGCGCTCGAGCTCGTGGCTGAGTCCGAGCCCTCGACTGCGAAGGCACGCGTCCTGGCTATGTCTGCGCGTCTCCGGATGCTGGCGGACGAGAATGACGAGGCGATCAGGATCGCGAACGAGGCGCTCGCGATCGCGGAGTCACTCGAGCTCGACGAGATACGCGCCCATTCGTTGACGACGCGCGGAGCGTCGATGAACAAGGTGGACTCCACCAAGGGGCGCGCGGACGTGGAGGAGGCGTTGCGGATCGCACTCGACGCCAACTCGCCGATCGCCGCCGTCGTGGCGAACAACCTCGCCGTACTCGCGACCTGGCGTGGCGACATGCGGGAGGCGGGCGGGCTCTACGCCGAGGCAGGAGAGCTCGCCAAGCGCTTCGGTGACGAGAATGCGCTCCGCTTCACCCGCGGCAACGTCATCTACTCGAACTACTTCCTGGGCGAGTGGGATGCGGCGCTGGCGTCGGCGGACGAGTTCATCGCTGAATGCGAGACGTCTCCGCACTACATGGAGGGCGGCGCTCGCAACGTCCGGTCGTTCATCCGGTTCGCTAGGGGAGACGCCATGGGCGCACTCGAGGACATGAGGATCAACCTCGCGCAGGCCCGAGAGATCATGGATCCGCAGCGCTTGCTTCCCTCGCTCGAGAACGCTGCTCGCCTGCTCTGTCTCGCAGGCCGGAGAGACGAGGCGCTCGCGCATGCGAGAGAGGCCGTCAACTTCCTTCGCGAGCACGTAGCGTTTTCGGGTGCCCTCGGCGCACTCGTGATCGTCGTCGACGAGCTGGGGTTGCGCGACGAGATCCTCGAGATCCTCGATCGGGCGCCGCCTGGCCCCTGGGTCGAGGTCGTACGCGCCGGCGCAAACGGGGACTTCCTCCGTGCCAGCGAGCTTTACGCGGCGTTCGACGCCCCGACGCTCCAGGCGGAGGCGAATCTGCTCGCTGGCGAGTCGCTCATCGGGTCGGGCCGTCGTGGCGAAGGGATCTCCTATCTCGAAGACGCGCTCGCCTTCTATCGCTCGGTCGGCGCGACGTACTTCGTGAGACGGGCCGAGGTTCTCCTTCCCGCCTCGGCTTAGAGCGCGTCTGCGAAGTCGAGCGCGAACCGATCGGTCATGCCGGCGATGTAATCGACGATGTCGTCGACCTCCTCGCCGCGTTCCACGAGGTGCACGAAGATCCGCCGGATCACCTCGTGTGCCCGCTGATGCTCGGGAACCGCCTGTCCCCCGAGATACACCCGCTCGAACATGAATGCGCGCAGGGAGAGCATCGCCTCTCCCACCTCTTCGGTCTGGCGTATGTCGTCGACGCCTTCGGACGCTTCCACGATGTCCTGGACGAGCCGGTCGATGCGCGCCGAGCCCGTGGGGCCAAGCACCGCGATCTCGTCGCCAGGAAGATCCGCCTCGCTCAGCAGCCCGTAGCGCACCGCATCGTCGATGTCGTGGTTGATGTACGCGACGCGATCGACGAGCCGGACGATCTTCCCCTCGAGCGTCGCCGGTTCCTGCTCACCGGTATGCGTGAGGATCCCGTCGCATGCCTCCTGCGTGAGGTTCAAGGACTGCGCGATCCGGAGCGACTGCTCGTTGTGGCGGAAACGTCGCCCGAAGTGCTGTTGAACCGCCTCGTCGAGGGCGTCCTCGCCCGCGTGGCCGAACGGAGTGTGCCCCATGTCGTGGCCGAGACCGATAGCCTCGACGAGGTCCTCGTTCAGGGCCAGCGCGCGAGCGACGACACGCGAGATCGCGCTCGTCTCGAGCGTGTGTGTCATCCGGGTCCTGTAGTGATCGCCTGCCGGGTCGATGAAGACCTGCGTCTTGCCCTTCAAGCGCCGGAACGGCTTCGAATGCACGATGCGGTCGCGGTCGCGCTGGAACGGCGTCCGCACGGCGCTCTCCTCCTCTGAGCCCGCTCGACCGCGCGTCTCGAAGGAGCGCACTGCGAACGGGGACAGGGTCTCGTCGAGAGCTCTCATCCGTTCCTCGAAAGGGGTCATCAGACGATGATCGGGACGGTGCCGCCATCTGCGCTCCACGCCGCCCCGGTGACGTACGAGGCGCGGTCGGAGCAGAGAAAGACGATCACCGCGGCGATCTCCTCGGGGCGCGCGAGTCGCCCGAGCGGTCGTCCCGCGCCCACCCTGCGCAGCACCTCTTCTCGATCACCGCCCTGTTGGTCTGCGAGACCACCGTCGCCGACCCAGGCGTCAGTCGCGGTGGGACCGGGGGTCACGGCGTTGCAGCGGATGCCGTCACCCGCGTAGACGTCCGCGACGAGCCTGGACAGCGAGAGCACGGCTGCCTTCGTCACGGAGTAGTGCGGCATCCCCGTGGACGGGCGCTTGCCGGCTGTCGAGGAGACGTTGACGATCGCCCCGCGGTGCTCGCGGAGGCTCGGGAGCGCGGCGCGGATCGCGCGCACATAGCTCATCACGTTGAGCTGCCAGTACGCGTCCCACTCCTCGTCCGGAACCTCCTCGAACCGCGCCTGTCGGGCGACGCCGACGTTGTTGACGAGCACGTCGAGCCCGGCGAGCTCGCGCGTCGCCAAGGCGACGACTCGTTCCGGCTCGCCCGGCCGTGAGAGATCCGCGCTGACATGCGCCACCTCGCCGACACCCGGTGCAGCTTCCCGCCGCCCGGTCGTCACAACCCGAGCTCCCTCGACTGCGAGCAGCCGGACCGTCTCTAGCCCGATCCCGCCCGTCGAGCCGGTGACGAGGCAGTTCTTCCCTTCGAGTCCGAGGTCCAAGGCGCGGCTAGCGTATCCGCGTGCTCACGACGATCGTCCTGGTCCGACATGGCGAGACCGACTGGAATCGCGATCGTCGCTTCCAGGGCCACGCGGACATCCCCCTCAACGCCGCCGGCGTCGAGCAAGTGCGCGAGCTCGCCGAGCAGCTCTCGGGCGAAACGTTCTCGATCGTGTACACCAGCCCGCTCCGTCGGGCGAGCGAGAGCGCCGCGCTCCTCGGGGAACGGCTCGGGCTCGAAGTTCGGCCGAGCGACGCACTCATGGAGGTCGACGTCGGCGCCTGGTCGGGCCTGACCGTCGACGAGGTAGAGGAGCGTTTCCCCGAGGGCTTCGCGCGCTGGGTCGAGTGGCGATCCGCGGGCTGGTCCGACGGTGAGACGTACGAGCAACTCGGCCGGCGGGTCGTGAACGGGCTCAAGGAGATCGCCGAGATGCACGGAGGAGAACGAGTTCTCGCGGTAACTCACGGTGGCCCGATCCGCACCGCCGCTGCAGCCGCGTTGCGCCTCCCGCTCCACGAGGTACGCGACCGGCTCGGGCCTATAGGCAACGGCGCTGTGGTCCGGATCGACGTCCGGGACGGGGTTCTCGAGGAAGTACGCTGACCGGATCGTGGAGGAGTGCGTGGCGCCCGATCGCTCGACCGAAGCGGGCACGAGCGTGCGCTTCCACGATGTTCCGAGCGGAGCACGTTTACGAGGCCTCGAAGGCGTTAAGCCTCGTTCGGGGTGGAACGAGATGGGAGGTCTGCGGTGCGACTAATGGCGACGGTCACGATCCGTTTGGAGTCAGGCGACCACGGACTCAAGAGGGCCGGGGCCATCCCCCTCAAGGTGCAGATGGCAATGCAGACCCTCAGACCTGAATCCGCGTACTTCGTCCAGGAGGAGGACAAGTGCGAGTGCTTCTTCGTATTCAACCTCGACTTTGCGACGCTACTCCAGCCCCTTTTTCCCGGCCTTGACGCATCCTTCCATGTCACACCCGTGATGAACGCGGCCGAGTTTCAAGCGCTAGGCGGCCCGCCCGCCGGCGAGGAACCAACGGTCGGAAAGACAGATCTCGTGGCTGACCTTAGTCCAAGGGCCGAAAAGCCACCGGATCGACCTAAGCCATCGGAACCCGAGTGGCCCTACGTAACAACGCAGCGCGAGCGCGACCAGCGGGCGAGGAAGCTCCTCGAGGAGGATGAATCGCAGAACTAGGCGCAAATACGGCAAGGACGACTCGCAGCCACGTGGGGTTCGGCTAGCCTCCGGCCGTGGAGGACTACACGAACAAGTCCTAGCTTCGTGTAGTGGAGCGAATTTGCGGCGCAGACTGAGCGCCGAGACCACACCGAGACCACACCAGGACGACGAAACGGGCACCCGTAGGTGCCCGTTCGAATCGCCATGCCCACGCGGGGCGATTGCTTTACCATTAGTCCGTCCAACGGGGAGGGGGGATGCCTCGGCGCTACGGGACGTTTGCTTGCCTGGCATTGGCCTGTCTCGGGATGCTTCTCATGTCTGCGTCGCCTGCCATAGCTACGCGCAGCGAGCTCCCGAATCCAGAGCCACTCTGGAAGGCTTTCCCGCTGAATCCGACGGACCAGAGCCTCGTCAAGACGAAAAAGGTTCCACTCGTTCCGCCGACGACCGTGGCCCTTGACCGCTTCGTACCTGCCGCGGATAGGACTCGACCTGAACGACTCTTCGTCCCCGCGGCCGTTTTCGTGCTCTTGTGCATGGCGTTCGTCGCGTTCCTGCGGCTGTTTCTGTGGCGTTCATGGTCGCCTGCAGCGAAGGAGCACAGTTCGGACCGCCTTCAAGCGGCGTCGTTCGTCGGTACCGCAGTCACGGCCGAGGCGATCTTCGGGTACGCGATCTACACCCTCGTCGTCCTGCTTCTCTGAAGTCATACCGTGTTCACC
>Ga0299907_10002060_pt1 | contig 12117 bp, 10 predicted proteins | sample RVTome_16_FD_198680 | JGI IMG/M metagenome (GOLD analysis project Ga0299907, IMG submission 198680) | Soil microbial communities from uranium-contaminated site in the Upper Colorado River Basin, Wyoming, United States - RVT152D67 (version 2) ...
AGCAATACCGGCGAGGAAAGGATCAGGCCGACGGAGGCGATCGCCAGATCGATCGCCCGGCTCACCGCGTCCCCCCCGCGCGCTCCCAGCGGCCGGGAGGACCGCCGCGGAGACGATCCCAGAGCCCGGCGGCGATCGACGCGGTCGTCATCACGTAATAGCGCGCGACCCGGAACGGGAGCGCTCCGAAGAGCCGCCCGGCCATGGCCGCCCCCAGCAGGGCTCCCTGAGCGATCAGCGCCGCCGTGTAGACCCATCCCTCCCCGAGCAGGGCGAGATTGGCCCCCAGCAGGACCGCATGCAGCGCGGGAGTCAGATAGCGCAGCAGGCGATGAGAGGCGACCTCGAGCGCATACAGCGGCGGGTAGCCGCGTGGCGCGAGCATCCCCTCGCCGACGACGATGTCCCAGAGGCCGACCATCATCCGCCGCTTGCGCGCGAACTCCCCTTCGAGCGTCGGCACCATCTTCTCCTCGGCACGGGCACCGGGCTCGTAGACGGCACGCATCCCACGCTTGGCCAACGCGAACGGGAAGGAGAGGTCGTGGCTGCCGGAAGGGCCGAGCTCGATGTAGGCGTCGCGCCGCACCGCATAGATCGCCCCATTGCCGCCCGTTACCCCGGCGAGCTCGGACTCGAGCTCGCGGACCGCCATCTCGTAGCGCCAGTAGGCGCCCTCGAGGTTGTCGCCCGCCTCGTTGGTGAAACGGACCTGACCGCAGACATAGCCGACGGCGGGGTCGGCGAAGCGCGCCACCAGGCGGCGCATCGCATCGGGCCCCCAGAAGGCGTTGGCGTCGGAGAAGGCGAGGATCTCGCCCCGTGCGCGGCGGGCGGCGGCGTTCTGGGCCGCGACCTTGCCGCCGGGCTCGAGCTCGAGCACGAGGTCGGCGCCGGCCCGGCGTGCCTCCTCCGCGGTGCGATCGGCGGAGCCGTCGGAGGCGACGATCACCTCGAGCAGCTCGCGCGGGTAGTCGAGGGCGAGCGCGTCGGCGACCTTGTGCGCGATCACCCCCTCCTCGTCGTACGCGGGGATGATCAGGGAGACGGACGGGAGAGCGGCCTGGGGTGCCTCCCGGCCGGAGGGGCGGTGCCGCAGGCGGTTGAGCAACCAGAGCACGACTGGGTAACCGAGGTGGGTGTAGACGATCAGCGCCGCGGCCAGCCAGAAGACGACCTCGAGCACGCTCACCGTCCCAGCAGCTCCTCGTAGAGGGCGAAGGTGCGTCGGCCGATCTCGTCCCAGGAATACGGGCCGGCCGCTGCCCGCGCGGCGGCGGCGCCCAGCTCGGCGCGTGCCGCGGCGTCGTCGACAAGCTCGGCGAGCGCCTGGGCGAGCGCCGCGGGATCCTCGGGCGCGACGATCCGCGCCGCCGCGTCACGGGCCGCGAGCTCGGCAAAGCCGCCGACCGCGCTCAGCACCATCGGCTTGCCGAACGCGAGGCCGGTGTAGAGGACGCCCGAGTGCTCGGCGTCTCGGTAGGGAAGTGCGACGATGTCGGCGCGTCGGAAGAAGGCGGGGATCTCCGGATCGGTGATGAAGCGGGGGACGAATCGCACGGTCCCAGGGGCCGCGTCGGCGGCGCGCCGCAGCGGCTCGATCGGCATCCGCGGCATCCCGACGATCCACAGTTCGGCGCCCTGGATGCGCGCGAAGGCTTCGAGCAGCACGTCGATCCCCTTGTAGGGGCGCAGCAGGCCAAAGAAGAGGATCACGATCCCCTCCACCTCGGCCAACTCATCGGGGAGCGGGCGATCCGCCGGAAGCCGGGTCAGGTAGTCGAAGGCGCCGTGGGGGATCACCCGGACCCGCTCCGACGGCACGCCGACCTCGTCGCGGAGCCGGCCCGCGCCGTGCTCGGAGTGAGCGACGACCGCGTCCATGCCGCCGAAGAGGCGACGGGCCGTCGCCAGCTGGCGGCGCTTGGGCCGGGGCGGAAGGATGTAATGACCGGTCATCACCCTGGGGCGAGTGGCGGGGAGCAGCAGCGCGTCGAGCGCCGGGACCGTGAGCCACTGGAAGTGGACGATGTCGGCGTCGGCACTGCGTCGAAGGCGGGCCATGTCGGGGAGATGCTCCACGGCCTTGAGGGCACGGCGGCCCGCGGTCAGCCCGCGCGCGGCCGTGCGGCGGTAGAAGAGCTCGGTGACCCGATAGCCCTCGGCGCCCGGCACCGGGCCGTAGAGGAAGCGGCTCGTGATCAGCTCGACATCGGCACCGGCGCGCGCCAGGGCCGCGGCCAGGGCGTGGTCGTAGGGCGGCGTGAATGCCGAAGGGTCGACGAGCTGAACCCGCATCGGGGACGATTATCGGCGGTGCTCCTCTCCTACTGCGTCGTCAACACCAACGGCCGCGAGCTCCTGCTGCGCTGCCTCGACGCGATCGAGGCGACCGCACCGGCGGAGATCGAGCGCGAGGTGCTGGTGCTCGACAACGCCTCCGAGGACGGCTCGGCGGCGGCGGTGCGCAAGCGCGGCGGCGGGATCCGGCTGATCGCGATGGAGCGGCGGGTCGGCAAGGCCGAGAACGACTCGACCCTCCTGCGAGAGGCCTCGGGCGAGTACTGCCTGCTGCTCAACGAGGACTCCGAGTTGGCGCCAGGCGCGGTCGAGGCGTTGCTGGAGGCGCTGCGGGAGGACCTGGGGGCGGCGGCCGCGGGCGCGCAGCTGTTCGACGCCGACGGCCGGCCGGTGCCCTGCGCCTGGCGGCTTCCCGGCGTCGGCACCGCCCTCGCCGGGGCCGTCTTCGCCCATCGCCTGCTCACCGTTCAGAGCGGCGGCGAAAGCGTCCGCCCGGTCGGCTGGGCCCAGTCGAGCGCGATGCTCGTTCGTCGCGCCGCCGCCGAGCAGGTCGGGTTTCTCGACCCCCAGTTCTTCGTCTACTACGACGAGTGCGACTTCTGCAAGCGGCTCGGAGACGCCGGCTGGCGGGTGCTCTACGTGCCGGGCGCCCACGCGACACACCGCGACCAGCTCTCCACCGACCTGGCGATCGGATTGCCGCGGATCGTCGAGTTCCACCGCAACCGCGACCTCTACATGCGCAGGCACCACTCACGACCCGCCGCCTTGGCCGTTCGACTGCTCACCGCCTGGGCCTACGGGCTGCGCGCTCTCGCCGCCGTCTTCCTGCCGGCCCGGCCCGCCCGCGTCCATCTCGCCCACGCGCGACAGGCGCTGAGTCCCGGCCGGGGAGACGGAATCCGGGAGCGCGCCGCGGCGTTCAATCAGTTACGCGAGTCCTCGTCGCGCAGCTCGGCCTCATAGACCTCGGGGATCGAACCCCGATCGGTCTCCGCACCCTCGGCTGCGGGCCGGCTCGCGGCCGCGCGCAGCCTCGCCGCCAGCTCGCGGGGCCGGCCAAGGGTCGCCAGCGACCGCCGCTCCTCCGCGGAGAGGAAGCCGCTCGCCCAGAGCGCCAGAGGGAAGACGAGCCAAAGCGCCGCCCTCGAAACCAGCCCGATGGCCCCGTCGCTGGGCAACAACAGCTCGCCCGGCACGACTACCACGACGGCGACGAGGACGACGCGGACCAGCCGGCCCCACTCGTAGGGCACCGGGAAGAGCCGCTGCGTGAACGCGTACATGAGGGCGAGGACGACGATGTAGGAGCCGACCAGGGCGATCCCGGCCCCGACGATCCCGTGATCCGGGACCAGCACCAGGTTGAGGACGACGTTGGCCGCGGTCGCGGCGCCGGTCGCCGGGAAGTTGAAGCCGGTCCGCCCGGTCCGCCCGAGGATGACCACCAGTGCGAGATAGAGGGCGTAGAGGGCGACCCCGGTCGCGAGCAGGCCGATCGCCTCGAACGAGTCGAAGAACTCGGGGGCGGCGAGGATGCGCGCGATCCAGCGCGCCTCCAGCCACATTCCGACGACGATGAAGGCGAGCCCGGCGACGAACCAGGTGATGATTCCGGCGTAGACGCGCCGCGCCTCCTCGTCGTCGCGGATCGAGTACGCGAGCGGCGGCCAGGCGAGCTGGAAGCCGCGGGCGATGACGTTGATCGCCTGGGCGAATTTGACCGCGAGGGCGTAGAGGCCGGCCTCGGCGAGGCCGGCGTAGCGGACGATGATGATCCGGTCGATCACGTTCAGCGAGTAGAGGGAGATCTCGGCCGGCATCGTCGGGAAGCCGAACCGCATCAGGCGCGCGAGCAGGGCGCGATCCGGCAGCAGCGCGAGCCGGCGGCGATGCACCGCGAACAACCCGACCAGGAAGAGCGCTCCGGCGCCGTAGCTGCCGAGCAGGAGCCCGCGCGCGCCCTCGTCGGCGGCGACGATCAGGACGACGGTGACCGGGATCGTCACCACCACGTTGGCGATCGTTGTGACGAAGTAGGCGCGGGCCCGCTCCTCGAGCCGGAAGATCGAGAGCAGGTACTCGAACATCGTCAGGACCCAGAGGCCGCCGATCGCGAGCCGGCCGAGATCGGCTCGGGGCTGGTCGAGCAGGGCGTCGGAGATCGGCCCCGCGAAGGGCAGCGCGATCAGCGCAGCGGCCGTGGTCGCCCAGAAGAGGGCGGCAAACGAGGTCCGTACGACCTCGTCCGGGTCCTCGCCGGCGACATAATAGAAGCGGAGCAGCGCCTCGATCAGGCCGAGCCGGATGACGATGCTGGCGGCGACGACCGCGGCGAACAGGACCTCGGCGGCGCCGAAGTCGGCCGGGCTCAGGTACGCGGTGTAGAGCGGCAGGAGGGCTACCGCGATCAGCTTCGAGAGCACGCTCGAGGCCGTGTAGGCGGCGCCGGTGGTTGCCAGGCGGCGCAGATAGTGGGACATCAGCGCGCGGCGGCCGACATCAGCGCGCCGCCGATCGCGAGCAGGGCCCAGGCGATCGGGTCGGTGAGGAAGGCCGCGTAGGCGAAGGTGTGGAGAAGGAGCGCGGCGAACGCAACCAGGACGACGACCCGCGCCAGCAGCTCCGCATCGGTGCTCGGAGGAGCGCGCGAGATGCCCGGCAGGCGCGGAGCGAGGCCGCGGATCAGGATGGCGAAGGCGACCGCCAGCAGGGCCAGGTAGGCGAGCAGTCCGATCGCCCCCTGCTCGGCGGCGACGGTCACCGGCTCCGCATGGGATGCGGCCAATGCGGCCGGCCTACCCCCCTTCTGCTGCTCCCGGAAGGCGGCCGCGAAGGAGCCGGACCCGTACCCCCAGACAGGCCGGTCGCCGAACAGCTCGAGGCCGCCGCTGACCAGGTTGGCGCGGCCGCTGGTGTCCTTGTTGAACTTCTGGTCGGTCGAGAGATCGATGCTGAGCGAGCCTCCTCCCGCGAAGACGCCCCCGAGGCCGGCGAGCAGGATGCCGGCGCAGGCGAGGGCCGTCCAGCGCAGGCTCCAGCGCAGCGCGGCGAGGACCGCGAGTCCGCCGAGCAGGGCGACGAAGCTCGATTGCGAGAAGGTCGTGGCCAACCCCAGCCAGAGCAACAGGCAGAGCGCCGCGCCAGCGACGGCCAGGCGTGGCCGCCGTGTCCACAACAACAGGCTGACCAGGGCGAGCAGCGCCAGCGTCACGTAGCGCCCGTAGATGTTCGGGTCCCAGAACAGCGAGTTGACCCGGAAGTAGGTGTGGAGCTCGTTGGAGCGGATCACCTCGGGGTTCCAGAGCAAGTCGCGGACGGCGTACTCGCCGAGTCCGAAGGCGGCGAAGATCGAGGCCTCGGCGAGTACGACCACCAAGGCGCCCCTCAGCAGGGTGCGATCCCAGCGCTGCTCGGCGAGGAGCACGAAGAGGATCGAGAACGGCACCATGAAGAAGCAGACGTTCTGGAGCCCCTTGGAGAAGTCATCGGAGTAGAGCGACTGGACGGCGTAGATGGCGACGATCGCCGCCAGGACCCTCGGCAACCAGCGGGCAAGCTCGCTGGTTGCGAATGGCGCTGCCCTACCGTCCCCCCGGCTCTCGATTGCGGCCGCGATCACCGCCGCCGTGATCACCACATAGAGCGGGATCAGCAGGTTTGCCTGGCCGCCGCCCGAGTGGAGCGGAATGCGGAACGGCAGGGCGGCGACCAGGGCCAGGGGAAGGAAATCGGGCCGGCGCCGGAACACCGCCGCCAGGCCGGCGACGGCGACCGCCGCGATGATTACCAGGGCGCTGAGGCGGCCCGGATCGTCGCGCAGGTCGGCAACCCGCGCCGACTCCCATTGGTCCCCCAGCACGAGCGGCGCCAGCAGCGCCAGCGCGACGAGCATCGCGATGCTGCGCCGCGTCCCAGGCGGCCAGAGCAGCGCCAGTACCGCGCCGGCGCTGCTGGCGAGCACCCCGGCGCCCGCCAGCAGGTCCCCGCTCACCCCGGTCCCGGGCGTCGCAGGCGAATGCGCCCGGTCGGTACGAGGCTGCGATCCTCGCCGAGCAGGACGACCCGCAGCCGGTAGGCCCCCGGCTGGGCCGGCTCGCGCGTCCGGGTGCGGCCGTCCCAGCGGAAGACGTAGTACTTGAAGTCATTGAGCTCGCGATCGCGTGCCAGGGTGAGGACCAGACGCCCCCGGAGGTCGATTATCTGCACGTTGGCTCGATCCGAACGGGTGACCCGGAAGCGGATCCGCGCCAGGTCGTCATGGCGATCGCCGTCCGGGGTGAAGAACGGGCTCAGCTCCACCTTGTCGATCAGCGGCGGCTCGCTCTTCAGCCTCTGAGCGACGGCAAACGCGGCCACCGTCGCGATTGCGAGCAACGCGAACGCCAGCGGCGGCAGGACGCGCACGGTCCTTCTACTCCGCTGCGAGGTCCGCCCTGTCCTCGCCGAGCACGACCGACACGTTCGCGCCGGCCGAGATCGCGGCGATCTCCTGGTTGGTCAGCTGCAGCTGGGGAATCTGGAGTGCCTTGGCGACCATTCTCGCCTCCGGCTTGTGGCCGCGAGTGAACATCACCAGGCTGCGCGCGAAGCTGGACTGGCTGTTGGTCACGGCGCCGAGCTCGAAGCCGTCCGATTCGACCTCGTTGCCGACCTGGGCCGCCAGCCCCGGCACCGCGGTGCCGTTGAGGACGGCGACCTCGATCTGACGGCGCGGCGGCACGCCCCCTCCGCCGGCCGACCCACCGTCGTCATCGCCGCCGAGGACACCGAGGGCGGCGACGGTCACCCCCGCGCCGAGGATGACCACTCCGCCGATGATCACGGCCAGGTAGCGGAACTGCGGCAGGCTGCCGCCCACCCTCGCCCGCACCCGCTGCAGCCGCGGCACCTCGATTCCCGCCTCGCGCAACTTGCGCCGCTGCTCACGCTCGGCGACGGCCCGCTCCTCGTCGCGGCGGCGCTCCTCTTCGCGGGCCCGTTCCTCCTCCCGCTTGCGCAGCTCGTCGGCCTGCTCGGCCGACAGCTCGGCGACCTCCGGGGCCGCCCCAGCCCAATCGCGGAGGCGTCGGACGTCCCGCGCCTGGGCGAAGTAGAGCAGGGACAGGAGGGCGAGCCCGAGGATAGCCCCCAGGCCCGCGTAGGACCCGATTTCCTTGATCAGCTCCACGGGCTTTTCGGCACGGCTGCGAGCAGCCCTTGGGCTGGCCGCGGTCGCGGCATCTTAGTGCCGCTCAGAGGTCGAGGACGGGCGCGCCTTCCTCGCCGCGAGCGGTCACCAACTCAACCACGCGCCCGGCGAGATGGGCCTCGTCACCGGCGAGCACGAGCTGCTCGAGCTGCTCGACGGTGCCCTGAACCCATTCCGGGTCCAGCGGCACTTCGCGCACCGCCCGCAGGATCCGCCTGGCGGCCGTCGGCTGAACCCGCTCCCCGAGGCCGACGAGCTCCTCGTGGATCTTCTCGCCGGGCCTGGGGCCGGTGAACTCGATCGCGATGTCGGCCTCCGGCTCGTAGCCGGCAAGCCGAATCATGTTGTGGGCCAGGTCGAGAATGCGCACCGGCTCACCCATGTCGAGGACAAAGACCTCACCGCTGCCCGCTCCGATGTCGCCGGCCCGAATGACGAGCTGCACCGCCTCCGGGATGGTCATGAAGTAGCGGGTCATCTCGGGGTGGGTGACCGTAAGCGGGCCGCCGCGCTCGATCTGGCGGCGGAAGATCGGGACGACACTGCCCGAGGAGGCGAGCACGTTTCCGAAGCGCACGCACATGAAACGGGTGCGCGGGTAGCGATGGCCGGCGGCCTCGACGACCCATTCCGCCATCGCCTTCGAGGCCCCCATCACGGTCTGTGGGTTGACGGCCTTGTCGGTTGAGACGAGGACGAAGCGCTCGGTGCCCGAGGCTGCAGCGGTCTCGGCTGTGATCCGGGTCGCGATCGCGTTGTTGCGTACTGCCTCGAGCGGGTTTGCCTCCATGAAGGGGACGTGCTTGTAGGCGGCAGCGTGGAATACGACCTCGGGCTTGAAGCGACCCATCACCTCGAGCATGCGATCGGCCTCCTTGCAATCCGCAAGCACCGACTCGACCCCGGTGAAGTGTCGCTCCTCGACCATCTCGCGATCGATCGCGAAGAGGTTGTCCTCGGCATGGTCGAGCATCACCAACAGGCGCGGCCGCACGCGGGCGATCTGGCGGCAGAGCTCGGCCCCGATCGACCCACCGGCACCGGTCACGAGCACGATTCGGTCCTCGAGGTAGGCGCCGACGGTGTCGAGCTCAACCATCACCGGCTCGCGGCCGAGCACGTCCTCGACCTGGACCTCGCGCAGCTGGCGGGTCAGCTGGACCCCGCCCCGGATGAGCTCGAAGACGGTGGGGAGGGTCCGTACGGCGATCTCGCGCTCGCGGCAGGCGGTGACGACCTGGCCGCGCAGGGTGCCGGGCGCGCTCGGGATCGCGATGATCACCTCGTCGGGCTCGGCCTCGTCGAGGATCGGGCCGATCTCGTTGGTGGATCCCATGACCTTCAGCCCCAGGATCCGCATGCCACGCTTGCGGGCGTCGTCGTCGACGAAGCCGATCGCGGTCGAGCCGAGGTTGGGGTTGAGCTGCATCTCGCGCACCACCATTTGGCCGCCCGACCCGGCGCCGACGACGAGGACCTCCCGGCCCTTCGGGATCCGGGTCCCGCGGGCCGGGCGCTCGACGATCAGGCGCACGGCGAGACGAGCGCCGGCGATCAGCATCAGGGTGAGGAGGAAGTCCATCACCACGACCGAGCGCGGCAGGTCGTCGGCGAACGGTTGCGCGACCGTGAAGACGATGATCAGGATCGCGCTCGAGACGGCGACCGCGCGGAGGATGCTGAGGAAATCGCGGCCGGCCACGTAGCGCCACCACTTCTGGTAGAGGCCGAACGCTGCGAAGACGATGACCTTGCCCACGGCGACGAAGGCGACGGCCTGCAGCAGCAGCGTCTCGTAGCGTTCGGGCAGGCCGGGATCGTCGAGGAAGCGGAGACGGAAGGCCAGGAAGAAGGCAAGCGCGACCAGCGCCAGGTCTGCCGCCACCTGCAACGTCCGGATGCGGTAGACGGGGTGGTTGAGGCGATGCATGGGGGCGAGGCGAGTGTAAAGGGGGGCGTTGCGCTCAGGCGGTGAGCGCCTTGCGCACGGCGCCGACCACGGCCTCGACCTGGGTGTCGCCCAGCGACGGCCCCATCGGCAGGGCGAGCCCCTCGACCGCGAATCGCTCGGCGCCCGGCAGCGGCTTCTCCGGCGCGAGCTCCTCGAGCGCCGGCTGGCGGTAGAGGGGTGTCGTGTAATAGGCGCGGGCGCCGATCCCGGCCGCGCCGAGCCGCTCGCGCAAGCGGTCACGCTCCGGCGTCGAGACGACGTAGAGATGGAAGGCGGGCTCGGCGCCCGGCGTCGCCTGTGGGAGGGCGACGAGCTCACCGAGCCCGGCGGCGGCGTAGGCGTCGGCGGCGGTGCGGCGGGCCGCGTTCCAGTCCTCCAGATGGGGGAGCTGGACGCGGAGCGCGGCGGCCTGGAGCTCGTCGAGGCGCGAGTTGTAGCCGGCCTCGGTGTGGGTCTGCTTGTCGGTGGAGCCGTGGTGGCGCAGACGCCGAGCCGTCGCCGCCACCTCCGCGTCGCCCGTGACCAGGGCTCCGCCGTCCCCCACCCCGCCGAGGTTCTTGGAGGGATAGAAGCTGAACGCGGCCGCGTCGCCGAGGGTGCCGGCGGCCCGTCCGTCGAGTCGGGCCCCGATCGCCTGCGCCGCATCCTCGACCAGCTTCAGGCGGCGATCGCGGGCGAGCTCGGCGAGACCGCCCATCGGGGCGGGGTTGCCGAACAGATGAACCGGGACCACCGCCGCCGTTCGGTCGCTGAGAACCGGCTCTACGGTTGCGGCTGTGATGCACCAGGTCCCCGGCTCGACGTCGGCGAACACCGGACGGGCGCCGGCGTGGACGACCGCCTCGGCTGTGGCGAAGAAGGTGATCGCAGGCACGACGACCTCGTCTCCGGGCCCTACGCCCACTGCTCGCAGGCCGATCAGGAGTGCATCGGTGCCGCTGTTAAGCCCGATGCAATGCGGAGAACCGAGATAGGAGGCGAGCTCGGACTCGAACGAGGTGACCTCCTCCCCTAGGATGTAGCGCCCCGAGTCCAGGGCGGAGCGCACCCGTTCCGCGATCTCCGGCAGCACGGGCTCGAGCGCCGCCCGGTTTGCGAACAGCGGAACCTCCATCGCCCTCAGCATGACCGATTTCATCCTCGACCCGATCGTCAACGCAGCGACCGACTTCATCAACGCCACGGGGCTCCCGGCGGTGTTCGTGCTGATGCTGCTGGAGAGCGCCTGCATCCCGGTCCCGAGCGAGGCGATCATGCTGTTCGCCGGCTTCAGCGTCTCCGAAGGGGAGCTGACCCTGTTCGGGATCGTCGCCGCAGGGGTGCTCGGCAACCTGGTCGGGTCCTGGATCGCCTACGCGGCGGGGTACTACGCACGCATCGACTTGCTCGAGAAGAACCGGATGATCCACATCTCGCCCAAGTACCTCAAGTGGGCCGACGACTGGTTCGAGCGTTACGGCGATGCGACGGTGTTCTTCACTCGGATGCTGCCGATCATCCGCACCTTCATCTCGCTCCCGGCGGGCGTGGCTCGGATGCCGTTCTGGCGCTTCACCGCACTGACCGCCGCCGGCTGCATTCCCTGGGTGCTGATGCTCGGCGTGATCGGGCGCGAGGTCGGCGACAATTGGGAGGAGTGGCGCGACAACCTCCACTACCTCGACTACGCCGTCCTCGCCGGCATCCTGGTCCTGGCCGTGTACCTGCTGTTGAGGCGCCGCCGCCGCGGGGGATCCGACGAGGGCGAGACCCCCGACCGGGAGGGCCGCCCCGAGCCGGCCAGCGCCCGGGGCGGTTGATCGGGCTCCGGCGAGCGGCCACGCTGGGCCTGATCCAGGGCCCCACCGAGCTGCTGCCGGTCTCGAGCTCGGCCCACCTCGTGTTGATCCCCTGGCTCGCCGGCTGGGACGACGAGCGGCTCGACCCGGAGCTCCGCAAGAGCTTTGAGGTCGCCCTGCACGCGGGGGCGGCCGGGGCGCTTTTGATCGGCCAGCGGCGCGTGATCGCCGAGGAGCTGCGCGCCTTCGACGCCCGGCGTGCGGTCGTGCTAGCCCTCTCCTTCGCGCCGGCGGCGTTGATCGGCTACGCGTTCGAGCGCCAGATCGAGGTTCGCCTCGGCGGACCCAGGGCAACGGCGATCGGACTGCTCGCGGGAGCCGGGCTGATGGCGCTCGCCGACAGACGGCCGCAGCTGAGGGGCCGGGGAGAGGCCAATGCCGTCGACGGGCTCGTCCTCGGCACGGCCCAGGCGGCGGCACTGGCGCCGGGCGTCTCGCGTAACGGCGCCACCCTCGCTGCCGCTCGATGGCGGCGCTTCTCGCGCGACCAGTCCAACCTGCTCTCGCGCACGGTCGCCCTGCCCGTGATCGTCGGCGCAGCGGTGCTCAAGGGCGCCCGCCTGTCACGCCGTGGCGTCGATCCCTCTCTGCGAGGTGCGATCGCCACCGGCGTCGCTGCCTCGTTCGCCTCGACGCTGGCGTCGCAGCGGCTGCTGCGCCTGGTCGAGCACGACCGGGCGCTCTGGCCCTACTCGGCCTACCGCGTCGCGCTGGCCGCCACGGTACTTTCACGCTTACGTCAAAATCCGCCCGCGTACCGAGCACAACACCCACCTGCTCGTCGCGGCGCCGGTCGGCGCCGCGCACCATGGCTCGCTCGCTCGCGCTCATCATCA
>Ga0299907_10002061_pt1 | contig 12116 bp, 7 predicted proteins | sample RVTome_16_FD_198680 | JGI IMG/M metagenome (GOLD analysis project Ga0299907, IMG submission 198680) | Soil microbial communities from uranium-contaminated site in the Upper Colorado River Basin, Wyoming, United States - RVT152D67 (version 2) ...
GACCTACAGCGACGGCATGCGCCTGCGCCTGGCCTTCTCGGTGGTGGCGCAGTTCGAGCCCGGCGCCCTGCTGCTGGACGAGGTCCTGGCCGTGGGCGACCTGCGCTTCCAGGCGCGCTGCATGGATCACGTGCGGCGCCTGCGCGAGCGGGGCATGACCTTCCTGTTCGCCTCACACGCCCTGGACGAGGTGGTGGCCCAGTGCGACCGCGCGGTGTGGCTCCAGGCCGGCGGGGTGCGGGCGCTGGGCGAGGCGGCGGCGGTGGTCGCGGAGTACCGCGACGCGATGCGCTCGGACACCCTGGCGGTGACCCCGGCGCCCGAGGGCGCCGGGAAGCGCGGGGACCTGGAGCTGCGGCGCAACCGCTTCGGCAGCCAGGAGCTGACGATCGAGAGCGTCGCCCTGCGCGGGGCCGACGGGCGCGAGGCGGACGAGATCCCGTCCGGGGCGCCGCTGTCGGTCGACCTCGAGCTGCGGGCGCGCGAGGCGTCCACCGGCCCCGAGCCGGTGGTCGGCGTGGCGATCCACCGCCTGACCGACGGCGTGGTGTGCGTGGACACGAGCACCGAGGCCGCGGGCGTGCGGGTGGGAGCGGTCCCGCGGGCCGGCAGGACGGTGTCCGTGCGCTTCGAGCGCCTCGACCTGCTGCCCGGCGAGTACGCGATCGACGTCGGCGCCTACCGCGAGGACTGGGCGCACGCCTACGACTTCCACTGGCAGGCCTATCCGCTGCGCGTGGTCGGCTCCAACGGCGAGGGCGGGGTGTTCCGCGCGCCGGCGCGCTGGACGGTCGGCGGCGCGCCGGGCCCGGGCGCGCTGGAGGCGTAGAGGCGGCGGTCGCGGCGCGCCGCCTCCCGCAGGCAGCCGAGCAGGAAGGCGGCGGTGCACCCGGCGGCGCCCCGCGATCCCGGCCCGCGGAGCACGAGGCTCCGCCACAGGCGCCCGAGCAGCGGGAGCGTGCCCCAGTTCGCCAGCCACAGGGCGTCGCGGGCGCGCCCGCCCGCGAGGGCGCGTCGCGTCATCAGCGCGCCGCGCGCGCGCCAGCGCTCCCACTCGGCGCGCCGCGCGGCCGCGCGGCGGTCGGCCCCGGGCGCCGGGGGAACGTCCGCGTGGGCCACCACCCAGCCGGCGCCCAGCGCGCGCTCGACCAGGTCCAGGGGAGGGCCGAACGGCCCCAGGCGGCCGGCGGACACGTCGAAGCCGCCCAGGCGCTCGTAGGCGGCGCGGCGGACCGCGACCCAGCGCCACGGCAGGCCGCGGACCGGGAACGGCTCGTCCACCCGGCCGCGCACGCGCAGCTCGACCGGCTCGCCGGCGCCCGGGCCGTGCCCGCCGACCACGGCCGCCACCCGGTCGCCGCCCGCGGCGGCGCGGACCTCGCGCAGCCAGGCCGGGGTGGGCACGAAGCCGAGCAGCGGGATGGCCACGACCGCCTCGGGCGCCGCGCGGATCGCCGCGTCCACCCCGGCCCACTCGCTCGGTCCGGCGATCACCCGCGCGCCCGCCCGCTCCAACGCCTCACGGGCGGCGGGATCGAGCCCCGCGGCGACCACCGCCACCGACGGGCCGTCGCCGGCCGTCGCGACGTCCGCCGGGGGAATCGGGTCCAGCGCGTCCCACGCCGGGCGGGGGACCCGGTCGGCGATCTGCTCGGCCAGCGCGCGGTGCCACTGCCCGCCGGCCGGGCGCACGCGGGAGACGGGACGGCCGCGGACGGTCACCTCGAGCTCGCGGACCGCCCGGCCCGGGGCGGGGATCGGGGCGTCCGAGGCCAGCTCCACGCGCAGCGGGACGGGCCGCGCCGGCGCGCCCTCGCCGTGCGGGCCGGGCGCGCCGGCGCCGGCGCGGAGCCCGTCCGCGTACGCCGCCCGCTCGACCGCCGCGAACAGCCGCAGGTAGGGCCGGCGGGCGCGCAGCGCCTCCAGCCGCTCGAGCAGCGCGACCGCCGGCTGGCGGCGGCGCTCGTCGCGCAGCGCGAGGTGGGCGAGGGCGCGCAGCGGCCGGCGGGCCGGCGGGGGCGAGAGGTCGGGCACCGAGGCCGCGGCGTCGGGGAAGCGCGCGAGCAGGCGCGCGTCGCCGCGGCCCTCGAGCCGCACCGCGGCCACGCGGTCGGCCACCCTCAGTGAGAACTCGTGGTCGGCCACGGCGCCCGGCTCGTGGACGGGGCGCAGCCCGGCCGACAGCGCCCGCAGCCCCCAGTCCCAGTCCTCGCGCCGCATGCGCCCGAAGGCCTCGTCGAAGCCGCCGAGCTCCAGGAACGCCGCGCGCGAGACGGACAGGTTCCCGCTCAGGACGTCCACGAACGTGTGCACGATCGCCTCGCGCATGCGCAGGAAACGCTCCTCCCACCACAGCGCCGCCATCTTGGAGACCCAGGTCGACGTCACCGGCCGCGGCCGCGAGTAGCCCACGACCATGAGGTCGCCGGCCTCGCCGTGGCGTTCGAGGTGGCGGGCGAGCAGGTCGGGAGCCGGGACCAGGTCGTCGTCGAGGAACAGCAGCAGCCGGCCCCGCGCCGCGCGCGCCCCGGCGTTGCGCGCCGCCGCCGCGCCCCGGCCCCCGCCCGCGAGCACCGTCAGCCGCAGCCCCGGCGCCGCGACCGCGGGCCGCGACCCGGCCGGCGCCGCGTCGTCGACCACCACCACCTCGAACCGGCCCCCGTCCAGGGTCTGCCCCTCCAGCGCCCGCAGCACCCGCGCCAGCGACCCCGGCCGCCGGCACGTGGGCACGACCACCGTCACCTCGGGCTCGCCGGGTAGCGCGGACTCCCCGGAGAGGGCGGGCTCGCCGGCAGGAGCGGACTCGCCGGCAGGAGCGGACTCGCCGGCAGGAGCGGACTCGCCGGCGGGGAGTGGCTCCGGGGGGCGGGCCTGCTCGTCGGAGGCGCGGGCCTGGCGCCGGGAGCGGGCCCAAGCGAGGGGGCCGAGGAGGCCGCCGGCCAGGTACTCCCAGCGCAGGCGGAGCACGATGCGGTCCTCGCGGCCGGCCAGCCCGCGCGCCAGCGCGCGGAGGTACTCGCGCGCCAGCCAGCTCCACGCCGCCGCCGTCCCGTACTCGCGCTCCTCGACGAGGAGCTTGGTCAGGGCCGCGGCCAGGCCGGTCCCGTACCCGCGGACGGTCGTGCGGACCTCGCGCATCGACTGCCGGTGGTCGTGCAGCACCCAGGTCCGCGGGTCGTAGACCACCCGGCGCCCGGCGTCCAGCAGCCGGTAGAGCGCGTAGGTGTCGCCGCCCGACCGCGTGGGCGTGCCGGCGTCAAGCTCGGGCGGGAAGGGCACGCCCAGCTCCAGCAGGGCGTCGCGCCGCGCGATCAGGTTCGCCCCCGCCCCCGCCAGCGACGCGCGCAGCGGCGACAGGGTGCTCCAGTCGAAGCGCAGCATGCGGTGGCCGCGGCTGAACGACGCGACCTGCTCGAACCACGCCTGCGCGCCGGTGGTGAAGCTGGCCGGCAGCCCCGGGCCGGTGACCGCCGCCACCCCGGCGTCCGCGAACAGCTCGGGCAGGTGCCGCAGCCACCCCGGCGCGGGCCGGCAGTCGTCGTCGGTGAGGGCGACCAGGTCGCCGGTCGCCGCCGCGACGCCCGCCGAGCGCGCGCGGTCGAGGCCTTTGCGCGGCTCGAGCACGTAGCGCGCGCCCGCGGCCTCGACGATCGTGCGGCAGTCCTCGGCCCCCGGGTCGTTGTCGACGACGACGACCTCGTGCGGCGCCGGGTCCAGCGCGGCGAGCGACTCCAGGAGCGCGGCGACCGCCTCGGGCCGCCTCCGCGTGCACACGACGACCGAGCAGGTCGGCCCCCGGGCGCAGACGCGGCCGGCGACGGGCGCGGCGACCTCGGACGGGGCGACCTCCGACGGGGCGACCTCCGACGGGGCGGGGGTCGTGGACGGCGGGGCGCCGGCCTCGAGGCGGCGCGCGAGGGCGGCCACGAGCGCCTCGCGGCGCACGCGCCACGCGGCGTGGCGGTCGATCGCCGCCTCGACCAGCGCGGGGTCGGTCGCGCCCGGGCTGGGCAGGCGCACGCGCGCCGCGGGCACGCCGTCGTGCAGGACGACGACGTGCCACTCGTCGGCCGCGGCCCAGTCCACCGCCGCCGGGCCGGCGGCGACGTCGATCACGCAGGTGCGGACTCGGCGCGGCAAGGCCTACCGGCGTACCCGGTAGCCGACCGAATCCCCCTGCCCGAAAACCTCTCCGGCCCGTCGGGCGCGCGCAGCCGTCCGGTCCATGCCTACCGGATATTGACGAGTCGGCGCCGCTCGGCGCGCCGGTTGCGCTCAGCCGGCGCCGCCGGCGCGCGCGGCCAGCTCCTCGCGCGCGGCCTCGAGGTCGTCGGAGCGCCCGACCGAGAGGCAGGCGGCGAGGCGGCCGTCGCGCAGGTAGCGCACGGCGAACTCGCCGTCGTCGAGCGACCCCAGGACCTCCTCGGAGTCCCACCCGAAGGCGGGCCCCACGTACTCCAGCGAGGCCCAGTCCGCCAGGTCGCTGAAGAAGTAGGGCACGACGTCGTGGTCGACGCCGCGGCCGAGGATGTTCAGCGCCGCGGTCCTGCCCTGGTTGAAGGCCACGTCCCAGTGCTCGATGCGCATCGGGCCGCCGTGGATCGGCGAGTCGTACTCGCACATGTCGCCGGCGCAGAACACGCCGGCGACCGAGGTCTCCAGCCGGGCCGAGCAGCGCACGCCCCCGCGCTCCCCCAGCTCCAGCCCGGCGCGCTTGGCGAGCATCGTGTCGGGCACGGCGCCCGTGCCCATCACCACGAGGTCGCAGTCCAGCACCAGGCCGCCCTCCGAGACCACGCGCGAGACGCGGCCGTCCGCGCCCTCGAACCCCGCCAGCCCGTCCCCGCCGTGGATCGTCACCCCGTGCTCCTCGAGCACCCGCTGGAAGTGACCGCCGGCCGTCGCGCCGAACGAGCGCTCGTGCACCACGTCCTCCTGCATCAGCAGCGTGCACTCCACGCCCAGGACGGTCAGCGAGGCCGCCACCTCGGTGGCGATGTAGGAGCCCCCGACGATCACCGCCCGGCGCCCCGGCTGCGCGTCGGCGCGGATCGCGTCGGCGTTGCCCAGCGCGCGCAGGTAGTGGATCCCGTCCAGCCCCGTCCCCTCCACGCGCAGCAGCCGGACGTTGGCGCCGGTGGCCAGCAGGGCGCGGTCGAACGAGACCTCCTCCTGCGTGGAGAGCCCCGCCACCCGGTCCTCGAGGTCCAGCCGCATGACGCTGGTCTTGGTCAGCAGCTCGACCGACTGCTCCTCCCACCACTCGTTGGGGCGGAAGTACGCGTCCTCGCGCGTGTCCTTGCCCGTCAGGTAGGCCTTCGAGCACGGCGGGCGGTTGTAGGGCGGGTCCGGCTCGCGGCCCACCAGCGTCACCGAGCCCTCGAACCCCTCCTCGCGCAGCCAGCGCGCGCAGTTGGCGGCGGCGAGGCCGCCGCCGATCAGCAGGACGTCGACGTGCCGGTCGGCCACGTCAGGCGGCGGCGTTCGTGGCCGCGAACTGCGCGGTGACCGGTCCCTCGAGGCCGGGGTCGAGCACCACGAGCACCTCGTCGCCGGCCTCGATCAACGAGTCGGCCTTGGGGACGAACCCCATGCCGTCGCGCAGGATCGAGATGATGAGGCTGCCGTCCGGCAGCGCCACGTCGTCGACGCGCTGCCCGGCGGCCGGCGCCCGTTCGCCCACGATCAGCTCGATGATCTCCAGGCGCTCCTCCTCGAGGTCGAGCAGGTGCACGAGCCCGTACTGCGGGACCTCGTGCTCGATCAGGCGCAGGATCAGGTCGGTGGCGCTCACCGCCGGATGGATCCCCAGCAGCTTGAAGTGCTCGAGGTTGCGCGGGTTGTTCACGCGGGCCACGATGCGGTCGACCATGTACTTCTCCTTGGCGACCTGGCAGATGAGCATGTTGTCCTCGTCGTCGCCGGTCACCGCGATCACCAGGTCGGCGCGCTGGATCCCCGTGCGCTCGAGCACCCACAGCTCGGTCGCGTCGCCGTACTGGATCGCGTGCTCGAGCTCCTGCTCGACGGTCAGGTAGCGGCGGCGGTCGTTCTCGATCACCGTCACCTCGTGCCCCTTGCCGATCAGCTCCCGCGCCAGGTTCCACCCCACCTTCCCGGCGCCCGCGACGATCACGTACATCAGACGTTCACCACGGCGTCCTCGAGCATCTCGATCGCCACCTTGGTGGGGCAGATGGTGTGCAGCCCCTGCTCGCGGTACCACTCGGCCCGGTAGGGGTCGAGCACGCGGACGATCACCTTGGGGACGTCGAAGCGCTTGCGCGCGATCTGGGCGACCACGAGGTTCGTGTTGTCCCCGTCCGTGCACAGGATGCACACGTCGGCGCCGGCCATCCCCGCCTCCTGGAGCGCGTCGATCTCCAGCGCGGTGCCGACCGTGAACTGGCCGCCGAGGTCCTCCCAGCTCGCCGTGCCGTCGGGCATGAGGCGCTCCTGCGACAGCGGGTCCTCGTCGAGCACCGAGACCTCGTTGCCCTGCTCGAGCGCCCACTTGGCGACCGCGGACCCCACGCGGCCCGCGCCGACGATGACGATCTTCATTGGCCGGACTCTAGCGAGGCGGGCGGGGCGGTCAGGACCACCCGGCAGGGGGCCTTGTCGATCACGTGGCGGGTGATCTCGCCGACGTAGTTGTCCAGCGGCCCGCCCCGGCCCCCGAGCAGCGCGCCGCCCCGGATCCGCGAGGGCGGCTCGGCCCCCAGGACGATGGCCTCGACGCCGCGCCGGCGCGACTCCTCGACGATCGCCTGCCCGGCGCGGCGCGAGCGCACGGTGGCGGTGGCGACCTCCACGCCCTCGTACTCCTCCCCCACCGCCTTGGCCCGGGCCAGCGCCCGCCGCGCCTCCTGGAGCTGGCGCTCGGGCAGCGCGGCGTCCAGCGGGAGCGACATCGGGATCTCGAACACCCACAGCGCCTCGATCACCGCGCGGCCCTCGGGCTCCTCGGGGTCCACGCCCGCCAGCCGCCCGGCGGTCTGGACGATGTCGTCGTCCAGCGGCGTCCCCAGCAGCGGCACCAGGATCGACCCATACTCCGCCGCCTCGCGCTCGCGGGTCAGGGCGCCGGCCGGGATCGTGACCCGCCGGGTCAGGGGCTTGCCCTCCGTCGTGCGGTAGACGACGTACAGGGCGAGCCCCAGGACCATCCACAGCAGGCCCGCCACCCGCGCCTCGGCGTGCGTGGCCAGCACGCCGGCGAAGCCGGCGAGGGAGGCCAGCGCGCCCAGCGCCGCCGGCACCGGGAGGCGCCCGACGTTGAACGGCATCCGGTAGGGGCGGTCGCGCTCGGGCTCGCGGTAGCGCAGCACGATCACCGACAGGTGGGCGATCGTGAGGGCCAGCATCGCGCCGAAGGCGTAGATGGCGATCATGAACTCCAGCTCCGAGGTGATGGCCAGGAGCAGGGCCAGGGCGCCGGCGATGGCGATCACCACGTAGGGCGTCGAGCGCCGCGGGTGCAGCCGGCCGACGGCGCTGGGGATCTGCCGGTTGGTGGCCAGCGAGTAGGCGAGCCGCGACAGCCCCAGCATCGCCGAGTTGGCGCCCGCCACGAGCATCAGCCCGCCCGTGGCGCCGACCGCGTAGCGCATGACGTCGGACAGCCAGGTGCCCGGCTCGTAGTGCCCGACCACTCCCACCACCGGCTGGTCGAGGTAGCGACCGCCCAGCTCGGCGGGCGGGACCGCGCTCAGGGCCACCAGCGAGATCCCGACGTAGAGCAGGATCACCGTCCCCGCGCGCGCCACCACCAGGCGGCGCAGCCCGCCCCGTCCGACGGCCACCTCGCCCGCCAGCCCGGAGGAGGCGTCCAGCCCGGTGCACGCCGCGGCGCCCGCCAGCGCCAGCGCGAAGACCAGGTCGCCCCACTCGGGCGCGCGGCCGAGGTCGACGCCGTCGAAGACCCGCGTGAACGACAGCACCAGGACGACGCCCAGGACGATCACCGCGACCTGGACGAGCAGGTCGAAGATCGTCATGTAGAAGAGCCGCCGCAGCCGCCCCGCGGTCACGCCGACGACGTTCACGGCGGCCACGAACACGACGATGCCGGCGGCCAGCAGGCTCTCCGGGGCCCCGTGCTGGAGCTCGCCCCAGAACGCCCCGAAGTAGTTCGTCGCGGCGTGCGCGGCGATCGCGATCAGGATGACGAAGTCGAGCAGGATCGCCCACCCGGCGACGAAGCTCCACACCTCGTTGAACGCGTAGCGGGCGAAGACGGTGGCGCCGGCGCGCTCCTGGTGCAGCGACGCGCCCTCCACGTAGGTCATCACGCAGACCACGAAGAACAGCGCGGCCAGGAGGAACACCACGGGCGTGAGCCCGAGGGCGCGGCCGGCCACGGCGCCGAGCGAGAAGTACAGCCCGGCCGCCACCGTCGAGTACACCACCGCGAACAGCGCCGGCGAGCCCAGCGAGCGGCGCAGGATCGCGCGATCCGAGCCGGCCGGCGTCACCGCCGCGCCTCCACGTACAGGCGCCCGGCCCCCGCGGCGCAGAACAGCAGCCCCACCACGACGCCGACCGAGAGCGGCCCGCCACCGCCCGCGATCGCGACGGCGACCATGGCCACCCCGAGGCCGATGGTCAGCAGCGGCAGGACCCGGCGCCCGATCATGGCGCCCGGCCGTCCGCGCCGGCGGGTCGCGCCTCGATGATCACGCGGCACGGCCGCTGGGAGAGCACGACCTCGAGGGTCTTGCCGAACAGCGCCGAGCCGCGACCGCGGCGGCGCAGCGGCATCACGATCGCCTGCGCGCGCATGGCGCGCGCCTCCTCCACGATCAGGCGCCCCTCGCCGCCGAGGCGCACCTTCTCCCAGTGCCCCGACACCCGCCGCCCGCCCTGGAGCCGCGCCTGCTCGATGACCGCCTGGGCGGCGATCTCCAGCTCGGGCAGCTCGGCGTCGATCGGGCTCGAGGCGGGCACGGTGATCGTGACCAGGACGTGGATGCCCCGGCGCCGGCGCGCCGCGAGCCGCACGGCGGTGGCCACGACCTCGGCCTCGTAGCGGCGCTCGTCGAAGGCCACCAGCACCGAGTCGTACTCGGCCTCGTGGTCGCGGACGGGCGCGGGGATGGCCACGGCGGTCGTCGTCGTGAGGTCGAGCCCGAGGCGCCGCCGGTAGACGACGTAGCCCAGCATCCCCATGATCAGCCACCCGGCGCCGGAGGCCGCGACCGTCAGGTCGAGCACGCTGACCACCACGAACGCCAGCCCGGTCCCGGCCACCCCCGCCAGGGCCAGGGGCGGCAGCTCGTGCCCGCGCCAGCGCAGCCGGCCCGGGCTGCGATAGGGGCGCCGCACGTCCGGCGCGATCACGCGCAGGCGGATCAGGGCCGCGTGGGCCATCGAGAACGAGAGCATCGCGCCGAAGGCGTAGATCGAGCCCAGGAACGCCGCCTGGCCCGGCAGGACGGCCACGCACGCGACGGCGGAGAAGAACAGGATCCCCACGTGGGGAGTGCGGAAGCGCGGGTGCAGGCGCCGCACCGCGTCGGGCAGCTGGCGGTGCATGCCCATCGAGTAGGTCAGCCGCGACACGCCGAGGACCCCGGCGTTGGTGGCCGCCACCAGGATGGTCACCGCGAGCACGCCGACGTAGATCTCGGCGCCCGACTGGAAGGGCCCGAGGTCCATCGCCTTCACGATCCCGACGATGGGGTCGGTGGCGTAGCCGCCCTCGTCGGCGGCCACCCCCAGGAGCGTCCGGCAGCTCTCCCCGGCCTCGTCGCAGCGCACCGGCAGCGCCGACAGGGCGATGGCCGGCAGCGTGAAGTAGATCGCGAACACCGCGATCATCACCCGGCGGATGGCGCCGGGGATCGTGCGGTCGGAGTCGCTCGCCTCGCCCGCCATGTTGGAGATGGTCTCGATGCCCGTGTAGGCGACGGTGCCGACCGGGATCGCCAGCAGCAGCTGGTCCCACGTGGGCGCGGTGCCGAAGAACTCCAGGTTGCGCGCGAGCAGGTCGGGCTCGAAGACCAGGAAGAACCCGACGATCACGATCCCCAGCTGGCTGAGGAAGTCGACGACGGCCAGCACGAGGTTGACCGTCACGGCGTCGCGCACGCCGCGGACGTTGACCAGCGCCAGGACCGCGATCAGCCCGACGGCGAAGGCGATGTCCGCCGGCGACTCCTGGAACGGGCTCCACAGCACGCCCCCGGCGTAGTGGGCCGCGAAGAACGCCGAGATGGCGATGGTGATGATGTAGTTGAGCATCTGGGCCCACGCCGTGAAGAAGGACCAGAGCTCGTTGAACGCGCGCCGCGCGAACAGCGACGCGCCCCCCGCCTCGGGGTACATGGTCGTCGCCTCGGCGTAGGTGGTCGCCGTGCAGTAGAAGAGCAGCCCGGTGAGCACGAAGACGATCGGCGTGAAGCCCAGGGCCAGGGCGGCGACCAGCCCCAGCGCGTAGTAGATCGACGAGCCGACGTTCCCGTAGGCGGTCGCGAACAGCGCGTTGACCCCCAGGACGCGCTGGAGCCCGTGAAGTCGGCGCTCGGCCATCCGGGCGGCAGTCTAGGCAGCCGCTCGGCAGTCCAGGCAGCCGCTCGACGCTGACGCGCGGCTGGGCCCGGCTGGCAAGGACGCAGGGGGTGGGACAGTGCTTCGCACGGCCCACCCCCGAGGACGCCGCCAGGCGGGTCCAGACGCGCGTCAGGCGATGAGCGGGATGATGAGGATCGCGACGATGTTGGCGACCTTGATCATCGGGTTGATCGCCGGCCCGGCGGTGTCCTTGTAGGGATCGCCGACGGTGTCGCCGGTCACCGCCGCGGCGTGGGCGTCGGAGCCCTTGCCGCCGAAGTGGCCGTCCTCGATCAGCTTCTTGGCGTTGTCCCAGGCGCCGCCGCCCGCGGTCATCGAGACGGCCACGAACAGGCCGACCACGATGACGCCGACCAGCAGCCCGCCCAGCGCGCGGAAGGAGAACAGCCCCACGACCACCGGGATGACGATCGGGATCAGCGAGGGCAGGATCATCTCCCGCTGCGCCGACCGCGTCACCAGGTCCACGCAGGCGGCGTAGTCGGGCCGCTCGGTGCCCTCCATGATCCCCGGCTTCTCGCGGAACTGGCGGCGCACCTCCTCGACCACGGCGCCGCCGGCGCGGCCCACGGCCTCCATCGACAGGGCCGCGAACAGGTAGACCATCATGCCGCCGATCAGCAGGCCGATCAGGACCGCCGGCTGGTCGAGCAGGAAGGCGATCTCGCTGCCGTGCTCCTCGACCAGCTCGATCTTGAAGGCGGCGAACAGCACGAGCGCGGCCAGCGCGGCCGACCCGATCGCGTACCCCTTGGTCACGGCCTTGGTGGTGTTGCCGACCGCGTCGAGGGGATCGGTGACGTTGCGGACGTCCTCGGGCAGCTCGGCCATCTCGGCGATGCCGCCCGCGTTGTCGGTCACCGGGCCGAAGGCGTCCAGCGCCACGATCAGGCCGGTCAGCGACAGCTGCGCCATCACCGCCACGCCGATGCCGTAGATGCCGGCCGCCTCGTTGGCGCCCCAGATGCCGGCCGCGATCACCAGCGCGGGCGCGGCCGTGGCCTGGAAGCCCTGGGCGAGGCCCTGGATGATGTTGGTCGCGTGCCCGGTCTCCGAGGCCCGCGCGGTCTTCTTGACCGGCGAGAAGCGCGTGGACGTGTAGTAGTCGGTGATCAGGAACAGCAGCCCGGTCACCGCCAGGCCGATCAGCGAGCACAGGTACAGGCGCCCGACGGTCGGCGTGTCCAGCGTGCTCTGGACGTTCTCGAACGACAGGTCGTCCATGAGCCAGCTGGTCACCGGGTAGAAGGCGGCGGCGGCGAGGATCCCCGACAGGATCAGCCCCTGGTAGAGGGCGCGCTCGACGTTGCCGGCGCGCGAGCGCACGGCGAAGGTCCCGATGACCGAGGCGATGATCGACACGCCGCCCAGCACCAGCGGGTACAGGGCGACGTTCGTCTGCTCCTGGAAGGTCAGGACGCCCAGCAGCATCACCGCGACCGCGGTGACCGCGTAGGTCTCGAACAGGTCGGCGGCCATGCCCGCGCAGTCGCCGACGTTGTCGCCCACGTTGTCGGCGATCACCGCCGGGTTGCGCGGGT
>Ga0299907_10002062_pt1 | contig 12110 bp, 9 predicted proteins | sample RVTome_16_FD_198680 | JGI IMG/M metagenome (GOLD analysis project Ga0299907, IMG submission 198680) | Soil microbial communities from uranium-contaminated site in the Upper Colorado River Basin, Wyoming, United States - RVT152D67 (version 2) ...
GCTCGCTCCCCTTTTTCAGCGACCTGCTAGGTGGGGCGCGCACCCTGCGCGGGACTGGTGCTTGCACGCCGATACGGCGTCACGCCGCACCGCCGGCAGCCCGATGGACCACCCGACGTGGAAGGAACCTGAGGCCGCCCAGCTCCCGCGCGGCGGCAACGAGAGGGTTGATCGCGGCGCCGATCCGCACCATCGATCGAGGTACCTGGCCCGCGGGTGATCACGCGTTCTCCGTGCTTCCACCGCGCGCGCAACGGCGGGATCGTTCCAATGGTCCACTTCGCACACCCCCCGGACGGACCCGATCCGTCCCTCGACGACGAGTTCCCAGTGGGCGATGGCACCGTCGAGACATCAGCGCTGGTCGAATGCCCGTATTGTGGCGCCGTAGTGGAGGTCGGCGTGGATCCGGGCGGCGGCGAAGAACAGCGCTACGTGGAGGACTGCGAGGTCTGCTGCCGGCCCTGGAACGTGACGGTCCGCTGGCACGGGGGACTGCCCCACGTGGACGTCCGCACCGAGGACGAGATCTAGCAGGTCGCTGAAGAAGGGGAGTGCGGCCGCGAGCAGGGGGCTTGCGGGTGTCAGCGACCTGCCAGTTCACCGGTGAGCTTCCGCCGGCTGGCCCCGCCGCCGGAAACCGTCCTACCTTGGTCGCCGGTCGCCGGTCGCCGGTCGCCGGTCGCCGCTCTGGCGCCAGGGCTTCCGGCGATCCTCCGAAACGCGCGGCCGCTTCCGACGGCTCGCGCGGGACGACCGACCTCGCCGGGAGGAACGATGGTCCACTGCACCGCCCCACGTCGCGTCGCGGGTCCATCTCGCCCGGGGCCGCATCGCCCGCGTCGGCCGCGGCCGCTCGCCGGTGGCGCGTCGGCAACGCACCGCGCCCTCGCGCTCCTCGCGTTCGCGCTCCTGGGGCTCCCCGCCTCCGCGCTCGCCCAGGACGGGACCGCCACGGCCGCGGCCCAGCCCATGGAGGAGGAGTACGCCGCCCAGATCCGCGCATTCACCACGGAGGATCGTTTCCTCTCCGACCTCGTCGACCACCTCCCGGACCACCCCGACGTACCGTCTCCGCTGGACTACTTCGGCAGCGTGATAGGCGCCGAGGGCATCCTGCACTACGTCGACGAGATCAATGCCTACCTGCGCGCGCTCGCCGACGCGTCGCCGCGCGTGGCGGCGTGGGTGATAGGTCGTAGCGATGAGGGCCGGGACATGCTCGCGGTCGCGGTCGCGGACGAGGCCACGCTCGCGGCCCTCGATCGGCACAAGGAGATCGCGCGCCTCCTGGCCGATCCGCGCGGACTGGGCGCCGACGAGGCGGAGCGCCTGATCGGCGAGGCCAAGCCCATCTACTACGCCACCATGGGCCTGCATTCGCCCGAGACCGGCCCGCCCGAGATGGCGATGGAGATAGCGTACCGCCTTGCCGTTGAGGAGAGCCCGCTCATCCGCGCCATCCGCGACAACCTGATCTTCGTCTTCACCCCGGTGGTGGAGACCGACGGCCGCGACCGGATCGTCGACTGGTACTACCGCGAGAAGGAGTGGAAGGCGCGGGCCGGCATTCCCGACAGCCTGGAGGTGCCGGGGTTCCCTCCGCCGCCCTACTGGGGCAAGTACGTCTACCACGACAACAACCGCGACGGGCTGCAGCTCTCGCAGACGCTGACCCAGGTCATGATGGAGGCCTACCTGGACTGGCGCCCGCTGGTCTTCCACGACCTGCACCAGAGCGTGCCGCTGCTCTACGTCTCCACGGGGACGGGCCCCTACAACCAGTACATCGACCCCGTCGTCGTGTCGGAGTGGAACCAGATCGCCTATCACGAGATCGCCGGGATGACGCGGCGCGGGATGCCGGGCGTCTGGACGCACGGGTTCTACACCGGGTGGTCGCCCAGCTACCTGTTCTACATGGGCAACCTGCGCAACGGCATCGGTCGTTTCTACGAGACGTTCGGCGGCGATGCGGACACCGAGTGGGAAGTGATCGGCGACCGCTCGCAGGTGGAGTGGTACCGGACCAACCCGCCGCCGGATACCGTGCTCTGGTCGCTGCGCAACAACACCAACTACATGCAGACGGGGCTGCTGCTCGCGCTCCAGTACGTCGCGGAGAACGGCGACGACCTGCTGCGCAACTTCTACCGGAAGGGGCTGCGCCAGGTGGAACGCGGGCGCGCCGAGGCGCCTCATGCGTACGCGATTCCGGCCGGCCAGGCGCGCGCCCGCGAGGCCGCGAACCTGGTCAACCTGCTGCGGCGTCAGGGCGTGGAGGTGCACCGGCTGAGCGCGCCCGTGAGCGTCCGGGCGGGCGACGATGAAGACGCCGGCGAGGGCGTAGGGGACGCGGCGGAGGAGGACGAGGACGATGCGGGCGGCGGCCCGGGGGCGACCGCACCCCGCGCTCTCGACGCCGGCGACTGGATCGTGCGGCTCGACCAGCCCTACCACGTCGTCGTCCGCCAGATCCTGGGCCAGCAGAACTACCCCGCCGGCGAGCCCATCCCCTACGACGACACCGGCTGGACGCTGTCCCTGCTGCGCAACGTGGAGGCCGTCGAAATCGGCGACTCCGCGATCCTCGCCGCGCCCATGGAAGCGCTCTCGTCCGATGCCGTCCAGGCCGGCACGGTGGACGCTTCGGCCGGCTCGGCGATGTTCGCGCTGCCCTACCACACGCAGAACGAGCTGGTCAGCCTCCGCTACCGGCACCCGCGCCTGCGCATGTACGCGGCGGAGGAGTCCTTCGACGCCGGCGGGCGCGCGTACCCGGCGGGCACGGTCTTGGTCGATGGGGGCGGGGACACGCGGTCGGCGCTCGAGGAGGCCGCCGCCGAGCTCGGGCTGGACGCCGTCGGCCTGGCCGCGGCGACCCCGGTGGCGCGCCACGAGCTGGACGCGCCGCGCATCGCGTTCGTGCACACCTGGGGCCGCACGCAGGACAGCGGCTGGGTCCGCTACGCGCTCGACCGCTACGGCGTCCCCTACGACTACATCTCAGAGCAGGACGTGGGCGCGACGCGCGACCTGCGCGCGCGCTACGACGCCATCCTGTTCCCGCACGCCCGCGGCGACTCGCGCGACATCGTGCACGGCGCCGCGAAGCTGGACGCCCCGGTTCCGTGGCGCCGCACCGACCGCTACCGCCACATCGGCGTGCTCGACGAGACCGACGACCTCACGGGGGGGATGGGGCTGCGCGGACTGGCCAACCTGGAAGACTTCGTGCGCGCCGGCGGGCTGCTGGTGACCATCGGCAGCGTGACCGAGATGATCCTCGACTTCGGCATCGTGCGCGACGTCCGGGTGGACGAGGCGCGCGGGCTCACCGCCCGGGGAACGGTGGTGCGCGCCGGGGTGGACAGCCTGGCGGCGCGCAGTCCGATCGTGTACGGCCTGACCGGCGCGATGGCAGACAGTTTGCCTGTGTACTTCGGTGGGGCGCCGGTGCTCGAGGTGCCGGACAGGGATTCGCGCGAGGTCCGCGACCGGTTCCCCACCGCGCTGCCGCGGTCGCGCGCCGTGGTTCGCTACGGAGAGGCGTCAGGGCTGCTGTTGTCCGGCGGCCTGGAGGGAGCGGAGGCGCTCGCGGGCAAGGCGGCGGTCGCCGCCGCCCCACTGGGGCGCGGCCACGTGGTGATGTTCGGGATCCGTCCCTTCTGGCGCTGGGAGACGCACGGCAGCATGCCGCTGGTCTTCAACGCGCTGTTGAACTGGAACGATCTGGAGGTGGGCTGGCAGTGAACAGGATGCAGGAGAGGGCGCGACGGCGGCGTTCCGCGCCATGTCCGGCGGCGATGCGCCGGACGTCTGACGCGGCGCCGCCTCAGCGACCTGCTAGAGCTGCTCGCGCAGCGCCATGGCGGCCCAACCTCCGACCTTGTCCCAGATCGGGCGGTCACGGAGCCGTTCCGAGTTCAGCCGGATCGATGACTCGATGTCCCGCTCGACCCCCGCGGTCAGCCTCCGGGCGAGCGGCTCGTGGTCGACCAGCAGGGCGATCTCATCGTTCAGCTCGAACGACCGGTTGTCGAAGTTGGCGGAGCCGATGACGCTCCAGCGGCCGTCCACGACGACCGTCTTCTGGTGCAGCATGGTCGGCTGGTACTCGTACACCTCTACGCCGGCGTCGAGCAGGTCCCCCAGCAGGTGGGCGCTCGACACCCTCACCAGCCAGCTGTCGTTGTGTGGACCTGGGACGAGCAGCCGCACGCGCAGTCCGCGGCGCGCCCCCGCCGCGAGCGCTTCGAGCACGGAGCCGTCGGGCACGAAGTAGGGGGTCACGATGTCCACGGACTCCCGCGCCCGCGCGAGCGCCATCCAGTACAGGAGCGCGATCGTCGAGAAATCGCCCCTGGGGGCGGTGACGGCCGGCACGATGCGCGCCGAGCCGCTGGAGTCCGGATCCATCCCGGAAACGGAACCGCGCGCGAACGAGACGCCCTCGGCCAGGACCTCGCCGGTGGCGTCCCGCCAGTTCTCGGCGAACGCGCCGGCCAGGGGCCGGACGATGGGTCCCTCCAGCAGGAAGTGATCGTCGCGCCACTCGTCCGGGTTGCGCGCGTCCCCGGTCCACTCCCGGGCGATCCCGACGCCGCCGGTGAACGCGATGCTGTCGTCGATCACCAGCACCTTCCGGTGCGTCCTGTGGTTGAGGCGGTTCAGGTTGTACCAGCGGATCGGGTGGAACCACGCGACGGTGACGCCGCCGTCCTGCAGGCGCGCCTTCACCTCTTCGGGCATCTTCGCGGCGCCGTAGGCGTCCAGCAGGACGCGCACCTCGACGCCACGCTCGTCGGCCTCGGCGAGCGCGCCGGCGACCTCCAGCGCGATCCGGCCGGACCAGTAGACGTACGTCAACAGATCGACCGAACCGCGTGCCTGCCGGATCGCCTCCAGCATCGCCGGGAAGATCTCGTCGCCGTTCTCGAGCACGGTGACGCGGTTGCCGCTCGTGATCGGCGCGTTGATCTGCAGGGCGTAGGTTTCGAGCAGGTCGAAGTCGGCGCTCTCGTCGGCCACGTACCGCTCCGGGAGCTCGTCGGCGGGGTCCGGCACGACGATCCGGTAGCCGTTGTAGATGACCCCGATCAGGCCGATGACGACGAGTCCGGTCACTAGCGTCTTCTTCAAGGCAGCTCGCTTGTGGGTGGCTGCAGGCAGATGCGGGGGGCCGGTACACTAGAATAGCGTTCCGGGGTGCCCCGGCGCATCGCCGGCCGCATCTCGGGAGCGTCCACGCGGATTCGTTTGCACGATCGTTCGACGGTGCGGTAGACTCCACCCGTCGGCACGGCGTCGATCATCGCTGGAGCGCGCCCATGCTACTCCGCCAGTACCACGACCCCAAGCTCGCGCAGTACGCCTACCTCGTCGGTTGCCAGGCCACCGGCGAGGCGCTGCTGATCGATCCCGAGCGGGATATCGACCGGTACGTGTCCGCCGCCGAAGCGGAGGGCCTGCGCATCACCGCGGTCGCCGAGACCCACATCCACGCCGATTTCCTCTCGGGCGCCCGCGAGTTCGCGGAGCGATACGGCGCGCGCCTGTATCTGTCCGCGGAGGGCGGAGAGGAGTGGCAGTCCAACTGGGCCAGGGGCACGCGTTCCGATGGCTCCCCGTACGTCGTCACCTTCCTGCGCCACGGCGACACCTTCCGCATCGGCAACATCGACGTGCGCGCCCTGCACACCCCCGGGCACACCCCCGAGCACATGAGCTTCGTCGTGGTGGACCGGGGCGGCGGCGCGTCCACGCCGATCGGGGTCGCCACCGGCGATTTCGTGTTCGTCGGGAGCCTCGGCCGGCCGGACCTGCTGGAGCAGGCGGCGGGCGTCCAGGGCGCGCAGGAGGAGTCGGCGCGCGACCTGTTCGCTTCGCTGCCGCTGTTCACCGACCTGGAGGACCACCTCCAGGTCTGGCCCGGTCACGGCGCGGGATCGGCCTGCGGGAAGGGGCTCGGCGCGGTGCCCGTCAGCACCGTGGGCTACGAGAAGCGCTACAACCCGGCGCTCGCCGAAGCGGACGAGGGGGAGGCGCATTTCGTGGCGGCTATCCTGGCAGGGCAGCCGGAACCGCAGACGTACTTCGCGCGCATGAAGCGCGACAACCGCGACGGGGTCCCGCTATTGGGGGAACTCCCCGAGCCGAAGCAACTGGACGCGCCCGGGTTGCGCGCGGCCCTGGCGGCCGGGGCATGGACGGTGGTCGACTCCCGGCTGGACCGCGACGCCTTCATGAGGCGGCACCTGCCCGGGTCCCTGTACGCCCCGCTCAACAAGAGCTTCAACACGGTCGTCGGCTCCCTCGTCGTGGACGAAACCACGCCGCTCCTGATGATCGTGGACGGGGACCGCGTGGAGGAAGCGGTCCGTGACCTCGTCCGCATCGGCTACGACGAGATCCCGGCGTACGCCACGCCCGAGACGCTGGAGGCGCATTTCGCGGCCGGCGGCGCGAGCGCGTCCATCCCGCAGGTTTCCTTCGACGAGGTCGCGGAGCTGCGGCGGGACCCGGCCGTGCACGTGCTGGACGTCCGGCTCGCCTCCGAGCACGCGGAGGGTCACGTCCCGGACTCGATCAACGCCTCCTACACGCGGCTCCCGCTGTATCTCCCGGAGCGCGTGCCCCGCGACGGCGCGCTGCTCGTGCACTGCCAGACCGGTGCCCGGTCCGCCGCCGCCGCGGCGTACCTGGCCCGCGAGGGTCGGGACGTCCGCTTCGTGGGCGAGCCCTGGTCGGCCTGGGTCGATGGCGGGCACGAAGTGGAGCGCGGCGCGCCCGACGAGGCGTTCGCCGAAGGCGCCTGACGTGCTGGAGGCGCTACGGGAGCCGTGGCCGTGGTACGTCGCCGGTCCGCTCATCGGGCTGGTCGTGCCGGCGCTGCTCCTCATCGGGAACAAGATGTTCGGCGTGTCCGCCAATCTGCGGACGCTGTGCGCCATCGCGGCGCCGGGGAAGATCGAGTTCTTCCGCTTCGACTGGCGCCGCATCGGCGGCTGGAACCTCGCCTTCGCCGCCGGGATCTTCCTGGGCGGGGCGGTCGCCGTGACGGCGCTCGGCGGCGCCGGAGACGTCGCCATCTCCGCGGCCACCCGGGCCGACCTGGCGGCGCTGGGGATCGCGGATTTCGGGGGCCTCCTGCCCGCCGACCTGTTCTCCTTCGCCGCCCTCGCGACCCCCCGGGGCCTGATCGCCGTGGTGGGCGGCGGCTTCCTGATCGGATTCGGCTCCGCGTACGCGGGCGGCTGCACGTCGGGGCACGCCATCATGGGCCTGGCGGACCGGCAGATCCCCTCCCTGATCGCGGTCCTGGGTTTCTTTGCGGGCGGCGTGGCCGCCACCTTCTGGCTGCTTCCGCTCGTGCTAGGCGGGGCGTCGTGAGCGAGCCGGCCGCCGCGCGCGGCGTCGACCGGCACGCACCGCCCGTCGGACCGCCGATTCCGCCGACCGCGGCGCAGCTGGGGGTATACCTCGCCCTGGGCGTGGTATTCGGAGTGGTCCTGATCAAGTCCGAGGTGGTCTCCTGGTTCCGCATCCAGGAGATGTTCCGGTTCCAGGCCTTCCACATGTACGGCGTGCTGGGCAGCGCGCTCCTGGTCGCCTCGCCCGCCGTGGCGCTGATCGAAAGGTCGGGACTGCGGTCCGCGACGGGCGAGCGCATCGCGGTGCCCCCGAAGGCGCTCGGCCGCGGCATCCGCTACGCGGCCGGTGGGCTTCTGTTCGGGGTCGGGTGGGCGCTGGTGGGGGCCTGTCCCGGACCGATGTTCGCGCTCATCGGAGCGGGCGCCGAAGTCGTCGCGGTGGCGCTTCTGGGCGCGCTCGTGGGCGCGTGGAGCTACGGCGCGGCGCGTCCGCGCCTGCCCCATTGATGCCCCGCGCTGAGAGCCTGCCTCCGTTTTCACATCCGCCACCGGCGCGGTATCTTTGCCGGGCCGCCCAGTCAGGGGCGGATCGGCGCCCGGCGGCCGGCCGTCGCCCACCCGTACCAGGGGGTCCCTGGATGAGATCGATCACCGTCGCCATCGCCGTCGGCGCGCTCCTTCTGCCCGGGCCCGCGCGGGGCCAGGACGTGGACGGCGGCCCCTCGGTGAGCCTGATGGGTTTCGGCGACGTCGACTTCGAAGCCTCCGACGCCCCCGGTCCGGAGGGCTTCCGACTCGGCCAGTTCGTCGGTCACCTGAGCGCGGCGCTGAGCGATCGCGTGAACGTATTCGCCGAAGTCGCCGCCACGTCGCGGACCGACGAGGTTCGCTTTTCCGTCGAGAGACTGATCGTACGCTACGACCTGCGCGACGAGTTCAAGATCGGCGCGGGACGCTACCACACCCCGATCGACTACTGGAACGAGTCGTATCACCACGGCCTGTGGCTCCAGACCACCACGGGAAGACCCCAGGCGATCGGCGGCGCGGGCGTGATCCCGGTCCACTTCGTCGGGCTGATGGTCGAAGGCAACGTACCCGGCAGGGCGGGCCTGGGGTACGCGCTCGGCGTCGGGAACGGCCGGCACGACGACCTGAGCCTGGCGGGGGAGGCGGGCGACATCAACGAGAACCGGGCGGTGATCGGCGAGCTCTACGTGAAGCCGGGCGCCGCACGGGGTCTGCGCCTGGGAGGGGCGTTGTACGCGGACAGGCTCACACTGGGCGGGGTCGGCCCGGAAATCGACGAGCGCATCGTTTCGGCGCACGTCGTGCTCGAGCGGGAGCGCCCCGAAGTCATCGCGCAGTTCATCCGCTTCGCCCACGATGTCAGCGGGGTCGACGACGACGATGCCTCCGGCGAGGCGTACTACCTTCAGCTCGCGTATCGTCTCGGCGGCGCGGTGTCGAACCTGAAGCCGTACGCGCGCGGCGAGCGCATTGAGATCGGAGTCGGGCACCCGCTCTACGCCCAGGACCGGGAACGTTCCGCGCTCGTCGGGGGACTGCGGATCGACGTGTCGTCGTTCGCCGCCCTCAAGGTCGAGTACCAGCGCGAGCGGATCGCGCGCGAGTGGACGAATACGCTCGCCATGCAGGCGAGCTTCGTGGCCGCGAGCTTCGGCGGCGCTGGAGCGGCGGCTGCGCCATGAGGAAGATGCCAATGCGGAAAGCCACACTGCGCGGCGCCTCTGTCGTGGCCGCCGCCGCGCTGGCGATCACGGCCGCGGCGATGCCCGGCGAGGCGGCCGAGCTCGCGGCCCCCGTCGCGATCGTCGTCCATCCCGACACGCCCGTCAGCGACCTTTCCTTCACCGAACTACGCCGCATCTTCCTGGGCGAGCAGCAGTTCTGGGACGGGAGCACGCGCATCACGCTGCTCGTGCGGCCGCCGCGGTCCAGCGAGCGCGCGGTGATCCTGGACCGCGTGTACGAGATGAACGAAGGACAGTTCCGGCAATACTGGATCGCCAAGCTGTTCCGGGCCGAGGTCAGCTCGGGACCCAAGCTCGTCTACAGCAACGAGGCGGCGCTCGAGCTGGTGGCGGCGATCCCGGGCGCCATTTCCTTCCTCGACGCCTCCGTCCCCACGCGCTCGGTCAAGGTGCTACGGATCGACGGCGTGGCGCCCGGTGAGCGGGGCTACAAACTGCAATGAGCCGGGCCCGCCGCGCGCCCCCCGCGACGCGCGCGATCCGCCTGATCTACACGCGGTCGATCCGAGCGAACCTGCTGATCGCGTTCGGCGCGCTGCTGTTCCTGGGCGCGCTCAATGTCCTGGTCTACACATGGGGTTCGCGCCAGCGGCAGCGGGCCTTCTCCGAGCTCGGCGCCGCGATCGACCGACAGCGCCTCCTCGTGGAGGCGAACGGGCGCCTGAGCGACCTGAAGCGCCTCGTGGACCTCACGGCCGGTGCGCTGGGCGGCGTGGAGACGCTCGACGCTCCGCGCGCGGAGGAGCAGGAGGCCTTCGGTACGTCGGTGGATGAAGCAACGGGGCTCATCGCGAGCGCCGTCGAGCTGGCCGAGGGCGGACGCCGGGACTCTCTCAACGCGATCCTCTTCAGCAGCGAGATCCTGGGCAAGCACTGGAAGGACTTCTACGCGAACCTGGGCAGCGACCCGAATCAGGCGATCCTGGACCTCTTCGAAGGCGACCGCATCTCGGGCTCGCTCCTCGAGGAACGCCTGCCGCAGGCCGCCGAGCGGGAGAACGAGCTCGTCACGATCGCGAGCGAGAGCTTCCGGCGGACGGACGCGACGACCTCGCAGGTGGCCTGGGTGAGCTTCCTGGTGTCCGCGCTCCTCGGCGGGCTGCTCGCGCTGGTCACCTCGCGCGAACTGCTGGCGGGGGTGAGCACCCTGAAGGAAGGCGCCGCGCGCATCGGCGGAGGCGATCTGGACTATCGCATTCCCTCGCCCCGTCGCGACGAGCTGGCCGACGTGGCCCGCAGCTTCAACGTCATGGCCGCCGGGCTGCAGCAGCAGAGCGCCGAAGTGGAGGAGGCCCGGCGCGCGGCCGAGGCGGCGAACGAGGCCAAGAGCCGGTTCCTCGCCAACATGAGTCACGAGTTGCGCACGCCCCTGAACGCGATCATCGGCTACAGCGAGATGCTCCTGGAAGAGGCGGAGGCGCTGGAGGAGCCCGCGTTCGCGTCCGACCTCGACAAGATCCGCGGGGCGGGGAAGCACCTGCTGGGCCTCATCAGCGACATCCTGGACCTGTCCAAGATCGAAGCCGGGAAGATGGAGCTGTTTCCGGAGACCTTCGACCTCGACTGGCTGATCAAGGAGGTGGGGCATACGGTGCGGCCGCTGGTCGCCCGGAACGGTAACGAGCTCGTCCTCGAGCAGGACGACGTGGGCCAGATGCACGCCGACCAGACGAAGGTCCGGCAGATCCTCTTCAACCTGCTCAGCAACGCCAGCAAGTTCACCGAGCAGGGGACCATCCGACTCGGCGCCGCGCGGGAGACGGACGCCGCGGGAGTGGAGTGGATCCGCTTCCGCGTGGCCGACTCCGGGATCGGCATGACCGAGGAACAGGTGGGCAAGCTGTTTCGCCCGTTCACGCAGGCGGACGCGTCCACGACGCGGAAGTACGGCGGAACCGGTCTCGGCCTCACCATCACCAAGAGGTTCTGCGAGCTGATGGGTGGCTCGATCGACGCCGAGAGCGTCCAGGGGCGCGGGACGACGTTTCGGGTCTCCCTGCCGGCGGACCTCCGTCGCGTGGAAGGCTCGCCGGATGCCGTGTGGGTCCCCGGGGCCTCTGCGGACGCCGGCGAGAGCAGGGAGCTGGAAGCGGTCCTGCCGCCGGACGCGGCTACCGTGCTCATCATCGACGACCAGCCCGCGGCCCGGGAGGTCCTGCGTCGGATGCTGATCCGCGAGGGGCTGCGCGTGCGCCTCGCGAGTGGCGGCCAGGAGGGCGTGGACATGGCGCGCGCGGAGCGCCCCGATGTCATCACGCTGGACCTCATGATGCCCGGCATGGACGGGTGGCAGACGCTCACCGTGTTGAAGTCCGACCCGGACCTCGCCGACATTCCCGTGATCGTCCTGACGCTGCTCGACGAGCGCAGGAGGGCCTACGCCCTCGGCGCGGCGGACTACATCGCGAAGCCCGTCGAGCGGGAGCGCTTCGCGAGCGTCGTGCGGGCGCAGCTCGCGAGCGTGGGCGCGGGCAAGGTGCTCGTCGTGGAGGACGACGAAGCGACCCGGGAGCTGCTCGTGCGCGCGCTCCGGAAGGAAGGCTGGATCGTGGTGCAGGCCGACGACGGGCGGCGGGGCCTCGAATGCGTGGCGGAGGACGCGCCCGCGCTCATCGTGCTGGACCTCCTGATGCCCGATGTCGACGGCTTCCAGTTTCTGGAAGAACTGAGGAGCCGGGAGGAAGGCGCCGACATCCCGGTCGTCGTCGTGACCGCGAAGGACCTGACGGCCGCGGACGTGTCCCGCCTGCGGGGGCGCGTGGAGGCGGTCGTCCGCAAGGCGGGCCGGCCCACCGAGGAAGTGCTTCGCGAAGTCCGCCGGGCCCTTGAAGGCGCGGCGTCCTAGTGTACCGGCGCAAAAGTTCGGTGCGCATCGAGGCGCGCGAAGCGCCCGCGGGGCGAGGCGGAACGACGCGCCGTAGCCGTAGCTACGGCAAGGAGTTCCAACGACGCACTCGCGGGA
>Ga0299907_10002063_pt1 | contig 12108 bp, 10 predicted proteins | sample RVTome_16_FD_198680 | JGI IMG/M metagenome (GOLD analysis project Ga0299907, IMG submission 198680) | Soil microbial communities from uranium-contaminated site in the Upper Colorado River Basin, Wyoming, United States - RVT152D67 (version 2) ...
GTCTCTACAACGGCCGCTGCGATCGCGTGAGTCTCGGACACCGTCCGCGCCGGTGCGATCGGATCGATGAACGGGACGTGATCGATCTCTTGCAGGGAGCCCTGGCCCCATCGGAAAGCCGGAGCTCGGCCCCCGAGACAGAGCAGCGGCGCGCAGTTGAATCGAGCTTGCGCCAGGGGGCTCATGGCGTTCGTGACCCCAGGCCCCGCGGTAACGGCAGCGACGCCGAGGTGACGGGTCAAGCGCGCGTACCCCTCTGCAGCGAAAGTAGCCGTTTGCTCGTGACGCGTGTCGATGAGACCGATCTCGTCTTGATGACAGCCGTCGAGGATCGGGAAGATATGTCCGCCGGTCAGCGCGAAGAGGTGTTCAACGCCGAGAGCCTTCAGCGCTCTCGTGATCGCAAGTCCACCGTGCCCTTGCTCGGCCATGACGTCCGAGACTACCGGCTAGATATTCACGTCCTCTTCGGCCACGTCCACTTCGACATCGAGGTCGGTCTCGACGGCTCCTTCGACCTCGTCCACGACCTCTTCCACGCTCTGTGGTTGGTCTTCACCGGACCCGCTACCGGGTACCGAGGGGGCCGATGGAGCGGTGGGAGTGGAAGGAAGCTCAACCGGTTCCGGCTCGCCCGGTGCGATAGAGCCCACCCCGGTCGATGGGATCGGCTCTTTGGGAACGGGCACCGGCGACTGCTCGCCACCACCGGAACCCGAGCCCGATCCCAACAACGGTCCCGAGCCCGAAGCCGTCGGACTCCCCGCTGCAGTGGTCGTTCCTTGCTCCTCGTCGTGCGCCGCGCGGCCCCCGCTTCGGGACCGTAGCTCGCCATCCTGTGATCCGGTCGCGGCCGCCAGGAAGGCCGCGTCGTCGAGGTTCGTGCTCGTTGTCGCCGTCGACGATGACCACGGCACCGCGGTGACGCCCAAAGCAGAAACGACGCCGCTCCGCGTCTCCGCGGCCCCGCTCACGCCGGCCGCTTCCAGCGGAACCGCAACGAGCGATCCGCTTCCGATGAACAGGCACGCTGCGCACGAGCCGGCCTTCACCAGAGATTCGCGCAGGGCGAGGATCCCCTGCCCGATGTCCGCCATGCGCCGCGCGGGGAAGACGAACACCGCGATCGCCCGTTCCAAGACCTGGCGCAGCTTCCTCCGGGCCCGATGACGGCGCATCTTGGTCGCGGCCGTCGGTGTCGACCCGTTGCTGATACCTATCTCGGCAAGCAACACGGCTTGCTGCTCCGGGGTCATCAACGCAAGTGCAGCGCGCACGCGCTGCAATTCGACGCGCGCGAGCGCGACCTGCTCGACATCGTCGGCGAACGTGAGCTCCGGACATTGCGCGACGGAACGCGACAGTTCGACACGACGGCCCTGGTCGCGCATCAGATTCAATGCGATCGTCGCGGTGAGGGGCCATGCCGAGCGGGTCTGATCCACCTGTTCCCAGATCCCGTAGAGGCGCAGAGCCGTGTCTTGGATCAGGTCTTCGCGAACGTTCACCGGGACTTGCTTCCGGGCCAGCAACGCCTTCAGCCGGCGCGCCAACAGCGGCCACTCGGTCTCGAACTGCCGACTCAGTTCGGGCGACATATGGGTCCTCCCCGACCTTGCCCTGCTTCGCTAATCCTGCCACAAACCAGAGCAAGTCGGACGATTGGGGCGTAGACCTGGATATCCACACAAGAAGTACGAATCGGAGCCCGCGCGGTCACGCGGAGAGCGCCCGGATCCTGGAGGCAGGCGCCCGCCTAGGCCCTAGCTATTCGCCGTCGGTGACGCGGCGGATCTGGCCTGTGTCGCCGGATGCGGCAGTCTCCGACGAAGAGCGCCGGATGACGTCGGGATCGTCGGGGTCGAGGTCGGTTGCCTGCTGGGTACGAGCTTCCGACTCCTCGATCATGCGGCGGGCGGCACGGCGAGCGCTGTCGAGATCCGAGAGGTCGTTGCCGTCGCCGCCGTGCATCAGTTTCTTGGCGAGCCGGTCGACCTTCTCATCGAACGCTAGCCCGCGATCCTCGGAGGCGCTGTCGGACGGTCCATGATCTGCCACAGGTTCCCCTTTCCCGCGATCGCCGCTCTTAAGCGACGGTCCAGGTGTCTCCGCTTGATAACAGCTTCTCGAGGTCGCCGGGGCCCTGAGACTCGGCAGCCTTGCGCAGTTGTGCCTCCATACCTTCGCCGTACGCGGGCCGCTGGATGTCGCGAAAGACCCCCAACGGCGTGGGACCGATGGGACCGTCGGCTACACGCGACAGAGCAAAGGCGAGCGACGGATCGTCGCGATGCTCGTCGTGGACCAAGAGCTTGTCCTCACCGACGTCTTTGACTTCCACGATCTCGCAGCGTCCCTCCGGTGTCATGACGATGCCCTTCGAGCCATCGGGTCCGAACCTGATCGGCTTGCCGTGCTCGAGGTAGATCCGGTTCTGGCTGCGACCCTCTTTCCCGGTCAACGCGATGAAAGCACCGTCGTTGAAGATGTTGCAGTTCTGGTAGATCTCGATGAACGCGCTGCCCCGGTGGGCGGCGGCCCTGCGAAGCATCTCGGGGAGGTGCTTGCGCTCCACGTCGAACGTGCGGGCGACGAATGTCGCTTCGGCCCCCAACGCGACGGAGATCGGATTGAAGGGGTGTTCGAGCGAACCGAAGGGAGTCGATTTCGTGACCTTTCCCTGCTCCGAGGTCGGCGAGTACTGGCCCTTCGTCAGCCCGTAGATCTGATTGTTGAACAACAGGATCTTCAGATTCACGTTGCGACGGAGAGCGTGGATCAGGTGGTTACCCCCGATCGACAATCCGTCGCCGTCACCGGTGACCACCCAGACATCGAGGTCCGGCCTCGCCGCCGCGATACCCGTTGCGATAGCCGGCGCGCGCCCGTGGATCCCGTGCAGCCCATAGGTGTTCATGTAGTACGGGAAACGACTCGAGCAGCCGATCCCGGAGACGAAGACGATCTTCTCGCGCGGTATCCCGAGTTCGGGCATCACGGACTGAACCGCGGCGAGGATCGCGTAGTCACCGCAGCCCGGACACCACCGGATCTCTTGATCGGAGGCGAAGTCCTCGCGCGTCAAGGTGGAAACGCCGCCGGTCGCCTCCGTTATCCCGCGGTCCTTGGTCAGGTCGTTGCGGTTGATACTCATCGTTCGATGATCTCCAATATCTCGCTCTCGAGGTCCCCCGCTCTGAAGGGGAGCCCGCGCGTCCGGTTGATGGATACCGCATCGATCAGGAAGTCGGCGCGGATCAGTTTCGATAGCTGACCCATGTTGAGCTCGGGGATGATCACTCGCTCGTAGCGCCGGAGCTCGGATTCGGTGTTCTTGGGGAACGGGTTGAGGTGCTTGAGGTGCCCCTGCGACACCGGGATCCCGCGCGCCCGCAGCCGGCGACAAGCCGCACCGATGGCGCCGTACGTCCCTCCCCAGCCGAGAACCAGCGTCGTCGCGCCGGGAGCTTCGCGGATCTCGAGCGGTTCGATGTCTTCCTCGATCGCCTTGATCTTGGCGGCCCGCAATTGCGTCATCAGATAGTGGTTGTCCGGGTCATAGGAGATGTTCCCGGTTCCATCCGCCTTCTCGAGACCGCCGATTCGGTGCTCGAGTCCGGGAGTGCCCGGGATCGCCCACGGCCGCGCCAACGTCGTGTCGTCGCGCAGGAACGGCCAGAAGTCTTCCCCTGCGTTCGGCTGCGACGCGAACGGCACGGAGATATCGGGCAGCTTCTGCGCCGTCGGCAAGCGCCACGGCTCCGCGGAGTTAGCGAGGTAGCCGTCGGTCAGGAGGATGACGGGGGTCATGTACTTGAGAGCGATCCTCGTCGCCTCGAGCCCCGCCCAGAAACAGCTCTGGGGGGAATACGCGGCGACGATCGGTAGTGGTGCTTCGCCGTGGCGTCCGTACATGGCGTGGAGGAGGTCGGCCTGTTCCGTCTTGGTCGGCAGCCCCGTGGAGGGTCCCCCTCGCTGGACGTCCACGATCACCATGGGGAGCTCCATCGAGATGGCCAACCCGATGGTCTCGGACTTCAGATCGAGACCCGGCCCCGACGTGGTGGTAACCCCGATGTGACCCGAGAAGGCCGCGCCCAAAGCCATACCGGCCGCGGCGATCTCGTCTTCGGCCTGGATCGTCCGCACTCCGAAGTTCTTGTGGCGAGAAAGCTCGTGGAGGATGTCGGATGCGGGCGTGATCGGGTAGCTGGCAAGGAAGAGCGGCAGCTTCGACTGCACACTTGCCGCCAGCAATCCGTACGCCAGGGCCTGGTTCCCGGTGATCCGTCGATAGCGCCCCGGAGCAAGGGTCGCCGGCTTCACCTCGAAAGCCATCAGCTCGGCGGTCTCTCCGAACGCGTGGCCCGCCTTGAGAGCCGCGATGTTGGACTGCGCCAGGTGCGGTTTCTTCGCGAACTTCTTCTCGAGCCACTGGATCGTCGGCTCCAGGGGGCGGTCGTACATCCACGAGATCACGCCAAGGGCCAGCATGTTCTTGGAGCGCTCCGCCTCCTTCTTCGTAACGCCCGTGTCCTTGACCGCCTCGAGGGTCATCGAGGTCATCGGGATCTCGTAGACCTGGTAGTCGGACAGCGAACCGTCCGTCAGCGGGTTCGAGGTGTAACCGACCTTCTCGAGATTCTTGTCGTCGAATGCATCCTTATTCACGATCAGGAGCCCGCCGGAGATCAGATCCTTCAGGTTGGCCCGAAGCGCGGCGGGGTTCATCGCGATCAGGACGCCCGGCTGGTCCCCCGGTGTGAGGATGTCGTAGTCGGCGAAGTGGATCTGGAAGGCGCTGACTCCGGCCAGCGTGCCGGCGGGGGCCCGGATCTCGGCCGGGTAGTCGGGCATAGTGGCGAGGTCGTTGCCGAAGAACGCGGACGCAGACGTGAAGCGGTCGCCGGTGAGCTGCATCCCGTCCCCCGAATCGCCCGCGAAGCGGATGACGACGCGCTCGAGCCCCTGACGGGCGGCGGTCTTTGTGTCGGTCGCGCCGGGCGGCGACGTCATGAGGAAGATCTCACCCCGGTTCCAGCTAGTTCGTTAGGGGACCCATCATAACGCCGCGCGCGGCCCTGGTAAGTAGAAAACAGCAGGTCAGACACCAGGATTCAGTTGTCCGTGAAGACCTTGCCTGCGATCACGTCCTCGGTCGCGATGATGATCGATCCCGAGCGGCGCGTGACGATCTCGATGGTCTCGCCGGCGGGCGATACCTCCGAAATGACGCCAATGGCTTCCGAGAAAGGGTGCTGCGGGTCGCCTCTGAGGCGATATCGGATGGAGATCTTGCGCCCGAGATACGCGCGCCACCCCTCGGCGCTCCGTGGAGGTAAGCGCTCGGCTATTCGCCCCGCTCCTCGGCGGGGGCGAAGGGGCTCTCCATGGCGCCGCCCGATGCGTCGGGGTGATCCTGGAACCACGACACATTGAGCGCCGTGAAACTCGTCCACTCGGGCGGAACGTTATCGGCCGGGAAGATCGCATCCACGGGGCAAGCAGGAAGGCAAGCATCGCAATCGACGCATTCCTCGGGGTGGATGAACAGCTGCTCCTCCCCTTCGTAGATGCAATCGACCGGACATTCGTCCACGCATGCACGGTCTTTGACCCCGATGCAGGGTTCTGCGATGACATAGGTCATCTTTGGGCCGTCCTCCTAAAGGGTCTTACGCGTATCTCGCGACCATGATACCCAGCTACCCCCGGCTATCGAACGCCCTTGTGAGCGCGTGAAAGCGCTACTGACTGGGCGAGGGTGACGGCAGGCCCCCTCCGAGACGAGCCGCGTCGACGACGTTGACGAAGACGATCGATTCGTCATCACACTTCGATGTCCTGATCTGGACCGCGGCCAAGAACTTCCCTTTCCGCAGATAGAGCTCGGCTTCGAAGCCTTCGTTGTCCGCCTGGATGACCTCGTAGCCGCCGTCGTTCACGGCTCGTCGGTAGTAGCGGAGGGCATCTTGGACACCGAGGGTCACATTGATCGCCGCAAGGAAGCCGCCACGCTCTCGTTGAGCGCGCGTCAGGACCGCGCCGTCCGGCAAGAAGAGCGGGGGCACGAGCGACTCGTCCAGGTTCGCCTGCGGGGATGGCAAACCACAGTTCGCGGGCCTTGCCGTGTCCTTCGGTTCCTCTCCATCGCACGCCACGCCGCCGGAGAGCGCAAGGACGATTACACACGCGAGGAACCTCAGGAACGATCCCCCGTCGCCTCTTCCTTCACGTACGCGTAGCTGCCGCTGCGACGGGCCGCGTTGATCCCGAACTGGGGCGAGATCGCGAATGCGATGTCGGCGATACGCATCATCAATGGGCCGACGATTGTCTCCGGGCGGTTGCCCTCGATCGTCTCGATCGTTTCCTCGGCGACGCGCGTGGGCGAAACCGCGTCAAGTCCTCGAGGCGGCGGAGGCACATCGAGCTTCTCCATGCGATCGGCGAACATGCCGACCTCGGACACGTAACCCGGGCACACCACCGACACCTCGACCCCGTGCCGTTCCAGCTCCGCCCGCAGTGACCAGGAGTATCCGACCACACCATGCTTGCTCGCGGCATAGACGGTGGAGTAGGGACGCGCAACTTTCCCGGCGACCGATGCGATGTTGCACACGTGGCCGCTGCCGCGCTCGATCATCTGAGGGATCACGAGCCGCGTCAGGCAGATCAGCGAAGTCAGGTTCGTATGGATCGTCCGTTCGATCTGGTCGAGGTCGAGTCGGTCCGAATAACCCGCGCACTCGAGACCGGCATTGTTCACGAGCAGATCGACGCGTCCGAATTCGGTCGACGCGGCGTCCACCAAGGCCTGAAGCTGGCCGGGGTCGCCGATATCGGTCGGCACCGCGATCGCCCGAACACCTCGAGCGCGCACGATCTCCGCCGTCTGCTCCAGGTCGTCCTTCGACCGGGCGGCGAGGACCAGATCCACGCCCTTCCGAGCCAGATGCTCTGCCAACACCGCGCCGATCCCGCGCGACGCGCCGGTCACGATCCCGACGGTCCCCTCGAGCTTCATCTAGAGCCTCCTAAGGTAGCGGCAAGAGCTTCGGCGCTCCGCTTAGCGAACGCCATGATCGTCAATTGTGGATTGACGCCCACACAGGTTGGAAACGTACTCGCATCGGTGACCCAAAGGTCTGCCACGACATGGTGCCGTCCCCATGGGTCGACGACGGAGCTCCTGCGATCGGATCCCATCCGCACGGTCCCCATCGGATGGAAGGCGGTGAGCCGAAGCTGCTCCGGGCGCAGGGGGCGCTCCTTCAGTTGCGCCAGGTCCTCCTGCGCGGAGATCGATTCGACGCCCGGCAGTCCCGGGTACACGCGCGTTGCTCCGGCCGCAAGAAGGACCTCCGCTGCGATCGCGAGGCCCAGCGAGATCCTTCGTGCGTCGGTCGCATTCAGGCGATAGGTAACTAAGGAGTGACCTTTCCGAGTACGGCGGACGCGCCCGGACGACGTGTCCGCGACCGAGAATCCCAGTGTCGCCAACCTGGAGAAGTCTTTGAGCTCGTTCATCGCGCGTGCGCCGATCCCCGGAACAGATCCCGCGCCGATCCCGGGGACGGTCGTCGTCGCTTCGAACATCAGGTCGTGCGAATCGAAGAATTGATCGATGTAATAGCTCTGCAGCGTTCCGTTCCAGTGCGGGTCGCTACCTTCGAAGAAGCCGCCCACACCGGTTGCAGGATGGATCCGTAGATTGCGTCCGGTCTGTCCCGAAGGATCGTGGATCCCACTGGCTTCGAGTAACAGAGGAGAGCCAACCGCACCCGCGGCGAGCACTACACGGCGGCAATCGACACGCAGGGAACCGTGCCGGTTACCCGCCTCATCGAGGAGTGCCACGGTGACGCCGCGCGCGCGACCTCGATCGTCGAGCTCGATCCTCTCTGCGCGGCAGCGCGAGAAGATGCGAGCGCCCGCGGCTTGCGCGCGGGGCAGGTAAGAGATGTGCATCGCTTGCTTCGCGTTCGACGGGCAGCCGAAAACGCACTGTCCACAACCATGGCAGCCCGTGATGTTCCGCAACAGCGGGCCGCCGGAGTACCCGAGCGCGACGGCTCCCCGGTGGGCGGCCATCCCGTTCGGCCCGAGCAGCTCCCACGGGACCGGGCGGATGTTGAGGGCGTCCTCGACCGCCTCGAAATGAGGCACGAGCTCGTCGTAGCCGTCCGTGACGCCCGACTCGGACCGCCATCGCTCCACGACGCGTCGCGGGGCCCTGAAGCAGGTGCCGCAATTCACGACGGTGGTCCCGCCGACCACGCGCCCGATCGGCATCGGGATCGGTGGCTTCCCCCATGCCTGCGTAGTTGCGTCGTCGCGGCACAGCTTCTGGAAGCGTTCGAACGGAGGCCCGGTGAAGTCTCGTTCGGCCGACACCTCGGATCCCTCCTCGACAACGATCACGTCGACACCAGCTTCGGCCAGGGTGGCCGCGGCGACCGCTCCCCCCGCGCCGGATCCGACGACAACGACATCGGCACGCTCGCGCCCGCCGGCGCTAAGGTCGGGCCACGAGATCGTCGCGACCGAACGCACCTCGCCGTTACCCGAGAGACGTCGCTCGAGCAACCGGAGAGGGATCGCGCCGCCGCTGTGTGCAGGACCCGGTCGGACGTAGTCGGTGGGCTCCTCGATCGGCTCCTTAGGTCGCGCCTCGGTAGAGATGGATCGAATGGTGCCGCGCACGGTGTCGTCCCCGCGGCAGCGGTAGTCGTAGCCGAGCGCATCCTCGACGATCTCCGTCGATGCCCACGCGAGGAACACGAGCTGCTTCAGAGCCGCAACGTGCAGCCGTCGCGCGGCGCTCTTCGATCGATAGCAGCGATCGAGCCACTCCTGCTGAGCATCGGAGCTCATGCCCCCGTAGCGTTTGCGATGGCGCGATCCCAACGAGCCGAGATCCCACGCTCGGATGAGCCAGCGCACCCTCTTGCGAAGCGAGGGGGTCCATCCCGCCGCTTGAGCTTCCAACCGCTCGGCAACCCTTGCGCTCGCGGCGCCGGGCACCCCGTAGCCCTCGGGCAACATCGCGCGCGCCAGACCATCGAGAGCCGCACGATCCGAGGTGCTCAGGAAGCCGCTCACAACAACCGCCATCTACGCGCGAGCCGGTACTGGATGACCACCACCACACCCGTGATGACAAAAAGGGCTATGGAAAGTGTGGACGCGTAGCCGAAGCGGAAGTACCTGAACGCCGTCCGGTAGATGTAAAGGGGCAGATACGTGGTCGCGTAGCGCGGTCCTCCTTCGGTGACGATCAGAGCCGGCACGAAGTTCACCTGGACGGCCACAACGATGTCGCGCAGCACCAAGATCGCAAGGACGGGGGCCATCATCGGTAGCGTGATGCGGCGGAGCTGGAACCAGGGTGAAGCCCCTTCGATCGCGGCGGCTTCATAGAGCGGTCGCGGGATAGTGCTGCGCGCCGCAAGAGCGATGACGAACGCCTCGCCGATCTGGAACGCACCCATCAGGGGGATCGCCAAGCGAGCCGCCCACGGCTCGGTCAAGAAGTCCACACCGAACGCGATCGCGAGGGGGCCGTAGAGCGGATTCAGTAGCCACAGCCACAGCAATGCCCACGCGGCGTCCGGCACGACGCTCGGCGCGAAGGCAACGGCGCGCGCGGTTCCGACTCCCACCGAACGGCGGTGAAGCACCAAGGCGATAGCGACGGCAGCCACCAACCTCAGCGGCACCGCGATGGCGACGTAGATTCCCGAATTCCCCAGCGATCTCCAGAACGCTCCATCCCCGGCAAGCCTCTTGAAGTTGTCGAAACCCGAGAAAGTCGGTGATCCGATACCGGTGAAATCCGTGAACGCGAGCGCGATCGCCGCGACAGAGGGGATGAACACAAGCAGCATCAACCCGACGAGGTACGGCCACGCGAGGCGGGACTCGGCGTTCATCGGATGGCCTTACCGTCGGCTTCGAAGTGATGGAGATCGTCATCGAGGAAATCGATCCCCGTATCCGAATGCGCCGCCGGCGCGTTCTCGCGAGGAACCCGTGCGAGCAACACTTCGTCGTTGACGATCACGTGGACGATCGATTCGTGGCCGATCATCTCTACCCGAGTCACCCGCCCCGACTCGCGCGCTGAGCCGGCCGGGCCCAATCGGATGCGTTCGGGACGGATACCGAGGAAACCCTCCCGTGAGATCCCCAGCGCCGCCGCGGGCACGACATTCATAGGCGGACTTCCGATGAACCGAGCAACGAAGGTGTTCGCCGGACGGTCGTACAGATCGGCGGGAGCTGCCGCTTGCTCGATCCGTCCGTCTCGGACGACGGCGACCTTGTCCCCAAGGGTCATGGCCTCGATCTGGTCGTGCGTGACGTAAACGGTCGTGGTTGCCAAGCGCCGTTGCAGAGCGTGGATCTCGGCCCTCATGTACGCCCGGAGCTCGGCATCGAGGTCCGACAACGGCTCGTCCATCAAGAACGCCTTCGGTTCCCTCACGATCGCTCGCGCAAGAGCAACCCGCTGACGTTCCCCGCCGGACAGCTCGGCCGGCTTGCGTGACAGCGCTTTTTCGATACCCATGAGCTCGCTGACGTTCACGAGCTTCTGCGCGATGGAGGGCTCTGGTTCCTTGCGCGCTCGAAGACCGAACGTGATGTTGTCCTCGACCGAGAGGTGCGGATACAGGGCATGCTCCTGGAAGACCATCGCGACGTCGCGCGCAGCGGGAGGATCGTCGGTTACGTCCGTTCCTCCGATAGAAACGCGCCCTCTATCTGGTTGCTCCAGCCCCGCGATGCACCGCAGCAGTGTCGTCTTGCCCGATCCCGAGGGACCGACCACAACCAGAAGCTCACCGTCGGCCGCGGCAAGATCGATCCGCTCGAGGGCGATCACGGATCCCGTGTGCGCTCGGTACTCCTTGTGGACGTCCTCGAGAGCGACGCTCACGAGGCATCCGCCTCGGCGAACAGTTCCGCAGTTTCCCCTTCGAGGGCGTCGATCGCGTCGTCGATCGTGTACCCGGGCTCATAGAACGCGCGCGTCAAGATCTCCTCGGCAAGGTCCTCGATCTCCGGCCATGTGGGTATCACGGGCGTGCGCCGGAGCACGGGCACGGAATCGAGGAAGACCTGGGAGTGCTCCGGTGCCTGCAACGGGTCCAGGAACGCGGGGGACTCCGCCACCGCTCTTAGCGACGGGACGGTTCGACCGCCCAGCGCGGTGATCGTTTGGCCTTGCTGACCAGTTGCGAACGCGATGAGCTCCGCGGCGGCGGCAGCGTTCTCACTTTGCGCGGCGATGCAGTAACCATCGGAATGGAGGATCCCGGAAGGTTGCTCGGCGACCGGAAATGGAAGGACGTCGAAGTTCAGCCCCGATACCTCCCTGAACGGTGGAGTCTCGCGCCGCGACGAAAGGAGCATGGCGAGCTTCCCGGTCGTGAATCTCGTTTCGAGGTCCTGAGCGGCCACCTCCCGCTCGGTTGGAACGACCTCGTCGTCGCGCGCGAGCGAAACGACGAACTCGAGGGCTGCCCGGGAAGCCGGGTCATCAAAGGTGAAGCGGGTCGGAGCGGTGACGTCGTCGACGAGCTCGCCCCCGTTCGACCACACGAAAGGGGCGACCCGGATGATGGTCGGATCGATGCCGACACCCCGCACATCGCCGGCCGTCAGCCGGCGTGCGACGGACCGGAACTCGGCCCAGTCCCAACCGTCGAACGGTGGCTCGATGCCGGCCCGGTCGAAGAGGTCGACGTTGAAATACACGACGAGCGAAGACACGTTCTGGGGCATGCACTGCAGCTGCTCGTCGAACGTGAATGCTTCGATCGGCGCCTCGTAGTAGCCAGCCAGTTCCATCCCGACATCGCCGAGATGTTCTTCGAACGGAGCGATGGCGCCGCGCGCGACGAACTGCGAGAATTCCCGGAAGTTGACCAGGAAGACATCGGGAGGATCGCCCGCAGAGAAAGACGTCGCCAGCTTGGAGAGATGGTCGTCCTTGTCGGCGACCTCGGTCAAGGTGACGTCGATCTCGGGATGGTCTCTCTCGAAAGCCTTGACCACCGCCCGGTAGACGGCGGTCTCTTCGCGCTCGCCCGAGACCTG
>Ga0299907_10002064_pt1 | contig 12108 bp, 13 predicted proteins | sample RVTome_16_FD_198680 | JGI IMG/M metagenome (GOLD analysis project Ga0299907, IMG submission 198680) | Soil microbial communities from uranium-contaminated site in the Upper Colorado River Basin, Wyoming, United States - RVT152D67 (version 2) ...
CGAGCCTCGAGCGCTTCTGGGAACGCTACGGCGAGTCGGTCGGGCCACGGGCGAGCGTGCTCGTGCTCGGCGACGCCCGCAATAACTACCGCGCCTCGTCGGCGTGGGTGCTCAAGGCGCTGAAGCAGAAGGCGCGGCGCGTGTACTGGCTCAACCCTGAGCCGATGCGCTACTGGGACACCGGCGACTCGATCTCCTCCGAGTACGCCCGCTACGCGGACGGGATGATCGAGGTGCGCAACCTCCGCCAGCTCGAGGAGTTCATCTCCCGGGTCGTGTAAGCGCGCTCCGCCGGCCCGCCATGACTTTCTCTACCAATTGGTAGATAATCCAGCGCATGTTCTACCGGGCGTGGTGGATCGTCCTCTCGCCGATCATCCGTCTGTACTGGCGGATCCGGGTCGTCGGCCGCGAGAACCTGCCCAGGCGGGGCGGCGTGATCCTGGCGTCCAATCACCAGTCCGGGCTCGACCCGGTCGTGGTCGGCGGGATCGTCAACCGGCCCATCTACTGGCTCGCGAAGATCGAATACGTCGTCACCCCAAGGGTCGCGTGGTTCTTCAAGAGCGTCGGCGTGATCCCCGTGAACCGCGACGCGCCCGAGCACGTCGCGATCGAGCGAGCGGCCGAGACGGTCCGAGCCGGAAAGATCTTCGGCATCTACCCCGAGGGGACGCGCAGCCCCGACGGGCGGGTTTATCGCGGCTACACGGGCGTCGCGCGTATCGCCGCGATGAGCGGCGCGCGCGTCGTGCCGTGCGGTGTTCTCAACACCCGAGAGGCGCTCCCGAAGGGCAAGATCATGGCCCGGCCGCTGAAGTGCGAGGTTCGGTTCGGGCCGGCCCTCTACTTCAAGATCGGAACCGGCGAGGATCCGCACGAGGCGTACCGCCGCTTCACCGACGAGGTCATGGAGGCGATCGCTTCGCTCACGGGCAAGGAGCTCGTTCCCGACCGCTACTCACGCGAGCCCCGGCGCGCCGCCGGCTAGCGTTTCCACACCGAAAGCGAACGGGCGCCCGAAGGGCGCCCGTTCGAATTCTGGAACGCTTACTTGTTCAACCGGAATTGCGAGTATTGCGTGTCCATCCTCGCGTCCTGACCCGGCGTGAACTCGAACATGCACGCGTCGTCCGAGTAGTCCATGAAGTTGTGGATCGGGTCGTCGCCCGCCTGAAGGACGCAGGAGTTGCGGCCGATAGGACAGCCCCACGCCGGGGACTGCTCGGCCGGCGTGTCCGCGACCAAGTCTCCCGAGGTGCTGCAGCCGCCCTGGAAGGTGTGGTACAGGCCCATCCAGTGTCCGACCTCGTGAACGAGGGTGTCGCCCTCGTCGTAGGGGAATGACCCGCCCGGGACGGAGTCATTAGCGATCACGACGCCGTCCTTCTTGTTCACCGCCCCACCTCTTCCTCCACCGCCGCTGGTTGGGAACGTCGCCCACCCGAGAAACTGACCGTTGTTGATCCCGGTGTAGACGTTGAGGTCGTCCATCGATCCCTGGTGGAGCGCGTTCTTCATCTGGGTCTCAGCGCCGGAACTGGGCGTGGCCCGGTACCACGTTCCGTTGGTCGTGTGCGTGGTCTGGGCCAACGTGAACGTCCAGCTCTCCCCGGCCCCAAGAGCCGAGAAGTTGAACGCGGCGTTCATCACGTTGATCTGCTCGGCGATGACGGAGTCCGAGATGTTGCCGGCGCCGTTGCTGTCGTGGATCACGTGGAAGTAGACGGGGATGTTGCCGCCTTGCACGCCGCCGCCAGGCGGAGGTGGAGGCGGAGGCGGAGCATGGCCGCGATCCGCGTGGGAAGAAGGCGCTACCGAGTTCGGGTCCTTCGCAGTATCCCGCGCACCCTTCCGGATGCGAAGATCGGTCTCCTCATGACCGCCGGAAACGGAGTCGCTGTGAACCTCCGAAGGATCGCAGAGGCGATCGGCATCGATCGCGGCAACGGCCTTGTCCAAAGCCGAAAGATTGGAAGCGCTCGCGCTGCCCGGGATGACCATGGCTGCGAGTGCGATGACGGACAGCAGAACACGAACGCGTGAGCGCATCCGATCTCCCCCTTCTTTCCCCCGCCGTTAAAGCGGCGCTCGATCCGGTCCCGTTACGGTACGTGGCGGGTCCTACCCCGTCAACCACCGTACGACCTAGATTTCGGCTAGTACTTCCCCCAAACGAGCCAGTACCGTTTCGACGATTTCGTCGGAAATATCCAGTGCCGGTTCGATGCGGATCGTCGTCGCAGAGACCTGCGTGCCGGCAACGAGAACGCCGCGACGGAAGAGTCCCGCGGCCACGCGATACCCGATCTCGTGATCGGGGAACACGAGCCCGATCAGCAGACCGCGACCGCGGATGTCCACGAGGACGTCCGGGTAACGCGCGCGAAGCTCGCGAAGCCCGGCCGTGAAACGTTCGCCCTGTTTTGCGGCTTTCTCCCACAGGCGTTCGCGTAGGGTCACGTGGATCGACGCGATGGATGCCGCACACGCGAGCGGATTCCCGCCGAAGGTCGACGTGTGGAGGAAGGGATTCGCTTCGAGCGACTTCCACACGTGCGGGCGTCCCATGAACGCCCCGACCGGCATCACCCCGCCACCGAGCGACTTCGCGACGGCGATGATGTCGGGCACGACCCCCCAGTGGTCGACGGCCCACAGCGCGCCCGTGCGTCCGAGGCCGGTCTGCACCTCGTCGGCGACGAGCAGCACGTTGTAGCGATCGCAGAGCTCACGCAGGGCCGGCCAGTACTCGTCCGGTGGGACGACCGCTCCGGCTTCGCCTTGGATCGGCTCCATCACCACCGCGGCGATCTCGTCGGCGTGGTACTCGAGCACCGACTCCACGGCCTCGGCGTCGCCGAACGGGACACGATGGACGCCGTCGAGCAGCGGCTCGACCGGCTCACGGAACTGCGGCTTGCCCATCAGCGACAGCGCGCCCAGCGTCTTGCCGTGGAACGCGGCTTCGGCGCAGACGAACCCCTTGCGGCCGGTGGCGACGCGAGCCACCTTCATCGCGCCCTCCATCGCCTCCGTGCCCGAGTTGCATACGAACGCGTTCGAGATGTCGCCGGGAGCGATGTCGGCGAGCAGGCGGCAGAGCATCGCGCGGACCGGGTCGAGCAACTCCTGGGTCGGGAGCGGGTTGCGCCGGAGCTGCGCCGTTACGGCTGCGATGACCTCCGGATGACGGATGCCCAGGTTGTAGATCCCGTATCCGCCGAGACAGTCGATCCATTCGCGGCCGTGCAAGTCGCGCACTGTGGTTCCCTCGCCGGTCCACTCGATCGCGGCGAAGTCGCCCGCCTCGGTGACGGCCTTGCGGTACCGGACGAGGCCGGGCGTGTAGTGGGCGTCGTAGTCCTCGACGGTGCGCTTCGCGATGATGTCCCGGACGGCTTCGTCGGGGTCCGGGCCCATGATCAGCCCGAGCATCTCCTTGGACTCCTCCAGCGCGCGTCGGACGTCTTTGGGGTCCATGAGGCCAGGCTACCAGCGGTTCCGCGCCGCACACGGGGGAACGCAAGCGCACGAGCATCGGATTGGGAGGTTCACGTAGGATTCCGGCGACTTCGCCGCCGGCGGTCCCCACGCCGGCCGCACCCAGGGTCTCGAAAGGAGCACGGATGCGCCGTTTCGCTCATGCCCTCGCCCTCGTTGCGATTCTCACCCTCCTGGCGACCGCATGCGCCAGCGACAAAGACACCGGCCTGCCCGCCGGCCCGACGGAGGCACCCTCGGCCGCGGTCTGTACCGGCGAGATCGAGATGAATGACGAGCTCAAGTTCGTACCCGAGAATTGCACCGTCAAGGTGGGCACGACCGTGACCTGGAACACGGTCGGCGCCGCGCCGCACACGGCCACCTCGGAGGCGAACGCACCGGTGAAGTTCGATTCCCAAACGGTCGCGTCGGGTGGGAACTTCGACTTCACGTTCGAGACGGCCGGCGAGGTTCCGTACTACTGCGCGCTGCACTCCTCGCCGGGCACCCGCGTCGGCATGGTCGGCACCATCACCGTGGAGGCGTAACCCGATGCGCCGGCTCGCGCAAAGCCTGGCCCTCATCGCCGCGCTCGGCCTCGTCGCGGCCGCTTGCGGAGGCGACGACGATACGGGCTTGCCTTCGACCAACCCGACAGCCACGCCCGTGGATCATGTGACGGTCGTAGACAGCGCGTTCGAACCGAAGAGCTTCGAGATCTCCATCAATACCGAGGCCCGGTGGGTCCAGAACGGATCGCTCCCGCACTCGGTAACCGCCGACGACGGCTCTTTCAACTCACACCCCGCGTGCTCCGCAAGCGACACGTCCCAGTGCATGAAGACGGGCAACGAGTTCAAGCACACGTTCACCAAGGCCGGGACGCACGCGTACTACTGCCTGATCCACGGCGGCAAGGGCGGCAGCGGTATGTCGGGCGTCATCATCGTCAAGTGATGCGTGCCGGCCTCTCGGCCCTCGTGATCGCAACGGCGTTGCTCGTACCAGCCTGCGGAGGTGACGAGCCCGGCGCAACGGCGCCGGCTCCGACCGTGTTGCCGACGAGCGTCACGGTGGAGGTCCTCGACAACGAATATCGTCCGGCGCGGATCACCATCGCAACCGGTGGAACGGTCACCTGGAACTACACCGGCCCGATCGGGCTCCACGCGATGACCGAGCCGAACGCGTTGTTCGACTCGCACCCGGAATGTCCCGCCGAGCCCGCCGCCTGCATGAAGGCGAAGGGCGAAACCTTCTCCCACACGTTCGCAGGCGCCGGCACCTTCACGTACATCTGCAAGGTCCACGGCGAGATCATGAGCGCCACGGTGATCGTACGAGCATGATCGGCATCCGGCGGTGCACCCTCGCGATATCGATCCTTGTCCTCGCGTTCGCGACCGCCTGCGGCGGTGACGATCCGGCTGCTGGGCCGACGCCGGACGTTACCGAGCCAACCGGCACGACGACGACCACGCCCGTAACCACACCGGCCACGACGCCGGGAAGGACCGGACGGACCGTGGACGTGATCGACAACGCATACGTGCCTCCGGAGTTGACGGTCACCGTCGGCACCGAAGTTATCTGGACCTACGTCGGTCCGGACGCTCCTCATTCCGTGACGGCCACCGACCGATCGTTCGATTCGCACCCGGACTGCAGCGCCAGCCGGCTCGACGCGTGCATGAGGACGGTGGGGGAGGCGTTTCGCTTCACGTTCACGGCGGCCGGTCGCTTCACCTACAGCTGCAAGATCCACGGTGAGCTCATGAGCGGCACGATCATCATCGAATGAACGACATCATCGAACATTGCCGCGCGGTTCTTCTCGCGGAGGGCGGAGCGCTTACGCCCGGAGACGCGCGCGCGCTGGTCGATCTTCCCGACGAACGGCTTCCCGACCTGATCGCGCTCGCGCACCAGGTCCGCCTCGCCCACGCAGGCCCGGAGGTCGAGGTCGAGTCGATACTCTCCGCCAAGACCGGTGGCTGTCCGGAGGATTGTCACTTCTGCTCGCAGTCCGGCCGCTTCGAGACGACGGTGCGCCCCGAGCCGTTCCTGCCGACCGCGGACATCGTCGAGGCGGCGCGAAGGAGCCAGTCCTCCGGAGCGACCGAGTTCTGCATCGTGCTCGCGATCCGCGGGCCCGACGACCACATCATGCAGCGCACGCTCGAGGCCGTGGCCGCGATCCGCGAAGAGACGGGCATGAACGTGGCCTGTTCGCTGGGGATCCTGACCCGGGAGCAGGCTGTGACCCTGGCGGAGGCGGGGGTCCACCGCTACAACCACAACCTCGAGACCGCCCGGTCCTTCTTCCCGAGCATCGCTACGACCCACACCTGGGATGAGCGCTACGAGACCTGCCTGCTCGTCCAGGACGTGGGGATGGAACTGTGCTCCGGCGGGATCATGGGGATGGGGGAGTCCTGGGACCAGCGGATCGAGTTCGCCTTCCAGCTCCGCGAGCTGGCCCCGAGTGAGATCCCCTTGAACTTCCTGAACCCTCGGCCCGGGACGCCGCTCGCCGATCGCCCGGTGCTCGGCCCGATCGACGCGCTCAAGTGCATCGCGTTGTTCCGGCTGATCCATCCCGCGGTTCTGCTCCGCTACGCCGGCGGACGCGAGGTCACGCTCCGTGAGCTCCAAGCAACGGGGATGCTCGCGGGTATCAACGCGCTGATCGTCGGTAACTACCTGACCACGCTCGGACGCTCTCCCGAGCAGGACCTGGCGATGCTGGCCGACCTCGGGATGCCCGTGAAGGGGAAAAGCTGAGTAGCGCGTGGCCGCGACCGAAGACCGATTCTGTGTTCGGTGTGGTCGCGAGCTCGCCGCTCAACGGCGAGAGCGGAGCGAGCAGCACGCTGCGTGCCTGAGCGCGCTCGCCCTCGAGCCGCCGAGATTCTGTGGGAACTGCGGGCGAAAGCTCCGCGTCCAAGTGTTACCGGACGGTTTCCGCGCGACCTGTGCCACCCACGGCGACGTTACTTTTCCCACTTAGGTTTCTTGGGCTCGACTCTTGGGGAAAGGAGCCCATCGTCGTAAGATTGGCCGATCTCGCGGTGAAGGGGTCTGCGGTGTCCCAGGAGAGCACGGGCACTCGGGCCCGAAGGGGGAGCGAATGAGCCTCACGTGTCCCGTCTGCACGGACGTCGACATCCTCGCGACTCGCTCGGACGAAGCGATCGATATCTGCCTCTGTTTGTCATGCCGCGCAACATGGGTCGATCGTGGCGATGGACCCGAGGACATCCAGCCTCATCGCGTTCGACGCGCTCCGATCTCCGGTCCGCGCCTCGATCGCGCCCTCGGCTAGCCCGAAACAGCAGGTCTTCCCCCCATAACCCTTCCCTCTCCTTGGTGCACGTCGCCCCGAGCACGCGGCGTTAGACTGCGTCACGGATGGCGATCTCCGGACGCCCGGCCGTCGGCGTCATGGGCGGCACGTTCAACCCGATCCACATCGGTCACCTCGTCACCGCCGAGGAGGCCCTGTTCGCGTTCGGGCTCCGTGAGGTCATCTTCGTCCCCGCCGGCCGGCCCTGGCAGAAGGAGGGTGTCGACGTCGCCGAGTCCGAGCATCGATATCTGATGACGGTGATCGCGACCGCCCCGAACTCGCATTTCCAGGTCTCGCGGATCGAGATCGATCGCAGCGGGCCGACCTACACGGTCGAGACCCTCCGGGTGCTGCGCGCCCAGCTGGGCGACGTCGAGCTGTACTTCATCACAGGAGCCGACGCGATCCTCCAGATCCTGACCTGGAAGGACCCGAAGGAGGTCCTGAGTGAGGCGAGGTTCATCGCCGCCACCAGGCCCGGCTACGACCTAGACCGCCTCGAGAAAGAGCTGCCCGAGGGGTTCGGGGACCGGGTTCGCATCCTCGAGATACCGGCCCTGGCCATCTCCTCGACCGACGTGCGCCGCCGGGTTCGTGAGGGACGGCCGGTGCGCTACCTGCTCCCTGAGGGCGTTGCCCGATACATCGAGAAGAACGACCTGTACTCGGGTCCGGAAAGCGCGACCGGGAGGACGCCTGCCCATGACTGACACGCTGCCCCGGGTCGAGCCGAGAGCCCGCCAGGAGCGCCGGAGGCGCCGAGCCCTCCGCCGCCGGCTCGGCATCGGGTCCGCCGTCGCGGCGCCTGCGATCGTCCTGCTCGTGGTGATCCTCGCGCAGCTCGGCGGAAGCGACCCCCGCCCGACACCGATACCGGTCGGCGGATCGGCTGAGGGCGACCAGGTCACCTACCTGCTCGTCGGGACCCGCGCCGACGACACGACCGGCGGCGCCGACTGGCTCACGCTCCTCGCCGTCGACCGTGCGGGCACCAACCCGCTCACGTTGTTCGTTCCGGCTTCGACCCTCACCGAGATCCCCGGCTTCGGATTCGACGCGATCGGAAAGGCGATGGCGCTCGGTCGCCTGCCACTCCAGGAAGTCGCGGTGGAGAACCTGCTCGGCGCCACCGTCGACCACACGATGGTGGTTTCGGAGCAGCTGATCTCGCGTCTCGTCGACCTGGCGGGCGGGATCGAGGTCGACGTCCCCGAGCGGCTGCTCGCGCCGTCGGGATCCGATCGCCTCGTCCCCGTCTTCGATGCGGGACCCCAGCGCCTCGACGGCGCACGCGCGATCCGATACCTCCAGTACAAGGGCGAGAAGGACGACGAGCTCGCCCAAGCGGTGCGCTCGCAGCAGATCTGGGAGGGGCTGTACGCACGCTTCGAGGGAGAGCGTGCAGCCGACTTGAAGGGGATCGTCACCTCGCTCCTGACTTCCTCACCCGTCACGGATGCGCCGCCGGAGGACGCCGGCGCATTCTTCGGTGCCTTCGCGGCCGCAGGCCAAGACGCGCGCACGTATCGGACGCTCCCCGTCGAGGCCGTCGGATCGGGTGGACCGGAGGACGCGTTCCGCGTGCAGCAGACGCGGCTCGATGAGCTGGTTCGCTCGTTGCTCGCCGGGTCCTTGCCGCCCGCGGGTCCCGGACGCGGTTCGCGCGTTCAGGTGCTGAACGGCAACGGCGAGCCGGAGACGGGCCTCGCGGTCGCGGACCTGCTCGTGCCGGCAGGCTTCCGGATCGCCGACACGGGGAATGCTAGCTCGTTCGACTTCGATCGCACCAAGATCATCGTGTACCGGGAGACCGACTTGCCGATAGCGGTACGGATCCGTGACTTGCTCGGCCTCGGTGCGATCGAGATCAGCCGTACGCAGCAGACGATCGTGGACGTCACGGTCGTCGTTGGACGCGACTTCGTCGCACGGCATTCCTGACTTGCCGCCCCGCGTCCCATCCACGAAGACCTTGGCGGTGAAGGCCGCTCGCGCGGCCGCCGACAAGAAGGCGTCCGACGTCGTCGTGCTCGAGGTGCGGGACCTCATCGTCATCACGGACTACTTCGTGATCGCTTCCGGGGCGACCGAGCGGCAGGTTCGCACCATCGTCGACTCGGTCGAAAAGGCCCTTGCCGAGAAGGGCGTCAAGCCGCTCCGCCGGGAAGGCTTGGAGCAAGGCCGCTGGGCGCTGCTCGACTTCGTCGACATCGTGGTCCACGTCTTCACGAGTGAAGAGCGGGACTACTACGAGCTCGAGCGCCTCTGGAAGGACGCCCCGCGTTTGCGCTGGGAGGAACCGGTGCGAAGCGGCACCCGTCGGACACGGACCACACCCGACACGTCGGGATGAACCCCGACATGATGGCTTCAGTCGCTCAAGCGTCTTGAGGCTCCCGACGACAACACTGGGAGGGAGGGCGGTGACGTCCGTTCTATTTCCACACCTATGTCGGGAACTCGCGAAGGACGCTGGCATGGCAGGCCGGTTCTATCGGCCGGCCTTCGCTCGGTCGTCTTCGCCGGGCCGATCGCCGCAGCGGTCGCCGTTTCCATCCTGGTGGGCTCGAACCTTCCCCACGCCGCCGGCGTGGGCTCGCGGCTGCTCCGGTGGGCGGTTCTGCTCGTGGTCTCGACCGGCGTGTTGCTCGCGACCGACCGGCTCGCGCGGCGCCTGCTCCCGCTCGCCGTCCTCCTGAAGCTTTCCCTCGCTTTCCCCGACGACGCGCCCTCCCGTCTCGCCGTGGCTCGCGCGGCGGCCAACTTGAAGGAGCTCGAGGAGCGCGTTCGCATCGCGCGCTCGACCGGCTTCGACGAGGAGCCGGCGCGTGCGGCCGAGATGATCCTGTCGCTGGTTGCCGCCGTCGAGGCGCACGATCGGGCGACGCGCGGACATTCCGAGCGGGTGCGCGTCTATACCGACCTGATCGGCGAGCAGATGAAGCTCTACCCCGAGGACCGCGACCGTCTTCGCTGGGCCGCCATGGTCCACGACGTCGGCAAGCTCGAGGTGCCTCGCTCGGTGTTGAACAAGGCGGGGCCGCTCGACCCCGGCGAGCTCGAGGTCGTTCGCCGCCATCCCGAGGACGGCGCGCGCATGACCGCACCGCTCCACGAGTGGCTCGGTGAATGGGCGAACGCCATCGTCGAGCATCACGAGCGGTTCGACGGCCGCGGGTACCCGGGTGGTCGCGGGGGATCTGCGATCTCGCTCGGAGCGCGCATCGTCTCGGTCGCCGACGTGTACGAGACGATGACGGCGACCCGTCCCTACCATCGCCCGAAGAGCCCGGCGAAGGCGCGTGAGGAGCTCGTCCGCTGCGCCGGAACCCAGTTCGATCCGGCGGTCGTGAACGCGTTCCTTCAGGTTTCGGTGCGGAAGCTGCGGTTGGTCAGCGGCCTCGGCGCCTGGCTCGCACAGACGCCGCCGCTGCGCGGGCTTCGCGGCATCGCGACCGCGGCCAGACGAACCACCTCCGCCGCGACGGTGTTGGTCGTCGCGGTCCTCATGTCCGTCTCGGGGACACCATCTCCCGTCGCGCAGCCCGCTCCGGTCGCGCACGACGCCGGGGTGTCGGCCGGGCATGCCCCGGTCACGTCCGGGGTGACGCTCGAAGAATTCCTTCTCCGCTTCGATCGGTCTAGAGGTTCGTGAACAGCAGGTGGTTGTTCGCCGTGTTGGCCGACGTCACCTTGCCCTTGGTGGTCAGGTTGAACAACGCCTGACGGACCGTAGCCGGTGAGGCGCCCGGCGCTCCCTGCAGATACAGAGCCGCCACGCCCGCGGTGTGCGGAGCCGACATCGACGTACCGCTGATCGTCTTGGTCGCGGTGTTGCTCGTGCCCCAGGCCGATGTGATCTGGTACCCGGGCGCGAACCAGTCGACGCAGTTGCCGTAGTTCGCCCAGGAGATCTTCTGGTCGTTCTGGCGAGTGCCGCTGATCGTCATCGCCTCGGCGACCCGTGCCGGCGAGGAGTTGCACGCGTTCGCCGCGAGCCCCAGGAAGTTCCCGTTCCCGGCCGACAAGGTGTACGAGACTCCGTCGGCGATCGAGTTGCGAACCGCGTTGTCTAGGGCCGTGTTCCTTCCCCCGCCGAGGCTCATATTGGCGACCGCCGGCTGACCGGGCAGGTGGTTGCCGGTGACCCAGTCGACGCCTGCGATGACGCCCGACGTCGCGCCGCTGCCGTTACAGCCCAGGACGCGAACCGCGACGAGGGAGGCCGCCTTGGCCACGCCGTAGGTCGATCCGGCCGCGGTGCCGGCGACGTGAGTGCCGTGCCCGTTGCAGTCGTCGGCCGCTCCGCCGTCGATGAAGTCGGCACCGCTTGTTGCGCGACCGCCGAACTGGTTGTGGCTGAAGCGGATGCCGGTGTCGATGATGTAGACCTTCACGTAGTTGAAGGTGCCGTTGAGCGGGAGGTTCGGCTGATCGATCCGGTCGATGCCCCAAGTGGCGCCCGTCTGGGTGGTGGAGGCTCGCATGATGCCGTCGAGCTCGATCGCGGCAACCCGCTGGTCGCCCAGGAGCCTCGCGAGCGCGGCTTGCGGCAACGTCGCCGAGTAGCCCTTCAATGCGTGCGAGTAGACGTGGTGGACGCGCGCTCCCGTGAGAGCGGAGTGCTGGCGCGCGACGGTCGCCGGCTCGGCGACAGAATCGCGCAACGTGACGATGAAGCGGGCGAGGCGCGGTGCCGGCGCTGCCGTCGCGATCTGCGACGCGAGCGCTGAGGCCAGCGCGAGTAGAACCAGTGTCCTTCGGGTCATGCCCCCTCCTTCTCTCCCGCGGGGCTTCGTGGCCCGCGAGCTTCGGCCGGCGCGTATTACACGGAAAGCGGGCGGTCCAGTCCAACCGCCTAACGCTTGCCTTGCAACATCGTGCCTGGGTCTTCGGGCGAAAGCCCTTCTCACTCAGCGCGGAGATCCGACCGCGAACGGTGCAAATGCATCAATGACCCCGCACATGGTGCAACGCAGACTGAGGCCAGAGGATACGACCGAGTTTGGGGGCAAAAGATCCCTCGAGCCGGGTTGACCGGCTCGAGGGCGTTCCTTCACACTCCGCGTGCCTCGCCCTCGACGGTTCGCGGAGTGTTCTTTATGACGACCTCGTCGAACCCGACCCTCGAAGAGATCGATCTCACCGACCACGACCTCTACGCGTCGGGTCGCCATCACGAGGTCTTGCGGTTCCTGCGAGCGAACGCCCCCGTCTTCTGGCAGCGACAACGGAGCGGACCGGGGTTCTGGGCGGTCACCCGCTACGCGGAC
>Ga0299907_10002065_pt1 | contig 12107 bp, 10 predicted proteins | sample RVTome_16_FD_198680 | JGI IMG/M metagenome (GOLD analysis project Ga0299907, IMG submission 198680) | Soil microbial communities from uranium-contaminated site in the Upper Colorado River Basin, Wyoming, United States - RVT152D67 (version 2) ...
TGCACCATCCCCACTTGCGTATGGTGACAAGCTCGCGCTCGGGCATAGATGCCTCCTTGAAGGGGGACCATCACACTACTGACTGGTGGCGCTCGCGATTGAAGCGCCTCTGAAGCGAGATTGCTCGGGTCCAGGGAGAATTGTCCGACCAAAACATGCCGAGCCCGGACAACCTCAGATATGGGCGGATTCGCTACAGATCTGCTGGTCTTGTTGGCTTCGGTAGAGCTAATCCGCCCGCCAGGGTGAAGGCAACGAGAACCGCTCCAGCACAGAGTGCGAGCGCCAGCAGGGCTTCCCATGGGACGAGCGTATTTGAGGAGCACGCTTCCAAGACAACGTCATCAGAGAGGTCCTGAGGAGCCGGAGAACGACGAGCCCACCTCCCATGACCAGCCCGACTCGAAGCCACGCGTGGCCGGGTCGATCTCAACCACTGTGCCGTCACGCAGTCTCTGCTCACAGACTGGATCGAGATAGGCCCAAAGCGTCGCGGAGGCGACCAGCCATAGAAGCGGCACGATGACCATGGCCAGCTTGTTCAACCACTTCCCATCTGGGCCCAGCTTCAGGTAGGCCCATGTGAAATCGCACTGCGGGCTGCAAGCGCATAGCCAAAAATGGAGAGGATCCCGAGCAAACCGACGAAACCAACAATGCGGCCGGCAGCAGCATTGAGGGGCGCTTCGGATAGGAGAGGATCGCTGCGGTGGGCGGAACATCCGACAGCATCAGAAGCACGAGCGGGTCCAGGAATGCCTTCCCGAAGGAGAGGTCACTGCCAGCAAGGGCGATGACAAATGCGGCCACCGCCAGCCCGTACCCGACCAGAACCGAGCCCTTGACGGCCCTCGATATTCGATGAGGCCATACCACCGGGATCTGCTCTCCGGTCCTAGGTACTTGCGCCATCACATTCCTCGAGATCGAGCGAGGCAGAAGTTGAATGCAGACTACTTCGATGCCGCATGGACACCCCTCGCCCGGTAGCCGATCCTCGAAGCCTCGATCCAGTGCGGCCCCGAAGTCGCTGTTCAGCCTCGTACTTAGTCGCTAGTCATCCGAACAACGCGACGAAATGCGACAACCAGCAACACACCCTCGAGCCAACCGACAACCCAGAATGCAGGCCGACCATGGGGTCCTCGCCGGTTTCGGGAGAACCTGCTACGTAACCTGCCAAAGCGACAGAGCGAGACGACCAACCTTTGGATCTCCTGAGGGCCAACGACCGGTAGAGAAGGTTTGGACCCGATCCCAAGACGGAACCAAAGCCGGCACGAGTCGAACCGGCAATGTCGCGCTGTTTCATATTGGTTCTGCGGTTCAAGGGCGTCGGCTGCAGGCATTCGACGTGTAATCAGCAGGTCGTCGGTTCGACTCAGGCACCCGGCTCCCGTTCCGACGGCCGGTCAGCCTCGACCCCAAGATTCACAGCGACGCTTACCCTGAGTTCTTCAACGAATCCGAATTGCTCAAATCCCTGCCTCATTCCCTTTCCAGACATACCCTTCCGCCGATGCTGAATGAGGAGGACAGGGCGATCCTCGACTTTGAGCGTGGCTCCTGGTTAGAGCCCGGCCCCAAAGACCAGTCGATCGAATTGAGTCTTGGGTTGACCGCTGGCGACTACTACGAGCGTCTCCGCTCGGTGGTGTCGAGGTCGGCGGCGTTGGCTTATGACCCGCTGACCACTAAACGTGTCCTTTCAATCATCGAAGAACCGAAGGAATCCGGGCTGGCTGTCTGATGACCAACAAAGGAAAACACGCGTCGCAAACTCCTGGGACGTTCTACAGAGACCTTGCCATAATGATCCTCGGGATCATCGTGGTCGGCGCCGCCGTCTTCTTCCTGCTCTACCTTTTCGCCGATCAGCCCGTCACCGGGCCAACCACCACCACGACGACTTCTCCCGAGACCACCAGCTCCGGCGTCGATGTCACCAGCACCACCGGGGACGACATCTCGACATCGACGACGCTCGCCACGACGTCGACGAGCGTGGTTGCGGTGAGACCTCCGGGAGAGATAACAGTGGTCGTTCTCAACTCCATGGGCCTGGATGGTGCTGCGGGCCGGGTGACCCAGCAGCTGTCGGAAGCCGGTTACCAGACCCTGACTCCGGACAACTTCACGCCGGAACAGGATCCGTCCCGGATCTGGTATCGGGAGGGATTCGCAGCCGAGGCAGCCGAGCTCGTTGATCTTCTCCCCGGCGCCGACGTTGAGCCACTGCCCGACGAGTCCCTCCAGGAGGGAGCTGACGTCGTGCTCGTACTTGGTACCGGATTCACCGAATGACCCGTCTTGCGGTCGGTTTCGGCCGCGGATTCCCAAGGGTGTGGCTATTGCCTGTTGGCGCGCTCACTGTGGTTCTTGGCGTCGCCGCCGCCGGGAGGTTGAGCCGCTCGATCGTTGCCGATCTCATAGCCTGGTGGCCGGTGTGGCTCGGGATCGCTCTCGCCGCCTACTTCCTGCGCAACTACAAGATCCGGCACTTTCGTGTCGCCGGCATCATCCCACTGGTCGCACTTCTGTTTGTAGGACTGTTCGCATGGGGCCACCTTGCCGGCTGGTCGGTCATGCCGTCTGCATCGCAGCGTCTGGTAGGCCCTGAGCCGGGGGGCTTCACCGAGGCTGCAATCCAGGCCGAGATCAACGGGGTGATCGAGGTGGACGGGGGAGCTCAGTTTCTCTACCTGGTCGAGCCGGTGCGAAGCGGAGGCACGATCGGGATACCAGGAGCGAACGAACAGGTTCTCGGTTCGGCTGTCGCTGTGCTTTTGTCACCCCCGGGCGATCCCGGTCTCTACTCCTACGCCGGATGGGATCTCAGCCTCAACGACGCGCCACGGTGGTCGCTAGTTCTGGATGGTGCAATCGACGCCGATCTCAGTTCACTGACCGTGGACGACCTGTCTCTCGCCGGTGGCGGTGTGGTCCGTCTGGGATCGGCGGATGGCGAGACCCCGGTTTCGGTGTCGGGAAACTTCCGCATCGTGGTTCCGCCAGACACCCCGGCACGGGTCACAGGTCTCGCCTCGGTACCCGCCTCATGGACGCTCGACACCGGAGGCGCCGTTGCCCCAACATTTGGCGCGGGATGGACGATCACCATCGAAGGAGACTCCGATGTGACCATCGGCGAGCGGGGACCCTCAAACCAATAAGCGACATCCGCCTCATTACACTCGCCGAACTGTGTCCAGCGACCGGCTCCGACAAGCTGCACTCGTAGTCTGGATAGCCGTCGGGCTGGTAGCCCTCGGCTGGGTCTTCCTGATCATCGGCGAGGCGATTCGGGTGATCTGGCTGCCCCTCGCATTTGCAGCAGGCTTGGTCTTTCTCCTCGAGCCCGCGGTGAAGGTCTTCGCTGGCCTTCACGTTCCACGTCCGGTGGGGGCCATCCTGGCCATGCTCGTGTTGCTCGCGCTGATCGTGGCGGTAGGGGCGCTGGTATGGCCGACGGTTCAGCAGCAGGGTGTCGAGTTGATTCAGCAACTGCCTGACCTCTACGTGTCGGTGGTGGACTGGCTACGTGAGGTCGCCGTCACCCTCGGTCTCGATATCGATGACTTTCTATCTCAGGAGGCCATTGAGGATTGGCTGCGTGATCCAGCCAACCAGGAGACCATCCAGGGGCTTCTCTTCGGATTCGGCGCGGGTGCAGGTGTGGTCCTCAGAGGCGTGGCGGAGACGATCGCCGTGGTCGGGCTGGCTCCGGTTCTCGCCATCTACCTCCTCATCGACCTGAACCGGTTCAAGAAGAACACCCTCGAGCTGATGCCGCCCCGCCACCGCAACGAAATCTTCTACGTCAGTGGGGAGGTGGGCACCGCACTGGGTTCTTTCGTCCGCGGCCAGCTACTGGTTTCGTTGATCGTGGGTGTCGCGTCGAGCCTTGGCATGTGGGCGATCGATCTGCCTTTCTGGCTGTTGATTGGGATCATCGCCGGTTTTCTCAACCTCATTCCGTTTGTGGGCCCGGTGGTGGGGGGTGCTCTGGCGGCTCTGGTCGCCCTACTCAACAGCGACCCATGGCAGGCGGTATGGGCTGTGTTGATCATGATCGCGGTGCAGCAGCTCGACAACCATCTGATCACTCCGATGATCCAGAGGGCACGGGTCAACCTTTCGCCACTGGTGATCGTCCTGGCGTTAATCGTCGGTGGCGCTCTCGCCGGACTTCTCGGCGTCCTCGTCGCCATCCCGGCGACAGCGGCCATGCGCATCGTGGTCGGCCATCTCTGGCGCACTCGCATCCTGGGGCAGTCATGGAAGGAGGCCGGCGAGGCGATGATCGAAATGACCGAACCTCCCGAGCGGCTGGCCAGGATCAGTAGAAAGTCATCCGATCAGACTCGGCTGTTCGACACCCAGGAGATGGCAAGACTCGCTGATGAGGACGTGGCCGAGGACGAGAAGGTCTAGCCGGCTTTATCAGACGCCGTAACTCCCACATATGGGAGCCACAGCATTAGGAACGCGGTTCAGACTTCGCCGAGGTAGGCCTGGCGCATCTGCGGGTTGTCGAGCAGGCCTTGGGCGGTGTCGTGGAGGACGATCTGGCCGGTCTGGAGCACGTAGCCGCGGTCGGCGATCGACAATGCCATGTTGGCGTTCTGCTCGACGACGAACACGGTGGTGCCCGCCTTGTTGATGCGTTCGATGATCTCGAAATTCTGGGCGACCAGGACCGGAGCCAAGCCCATGGAAGGTTCATCCATGAGCAAGACCTTGGGTCGCGCCATCAACGCCCTGCCCATCGCCACCATCTGCTGCTCCCCGCCCGAGAGTGTGCCTGCCCGCTGGCTCAGCCTCTCCTTGACCCGGGGGAAGATCCCGAACACCCGGTCGTAGTCGTCATCGAGACGCTCACCGTGTCGGAGGTAGGCGCCGATCTCGAGGTTCTCCTTGACGGTCATTCTCTTGAACAGACGCCGGTTCTCGGGAACCATGGTCAGTCCGTATCCGACACGCCGGGCGGTGTTCCAACCGTTGACGTTCTCTCCGTCCAGATACACCGCACCCGACGATGGGATGACATAGCCCAGCATGGTCTTCAGAGTCGTGGTCTTGCCCGATGCGTTGCCCCCGAGCAGGGACACCATCTCCCCGGCATACACGTCGATGTCGACGTCCTTGAGGATGTGCGCCGCTCCGTAGTGGGTGTTGACACCTTTCAGTGAGAGGATCGGTGTGCGGTCGCTCATGATCCCATCTCGGCCGGGCGCCCGAGATATGCCTCGATCACGTCCTGGTTGGTGGAGACCTCCTCATAGGAGCCCTCGGTCAGCTTCACGCCATGGTCGAGGACCACGACCCGGTCTGACACGTTGCGTACCACCTGCATGTCGTGTTCGATCAGGACGATGGTGTAGCCCCGCTCGTCGCGGAGCCGGCCGATCAGCTCCGTCAACTCGATAGTCTCCCTCGGGTTCATACCCGCAGTGGGCTCGTCGAGGAGGAGGATGCGGGGGTCGGTGGCCATGGCTCGGGCGATCTCCAGGCGGCGACGGTTGGCGTAGGAGAGCATCATCGAGAGCTGGTCGAAGCGGTATCCGACGAGACGGCTGCCGAAGAACGCAAGCACTTCTTTGCCTTTGGCTTCGATCTCGGCCTCCTCCCTGCGATGGCGAGGAGTGTTGAAGATGGCGCTGAGCAGTCCGGACTTGGTCCGGGCGTGTTGGCCGACCATCACGTTCTCGAGCACCGTCATGGCCGGGAAGAGACGGACGTTTTGGAAGGTTCGGGCCAACCCGAGTCCGAGAATCTGGTTGGGGCGCAGTCCCACCAGGTCTTGATTTTCGAAGAGGATGCTGCCCTCATCCGGGGTATCCATCCCGTTCACCAGGTTGAAGAAGGTCGTCTTGCCAGCCCCGTTGGGGCCGATCACACTGACGATCTCGCCTTCGTTCACGTGCATATCCAGGTCGTTGATGGCTCGGAGACCGCCGAACGACTTGCTCAGACCGCTTATCTCCAGCATGGCCATCAGGCGCTCCCCTCGGTCACTTTCTCACCTGTTCCCGTCTGGCCATAGATCTCGAGCCAATCATCTTGGGCCAGCTCCTCGGTGTGCAGCTCCTGAGCCCGTCTCCTGCTCGGAATGAAGCCTTCCGGTCGCACCAGCATCATGGCGATGAGCAGGACGCCGTAGAAGAGGAACTGGTACTCGGAGAACTCACGGAGCAGGTTGGGTAGTGCGATGAGAGCGAGGGCGCCCACCGTTACGCCGGGGACGCTCCCCATGCCACCGACGATGATGATCACCAGCACCGTGATCGACACCACGATGTCGAAGCTGTGCGGGAAGACCGAGCCGATCTGGGAGCCGAACAGAGCTCCTCCGAAGCTGGCCAGAATCGCGCCGACGACGAAGGCGGAGAGTTTGGCGGTGACGATGTTGATTCCCATCGCCTCGGCGACAGACTCGTCCTCGCGCATCGCCATCCACGCCCGGCCCCATCGGGACTTCTGCACCGCCAGGGTGATGTAGGCGGCGATCACGACGAACAGAAAGATCGGGATGAAGTAGTCCTGCGGTGACCTGAATTCCAACGGGCCGACCTGGAGGTTGGGGATGTTGGTGATCCCCTGGGCTCCCCCGAAGTAGGGAGACAGCCATGCGGAGTTGAGCAGAATTCGGGCGATCTCGCCGAATCCTAGGGTGACGATGGCCAGATAGTCCCCTCTCATCCGGATCACCGGGGTGGCGACGATGATCCCGGCGACCGCGGCGGCGATCATCACGAAGGGGAGGGCGGCGAGCAAGCTCAGCTCGGGGCTGAATGCCGGGGATAGCGGCGAGGTGAGGATGGCCGCGGTGTAGGCGCCGACGGCGAAGAAGGCCACGTATCCCAGGTCGAGGAGCCCGGCATAGCCGAGGACGATGTTGAGACCCAGGGCCATGAGCAGGAAGATCCCAGCGTTGTCGAGCACCTGGCTGACGAACGGTCCCATGATTCGGGGCACGAACCAGAGGATCACCATGACGGCCATGGCCAATCCGATGGTCCAACCTGTCCTCCTCTCCGCCGGGAGCACTTCGAAACGTTGCCGCAACGTGGTCTCACGTCCTCCCCGATACCAGTACAGAGTGGAGAAGGCGACGAAGACGATCACCGCTCCCATGGCGGTGAGTGGGCCGCCGCGACGGGTGAAGAGGAAACCGGTGATGGAGTCAAGACCGACCCCGGCGAAGAACTGACCGACGATGTCGGTGAAGAGGGCGAAGATCAGCACCCACATCAGGCCTGGCATGACGGCGCGACGCCATCTCGGTGGAAGGAAATGAACGCCGGCTCCGGCCAGGCCCACGGCAGTGCCCACGGCCACGATGAGAGGAACGGCGGCCACAACCGACAGGCCGAATGAGAGTGTGTCGGCGAGTGCGGGGGATAGCTCGAGGAAGACACCGCGCAGGTTGAAAGTGGTCATGAGGACGAGCAGCAACGCCGTACCGGCGCCGCCAATGACGCCGGCGAGGGCTCCAGCAGCCAGATTTCGCGGCCCAGGGACGGCCGGGGCAAATCCTTCGAGGGTGGTGGGCGGCTTGGCCGCAAGCCAGCCGAAGGCCCAAGCCACCATGTAGAGGAAGAGAAGCCCGAGGGGGAGGAATGGGTCGATGATGAGACGGCCCTGGAACGTGCCCACTATCCCCGTCGCCGCCACCAGGACCATTGCCGCGGCGTTGGAAAGTCCCAGGCGGACAGCCCGTCTCATGTCGAGCTCAGGTGGCGGGAGCAGCTCTTTGTCTACGACCGCGGCAGGGGGTGCCTCGACGTCTGCCATCGATCAGGTCCTCTCGGTGGCCAGTCGCTCGCCGAGGATGCCCGACGGGCGGAAGATCAAGACGAGTACGAGCGCCAGATAGGCGACGACGTCTTTGAGCTGACTGAATGCGGGGATTTCGTAGCCGGCGAGGACGAGACTCGGTCCCACCGACTCGAATATACCGAGGCTAACGCCACCGAGCATCGCTCCGACGATGTTGCCGATGCCACCGAGGACGGCTGCTGTGAACGCCTTGATCCCGGGTAGGAACCCGGAGAAGAAATTTAGGCTGGGGAACACCAACCCCCAGAGAGCCCCGGCAACTCCTGCCATTGCGCCACCAACGGCAAAAACGGTGACGATGGTCCTATCGACGTTGATTCCCATCAGGGCGGCCGTCTCCGGGTCTTCGGAGACCGCCCTCATCGACCTTCCCGTGCGGGTCTTCTCCACGAAAACATAGAGACCAGCCATCATCACGAGGGCAGCAAGGATCACCACGACCTGGGATTTCAAGACCACCAGCCCGAAGATGTCCCAAGTGCCCCTGAGTTGTTCGACGCGGGGGAAGGCCCTGGTGCTTGGTCCTACCAGCCCACGGACTATGTATTGGAGGGTGAACGATGCTCCGATCGAGGTGATGAGTGGAATCAGCCGCGGCGTCCCTCTCAGTGGCCGGTAGGCAACCCGCTCCACGATCACCGCCACGGTAGTAGAAGTCGCCATGCTGGCCACCAGCACGATTAGCAGGGAGATGACGGGGTTCGAGGCCCAGAGACCGGTGGTGGCGAGGCCGTTGGCCACCAGGAAGGCACTCATCGCCCCGGTCATGAAGACCTCTCCGTGGGCGAAGTTGATGAAACGGAGCACGCCGTAGACCATCGTGTAACCCAGCGCGATCAGGGCGTACACCGAGCCCGTCGAAACCCCGAAGACGATCAGGTCGCGCCACTGCGCTGCAGTGAGACGCCCCGAGGAGATGCTCTGGAACGATCCATAAAGGATCACGACGAGGGCGACTACACGGAGGAACCAGAGGAACATCGCCACCGGTGTGATCCGGGACGCACGTCGAGCCCGAGGAGCAGGGGCGGTGGCTTCAGTCATCGGTTCTACCTCATCGGTGCTGCGACGCCCGGCACCAAGGGGGGTTGGTGCCGGGCGTCTGCTCGTCTATCCGCCTATCCCGAGATCCTCCGGGGTGTAGGTGATGATGGGGTTCGAACGTACGGCCACGATGTCCGCGGTGTCCTCGGTGTTCTGGAAGATGTCGATCCCCTCGACGCTGGCGCAGTCACCGAACTCGTCGCACTTGAGCGACCCGGTGAGACCCTCATGCGTGATGTCGTGCAACTCATCACGCAGAGCCTGCAAGTCGATCACCAGCGTGCCGTCCTGGTCCTGGCCGATGTTCTCGATTGCGGTGAACAGCATCATCGTTGCGTCGTACGCATGTGCGTGGAACGACTGGATCGGCGGCTCACCATACGCCTCCTCGTAGGCGGCCACGAAGGCGTCGTATTCGCCAGTGGTCGGGGTGTTCGGACCCGAGAAGTACATCCCCTCGGTCTGGGGGAGTACCACATACGTGTCCGAGAGCAGACCGTCAGCGCCCATCAGCACCGCTTCTTCCAGACCGCTCACTTCCTGCGCCTGCTCGGCGACGAAGTCACCGGCGGGCTGGAAGATCGGGAAGTAGATCAACTCGGCGCCGGCCGCGGCTATCTCGGTGAGAACCGGACGCATGTCGGTCTGGTCGACAGTCACTGCCGTGTTCACCACCACTTCGCCCCCCAGATTTTCGAAGGCAGCCGCCATCGCACTGGCCAGGCCCTCGGTGTAGGGGTCGCCGTCGTTGATGGTGGCGATCTGGGTCAGTCCCAGCTCTTCGAAGACGAACTTCGCCGCTGCTGCGCCCTGGATGCCGTCGTTGTGGGCGGTACGGAAGTAGCCATCGTGGTGGTCGGGGCCCTCGTTTCCGGCCAGGTCAGACGTGAGATACGGCGAGGTGTTGGAGCCTGAGAACAAGATCCGGCCTGCTTCGCTCACCACGTTGGACGCCGGCACACCTGCACCGGAACAGCTCGTGCCGATCACTGCCACCACGTCGGGGTCGGCCATGATTCGGGTGGCGCCGGTCTGGCCGCCTTCCGAGCTACACAGGTCGTCCTCGTTGAACGCCAGTTCGATCGGATGCCCGGCGACCTCGGCTCTATCGACGATGGCGAGCTCGATCGCTCTCACCTGGTCGGTACCAAGGCTGGCGGCGTCACCGCTGATCGCCTGGAGTGAGGCGATCTTGATCGGGTCGCCGTCCGCGACCTCGATGGCTCCCAGTTCTCCCACTTCGGGCTCTTCGCCCGGGTCCTCAGTGCCTTCGCCCCCACCATCGCCACATGCTGCGACGATCAGGGCTATTACGGCGAGGAGCACCATAAGGGCTCTCTGCTTCTTCATAGAATTCCTTCCTCCGTTATTTGGCGCGACGTGGATTCCGCCACGTAGCCACGCGGACTTTATACCAATTTCGTTACGTTGGTCGTTTGAAGCCGTTTGGCTGCGCGGTCACCCTTCCTGCCGCGTGGACTCGATTTCCAAGACGTGTGAGCGCGATGCGCGGGTTGGGCTGGCCCATCAGACCGCGCGATGGCGTACCGTTAGGACATGGCGCCCGAATCCATGGTCGTCGAGGACGGGGCCAGCGAGGTCGACACCCGGCCACGGGACAGATCTGGTTGGGTTCTCGCTGCTGTCGGGTTTGGGCTGGGTCTCGCTCTGGGCACCCTGATCGCGGCTCCTGGACCGATTCCAGTCGCGCCAGATGTCACGGAGCCGGCTTCATCCAACGCCGTTGCCGAACCGCCCGAGGAGAGCTCCGATAGCGGCGTCTCAGGCGAGTTGCCCGAATTCCCGGATGCCTTGGTGGCGGTGGGCAACAGCCTCGGGAGTGGCCACGACTACCTTCTCTGGCCTGTCGGAGGTCCCCTCGTGACCAGGTCGATGACCGGAGGCGGTGACGTCCTGCTCGATGCGACAGGTCAGTACATCGCCCTCTCCGAAGAAGTACCCGATTTGCCGGGATCGTTGTTGTCGATCGGCCGCTTCCATCGGATACAACCTGTCTCGTCTGGCGTTACCGGCTACGACTGGCACGACTCCGATTCGGGTCAACTCGCCTACACGATCGAAGACGATCAAGCCTGGCGGCTGTACCACGTCTCGGGCGGTTTCAGCGCCTCTTTGGTGACCACGTCCACTCCGAACGGAGGAACAGTGGCGGCCTGGGGCACATGGGGTTATGCGATTCAGCTCCCCGACGACCGAATCCAGCTCCTCACCCGAGATGGGGAACCAAAAGACATCGAGACAGGAACGGCCCTGGCATCACATGAGTCGGGGTGGGTTCTGGTTGAAGACGATGGTCTGAAGCTCGTCTCATCGGGGGGCGGCGTCCGGGTTCTGCACGGGGCCGATGTCCCGGATACTGTCCTGGCTGCTTCTTTCTCGCGTGATGGCACCCGCGTGGCCGTAGTCACCAGGTCAGGTGTGATGCTTGTCGACCTGAACGACAGGGATCGGGTGACCATTGTTCCGGGATACCCCGGAAGCTGGGTGACGTGGTCCTCCGACTCCCGATTCGTGGTTTCTCCAGCGCGAAGCGGCGTATCGGTCTACGACGTGTTGGACGAGGAAACGCACAACGTCCTCTTCGGTCGGGATATCCTCGTCGCCCAGAGCGTTGCTCTGTCGTCTCGTCAAGATGGGTGACTTCCATCGTCTCATAGATTTCTAGAGTCGACGTTTATGGCTTCAAGCGGACCAACCGACGAGCTTGCCCCGCAAGACTCCTATCTCTCGACGGCCGAGGGTCACGTGCTCGAGGTGACAGACGGTGGCCTTTTCCTCGATCGGACTGTGTTCTATGCGCGTGGTGGTGGCCAGCCCGGTGATGTGGGGACGATCGCCTGGGATGACGGGTCGGTGGAGATCATCGACACCGTTCGAAAGGATGGCAAGCCGCTTCACATCGTCGCTGAGGGGTCCGTTCTCCCTGATCCGGGGACTCCCGTGGAAGGGACCATCGACTGGGATCGGCGTTACCTGACCATGCGCACCCACACCGCGCTCCACGCTCTGTCGGGTGTCGTGTACCGCGACTACGGAGCCAAAGTCACCGGCGGAAACATGACGCCGGGTGAGGCTCGAATGGATTTCGAGCTCGATGGCATCTCCACCGAGTTCGGAGCTGAGATCCAGCGAAAGCTCAACGAAGAGCTGATCAAGGGTTATCCAACCGAGATCATCGTGATGGCCCGCGAGATCGCCTT
>Ga0299907_10002066_pt1 | contig 12104 bp, 21 predicted proteins | sample RVTome_16_FD_198680 | JGI IMG/M metagenome (GOLD analysis project Ga0299907, IMG submission 198680) | Soil microbial communities from uranium-contaminated site in the Upper Colorado River Basin, Wyoming, United States - RVT152D67 (version 2) ...
CACGCTCGACGCAGCCGGCGTGCGCGACCGAAAGCAGGGTCGCAGCAAGTACGGCGCGAAGGCGACCGCGAAGCCGGGGGCCCGCTGAGATGCCCCGCCGCGCCTCGATCCCGCGCAAAGCGAAGTACCAGACGGTGCCGGCGAACCGGACGACCGCCCGCTTCAGCGCGAAGCTCATGATGAACGGCAAGCGCAACCTGGCCGACCGCATCCTCCGCCAGGCCCTCGCCCGGGCCGAGGCGACGTCCCGCCGGCCGGGCCTCGAGGTCCTCGAGGCGGCCCTCCGGAACGCGACCCCGATCATCGAGGTCAAGCCCCGCCGGGTGGGTGGTGCGACGTACCAGGTGCCGGTCGAGATCCGCAGCGAGCGGCGCCTCTCGCTCGGCGTCCGGTGGCTCGTCCAGGCCGCCCGCAAGCGGAACGGCAAGAGCATGAGCGAGAAGCTCGCTTCGGAGTTCGTCGATGCGATGAACGGCCTGGGCGCGGCGGTCAAGCGACGCGAGGACACGCACAAGATGGCCGAGGCCAACCGGGCCTTCAGCCATTTCAAGTGGTAGAGAGAGAACAGGTACCCACGTGACACGGCAGGTTCCGCTCGCACGGACGCGGAACATCGGGATCATCGCCCATATCGACGCCGGCAAGACGACCGTGACCGAGCGGATTCTCTTCTACACGAAGAAGATCTACAAGCTCGGCGAGGTCCATGAGGGCGCGGCCACGATGGACTGGATGCCCCAGGAGCAGGAGCGCGGCATCACCATCACGGCCGCGGCGACGACCTGTTTCTGGGACGATCACCGCATCAACATCATCGATACGCCCGGGCACGTGGACTTCACCGTCGAGGTCGAGCGGAGCCTTCGCGTGCTCGACGGAGCAGTCGTCGTCTTCGACGGCGTGGCCGGCGTCGAGCCGCAGTCCGAGACGGTCTGGCGCCAGGCCGACCGCTACCAGGTGCCGCGGATCTGCTTCATCAACAAGCTCGACCGGACCGGCGCCGACTTCTGGCGCTGCGTCGAGATGATCCGCGACCGCCTCGGGGCGAGGCCGGTGCCGATCCAGATCCCGATCGGCTCCGAGGACCAGTTCGGCGGCGTGATCGACCTCGTCCGGATGCAGGCGATCATGTACCACGACGACCTCGGCTCGAACATCGACGTCGGCGAGATCCCGGAGAACCTGCGGGCCGAGGCCGCGAAGCATCGCGAGGCGATGATCGAGGCCGTGGCCGAGGTCGACGACGACCTGACCCACAAGTTCCTCGAAGGCGAGGAGCTGTCGGTCGAGGAGATCGAGCACGGCATCCGCCTCGGGACGCTCCAGTACCGCTTCGTGCCGGTCCTGACCGGCTCGGCGCTCAAGAACAAGGGCATCCAGCCGATGCTCGACGCGGTCGTGGCCTATCTGCCGTCGCCGCTCGACGTGCCGCCGACGATCGGCCTCGATCCGCGGACCCAGAGGGAGGTCGTGCGCACGGTCAACGACGACGAGCCGTTCAGCGCGCTCGCATTCAAGATCGCGGCCGACCCCTACGTCGGCAAGCTCGCGTTCTTCCGGGTCTACGCCGGCAGCCTCAAGTCGGGCTCGTACGTGCTCAACGCGACGAAGGGTCGCCGCGAGCGGATCGGCCGGATCCTCCAGATGCACGCGAATCACCGCGAGGAGATCGACGTCGTGTACGCCGGCGACATCGCCGCCGCGGTCGGCCTGAAGGACACGTACACGGGCGACTCGCTGTCCGCGGTGGACCATCCGATCATCCTCGAGTCGATGACCTTCCCCGAGCCGGTCATCGAGGTCAAGATCGAGCCGAAGACGAAGGCCGACCAGGACAAGCTCGCGATCGCCCTGCAGCGCCTCGCGGAGGAGGACCCCACGTTCCGGGTCCACACCGACGAGGAGTCCGGTGAGACGCTGATCGCCGGCATGGGCGAGCTCCACCTCGACGTGCTCGTCGACCGGATGGTCCGCGAGTTCAGGGTCGCGGCCAACGTCGGCCGGCCCCAGGTGTCCTATCGCGAGACGATCCGGCGGGCCGCCGAGGGCAACGGTCGCTTCGTCCGTCAGACCGGCGGCAAGGGCCAGTACGGTCACGCGATCATCAAGCTCGAGCCGACCGAGAAGGGCGCGGGCTACGAGTTCGTCGACAAGATCGTCGGCGGCACGATCCCGCGCGAGTACATCAAGTCGGTCGATGCCGGGATGCGCGAGGCCCTCGGAACCGGCATCTATGCCGGCTATCCGATGGTCGACGTCCGGGCGACGCTGTTCGACGGCTCGTACCACGAGGTGGACTCCAGCGAGATGGCGTTCAAGATCGCCGGCTCGATGGCCGTCAAGGACGCCGTCGCGAAGGCCGATCCGGCCGTCCTCGAGCCGATGATGCGGGTCGAGGTGACGATGCCCGAGGAGTTCATGGGCGACGTCATCGGCGACCTGAACAGCCGCCGAGGCCAGGTCGAGGGCATGGACTCGCGCGGTTCGACCCAGGTCGTGCGGGCCTTCGTGCCCCTGGCCGAGATGTTCGGCTATGCCACGGACCTGCGGTCGATGACCCAGGGCCGGGCGAGCTATTCGATGGAGTTGTCGCACTACGCCGAGGTCCCGGCCAACCTGGCTGCGGAGCTCGTCGCCAAGAGCAAGGTCTAGAGCAGAAGCCGGGTCGCCGTCGACGTCCGTCGGTCGGTAACGCTGGGGAGTAGGAGAGCCACAGACGATGGCGAAGAAGAAGTTCGAGCGAAACAAGCCGCACGTCAACATCGGCACGATCGGCCATATCGACCACGGCAAGACATCGCTCACGGCGGCGATCACGAAGTACCTCTCGCTCAAGGGCGAGGCCAAGTACCGGGCCTTCGACACGATCGACAACGCGCCCGAGGAGCGGGAGCGCGGCATCACGATCGCGATCGCCCATGTCGAGTACGAGACCGCTGCCCGCCACTACGCCCACGTCGATTGCCCGGGCCACGCGGACTACATCAAGAACATGATCACCGGCGCGGCCCAGATGGACGGCGCGATCCTCGTCGTGGCCGCGACCGACGGGCCGATGCCGCAGACGCGCGAGCACATTCTCCTGGCCCGCCAGGTCGAGGTGCCGTACATCGTCGTCTTCCTGAACAAGGCCGACGCGGTGGACGACCCTGAGCTGCTCGACCTCGTCGAGCTCGAGGTCCGCGAGCTCCTCTCGAAGTACAACTTCCCGGGTGACGACGTCCCCGTGATCCGCGGCTCCGCGCTCAAGGCCCTCGAGGCGCCTGACGATCCGGCCCACGAGGCCTACAAGCCGATCCAGGAGCTCATGGATGCGGTCGACAGCTACATCCCGACGCCCGAGCGCGCCGTCGACCAGAGCTTCCTCATGCCGGTCGAGGACGTCTTCGGCATCAAGGGCCGCGGCACCGTCGCCACGGGCCGGATCGAGCGCGGCATCGTCAAGGTCGGCGACGAGGTCGAGATCGTCGGCGTGAAGGACACCCGCAAGGTCGTCATCACCGGCGTCGAGATGTTCCAGAAGACGCTCGACCAGGGCCAGGCCGGCGACAACGTCGGCTGCCTGATGCGTGGCATCGAGCGCGACGAGATCGAGCGCGGCCAGGTCCTCGCGAAGTCCGGCTCGATCAAGCCGCACACGAAGTTCACGGCCCAGGTCTACGTCCTCACGAAGGACGAGGGCGGCCGCCACACGCCCTTCTACAACGGCTACCGGCCGCAGTTCTACCTGCGCACGACCGACGTGACCGGCGCGATCGGCCTGCCCGACGGCGCCGAGATGGTCATGCCCGGCGACAACGTCGAGATGAGCGTCGAGCTGATCACGCCGATCGCCCTCGAGACCGGCCAGCGCTTCGCCATCCGCGAGGGTGGCCGGACCGTCGGCGCCGGCGCCATCGTCAGCATCGTCGAGTAACGACCGATGGCGAAGCAGCGGATCAGGATCCGCCTCAAGGCCTACGATCACCGGCTCCTCGACCAGTCGGCGGCCCAGATCGTCGAGACTGCTCAACGAACCGGTGCCGACGTCGTGGGTCCCGTTCCGCTGCCCACCCGGATCGAGAAGTTCACGGTGCTCCGGTCGCCCTTCATCGACAAGGACAGCCGCGAGCAGTTCGAGATCCGGACCCACAAGCGTCTCGTCGACATCCTCGACCCCTCGTCGAAGACGGTCGACGCCCTGATGCGACTCTCGCTTGCCGCGGGCGTCGACATCGAGATCAAGATGTGACCGCCGAATGAGTATCGGTTTGATTGGTCGAAAGGTTGGCATGACGTCCGTCTTCCAGGACGACGGCACGATGGTGGCCGTCTCGGTCGTCGCGATCGAGCCGAACACCGTGACGCGCCTGCGCACGACCGAGCGCGACGGCTACGCCGCCGTCCAGCTCGGCACCGACAAGCGCAAGTCGATCTCGAAGCCCCAGGCCGGCCAGCTCAAGGGCCTCCCGAAGGCCGCCGGAACGTTGGCGACCCTGCGCGAGTTCCGCGTCGACGACCCGAATGCCTACGAGCTCGGCCAGACGCTCGGCGTCGCGGACCTGTTCAACGCGGGCGACCTCGTGGACGTCAGCGGCGTGTCGAAGGGCAAGGGCTTTGCCGGTCACATCAAGCGCCACGGCTTCCACCGCGGTCCGAAGACGCACGGTTCCGACCATCATCGGGAGCCCGGCTCGATCGGCCCCGGCACGACCCCCGGGCGCGTGTACCGCGGCATGAAGATGGCCGGCCACATGGGCAACGCCCAGCGCACGACCCGCAAGCTGCGCGTCGTCCGCACCGATCCGGAGCGGAACCTGCTGCTCGTCAAGGGCCCGCTGCCCGGCTCGCGCGGCACGCTCATCGTCGTGAGGAAGGCCTGATGCCCGAGACGACCCTCTTCGACAGGACCGGCGCCTCGATCGGCAGCGTCGAGCTGCCCGAGACGCTGTTCGGGGCCGAGGTGAACACCGCCCTGCTGCACCAGGCAGTGACCGCCCAGCTGGCCGGCCGGCGCCTCGGCACGCACGACACGAAGACGCGCGGCGAGGTCCGCGGCGGCGGCAGGAAGCCGTATCGCCAGAAGGGCACCGGTCGCGCGCGCCAGGGTTCGCGAACGGCGCCCCACTACCGCGGTGGCGGGGCCGTCTTCGGGCCCCATCCGCGGTCCTACGAGCAGCGCCTCAACAAGAAGATGCGGCGCAGCGCCCTCCGCGGTGCGCTGACGGCCAAGCTCGGCGACGAGGCGATCCGGGTGATCGACTCCTTCGCGCTCGACGCGATCGGGACGAAGGCCTTCGCCGGCATCCTCGGCGCGCTCAACGCCGGTGGCCGCGTGCTCATCGTCGCGCCGGCGGCGAACGACACGCTCCGTCTCTCGGCCCGCAACCTGCCGTTCGTGGAGCTGATCCTGGCCGACTCGCTCAACGTCGTCGACCTCGTCCGGGCCGACACGATCGTCATCGAGCAGCCGGCCCTGGCCCGGATGGAGGAGGTCTACGCATGAGCGCCCTCAGCGCCCCGGAGATCATCCTGCGGCCCGTGATCAGCGAGAAGTCGATCGACCAGTCGGGCCGCGGCAAGTACACGTTTGCCGTCCACTCGCGGGCGAACAAGATCCAGATCAAGGCCGCCGTCGAGGAGCTCTACCGCAAGGAGGGCGTCACGGTCGTCGCCGTCAACGTGTTGACGACGAAGCCGAAGGAGAAGCGACGCGGTGGCCGCGCGCGCGCCGGCGGCTACACGACGGCCTGGCGGAAGGCCGTCGTCACCCTGGCCCCCGGCCAGAAGATCGAGTTCTTCGAGGGGGTCTGACCGATGCCACTGCGGAACTACAAGGCCACCTCGCCCGGTCGGCGGTTCATGACCCGCTCGACCTTCGAGGAGATCACGACCCGCGAGCCGTACAAGCCACTGCTCGAGCCAAAGACCCGGGGCTCCGGCCGCAATAACGCCGGCCGCATCAGCGTTCGCCATCGCGGCGGCGGCGAGAAGCAGCATTACCGCCGGATCGACTTCAAGCGCGACAAGCTCGGCGTGCCCGCCCGTCTCGCGACGATCGAGTACGACCCGAACCGGTCGGCCCGCATCGGCCTGCTCCACTACCGCGACGGCGAGAAGCGCTACATGCTCCTGCCACACGGCCTGCGCGTGGGTGACGTCGTCGTCGCCGGACCGGACGCGGAGGCCCGGGTGGGCAACGCGCTGCCGCTGGCCAACATCCCGCTCGGCACCACGATCCACAACATCGAGCTCATCCCCGGCAGGGGCGGCCAGATCGTCCGATCTGCCGGCGTCGCGGCCCAGCTCCTGGCGAAGGAGGGCGACTACGCGACCGTCCGGCTGCCGTCGGGCGAGATGCGGCGGGTGCCGATGCGCTGCATGGCGACGATCGGCCAGGTGAGCAACCTCGACCACGAGAACCAGAACCTCGGCAAGGCCGGCCGGGCCCGTCACATGGGCCAGCGACCGGAGACCCGCGGCGTCGCGATGACGCCTCGCGACCACCCCCACGGTGGCGGCGAGGGCAAGTCGCCGACGGGCATGCCGCCGAAGACGCCGTGGGGCAAGCCCGCCATGGGTTATCGCACCCGGCGCTCGAAGACCACGGACCGCAACATCGTCCGCTCCCGGCATCGGAAGTAGCGGGGAGGGAGAGAGCACATGTCACGTTCCGTCAAGAAGGGCCCCTTCGTCGAGGCCCGGCTCATGACCCGGATCGGCGAGATGAACCAGCGCAACGAGAAGAAGGTCATCCGGACCTGGTCGCGCGCGTCGGTCATCTTCCCCGAGTTCATCGGCCATACCGTCGCCGTCTACAACGGCAAGAAGCACATCCCGGTCTACGTGACCGAGAACATGGTCGGCCACCGCCTGGGTGAGTTCGCCCCGACCCGCAACTACCGCGGGCACGGCAAGCACACCGAGCGGGCGACGGCACTGAAGTAGGAGTGCCGACCATGCGTGTTTCCGCCACCGCCCGTTACGTCCGCGGCTCGACCCGCAAGGCCCGTCTGGTCACCCAGGCGATCAAGGGCAAGCGGGTCGAGGAGGCGACGGCGCTGCTGCGCTTCATGCCCCAGAAGGCCGCCGACGACGTCGCCCGCGTCCTCAGGAGCGCGACCGCGAACGCCGAGAACAACCACAACCTGTCGGCCGACGACCTCGTCATCGCCGACGCCATCGCCAACGAGGGTCCGACGATCAAGCGCTGGCGGCCACGGGCCCAGGGTCGGGCGTTCCCGATCCACAAGGGCATGACCCACATCACGATCGTCGTCGCGGACCAGGAGGCCTGACATGGGACACAAGGTCCATCCGTACGGCTTCCGACTCGGTGTCTCGCGCACCTGGACCGCGAAGTGGTATGCGGACAAGGAGTACACGAGCCTCCTCAAGGAGGACCTCGCCATCCGCCAGCTCGTCGAGAAGCGGCTCGCCAACGCGAGCGTCTCGGGCGTCGAGATCGAGCGTGGCATCAATCATGTGACCGTCACCGTGCACACCGCCAAGCCGGGCATCGTCATCGGCAAGGGTGGCCAGAACGTCGAGGTGCTGCGCCAGCAGATCGGCCTCCTGACGAAGCGGCGGGTGAAGCTGGAGATCAAGGAGATCCGCCAGCCGGAGCTCGACGCGTATCTCGTGGCGATGAACATCGCCCAGCAGCTGAGCCGCCGGATTGCCTTCAAGAAGGCGATGAAGCAGGCGATCCAGCGGTCGATGAAGGCCGGCGCGAAGGGCGTCCGGATCATGGTCGCCGGCCGCCTCGGCGGCTCCGAGATGGGCCGCCGCGAGTGGGACCGCGAGGGTCGAATCCCGCTCGGCACGCTGCGTGCCGACATCAGCTACGGCCAGGTCCACGCCCACACCACATACGGCCGGATCGGCGTCAAGGTCTGGATCTACCGGGGCGACATCGCGCCCGAGCGCGCGCCGCGGCCGGAGGCCCCCCATGGGGTCGCCGCCGGGCAGGGATCCTGATCCATGCTTATGCCCCGTCGAGTCAAGCACCGCAAGGTCATGCGCGGCCGGATGTCCGGCCTCGCCAAGGGTGGTCACAGCGTCGCCTTCGGCGAGTACGGCCTGGCGACCCAGGAGCCGGCCTGGATCACGAGCCGCCAGATCGAGGCCGCCCGGCGGGCGATGACCCGGTCGGTCAAGCGCGGCGGCAAGATCTGGATCCGGATCTTCCCCGACAAGCCGGCCACGAAGAAGCCCGCCGAGACGCGCATGGGCTCGGGCAAGGGCGCCCCCGACCACTGGGTCGCAGTCGTGAAGCCCGGTCGAATCCTCTTCGAGATGGCCGGCGTCGCGCATGCCGAGGCGGTCGAGGCGATGCGCCTCGCGAGCCACAAGCTGCCGGTCGCGACCCGCGTCGTCACCCGCGATGGTGCCAGGGAGGCCGGCGATGGACATCGATAAGGTCCGCGGCCTCTCCGACACGGAGCTCCAGGATGCCCTCCGGGAGGCCCGCCAGGACCTCTGGCAGGCCCGCTTCGCCCTGTCGACGCGGCAGCTCAAGGACTACAGCACGATCCCGGCGACGCGGCGCCGGATCGCCCGGATCCTGACCGTCCAGCGCGAGCGCGCGGAGCGCGCCCAGACCGCCGGAGGGCCCGGCCGATGACAGGAGCAACACCAGTGCAGGGCAAGCGGAAGACGAAGGTCGGCCGCGTGGTCAGCAACAAGATGGACAAGACGATTGTCGTGTCCGTCGAGCGCCTGACGCGCCACCGGCTCTACAAGCGGGTCATCCGCTTGACGACGAAGTTCAAGGCCCACGACGAGGCCAACGAGGCGCGCGTCGGCGACACGGTCGAGATCGAGGAGTCGCGACCGCTCTCGGCAACGAAGCGCTGGCGCCTCATCCGGGTCGTCCAGCGGGCCGGCGAGCACGGCCTCACCACGGAGATCGTGGCCGAGGAGGCCGCGACGTCGGAGGCGATCCACGCCGCCGCGCACCCCGGTCGCCACCGCGACGAGGCGAGCGACTCCGGCCCGGCCGGGGAAGAGGCAACCGAATCCGCCGTCGCGACGGCGGACGACGAGGCTGCCCCGGCGGCTGACGAGGGGGAGGGGGCGCCGGCGTGATCCAGCCGCAATCCCGTCTCAAGGTCGCCGACAACACCGGGGCCCGGACGATCCAGTGCATCCGGATCATGGGCCGCTCGCTCAAGACGAGCGCCGGCGTCGGCGACGTGATCATCGCCAGCGTCAAGCAGGCGATTCCGAATGCCGCCGTGAAGAAGGGCGACGTCGTCCGGGCGGTCGTCGTCCGGACCGCCAAGGAGTACGGCCGGCCCGACGGCAGCTACATCCGCTTCGACGAGAACGCGGCCGTGCTCATCAACAACCAGGGCAACCCGCGCGGCACCCGGATCTTCGGCCCGGTCGCCCGCGAGCTGCGTGACAGGAACTACATGAAGATCGTGTCCCTCGCACCGGAGGTGCTGTGATGGCCCAGGCCGTCCTGCCCGTCCGGGCCAAGCTCCCCGACATCCGCCGTGGCGATACCGTCGTCGTGCTCAAGGGCAAGGACGCCGGCAAGCGCGGCCTCGTCGAGCGCGTCGTCCGGGCCCAGCTCGGGCCGACCTCCCGGTTCGGCTACCGGCGCGGCTCGCATCACGGCGAGGCGGCCGTCGTCGTCGAGGGCCTCAACATCGCGCGCCGCCACCAGAAGGCGCGCCCGCCGCGGCCCGACCAGGCCACGACCGGCCGGGTGCCGGCGTCGCAGCAGGGCGGCATCCTCGACATCGCCCAGCCGATGCCGATCTCCAAGGTCATGCTCGTCTGTCCCAAGTGCGAGCGCCCCACCCGCATCAAGCACACGACCCTCGAGAACGGCCGGAAGATCCGGGTCTGCCGTCACTGCGGCGAAGCGCTGGAGGTGACCGGCCGTGAATAGCCGTCTCCAGGAGCGCTACAAGGCCGAGATCGTGCCCGCGCTCCAGAAGCAGTTCGAGTACGCGAACCCGATGCAGGTGCCGCGCGTGTCCAAGGTCGTCGTGAACATCGGCCTCGGCGAGGCGCTCACGAACGCGAAGGCGATCGACGCCGCGCTCGGCGACCTCACGCTCATCACCGGCCAGAAGCCGATCGTCACGAAGGCCAAGCGTTCGATCGCCCAGTTCCGGGTTCGAACCGGCAACTCGATCGGCGCGAAGGTGACCCTCCGCGGCGAGCGGATGTGGCACTTCCTCGACCGCCTGACCACCCTCGCCCTGCCGCGCATCCGTGACTTCCGGGGCGTGCCCTCGCGCTCGTTCGACGGGCGCGGCAACTTCTCGCTCGGCTTGCGCGAGCAGCTGGCGTTCCCCGAAGTCGACTACGACAAGATCGACCGTCTCCGCGGGCTGGAGATCAGCATCGTCACGACGGCGAAGTCCGATGAGGAGTCGAAGCGCCTGCTCGAACTCCTCGGCATGCCCTTCGCCTCGTAGGCGCGGGGAGGAGTTTCGATGGCCAAGAAATCGATGATCGCCAAGGCAAAGCGACGACCGAAGCACCCGGTCCAGGGGTACTCGCGCTGCACGCTCTGCGGTCGACCGCGGGCGTTCATGCGCCGTTTCGCCCTGTGCCGGATCTGCTTCCGGGAGCGGGCCCTGATGGGCCAGCTGCCCGGTGTCACGAAGTCGAGCTGGTAGGAGCGAGATGAACATCTCCGATCCCATCGCCGACATGCTCACGCGCGTCCGCAATGCGTCGCGTGCGCGCCACACCGAGGTCGTCGTGCCGGCGTCACGGACGAAGCGCGAGATCGCCCGGATCCTCAAGGACGAGGGCTTCATCGCCGAGGTCGCCGAGGAGCGCGTCGGGCCGACCGAGATCCTGCGGCTGCAGCTCAAGTACGTCGACGGCAAGGTACCGGTCGTCTCTGGGCTGCGCCGGATCAGCAAGCCGGGCCTCCGCGTCTACGCCCGCAAGACCGAGATCCCGCGCGTGCTCGGCGGGCTCGGTGTCGTCATCGTCAGCACGAGCCAGGGAATCATGACCGGGACGCAGGCGCGACGCGCCCAGCTCGGTGGTGAAGTCCTGGCCTACATCTGGTAGGCCTGAGGATGTCGCGTATCGGTCGCATGCCCGTTCCCGTCCCGTCCGGTGTCGACGTGACGATCGATGGCCGGCGGGTCACGGTGAAGGGTCCCAAGGGCACCCTGAGCCGGGAGCTCCACCCGGACATCTCGATCAACCGCGAGGATGACGCGCTGCTCATCAGCCGGCCGACGGAACAGAAGACCCACAAGCAGCTCCACGGCCTCAGCCGGACGCTCGTCAACAACATGGTCACCGGTGTCACCACCGGCTACCGGAAGGGTCTCGAGATCACGGGCGTCGGCTACCGCGCGTCGCTCGTCGGCCGGAAGCTGCAGCTCAACCTGGGCTACAGCCATCCGGTCGAGATCGACCCACCCGAGGGGATCTCGTTCGAGGTCGAGACCCCGACCCGCCTGGCGGTCGTCGGGATCGACAAGGAGCTCGTCGGCGAGATCGCCGCACGTGTCCGCTCGACGCGCAAGCCCGAGCCCTACAAGGGCAAGGGCGTCCGCTACGCGGGCGAGTACATCCGCCGCAAGGCCGGCAAGGCCGGCAAGATCGGCGGCAAGAAGTAGGAATCGAGGTTCAGCAGAACGATGACGCAGGTCGCTAGCCGCGGCGCCGCGCGACGCAAGCGCCACGAACGGATTCGCCTTCGCCTGAAGGGGACTCCGGCGCGGCCGCGACTCGCCGTGTTCCGCAGCCTCAACCACATCTACGCCCAGGTCATCGACGACACGTCGGGCCGGACGCTCGCCGCCGCGTCGACGGTCGAGAAGGACCTCAAGGGCGGCGGCGAGCCGAAGATCGCGGAGGCCAAGGTGGTCGGCCGGCTGCTCGCCGAACGCGCCAGGGCGGCGGGGGTGGGGCAGGTCGTCTTCGACCGCTCCGGCAACCGCTACCACGGGCGCATCAAGTCGCTGGCCGACGCGGCCCGCGAGGCCGGGCTCGAGTTCTAGGAGCTGACGTTGGCACGCATCGACCCGAACAAGCTCGCGCTCGAGGAGCGCGTCGTCCAGATCAACCGAGTCGCCAAGGTCGTCAAGGGCGGCCGGCGGTTCTCCTTCAGCGCGGTCATCGTCGTCGGCGAC
>Ga0299907_10002067_pt1 | contig 12103 bp, 15 predicted proteins | sample RVTome_16_FD_198680 | JGI IMG/M metagenome (GOLD analysis project Ga0299907, IMG submission 198680) | Soil microbial communities from uranium-contaminated site in the Upper Colorado River Basin, Wyoming, United States - RVT152D67 (version 2) ...
AACCCCCTCGATTTCTCGAGGGGGTTTCTGTTTGGCTTCGGGGTGAGGGGAATCGTCGGGCTGGTGGTGGAGCGGGCGGCGACACCAGCCATTTGACGAGGCCGCAGGCGACGGGCGAGTTGGGTGGGTCCCTCCGATAGATTCCCGGCAGGTGTCCCCGCGACCAGATCAGGAACCGACCCTGGAAGAAGTCTTTCGCCCTGCCCTTTGGTCATGGCCGACAGATCGTGGACTTCGCGGCGTGCTGGGGCTCTTTGCGTTGTCGTCCGGGCTGTACGCAGTGGGCTCAGGTGTCGCCCTGCGACTCATCGAGTTGTCCGGCCTGGATGGCGTGTTCTTCATACCGGCAGGCATCACCCTCGCGTTTCTGCTTCGTGTACCGGTGCAGGTGTGGTGGGTCGTTCTCACCGGGGCATTCGTGACCGAGTACGTGAGCGACGTCCTCAATGGGTTCAGCTATGCGCAGTCGGCCGGCTTCGCAGTTGCCAATGCGGCTGAGCCGCTGCTCGGCGCCGCCATCGTCATGACGACCTGCGGTGTGCTCGACTTGGCCCGCCGCCGACATGTCGTTTGGTTCACAGTTGGAGCCGTCATTTCCGGGCCGCTCATCGGCGCGCTGATCGTGGCGGTGACGGATCGGCTTTTCGGTGGGGACGATTTCTGGACAACGTTCTTTCAGGTGTGGCTGGGCGACGCGCTGGGCGTGATCGTCATCGGCGGAGCCGTTCTCGTGTGGGGATCGAGCCCGGACCGACGTTCAGTCGCCAGCTACTGGGGATTCGTGCTGGTGTTCGTCACGGTGGCGCTCACCGCGTCAGTGCTCGTTTTCACCGATCAGCCGCTGGCGTTTGCGGGCCTCATCGGCATCGCTCTGGCGGGAGCCCTCTTCGGTATTCGGGCCGTGGCTGTCACCGGGTTCGCCGTCTCTCTGACACTGGCGCTCGTCCTCTCCATCGACTCCCCCGAGCTCCTACTCGGATTGGACCAGGGAGAGGCGCTGGTGTTGATGAAGCTTCAGGTCGCCACCTTCACCCTGGCCGGCCTACTCATAGCGGCCGAGGCGCATGAGAGGGACGCTGCGCTGAGATGGGCGACCCGCGCCGAACTGGCGGCGCAACACTCCGACAGAGAGCGCCGGCGCGAGCACGATTTGGCGATCCGCGTCCAGCGCAGCTTGCTGCCCGACCGCCTCATCGAGCGGCCCGGGATTCGGTTGGCTGCTCACTATGAAGCGGCCGTCGAAGGATATGAGGTCGGCGGCGACTGGTACGACAGCTTCGAGCTTCCCGATGGTCGCTTCGGCCTGGTCGTTGGTGACATCGTCGGCCACGGGATCGGCGCCTTGACTTCCATGGGTCGTCTCCGAACCGCCCTGGTGGCCCTGGCCATGAATGCCGACAGGCCCTCCGACCTGATGACCAATCTCGATGTCTTCGTGGGCGGGCCCGATGGGACCGACTACGCCACGGCCCTATACGTGATCGTCGACCTCAAAGCCAGTGGCCTGACATACGCCTCGGCCGGGCACCCCCCAGCCCTCCTGCGGCGGGAGTCGGGAGAGGGAGAGTGGCTGGATGGTGGGCTGTCCGGGCCGCTCTACGGCGATGCCACCGTGGTGCGAACAGATGGTGAATCCGAGATCGGGCCCGGTGATGTGCTGATCCTCTATTCCGACGGGCTCATCGAGCGCCGCGGCGAGTCATTGTCGGCCGGGATGGCTCGATTGCGTGAGGTGGTGAGCAAGTCCCTGGCGCTCGATGCCCAGTCCTTGTGCCAGAGCCTCGTCGCCGAGCTAGATCCGGGTCACTCACGACGCGATGACGTGGTGGTACTGGTGTTGGAGCTGCTCAGCCCTCCGTCGACGACCTACAGCTCCGTGATCGCGGCCGACGCCGACGAGTTGCGCCATGTGCGTTCCTCGGTTCGGACCTGGCTCACCGACCACGGAGCAGACTCCGATCTGGTCGAAAACCTCATCCTCGGACTTGGTGAGGCAACGAGCAACGCGGTCCGCCACGCCTATGAGGGTCGAGAACCGGGTGACGTCTCGATCGAGATCGTCAGGGAAGATTCTCGATTCGAGGTGACGGTCACCGACACCGGCCGGTGGGTGGTGCCGGATGCGACCACGGCAGGGTATGGCATGGACATCATGAAGGCGATCAGCGACTCACTGGAGACCGAGGAGACTTCCCACGGCACCCGAATCCACTTTGTGATCGAGTCGCGTCGCTGACAGTCGTGGTCGGCCGTCGGGCCTGCACTGCAACGGGTGTTTGGCAACCACGGGCCGAGGGGTATCGCTTGTTCCCCTAGAACCGAGGACAACGATGACGAAGTATGGGCTCACATTGTCGAGCGAGGAGCATCCTCCGGGCCACTTGGTGGACCTGGCGGCCGCAGCCGAGGAGGCCGGATTCGACTTCGTGTCGATCTCGGATCATTTCCACCCGTGGATCTCCGAGCAGGGTCACAGCCCATTCGTTTGGTCGGTGCTCGGGGCGATCGCTGCTCGAACCATCGACCTGGAGGTCGGCGTCGGGGTCAGTTGCCCCACGATCCGAATCCATCCGGCGATAAACGCACAGGCCGTAGCAACCACTGCGTGTCTCTTCGAAGGTCGGTTCACATGGGGGGTGGGATCTGGAGAGGCACTCAACGAACATGTGTTGGGGGATCGTTGGCCGCCGGCGCCGCAACGACTCGAGATGCTCGAGGAGGCCCTGGAGGTGATGCGGGCCTTGTGGACCGGCGAGAGCACGACTCACCGCGGCGAGTACTACACCGTCGAGGACGCTCGCATCTTCGATCTCCCCGACGAGCCCATCAAGGTGCTCGTGTCAGCGTTTGGAGAAAAATCGGCCGAGTTGGCTGCCCGCGCCGGAGACGGACTCTGGAGCACTGGGATCAAGAGGGATGTCATCGACGCCTACCGCTCTGCAGGTGGGTCCGGGGACGTTTGGACTCAGTTGTCGTTGTCTTGGGACCCGGACGTGGAAGTCGCCATGGAGCGAGCCCACCGGGTGTGGCCCAACACCGGCCTGCCGGGTCAGCTCGCTCAGGATCTGCGAACCGTCGAGCACATGGAACAGGCGACGAGCCTGGTGACCGAGGACCAACTCGCGCAGTCCTTGCCGATCGGGCCTGACCCAGAACCTCTGCTGCAGTCCATCACCGATGCCCGTGACGCAGGGATCGAGTACATCTATCTCCACCAGATCGGCGATCCGATGGACGGTTTCCTGCAGTTCTGGGCCGACGAGATCAAGCCAAACGTCTAGGCGCCGGGCGACGGCACTCGTGAGACTCCTCGACATCTATCTCGACGATCATTGGGCAGGGGCCGCAGCGGGCTCCGCTTTGGCGAGACGCCTGGCCGACGAGAACGCCGATTCGCCTTGGGCGTTGGATCTGGCGTGGATCGCAGATCAGATTCGCAATGATCAGCAGACACTCGCCGAGATCAGGCGACGTCTCCATTGCAAGGGGGGAGGGCTGAAGAAGGCTGCAGCCCTCATTGGCGAGCGGGTAGCTCGTCTCAAGCCGAACGGGAGACTGGTCCGATACTCACCGCTGAGTCGTGTGCTCGAAGTGGAAGCGCTGATATCCGGCATCTCCGCCAAGCTGCGGCTTTGGCGTGCCCTCCAAGCTTTCGACGAGAGTGACGGCCTCCTCGATGATTGCGATCTCGAGGAACTCGTGTTCGGGGCCGAGGCTCAGCTCGACCTTCTCAGCTCGATCCACGAAGCCGTCTCGAAGGAAGCATTCGGAGCCATCGGGAACGGGGCAGCAAGCGGGTCGTGAGGCACCGCCCCATCCGATTCCTCGCAGGTCGCGGGAGAAGGTCGTGGCCTGTGCCGGGAGACGGATGGTGCGCCAGAGACGTCTCCTGCCCTTCTATCTCCTGGGAAGGGGATCGAAGTTCAAAGCTACTGGTTGTCGCCGCAGCAAGCGGTCTCGACCCCGGTTCCCCCGGACTTAGGACAGGGGACGCCTCTGGCTCGCGATCTGATGCGACTCGAGTCGTCGATCACAGGTTCTGATACCCCGATTCCCGATCTTCAAACCAGATCATGCAGACCTTGGAGGGAGGGCGAAGGCGTCGCACCAAACGAATGGTCCCCCAAACGAATGAGGTGTCCCGATCCAGGATCGGGACACCTCATTGCTTGACTGTGTTTATTGCTTGACTGTGTTTTGGTCAGGCGTCGAGCTTCTGCTCGATCTCTTCCTGAGTCTCTCCGGTCCGCTCTTTGATGCGGCCGACGAGCTCGTCGTAGTTGCCTTCAGCGACGTCGATCTCGTCGTCGGTGAGGTCTCCCCAGGTCTGCTTGACCTTGCCCTTGAGCTGGTCCCAGCGACCCTCCCACTTCATCTTCATGCTGCTATCCACGGCTGACTCCTTTGTTGTTGCCGGATCATTCACTTACCCCGATCGCGGTTTGTGGAAACGCCGGAACACGATCGAGGGGGCGGCTCAGCCGCCCCCTCGAATCGCCATCTGCCGATCTAGAGGATGCGCTCGTCGACGTCATCGTCCCAGTAGGGCTCGCGCCCGTAGTACCGGTAGACATCGACCATCCAGGCCCGGTCATTGGTATCCGGCCAGTTGTCCTTGTCGAAGCCCGGAGCGTTCTCGATCGTCTCCTTCGACACGTCGAGAACGATCTCCTTGCTGTCCGTGTCAACGGTCAAGAGGTCCCAGGGAACTGCGAAGAACTTGTCCCCGAGCCCGAGGAATCCCCCGGAGGCGAGGACAGCGTAAGACACGCGACCACCGTCGAGATCGATCACGATCTCTTCGAGGTGGCCGAGGGCATCGCCATCGGTGTTGCGAACTTTGTCGCCGGTGAGCGTCGACGCGCTCATTGATGTCGGTTTCATGGGTGGTCCTTTTGGTTGGTGGTGAGTCCTCAGAAGATGAGGATGAGGATCAGGATGAGGAGGATCAATCCCCCGATGCTGATGTACATGGTCAGCCCTCCTTTCGGGCCGCCGCGATGAGGGCGGCGTCGACTTTGGTGTGATAGGTCTCGCCCAGCCGGCCGCCTACATAGCCGCCGGCAAGGGTGGCGGCGACCAGGACCAGACTGGCCACGATGGCCATGGTGGTGAGGTCGTCCACGTCGACCTGGGCGAACCAATTGGGCAGGTCGAGCTGGTTGAAAGCGTTGTACTCGGTGCCGACCCAGGCGCCCAGAGCGGCGAAAATGGCCACGAGCAGGATCATCCATAGACCCGCACCGAAGCCGTTCATGCCGCCTTGGTATCGGGCCATCCGCCCCGCGGCGAAGCCACCGACGAGGAATGAGGCGAACACCACGACTGCAGCGACGATCAAGCCGACTACAGACGCTTCGTCGAGGTCGCCCTGGTCGTTGAGCATGTTCAGCTGGTAGTCGATCCCGCCGGCCCCGGCGGCGATCAGAGCTCCCAGAAAAACGAGGGTTCCCAGACCGGCGAACATGCCGACCACCGAGGCGAGGAAGTCCGGTTTGCCGTATCTCTCGTACACCTCGGAAATGTCTTCCGAACCGCCGATTCGACGTTCCGGGTTCGTGGTTGCCATTGCTCCTCCTGTCGTTGTGCGACAGGAGGGCCATTACCCACAGGGCTGAACTGACAAACCGGAGGCGGAAAAAGAGAGAGCGGCCGGGGGTGCCGGCCGCTCTCGTCGATTGCGTGTTTGTCCTGGACTCAGGGAGCCAACGTCGTGCTGGTCGCCGGATCCAAAGTGGTGCCGGTGCCAAATGTCGTGGTCACGCCGACGTCACCGGTGTCGTCGCCCCCGTCGTCGGGGTCGGCAGTGTCACATGCAGCCACGGTGAGGGCGAGAGCCAGAGCCGCGCTGAGGGCGACGGCTCGTTTCTTGATGTCTCGCATCGTTCATCTCCTTGTACGCGACCGGGTATTTGACCCCGGCCCTGAGGAAGCCGCTCCTTTACCGCGACGAAGACTGTCCTAAACCCGATCAACCCGAATACCCGGATGCCCGGGCGGCACGTCCCTGCTTTTCTGCCTTGTTCTTGGAGGCCTCACGCGACTTCTTGTTCCCTGTTTCGTAGCGGTACTTCTTCCCGGAATCGCCCCACTGGTAATAGGCGCCCTGGCCATCCTGACCTCTGTGCACAGGCATCTCGTTCTCCTTCGAACCTCTCGATCTGCTTGTCTGAGCTCGTTACCCGGTTGCCCGCAGCGTCAATCACGGTCGACGTTTCCTCGCGTCGGGGAGCGGGTAGGGCGTCTGCTACCGACCTGCCCAGGAGTGCTCGCATGCGACCAGAAACCCTCGACGAGAAGCTCTGGGATGAGCTGGCGTCGGCAAGTGGGGAAGACTTGGTGTCCATCTTCGTCCCGACCCATCGGCGAGGGCGGGAAGTCTCCCAGGATCACATCCTCCTCAAGAATGAACTCTCCGCCGTGTCGACCCGGCTCGAGGAGCTGGGGTGGAAGCCAAGGGAGCGATCGAAGCGATTGAGCTCGGTCGAGGCGCTCTTGGAAGACCGCGAATTCTGGGAGCACCAAGATCTCGGCTTGGCGATCTACCTGGGCGAGGACGGCTCGTTCCGAGCGGTCGCTCTTCCTTCGCCAGTGTCGGCAGCCAGTCATGTCCTGGGCGTCTATCTCGTGCGCCAGCTCGTGCGCGCTCTCGACAAACTGGAGGTGCCAGTGCTGGCCTTGACCCGCGACGAGGCGGGCCTCTTCACCGTGACGGCGAGAAGGGCACGCCCGATAACGGCAGATTTGCCTACATACGGAGATGTCAATTGGTTCGTCGACAGAGAGACCCAACGGCAGCAACACCCCGGCGGCGGCACGCAGAACCGGCATGGCCATGAGCCGTCGTTGCGTGAGGACGAGGACCTGGCACGATTCATTCGCGAAGTCGACTCCGCGCTCGAGGACTTGGACCTCGGCGAGCCTCTGATCGTTCTGGGTGATGACAACTTGGTGGCTCGCTACACCGAAGTCACTGGACGTGAGATCGTCAGCCCGGAGAACAGTGGCTTCTCCACACAGCTCTCAGTGGGTCTTGTCGGCGAGTTGAGCCGGTCTTCGGTGCTCGATCTCGAACGGCGACGCTTCGAGTCGGCTAAGCAACTCGCCGAGGAGCAGATCGCTGTCGGCATGGGCACGACGAAGATCCAAGAGGCGGTGGCAGCGGCGTTCACCGGACGCATCTCCGATGTCCTGATCGACGTCGACGCCGACCCGATATGGGGCAGGATCGACTCGAGGACCCTCGAATCGGAGATTCATGAGGATCAGCGACCGGGTGACGTCGAGCTGCTCGATCGACTTGTGGCCTGGTCGCGCCGACATGGTGCCAGCCTCTCGATCGGCACCGGCGATCCCGAGTCGCCATTCATGGCGGTCTTCCGGTACTGAGCCCGCGGGCCGGGGGGGACCCGGATGGTCGAGACGGGCCAGGTCTGTGTAGCTTCTAGCCGAATGCCCGAACAGGTATCCGCTCCCGGGCCGACCACGAGCGTTGACCCGAGGGTCGAGGCGAGGCTCTCCAACGCCGGTCGGGTGATCCGATGGATCGCCGTGGCCTACGCCTCGCTGGGTCTGCTCGGCGTGGTCAATGCCCGATTCAGTGGCTTTCCACCGGGACCGTCCTTGATACGACCCCTCACCACCGCAGCGGCCGTGTCTCTCGCCGTGTTGTCCGTCGGGGCCCTCCTGGCTGGAGATGTCATCCGCTCGTCTTCCCGGAGCGTGCTCCTGCGCAGGTCTGGAGTCGTTCTGACCCTCGGCTCGGCCTTGTTTGGCATTTGCCTCATGGCCGTATTCTTCGCCAACCGCACAGACCTGTGGGGCGACACCACGGACGTGCCCTCGTTCTCGGTCGGCGTGATCTTGCTGGTCCTGGGCGTCTCGGTCCCATTGAGTGTCAGCCGCATCGATGGGCGAGTGGTCGCCGGCCAGATCGGGGCTCTCCTCGTCTTCTCGCTTACTGCCGTCGTCTTCTTCGGCTATCTGTACGGGGATCCTTCGGTGGGCAGGCTCTTCCTCCGCCCGGAGATCTCTTTGCAGGCCTCGATAACCTCCGTCCTCACGGCGATCGGGATAGGGCTCATGCGACCCGCCAGCGGGCTGCTCTCGGTGGCGTCGAGCCCGGGGGCCGGTGGGCGTCTCCTCCGTCGCATGGGCCCAGTGGTTCTCTTCACCCCGGCCGTCCTGCTGTTCGTGGCCGAGAACGTCCCGTCAACGGAGCGAGTCGACGTGCTCGCCTTCGTGACCGTGGGTTTGGGATTGTTCCTGCTGATCATGTTGGCGGTCTTCGTCAAGGCGCTGGACGAGACAGCGAGGGAGGCAGCCACCTCGGCGGCACAAGCGGAGCGGGCCCGGATAGGTCTGCAACAGGAGGCCCCGGTCGTGACACGGATGTCCGAGATGCTGCACACCGTCGAGGTCGATCGTGGGGACACGTGGGAGGTGGCCACGAGATTCCGGCCGGGCCGTGGAAGCGTCGCCGGCGATGCATCCACGGTGAGAACGCTTCCTGACGGCTCACTCGGCGCGGTGCTCGTCGACCTGACAGGACATGGCGCGTTGCCGGCGGTTTGGGCGATCCGGGTCCGAGATCTCCTGGTTCACTCCCTGATGTCGGGGAGCTGCCCTTCCGAGGCGATGTCGGCCGTCGACTGGTCGGCGCCGGGCGACACATTGGCGTCGGCGATGGTCATGACCGTCGACGAGCGCGGCGAGGTCAGACATTGCTCTGCAGGTCACCCACCGACGATCGTGGTGGCGACCCAAGAAGCAACGTTGCGCCTTCCCACCGGGCCGTTGCTCTATCTCGACCCCGAAGCAAAGTACGAGGAGGAGGTGTTCGAGATCGCGGTCGGCGACACCCTCGTCTCGTTCAGTGATGGGATCGCCGACGTACAAATCGCGCAAAACGGTCAGACCGAGCCTGAGATGCTCGCCGACATGTTGGTCGCAGAAGGCGGCAATGCCGCTCGGACGGCAGACCTGGTCCTGGGTTTCGCGCCCTCCGAGCCCACCGACGACCAGACGGTCGTCGTCATTCGCCGTTTGTCCTGACCGGCTCTCACTGTGGTGACGCCGGCTCAGCGTTTGTCTCGGGAGCCTCATGGGTATGGCCGGCCCAGCGCGTGAAGAGAGGACCAAGTGGACGAGATTCATGACTTCGACGACACCGTTGTGGCCGTCTTCCACGACCCGAGCGTCGTGGATGACGTGACAGCAGACCTAGGCGCGGCCGGTTACGGCTATGAGGTCCTCCAAGGCGACGAAGGTATAGGTCATCTGGATCCCGCCGGACAAACCGGGGCGGGTGCGACCGTGAAGCGCCTCCTGAACGTGTTTGGAGATCAATACCGGGTCCTTGAGCATCTCAACGACGAGATGGAGAGGGGGGGCGTGGTCATCTCCGTCGATTCAGAGCCCGATGCTGCCGGTGACGCCGTCGCGATTCTGGAAGGCCACGGCGGGGAGTTCATCTGGAAGCTGGGAGCGTGGACCTACACCCAAGTCTCGGAGTGAGTCCGTCTGGCCCCATTCACATATGTGTTCCGGAGTCACCCTGATACCCTTTCCGGTCCATGACGGGTCTCAGCATCACCAGCAGCGAGCTACCGGGAGGCTGGCATTGCATAGCAGTCACCGGGGAAATCGATCTGGCCACCGTCCCCGAGCTGGAGGGCGCCATCGATTCGGTCCTCACCGGGAAGGCCCATGCCCTGGTCGTGGATCTGAGAGAGACTTCATTCATGGACTCGACTGGTCTCAAGGCGCTCGTGATGGCTCATCGCCGATTCGATGAGAATGGAAGGCAGTTCGCCATCGCAGTGAGCGGCGGCCCGGTCTCACGTCTCATCGACCTCAGTGGCGTTGAGGGGTCGATCAGAGTGGTGGAGACGATCGAGGGACTGGAGAGCAGCCCGGCCTGATCAGGCCATCTCCACTGAGAGCTCGGCCCAGACGGTGAACTTCTGTCCGGCGTCCTGCATGCCCCATCGATCCGCCAGACGCTCCACGATCGTGAGACCCAGTCCTTCCCCTCGCGGTGCGTTGGCGTCGAAACCGGGACCGTCGTCTGTCACTTCTACGCGGACACTGCCGTTCCGATTGGTGACCTTGATGTCGATGCCCTCCGACGAGCCATGGCGCACGCTGTTGCTCACCAACTCGGAGACCACCAGCACGACGTCGTCGTAGCGGGCTCCCAGCGTGGGCTTCATGGGGGCGAGCCGAGAGCGCGAAAGACTCGGAGCATGCACGCTCGAGTCGACTTTGACAGTCACTTCATTCATCTCTACCTATCGCTCTCGGGGCGGTACCCCGGCGCTGACAAGGGTAAACCGGTTCTAGATGGCCTCCCCGTCCTTGCCGATCGACTTCTTCAGGCTCGCCAAGGCACTGGCCAGGAGCCGGGACACGTGCATTTGCGAGATCCCCAGCTCCTCGGCGATCTCTGTCTGGGTCAGGTCTTCATTGAACCGGAGGGCGAGGATCCTCTGCTGGCGTTCCGGAAGCTCTCTGATGGCCTCCTCCACGACGACCCTGTCGTCGGCGAGCAGGAGATGCACATCGTCGTCCTCGAGTCTCTCCAGGAGCGTCACGCCAGTGCTCTCGGCCGGTTTGTCGATCGAGCTGGAGGCGTAGGCCTGACGGGCGTCGATTGCCTCCATCACCTCGTCCTCGGTGAGGTCGAGCTGTTCGGCGATCTCACTCGCCTCAGGCGGCCGGTTGAGCCTCTGGGCGAGCTCCTCGGCGGTCTTGCTGACCGCCAGTGAGCGCTCCTGTAGCGAACGGGGGACGCGAACCGACCAACCCTTGTCGCGGAGCAGTCGTTTCAGCTCGCCGGAGATGGTGGCCGCTGCATAGGGTCGAATGGTCCCGATCGAAGGGTCATATCGCTGGATCGCCTTGAGCAAGGCCATGTTCGCGACCTGGAGGAGATCGTCCTCATCGACCCCTTTACCCCGATAGCGGCGGGCGATCGAGGCGGCGAGGTCGCCGTGTCGCCGCACCAACTCGTCGGAGTAGGCAGCCGGGTCGTCAGCCATTCGCTCGAAGAGCTCGCCATCCTCGACATCGGCAGCGATGGTGGTGGAGCCGGGAGTCCTCAAGACGAACCAGACCGTCAGTTTCCCCCCGTCGTGCTCATGACCCCAACCACGGGTGAGACGTTCCAACAACATGAACCCCACGCCCTGGACTGTCCCCTCGAGAGGCTGGGGATGGGGATGGGTGACGCTGACCGTCAGGCCACGCTCGCGATCCTGGCTGAGGCCAACGACAACTTCATCGGTCTCGGGGGAGTGCTCGATGGCATTGGCGATCAGCTCGGTCACCAGAAGGTCGGCCTCCGCATGCCTCATCCCGTCGAGTGTGGCGTGCTCCCGCAGAAAGGCCCGGGCCTCTGCCGCCGAGGCGGGGGCGGCCGCGAGGACGAGCTCGGTCTGCTCTGACATCGATCGGATCATATGTCGCGATGGGACTGCGACCATCAGTGGCTCGCCCCCGCTTCGGGCAAGCGTGGGCTGCGGGTGAGATCGGTGTGCTCAGCAGCCTTCTTCTCAGCCTCCCCCTCGCCGTCACCGGTGGCAGTCTCGACCAGCCGGGCCAGTTGGGTTTCGAGGTCGTGTTCCTCATCGCGGAGCTCTCCACGCCGTTCGTAGTCGGGTTCGGCAAGCGTGAGACGCTCTCTCTCGATCTCGGTGATTCTGTCGCGGACGGCTTTGATCTCTCGGGGCAGGCGTTGATCCATCACAGGCTCCTCTCATCGGCGAATGCCGACGGGGCCGCCTTTACCCGCTTGGGACATGGAGGCAAACCTCGCACCGTCCTTCCACACGGAATGATCTCCGCCCTGGATTACTGTGACGGGGTTGTGAGCCAGTCTTCGCAAGACCCGGAGAGTTCGGGATCGGGCAAGCCGAGCCCCGATGAGGTCGACGATCAGTTCCGGGCCATCATGGAAGGTCTGCGAACCAGCATTCCCGGGGTGATGGTCCTCTTCTCGTTCTTGCTGATCCTCCCTTTGCAGGCGTCGTTCGGGGACCTCAGCGGTGCCAACACCGTCATCTTCTATGTTGCTTTCACGAGTGCTGCGATATCTGCCGTG
>Ga0299907_10002068_pt1 | contig 12100 bp, 9 predicted proteins | sample RVTome_16_FD_198680 | JGI IMG/M metagenome (GOLD analysis project Ga0299907, IMG submission 198680) | Soil microbial communities from uranium-contaminated site in the Upper Colorado River Basin, Wyoming, United States - RVT152D67 (version 2) ...
GAAGCCGAAGAGGAAGGCGCCGAGGAGCCCCGTCCACACGAGCGGGAGCGTCACCTCCCGGAAGGTGCGCAGGCTGCCGGCGCCGAGGTCGCGCGAGGCCTCCTCGACCGTGTCGTCGTAGCGGTTCCAGACCGCCACCATGATGAGGAAGCCGAAAGGCAGGCCCCACACCACGTTCGTCCCGAGCGCGGTCTCCCAGAGGCCGGTCCGCTCGCCCATGAACCTCCAGAAGAAGGCGGTGCCGAGGCTGAGGAGGATCCCCGGAGTCATGAGCGCGAGCATGACCAGGTAGAACAAGCCGCTGTCGGCGCGGAACCGTCGGCGGTAGCCCATCGAGAGGGTGAGCGCGAGCAGCGCGACGACCACACCCGCCACCGCGGAGAGCTCGAGCGACCGGATCGCCGTCTCGCGAATGCTGTCCGCGCGGGGCCCGTTCACGAGCTGCTCCCACCAGTGCAGGCCGAGCCCCCTCATCGGGAAGGTGACGGCCCCCTGCGGCCCCTGGAAGGAAAGCGCGGCCATCACGATCATCGGCCCGTAGAGGAAGAGGAGGAAGAGGAGGAAGTACACGGCGAGGATGCGCTTCGTCCAGCGGCCGCGCCTCATCAGAGCTCCTCCCTGAGGTTCGAGAACCGGAGGAGGACGAACACGCCGAGGAACATCGCGACGACGAGGAACACCGCCGAGGCGGCTGCCTGGGGGAACTGCACGGAGGCAACCTGCGTCTGCACGATCGTCCCCACCGACGCGACCTGGCCGCCGCCGATGATGCGGACCGTCGCGAACTCGCCCATTGTCAGGATGAAGACGAAGATCGACCCGATCACGACCCCGGGCATGGCCTGGGGCAGGATCACCTCGCGGAACGTCTTGAACGAGTTGGCACCGAGGTCGCGGGCGGCCTCGAGCGAGCTCCGGTCGATCTGGGCGAGCATGAAGAAGAGGGGCGCGATCATGAAGAGGATGTAGAGCTGAAGCATCGCGACCGTGACGGCGAAGTCGGAGAAGAGCAGGATGTCGAGCGGCTCGCTGATCAGCCCGAGCTCCTCGAGCGCCGTGTTGAGCGCCCCCTGGCGGCCCATCATGGGGATCCAGGCGACGGCGCGGATGAGGTAGCTCGTCCAGAAGGGGGCGAGCGCCACGATGAAGAGGGCGATCTGCATGCGCAGGCTCGTGACGCTGATGGCCAGGAAGTAGGCGACCGGAAAGCCAAGGACGAGAGCTGCGGCCACGATCACGAGCGAGTGCCAGAAGCTGTCCCAGAGCTGGTTCCAGTAAACGTTCGACTGGAACAGGAACTCGTAGTTCTCGAGCGTCCAGACGGACTCGAAGCCGCTGACCGTCCGGGTCCAGAAGCTCACGAGGACGATCATCAGCACGGGCGCGAGCAGGAAGAAAACGAGCCAGAGCGCTCCCGGCGCGGTCCACGCGGCCGTCACCAGCGCCCGCCGTCCGCGGACACCCGCCCCGCGTTGCTCGCCGAGCGCCCTCTCCTGCATGCGCTCGCCCAGCATCTGCTCGGCCTGCTCGATGTCCTCCGTGCGGAGGCCGCCCGCCTTCAGCCCTCCCTCACGATTGGAGGGCCTGGACATCCTCCTCCTTCCAGGAGAGCAGCACGGTGCTCCCCTCGCGCCCCCGGAACTCGGGGTAGCGCTCGCCGGCTACCTTGGCGAGCAACCTCTTCCCGCCGGCCGAGAGGTGGAGCTTGACGAGGTCGCCCAGGTACTCGACGACCTCGATCGCGCACGCGATCTGATTCGGCCCTTTCGCGCTCTCGTCGTGGACGTCGACGTGCACCGCCGCCGCGCGCACGGAGACGGCCGCGGCCGCACCGACCTCGAGCCCGTCTTGGGCCGCGATCGCGCAGATCTCGACATCCTCGGCCTCGAGCGAGAGGCGCTCTCCTTCGCGCGACGTGATCGTGCCGTGGAAGATGTTGTTGTCGCCCATGAACGCGGCGACCTGCACGTTCTCGGGCCTCGTCGAGATCGTGTAGGGGTCGGCTACCTGCTCGATGCGCCCCTCGTGCATGACCACGATCCTGTCCGCGACGGAGAGCGCTTCCTCCTGGTCGTGCGTGACGTGGATGAACATCAGCCCGGTCTGGCGCTGCAGGCTGCGCAGCTCGACGCGCATCCTCAAACGGAGAAGGCGGTCGAGGTCGCCGAGCGGCTCGTCCAGCAGGAGCGCCTTCGGCTCCATGACGAGCACGCGGGCGAGCGCCACCCGCTGCTGCTGCCCGCCCGAGAGCGCGCTCGGCTTGCGGTCGGCCATCTCCCGGAGGCCGACCATCTCGAGCGCCTCCTGCGCCTTCTCGCGGCGGGCGTCCTTGGCGAGGCCGTGCATCTTCAGCCCGAACTCGACGTTCTCCCGCACCGTCCGGTGCGGAAAGAGCGCGAAGTGCTGGAAGACCGTCGTCGTCGGGCGTTTGTCGGGCGGAAGGCCGAGGAGGGTCTGGCCGTCCAGCACGATGTCGCCGCTCGTCGGCTCCTCGTGACCGCCGATCATCCTGAGCGTCGTCGTCTTGCCGCAGCCGGAGGGGCCGAGGAGGACGACATACTCTCCGTGCTCGATGTGGAGGTCGATGTCGTCGACGGCGGCGACGTCCTCGCCGAACCGCTTCGTCAGGCTCCGAAGCGCGAGCCCGCTCGAGGCGGAAGGCTTCGAGGGGGCCGCCGCTGCGGCCCCCTCGTGATGCGTCAGCGCCTGCTCGCGACCCATGCGAGTGGAGATCCTAACTACGCCGCCAGGAACTCGTTCCAGCGTTGCACCTGGTGCTGCTGCTCGTCCATGAGCGAGTTCCAGGAGCTGTAGGTGCACGCGCGCTGGACGAATGCCCCGCCGTCGCGCACGGAGTCGATCGGGATGCCTGCCGTCTCCTGCCCGAACGGGTTGGGAATCGGCTCGGAGGCCGGCTTGCCGTCGATCCAGTAGTCCCACTCGAAGGGCTCGACGAACTCACGGCTCGTCTCCTGGACGACGTTGTAGTAGCCCTGCCGCATCATGATCGCGCCCGCCTCGCCCTGGTGCCACCAGTTGATGTAGTCGAGACAGGCCTGGTACTTCGACGGATCGTCGGTCACGTGGCTCATGATCCCCATACCGCCGGCCCAGCCGCGGAAGCCGCCGGGCGGAGCTGCGTAGCGAGTGGGATGGCCGCTCGACTGGAGCAGCGCGACGGCCGGCGACCACATCGACTCGATCACGACCTCGCCCGACTGCATGAGGGTGACCGACTCGTCGAACGTCGTCCAGAACGCCCGGAAGTGGCCCCTGCCCTTCAGGTCGAGGAGGATCTGGATCAGCCCGTCGATCTCCTCCTGGGTCATGTTGCCGAGGTCGCCGAACTCCATCATCCCCGCCTGGACGGCCGCGTTCGCGACGTCCTGCATGCCGATGGACGGATCGTTCAGCACGGCGACGCGCCCGCGCCACTCGGGGTTCAGCAGCTCGTCCCAGTTGACCTCGTTGGGCTCCTTCTGGATGACGTCGCCGTTGTAGCCCATCGAGTCCATGTTGAAGTTGCCGCCGACCATGTTCACGAACTGCGGCTCGTCGCCCGAGGCCTCGCCGGTCTCCGGATCGCCCCAGGTGGTCAGCTCCCCGTCCTCGGTGACGTACATCTTCCGGAAGGGAGCGTCGCCGTCGCCGACCGAGCAGTCGGCGTTGCCCTCGTTCGCCTCGACCGTGCCGACCTTGTAGAGCGCGGTGACCTCGCCCCAGCGTTCGATCTGGTCGATCGGGATCGGCACCATGTTCCCGCTCGGCCAGATCTGGTCGATGTCGTTGAAGTAGCCGGAGAAGATGTCGAGCGACTCCGGCTGGGTGACGACCTTGTTCCGCCCCGTTACGGTGTCGGTGACGTCGAACGCGAGCGTGAAACCGAGCGCCGCCTCCGCCGCCTCCCTGATCGGGTCGATGAGGTCGACGCCGAGCCCGGTCACGCGGAGCGTGCCGGTGAACTTCTCGGCCTCTTCGGTCCCCGCCTGTTGCGCTTCACCCCCGCCGCCGTCGTCGCCGCCACAAGCGGCGAGTAGACCTCCGAAGCTGAGTGCGCCGGCGCCGGCGAGACCCCCCTTGACGAACCCGCGCCGGGTGATGCGCTCCCTCTGCATCCTTTCCAACCAGTCCCGTTCACTCACGGGAACCCTCCTTTCTCCTCGCCGACCACGTGCGAGTTGGGGGTTGAGGGACGGCCCGCGGCGCCGGTGTACGAGACGAGCCCATGCGTGCCGCTACCGACATGTGAAGATGCTTGTATACGATCTCGCGTCCTCCGAGTCAATAGGGAAGGACCCAAAGTCGGACATCGCAAGGCACGCGCTCGCGGACGACCCGCCGCAGCGACCATCGTGCTGTTAGAGACGACGGCCGTCCGTACTGGTTAGCGCCTTCCCGCCGCACCGGCCTCTAGACGGCGGCCAGGCTGTGCCGCCGGAAGAAGTCGATCACGACCCGGTTGTGCTCCTCCGAGTTGTCGAAGATCGTCGAGTGGCCCGACCCTTCGATCACGTGCTTCTCCGCGCCGGGGATGCCCTGGTAGATCGCCTCCTGGCCGGCTCCTTTCGGGCCCTGATCCCAGGGCGTCATCACGTCCTCGTCGCCGCCGAGAACGAGCGCCGGCGCGGCGATCTTCGGCAGCCAGCCGGTCACGTCCATGTCGCACATGGCCTGACAGGCCGCCGTGAAGACCTCGAGGTCGTTCGAATCGCGCAGGATCCGCTGCGTGTTGTCGACGGCGGCTGACGCGTCGGCCGCTTCGAGGAACGATCTCGAGAACGCCTGCCACGCGATCAGCTCAGCGAGCGTACGGCTGCCGGGCCCGTCCGGGTCCATGCGCGCGATGTCGATCCAGTTCCTGAAGACGAGGCGGCCGGCGTGGCCGAGCTTCGCAGCGGCGCAGTTGATCACGACGGAGCCGGTGCGATCCGGGTACTTGCCCGCGAAGACGATCGCGATCATCCCGCCCATCGAGGTCCCGTGAACGTGCGCCCGCTCGATCTCGAGCGCGTCCAGGAGCCCGGCGAGGTCGTCGGCCCAGACCTCCATGTCGTACCGCTGCACGGGCCGGTCCGACTGCCCGTAGCCGCGCATGTCGTAGTCGATCACCCCGAAGTGGCGGGCGAGCGCCGGCGTGGCGAGATCGAAGTTGAAGTGGCCGAACCCCGCCCCGTGGATCTGTGCCACCGGCTCGCCCTCGCCGGTGATCCGGTACCAGAGCTTCGCGCCGTTGACCTGCGCCGTGCCTTCCATCGCGGCGGAGTATCTCACGATGTCTGACATCAGCTACCCGCGTTCGATCGTGATACCGACCTCCTCGGCCGCCGTGGCCGTGAACTCGCGCCGGAAGCTCTCGCCGTCGGGCCACGAGCGCTTCGGCAGGACCCGGCGGAGGAGGCGGAACTCCGCCGGGCTCTCGGCGAAGGGGTACGGCGCCATGCGGACGTGCCAGGGGCCGCGGGGCTCGAGGGCGAGCGCGACCTCGGCGCCGCCGTAGTCTCGCGGGACGGGCTCGACGGTGTCGGACTCGCCCGCCTCGACGTTGCGGAGGCAGAAGTAGAGCGAGAGCCGGTCGTACACCTGGAGGAGGCGGTAGTTCGCCCAGCGCTCGTCGTCGGAAACGGCGAGCTCGGAGACGAGCCGCGCCTGCAGCTTCTCCTGCTCGGCGACGAAGCGCTCCACCTCCTCCCGCACCTCGTCGGCGAAGGTCAGCTTGAGAGAAGGCTGAGTTCCGTAGCGACCGCGGTAGATCCCCGCCCCGTGCATCGAGACGAGGAGTCCCGCGTAGGGGTCGTGGTCGACGACCGCGGCGATCATGGCCCGGTAGAACGCCAGATGGGACGGGACTTCCACGTCGAGGAAGTTGCGCGGGCCCACGCCGTCGCGGTCGAGAGCCGGCGCCCGCTCCCAGACGGCCCACCCGTCGTCGTGGCGCGCCGTGGCGACGGCCACCGACTCGAGCGGGCTCGGCTGCGCGAAGCCGTCCGCGTTCCCCCAGGCTGCGGCGAACTGGGCGGAGAGATCGGCGTGGTCCGGCTGGAGGACGATTTGCCAGTCCTCGCCGCGGTCGCGGACGATCATGAGCCGGCCCGCGCCCCCGCGAGCTCCTCCAGGTGCGCGAGCGTCTCGTCCAGGGAGACGACGTCCCCGTACTTGGCGTCGATGTCGTACAGGTTCGCCTCGTGCGCGTCCGGGCTCCGGTCGCCGACGGCCTCCCGCGGGACGACCGGGCGGTAGCCGTGCTGGAGGGCATCGACCGCGGTCGCCCGCACGCAGCCCGACGTCGAGGCGCCGGTGACGATCACGCTGTCGCGGCCGGCTCCCGCGAGAAGGCTCGAGAGCGCCGTCCCGAAGAACGCCGATGCGAAGAGCTTCGTCAGGACCGGCTCGCCCTCCCGCGGCGCGAGGCGAGGATCGATCTCGACCCAGCGACTGCCCGCCTCGAGCGTCAGGAGCGCCGGAACCTTGGCGATGAACGCCGCAGCCGTCCGCTTCGCGCCCTCGTCGTACGCGACCGTCGTGTAGACGACCGGGAAACCCGCTGCGCGGCTTTCCCGGAGGAGCTCCCCGATCGCGGACACGACCTCGTCGAGAGGGCAGGCGAGCGGCGAAGCGGGATCGGTGAACCCCACGCTCATGTCCACGACCACCAGTGCCGGGCGCTCGCCGAAGCCGGCTCGTCCGTGGAACCCTTCGAGCCGCATCACTCCGTCGCGGTCATCTGCCGGTCGCCGACCTCGCGCACGCGCCGGAGCGCGTCCTCGCCGGACTCCATCGGCGCCCACGGAAGCGGCTGCGGGGCCACCGGCGGCTCGTGGCCCGTCTCCTCCTCCGCTCGGGCGCGGATCTCGTCGAGCGGCGGGCCGAAGTCGAAGTCGAGCGGCTCGCCGCGCTCCTCCCGCAGGCGGGCCCGGAGCGTCTCGGTCGCGCCGGGGTCGCCGACGACGACGCCGTAGTCACGCTCGGCCTTCTCGCGCGAGACGAGCCCTTTGGCAACGTCCGCCTCGACCTGCTCGAGCGGCCGCTCGAAGGGATCCTTCCACCCCCCGCCGCCGGCCGTCCGGTAGACGAGCACGTCTCCCGCCTGCACCTGGACCTCGTCGCACTTGGACGGGAGAAGCTCCTCGCTCCCGTCGGCACGCTTGAGGATCTTCTCCGAGCGCATCCCCGGCGTTCCCCCGAGGATGCCCCACGGGTAGGTGAGCCAGCGGTCGTCGTGGATCGAGATCTCGCCGGGCTCGAGGTACACGTAGCGCTTCTCGATCCCGTTGCCGCCGCGATGGAACCCGGCGCCGCCCGAGTCGGTCAGGGTCGTGTACCCGTCGATACGCACGGGGTAGTAGGCCTCCAGGTACTCGGTGGGGATGTTCTGGAAGAGCGGCCACCACGAGTGGCCGTCCATCCCGTCGCCGATGGGGCGGCCGGGGATGCCGCCGTAGGAGATCTCCATCAGGTAGAAGAAGTCGCCCTTCCCGTCCCAGCCGGAATAGAGCATGTACGGGCTCGTGCCGTAGCCGGCCGCCGTCGTGTGCTCGGGGCTCTTGCGGGCGAGCGCGCCGCCGAGGACGTCGAAGAGGCGCGTGAGCGCGTGCGTCCGGCAGCCGAGCGCGGACGGGAACTTCGGATGGAGCAGGCTCCCGTTCGGGATGACCACGTGCAGGAGCGGGTAGAAGCCGTCGTTGAAGAGGATCTGGGGGTCGAACACCATGATCAGGTAGACCCCGATGAACATCTTGAACATCGCCTCCGAGAGGTAGAAGTTCACCGGGCCCATCGCCTGGGGGTCCGTGCCCGACCAGTCGAAGTAGGCGTGCTCGCCCTCGCGCCAGATCGTGAGCTTCATCTTGTAGGGGCCGTGGCCGAGCCCGTCGTCGTCGATCCAGTCCTCGAACGACTGCGGCTCCTCCGGGATCGCCGCGAGGATGAGCTTCGCCATCGCGCTGTACGTGCGGTCGAGGAGCGCCTGGCAGGCGGCCAGGTACGTGTCCTTGCCGAAACGCTCGCAGAGCTCGAGCACCCGCTTCTCGCCGGTCCGGCAGCCGGCGACGATGCCCATCAGGTCGGCCCGGTTCATCTCGGGCATGCGGACGTTGTTCAGGATGACGTCGAGGACGTCCCCATTCAGCACGCCCTCCCGGAAGATCTTGACCGGTGGGATGCGCACGCCCTCGCCGAAGATGGTCTTCGCCCCCGTCGGGAGCGCCCCGGGGAGCGGCCCGCCCGCGTCCATCTGGTGGCCGAACATGCTGGCCCAGCCGATGACCTCGTCCTTCCAGAAGATCGGCAGGCAGACGAGCCAGTCGTTGATGTGCGAGATCGAGCCCCCGCACCGGTAGGGGTCGCTCGTCAGGATCACGTCGCCCGGCCGCACCGGCTCCTCGAAGCTCTCGAGCATCTCCGAGATGTAGGAGCCGAACTGGCCCACGACCATCCGGCCGTTCGGGTCGGTGATCATCGGGAACTCGTCGTGCTGCTCCCGGATCACCGGGCTCATGGCCGTGCGGAAGAGCACCGCGTCCATCTCGAAGCGGGCGCTCTTCAAGGCCCCCTCGATGATGTCGAGGGTGACCGGGTCGACCGCGATCTGCGGGATGTCTGCGACCTTGACGCCGTCCATCGTCACTCCTCCGTCGGGTTGATGACCAGGTTCAGGTAGCGGTCGACCTCCGCGGCATGGCCGGAGAGGACGACGGTCGTCGAGTCGAACTCCGTCACGATCGCGGGCCCCTCGACGCGGTGCCCGGGGCTGAGCTTGCCCCGGTCGTAGATGCGCGTGGGCAGCCACTCGCCGTGGAAGTAGACCTCGTGCTCGTCGACGACGGCGTCGGAGCCGTCGCCTGCGCCCGGCTCCTCTTCCGGCAGGTGCGGCTCGGGCACCTTGCCGTAGCCGATGGCGCGGAGGTTGACGATCTCGCACGCCGTCCCCTCCATCTGGAAGCCGTAGAACTGCTCGTGGAGCTGGTTGAAGCGCTCCGCCAGCATCGTCGTCCCGTTCCCGGCGAGGAGCCCCGGCTCGATCTCGACGGGGATCTCGTAGCCCTGCCGGTAGTAGCGCATGTCGACGTTGTACGCGAGGCGCTGCTCGCCCTCGCCGATCCCCTCGCGCCCGAGCCAGGTGCGCGCCTCCTCGCCGAGCTCTTCGAGGATGCCTCGCACCTCGTCCCCGCTGACCGAGTCGATCGTCCGGATGAACGTGCGCGCGAACTCGTCGCGGAAGTCGGCGACCAGATCGCCCGTGGCGCAGAGGAGCCCCGGCGCCGGCGGGACGAGCACCGGGAAGGAGCCCATGATCCGCGCGACGGCGTTCGCGTGCATCGGGCCGGCACCGCCGAAGGCGACGAGCGCGAAGTCGCGCGGGTCGTAGCCGCGCTGGACGGACACCAGCCGGAGCGCCCCTGCCATGTTCTCGTTGACGATGTCCAGGATGCCCTCGGCGGCGCGGTGCAGGTCGAGTCCCAGAGCTTCGCCGATCTTCTGCACCGCCGCCTTCGCCGCCTCCACGTCGAGCTCCATCTCGCCGCCGAGGAGCTGCGGCGGCAGGTGCCCGACGACGACGTTCGCATCGGTCACGGTCGGGTCGGTGCCGCCCTTGCCGTAGGAGGCCGGCCCGGGGTCCGCTCCGGCCGACTGCGGGCCCACGCGGAGCGCGCCCGTCACCTCGGGAACGTGCGCGACGGAGCCGCCGCCCGCGCCGACGGAGCGCACGTTGACGCTCGGGACCTTGACGGGGATCACCTCGCCTGGGAGGCCGAGCCCGTAGGGGATCTCGGTCTGCCGCTCGATCGTCGGCTGGCCGTTTTGGCAGAGCGCCACGTCCGTCGACGTGCCCCCCATGTCGAAGGTGAGGACGTTCTCGAAGCCGGCCCGCCTTGCGACGTAGAGCGCGCCGGCGACGCCGCCCGAGGGCCCCGAGAGGATTCCGTAGATGGGGTTCTCCGAGGCCACGTCCACGCTCATGAGGCCGGCGTCCGAGCGGAGGAGGTTGAGCTCCCCATCGACGCCGAGCTCCCGGAGCGAGCTCTCGAGGCTGCGGACGTACGCCTCCACGCGCGGGCGCACGTACGAGTTCATGCACGCGGTCAGCGTCCGCTCGTACTCCCGGAACTCGGGGAGCACGTCCGAGGAGATCGTGACGGGGAAGTCGGGGTAGAGCCCCCGGATGACGTCCCTGATCTCGCGCTCGTGCGCGGGGTTCGCGTAGGAGTTGATGAGCGAGACGGTGAGCGTCTCGACCCCGGATTCGACCAGGTCGCGGACGATCCCCGCCACCTGCTCCCGGTCGACCGCCTCGACGGGCTCGCCCTGCGCGCTCATGCGCTCCTTCGCCTCGCGCGTGTCCTCGAGCGCCGCCGGGGGGTCCGGCTTGACCATGATGATCCAGCCCGCGAGCGGCCCGGGGGTCTGCGAGCGGGCGAGGTGGAGGATCTGCCCGAAGCCCTGCGTCGTCACGAGGCCGACGCGGGCTCCCTTCGCCTCGAGCATCGCGTTGGTCGCCACGGTCGTCCCGTGCATGACGTAGTCGAGATCGCCGGGCTCGACACCGCTCTCCGCGCAGACCCGCCGGATCCCGACCAGCACGCCCTCCGACGGGTCGGCCGGCGTGGAGGGCGTCTTCACGCGGAAGAGATCGCCCGACTCGTCGTCGACGAGGAGAAGGTCGGTGAAGGTGCCGCCGACGTCCACCCCGAGCCTGTGTGCCATTCCCTCTCCTTTCAGCCTGCGACCGGCGCGAACGAGCCGGCGCGGTAGACCTGCCCCTCGAGCGGACGCTCCAGCACGCCCTCGAGCCACTCGGCGACGCCGATGAGCGCCTCGAGGTCGATACCGGTCTCGACGCCCTCACCGTGTAGCACGTAGACCAGATCCTCGGTCGAGATGTTCCCCGTCGCGCGCGGGGCGAAGGGGCAGCCGCCGATGCCTCCCACGGAAGCGTCGAGGACCGTGGCGCCCGACTCGACCGCGGCCAGCGCATTCGCGAACCCCGTGTTGCGGGTGTTGTGCAGGTGCAGCCCCGCGGGCTTCCCGTGCAGGTCGGCGCGACCGAGAACGTCCCGGATCTGCCGGGGGACGGCCACGCCGATCGTGTCGGCGAAGACAACCTCGTCCGCGGACTCCGCGAGCCTCTCCGCGAGCGCGGCGACCCGGGCGGGGTCCACCGCGCCTTCGAATGGGCAGCCGAAGGCGACTCCGATCGTAACCGTGACGCGGATGCGGTCCGCGCGGGCGCGCCCGGCGATCCGCTCGGCAGCGAGCAAAGACTCCTCGACGGAGGCGTTCTGGTTGCGGCTGTTGAACGTCTCGGTGGCGCCGAACGCGAAGTGCGCCTCCTCGAGGCCCGCCGCGGCCAGCCGGTCGTAGCCCTGCTCGTTGAGCACGAGGCCGGCGTAGACGACGCCGTCCCGGCGCTCGATCCCCTCCACGACCTCCTCGGCGCCCGCCATCTGCGGCACCCGCGTCGGGCTGACGAAGCTGACCGCCTCGATGCGGCGGAGCCCGGCTCGCGCGAGCCGGTTCACGAGCTCGGCGCGCACCTCCGGCTCGAGCGTCTTCGCCTCGTTCTGGAGGCCGTCCCGGGGGCCGACGTCGCAGACGGTCACGTTCACAGCACTCCCTCCTCGGCCAGCGAGGCGAGCTCCTCGTCGGTGAGCCCGAGCAGCTCGCCGTAAACCTGCCGGTTGTGGCTCCCGTGCTCCCACGTCGCCGACCAGCGCACCGCGCCGGGGGTCTCCGAGAACTTGGGCACGATCCCGGGCCCGACGTAGGTGCCGAACTCGGGATCCTCGTGCTCGAGCAGCATCTCGCGGGCGCGGAAGTGCTCGTCCTCAAAGATGTCCGCGATCGTGTAGATCGGCCCACAGATGACGCCGGCGTCGTTCAGGACGCGGTCGATCTCATCCGCGTCGCGGCGGCCCGCCCATTCGGCGACGACGCCCTCGATCTCCTCCTGGTGCTCGCCGCGCGCGAGGTGGGTGGAGAAGCGCTCGTCCTCGACCAGCTCAGGCCGGCCCATCGCCTCGCAGAGCCGCCGGAAGACGTTGTCCGCGTTGGCCGCGATCACGATCCACTTGCCGTCGCGGGACTTGAAGATGTTGGAGGGCGC
>Ga0299907_10002069_pt1 | contig 12091 bp, 6 predicted proteins | sample RVTome_16_FD_198680 | JGI IMG/M metagenome (GOLD analysis project Ga0299907, IMG submission 198680) | Soil microbial communities from uranium-contaminated site in the Upper Colorado River Basin, Wyoming, United States - RVT152D67 (version 2) ...
AGCCCTCCACGTCCATCCGAATTCGCTCCGCTACCGACTGGGGCGGGTGGAGGAGCTGCTCGGTCGCTCGCTCCGCAGCCCGTCCACCATGGCCGACCTCTATGTGGCACTGCGGGCCGAGACCCGATTCGGGCCGTTGTAAAAATTCCGAAGGCGGGCGTTCTAGTCGTCGTCGGAGTCGCCGGCGCGGCCGGTCTTCCAGTAGCCGCGGATCCAGGTCTCGGAGCGAGACATGTTGCGTTCGTCGAGGAGGTGGCGGCGGATGCGCTGCATGGCGGCGGCCTCGCCGGCGGCCCAGACGCGGGTGCCGGGGGCGAGGTCGGCTCCGATGACGGCGGCGACGAGGGCGTCGCCGGGAGGTGCGCCGGGCGGGAGGTCGAGCCACTCGACGGTGGCGGCGGGGTGCTTCGGCAGTTCCAGTCGGGCGGCGGGGTCGGCGACCTCGACGACGACGTGGACGGGTTTGTCGTCGGGGAGGACCTCGAGGAGCTGGCTGATGGCCGGGATGGCCGACTCGTCGCCTCCGAGTAGGAAGCCGGCTGCCTCCGCGTCGATCGGATAGCCCCGGCCGGGGCCGGAGATCGCAGCCTTGTCGCCGGGCCGGGCCGCCTCCGCCCAGGCCGAGGCGGCGCCGCCGTCGTGGACGACGATCTCCAGATCGAGCTCCTGAATGGCCGGGTCGAGCCGGAGCGGCGTCAAGGTCCGGATGGCGGGCCGGCTGCCATCCGGCAGGAGGAACTCGTTCCCGTTCCACGTCGGCATGACGAGCTCTGTGGTGCCAGCGGGTGGCAGCAAGAGCCGCACGCTGGCGGCCGGCTGCTCGATGACGAGCCCGTCGAGGTCGGGCCCGCCGACCGTCACCCGGATGAGCCGCGGGGTCAGGGCGGTGACGCCGGCGACGGCAACCCGCCGGAAGGCCGGTGGTTCCCGCCTGATCCGGGCACTGGGAGGAGTGGCGCTCATGCCAGGAAAGTAGCGTGGTGGGCGCCGATGCCGACCAACGTGACGCCCGAGTACAAGGCGGCCGAAGCGGAGTTTCGCAAGGCTCGCACACCGGAGGACCGGCTGCATTGGCTGCGGGAGATGCTGCGGACGATCCCGAAGCACAAGGGCACCGAGCATCTCCAGGCCGAGTTGAAGACGCGGGCCAAGGAATTGACCGAGGCGCTGGCCGGGCCTCGCAAGGGGGGAGCCCGGACCGGGCCGGCCACCGTGCTCCATGCCGAAGGCGCCGGCCAGGTCGCGCTGCTGGGCCCGCCCAACAGCGGGAAATCGTCCCTCCACGCCCGCCTCACCGGCTCGCACGCCGAGGTCGGGCCCTTCCCCTTCACGACGCAGTTCCCGCAACCGGGCATGATGCCCTTCGAGGACATCGCCTTCCAGCTGGTGGACCTCCCGCCGGTGTCGGCGCAGCACTTTCCTCCGTGGCTGCCCGGCACGCTCCAACCGGCTGCCGCCACCCTCTTGATCGTCGACCTCGGCGACCCCGACTGCGTCGAGCAGATCGAGGAGCTTCACGGTCTGCTGGAACCGGCGCGGGTCACGCTCACCGGTTCCTGGGAGGAGCACACCCCGGGCGAGGACGACGACCTGTTCGCTGTCGTGCTGCCGACGCTGTTGGTGGCGACCAAGACCGATCAGCTGTCGAACCCGGAGGAGGAGCTGGCAACATTCCGGGAGCTGACCGGCTACCCGTATCCCGCGGTATCGGTGTCGGCGGTCGACGGCCGGGGCCTCGATCTGCTGGGTCCGTTCCTGTTCGAGCACCTCGGTGTGGTGCGGGTGTACACGAAGATCCCCGGACAGCCACCCGACATGACCCGGCCGTTCACCGTGCGCCGGGGTCAGACGGTGGGCGAGGTCGCCGTCCTCGTCCACAAGGAGATCGCCGCCGACCTGCGCTACGCCCGGCTGTGGGGCCCCGGCACATTTGACGGCCAGCAGGTCGGCCGCGACCATGCCCTGGCTGACGGCGATGTCGTCGAGCTGCATACCTGACCCCCGGAGGTGGCTATGTACACCCGAGTCGTGACTCTGAGCGGTGTCAAAGACGTCAATGGGTTCCTGGCTGCAATGCAGGAGACCTCGCTGTCGGTTCTGCGGACGCAGCGGGGTTACAAGGGGCTCAGCGTGAGCGCCGACCGTTCAGCCGGCGTGGTGGGGACCCTGACACTGTGGGAAGGCGAAGCCGACCGCGACGCGAGCGACAGCGCGCTCGCCAAACTCCGGGAGGATGTCAGCGCGCAATTCGCCACCGACATGAAGGTCGAAACCTTCGAAGAGCGCGTCGTCGAGATGACCCGGCCGGCGGGTGTCGGCTCGCCCCTGATGCTGACCTGGATCAGCATGGACCCCGCCAAGGTGGACGAGAACCTCGAGCACTTCAAGCGGGAGGTCCTGCCCCAGATCAAAAAGGCGCCGGGCTTTCGGACTCTCCGCAACATGATCAACCCCGAGACCGGCCAGGGCCTCGTCGGAACCATCTGGGACGACGAGGAGACCATGCGAGCGGCGGCCGAAGCGGCCATGGCCCGCCGACCCGAGGCCAACGCCCGCGGGGTCAACTTCGGCGAGACCAGCTACCGGGAGATCATCTTCTTCGATATGTAGTGCAGCGTCCGTGATCGGCGTGAGAGGCGTGGGGGCGGCGCTGCTGGCCGCGCTGGTGGCAGCGTCGGCTGCTCTGTGGCTCGGCGGCGCGGCGCCGAATTCCGTCAGGCCGGGCTACGGGGTCGCCGGCAGCCGATACCAGCCGGCGCTCGTTGCCCGCTACGGGGCGGTGGCCTCGGCGTCGCCCGACGCGTCAGCCGCCGGAGTCAGCGTCCTGGCCGCCGGGGGCAACGCCGTCGACGCCGCCGTGGCAACCGTGTTCGCCGTCGGCGTGACGGCGCAGGAGTCCTGTGGGATCGGCGGTGGTGGCTTCCTCCTCTACCGGGGCGCCGACGGGACGGCGACGGTGCTCGACTTCCGCGAGACGGCGCCAACCGGGCTGGCGCCCGACTTCGAGGCCGCTCCGAGGCGGTTCAGGGGCACCGGACTCCAGGTCGTCGGCGTTCCCGGCACCGTCGCCGGCATGGCCGCAGTGGCGGAACGGTTCGGAACCAGGCCGCTCGCCCGGCTCCTCCGTCCGGCCATCGACCTCGCCGACCGGGGTCTCCGTCTGACGCCGTTCCAGATCGAGGTGCTGAAGAGCGAACGGGAACGGCTCAACGCCTACGGCGAGGCCCGCCGGCTGTATCTCGACAACGGTGAAATCCCGGCGCCGTTCCCGGTCGGTCAGGAACGCCCCCAGCCCGACCTCGCGCGGACCTTGCGGACCCTGGCCGAACAGGGCCCGGAGGCCTTCTACCAAGGCTCGATCGCCGAGGCGATCCTGGCCGAGATGGAACGCTCCCGGACGGCGGCGCTGCCGGAGGGGGAGCGGGGTGTCATGACGGCCCAGGACCTGGCATCGTACCGGCCGATCTGGCGGGAACCATTGCTCGGCCGCTATCGCGGCCGGGACATCCTGGCCGTGCCACCACCGACGGCCGGCGGCGTCATCGTGCTCGAGGTCCTGAACCTGCTCGAGGGGTTCCCGCTGGGTCGGGACCGCGCCTTCCGCCACAGCTCGGCCAACCATCTCCACGTGCTGGCTGAAGCGAAGAAGATCGCCGTCGCCGACCGCAACGCCTACATCGCCGATCCCGCCTACGTCGACGTCCCCACCGATCTGCTCATCGCCAAGGACTACGCCGAGCGCCGCCGGGCCGACATCGACCCTGTCAAAGCAAAGGACCAGTCGGCGGGCCTGTTCGAGGGCTTCACCCCCCGGCCCCCCGGCGGCGGCCGCCCGGGAGCGAGCACTCATCACATTTCGGTGGTGGACGCCGCCGGCAACGCTGTGGCTGTCACCTGCTCCGTGGAACAACGCTACGGCAGCGCCGTCATCGTTCCCGGCACCGGCATTCTCCTCAACAACCAGCTGACCGACTTCGACGAGCCCGGCAGCGCCAACGAAGTCCGCGCCGGGAAGCGACCGCGGTCAAACATGAGCCCGGTCATCGTGGTCGAAGGAGATCGCCCGGCGCTCGTCCTCGGCGCCCCCGGCGGCCCGAGGATCCCGATGGGCGTCGCCACCGTCATTTCCAACGTCCTCGACTTCGGGATGGATCCGGCTCTCGCCGTCGACATCGCCCGCCTCGACACCGAGAAGTGCTGCACCGTCGAAGTCGAGCAGGACCGGGTCCCGCCGGCCGAACGGGAGGAACTCACCCGGCGGGGCCACACGATCGTCGACCGGACGCAGTACCACCCGCAATTCACCCCGCTGGTTCAGGTGACGGGCATCCGGTCCGACGGCCGGCGCTTCGCGGTGAGCGACCCGCGCTACCAGAGGGCAGCAGCCGTCCTGTAGCGAAGACGGGCAAGCCAGCTGACCTACTAGACCTTCCGGGCCGGGGGGGCCGTCAGCCGGCCTCCGACCACCACCGGTCGATCTCCCGTAGGATCCGCTTCTCGCTGACGGGCTGCGCCGTGCCCAGCCCCTGGGCGAAGTAGCTGATCCGCAGTTCCTCGATCATCCAGCGGATCGCCTCGGCGTCCTCGTCGGCGTTGGGTCCCAGCGCTCCGAGCAGCTCGCCGTAGCGGCGCTCCAGGCGCTGCACCCGCCGGAGGTTGTCGAAGTCGCGGTCGGCCCCGGTCGGCAGCTTGTCGAGCCGGAGCTCGATCCCTTCCAGATAGCGCAGCAGATCCGGCAGCCGGTTCACCCCGGTGGCCGCCACGAACCCCGGCCCCACCAGGCAAGCCAGCTGCCGCTCGATGTCGTCGATCGACGGGGCCAGCGACGGCGCTCGCAGCTTCCCGAGTCTGAGTTCGATCCCGTTCCTGATGGCCAGGATCCCGGCCACCACCGTGACCACGTAGACGACGCTCTCAGTCAGGGCGTGGGAGACGCCCGTCCGCAGGGCGGTGAAGGCCGACTCCGTCCACACCGGGCCGCCGAGGTCGCCGAGCAGCTGGTCGACGGCGCAGAGGACGCAATCGTCGAACAGGTCGGCCACCTTGGAGTAGGGCGAACGCGCCAGCGCCAGCTGCGTATCGTTGGACAGGCGCCGCTCCGCCGCTCGTGTCGGGTTGGGCAGCGACAGCAGCAGGAGGCGCCGCGTGCCGGCCCACATCTCCCGGGCTTGTTCCTCCGGCGTCGGGAACACCCGCACCGCCACCGAATCACCCTGGTCGACGAGGGCGGGGTAGGCACGGCGCCGGAACCCGGCCCAGGTCACGTCGACCTCGCGGGGGAGCGTGCCAATGCTTCCCCAGGTCCGCAGGCCGTCCCGCTCGAAGGTACTGGCGGCCACGGCCAGTCCGGCCTCGGCCCGTTCCGCCAGCTCTTCCTGGAGAGCCCGCAGGTTCCGGCCGGCGGCCAGCGCCCGACCGGCCTCGTCCTCGACGAGAAACCGCATCCGGAGATGGGGCGGAACCCGTTCCCAGTCCCAGCTGCCGGGCGGCACGGGATCACCGGTGAGCCGGCCGAGCTCCCGGGCCAGCGTCTCGAGCAGCGGCCCGTCCTCCGGCTTGATGCGAACGAGGGCGTCGCGGGCGTAATCGGGGACGGGCACGAAGCTGCGCCGCACCTCCTTGGGCAGCGATCGGATCAGGGCGGCGACGGTCTCGGGGCGGAGGCCGGGCACCTGCCACTCGAACGGTTCAGGGTCGAGCTGGTCGAGGACCGGTAACGGGACGTGCACGGTGACACCGTCCGAGTCCGCGCCGGGATCGAACTCGTAGGACAGGCAGAGGGTGAGATTGCGATACCGCCAGACATCGGGGTAGGCGTCGACGTCAAGGGCGCCGCTCGACGGGTTGATGAGCAGTTCCCGGATGAAGCGGAGGAGATCGGGCCGCGTGACCCGCTCCCGCTTCCACCAGGCGTCGAACGTGCGGGCCGAGGTGACCTCGGGGCCGATCCGCTTGTCGTAGAAGTCGATGAGGACCTCGTCGTCGACGAGGACGTCGGTGCGGCGCACCTTCGTGGCCAGGGCCCGCACCTCCTCGACCAGCCGGCGGTTCTCCTCCCAGAACGGGTGGGGGGTGCGCCAGTCGCCCTCGACCAGAGCCAGGCGGATGAAGAGGTCGCGGGCGGCAGCGGCGTCGACCCGGTTGTAGCTCACCCGTCGGGCGGTGACGACGGGGAGGCCGTAGAGCGTCACCCGCTCGTAAGCCATGGCCTCGCCCCGCTTTGCGTCCCAGTGCGGTTCGCTATAGCTGCGCTTGACGAGATGCGCACCGAGGCGCTCGGCCCATTCCGGCTCGATGCGGGCCACGACCCGGGCCCACAGCCGGGTGGTCTCCACCAGCTCGGCGGCCATGACCCACCCGGCCGACGACTTGAACAGCACCGAGCCGGGGGCGATGGCGAAGCGGGCGTTGCGGGCACCCTGGTACTCGTCGCGGGGCCCGGTCTTGATACCGACGTGGGACAGCAGCCCGGACAGCAGCGCCTGGTGGATCGCCTTGCGCCGCTTGGTCTCATCCTCGATCGGCGCCGCTGGAGTGCTCGCCGTCCGGCGGCCGTCGAGCGTCCGCATGACCTGGCGGAGCTGGCCGTGGATGTCCTGCCACTCCCGGATGCGCAGGAAGTTGAGGAACTCCGCCCGGCACAGCTTGCGGAACTGGTTGGACGACAAGGCGTCCTGTCGCTCCTGGAGGTGGCCCCACAGCTTCAGGTACGACAGGAAGTCGGACTCCTTGTCGGCGAAACGGGCGTGGGCCTCGGCGGCCACCGCCTGCTTGTCGAGGGGCCGCTCCCGCGGATCCTGGATCGACAGGGCGGCGGCGATGACCATGACCTCGTCGAGGCAGCCGCTCGACTCCGCCTCGAGCACCATGCGGCCCAGGCGGGGGTCGAGCGGCAGCTGGGCCAACCGCCGGCCGAGCGGCGTGAGGCGCTTCTTCGGGTTGGTGACACCGGGGTCGAGGGCACCGAGCTCCTCCAGAAGGGCGACACCGTCTTTGATGCTGCGGGCGTCGGGGGCATCGACGAACGGGAAGCGGGCCACGTCGCCGAGGCCGAGGGCGGCCATCTGGAGGATGACCGAGGCCAGGTTGGTGCGGACGATCTCCGGCTCGGTGAACTCCGGCCGGGAGCGGAAATCGGTCTCGGAGTAGAGGCGGATGCACACGCCGGGGGCGACCCGGCCGCAGCGGCCCGCCCGCTGGTTGGCCGACGCCTGCGACACCGGCTCGATCGGCAGGCGCTGCACCTTGGTGCGGTGCGAGTAGCGGGAGATCCGGGCCGTGCCGGGGTCGACCACCGACAGGATCCCGGGCACCGTCAGGCTGGTCTCGGCCACGTTCGTGGCCAGCACGATCCGCCGGCCCGGGTGCGACTCGAAGACCCGGTGCTGCTCGGCGGCCGACAGTCGGGCGTAGAGCGGGAGCAGCTCGGTGTCGGGCAGGGCCAGGGTGGCAAGCGCCTCGGCGGTGTCGCGGATCTCCCGTTCGCCCGACAGGAAGACGAGGATGTCGCCCGGCCGCTCGGCCACCAGCTCGGCCACGGCGTCGACGATGCCCTGGAGCTGGTCGCGTTCCTCGCCGCCGTCTCCCTCGTCCTCGGCGTCTTCGTCGGGTCGAGGGGCGCGGGCGTCGGGGTCGACCAGCGGCTGATAGCGGACGTCGACGGGATAGGTGCGGCCCGACACCTCCACAATGGGCGCCCCGCCGAAGTGGCGGGAGAAGCGCTCGGTGTCGATGGTGGCCGACGTGACAATGACCTTGAGGTCGGGGCGGCGGTGGAGCAGCTGCTTGAGCCAGCCGAGGATGAAGTCGATGTTGAGGCTCCGCTCGTGGGCCTCGTCGACGATGATCGTGTCGTAGGCGAGGAGCAGCCTGTCCCGCTGGATCTCGTTGAGCAGGATCCCGTCGGTCATGACCTTCACCAGGGTCTGCTGGCTGACCCGGTCGGTGAAGCGGACGGCGTAGCCCACGGCCTGGCCGACCTCGCTGCCGAGCTCCTCGGCCACCCGTTCGGCCACCGCCCGGGCGGCCAGCCGGCGGGGCTGGGTGTGGCCGATCATGCCCGCCACGCCCCGCCCGACCTCCAGGCAGATTTTCGGCAGCTGGGTGCTCTTCCCCGAGCCGGTCTCGCCGGCCACGATCACGACCTGGTGCTCGGCGATGACCCGGGCGATCTCGTCCTTGCGCTCGCTGACCGGCAGGGCGACCGGGTAGCGGGGGACCGGCACCCCGGCCCGCCGGTTGGCGATCCGCTGCTCGGCCGCCTCCACGGCGCCGGCAACCTCCTGGAGGGCCACCTTCTGGGCGGCGCGGTCCTTGAGCCCCCGGGCGCGGTCGAGCTGTCGCCGGAGCCGGTCCTGATCCCGAGCCATGAGCCCGGGCAGGCGGGCGGAAAGGGCAGACAGCGAGGGGTTCACAACCCTTTGTAGGTTACGGCCGCCCCGCCGAACTGGCGTTCCATTTCCGCTCTATCCCGGTAACGGAACGCCGGTTAGCCGCCGGGCCCAGTCCCCCTCAAACTGGCGTTCCTGACCGCGGCATGGGCGCGGTGAGGAACGCCAATTGGGCGAGGACGGCCGGCTGTGCGGAACTGGCGTTCCTGACCGCGGGATGGGCGCGGTGAGGAACGCCAGTTGGTGAGGTGCCCTTAGGCTCCTCGGCCATGACGTCCCATGGATCGTTGCTGGGCAACGCCGTCCGCCGGGTCGAGGACCCCGACATCCTCCTCGGACGGGCGACCTACGTCGACGACCTCGACATCCCCGGCGTCCTCCACCTCGTCTTCGTCAGGTCGACCGTCGCCCACGCCGAACTCCAATCGGTCGACGCCGCCGCGGCGGCGGCCATGCCCGGGGTGGCCGCGGTGTTCACCGCCGCCGACCTCGACGTTCCCGCCGCACTCGGCCCCATGCTCGTGAACCCGGATTTCGCCCGTCCGCCGCTGGCCAAGGACAAGGTCCGGTTCGTCGGTGACATCGTGGCCGTGGTGGTGGCCGAAACCAGGGCGGCGGCCGTCGATGCCGCCGAGCAGGTCGTCGTCGACTACGAGCCGCTTCCGGCCGTCGTCGATCCGGAGGCGGCCACCGAACCGGGTGCGCCGCTGCAGTTCGAGGCCCTCGGTACCAACGTCGCCTCCGGCAGCCGGGAGGCGGCCGATGAGGATCCGCTGGCCGGCGCCGACGTCGTCGTCCGCGGCCGCTTCGTGAACCAGCGGATGGCCGTCCTGCCCTTGGAGGGCAACGCCATCGCTGTCGTACCGGGCGATGACGGTGCGCCTTACGGGAGGCTGGTGAAGCCCCCGAACCTCACCGTCTACGTCGCCACCCAGATGCCCCACGCCTGGCGGAACCAGGCCGTCGAGCTGTTCGCCCTCGACCCGGCCCGGCTGCGAGTCGTGGCGCCCCACGTCGGCGGCGCCTTCGGCGGCAAGGTCGGCGTGACCGCAGAGCACATCGTGGCCGTCGCGGTGGCGTTGCGGCTCCGGCTGCCCGTCCGATGGGCGGAGAGCCGCTCGGAGAACCTGGTGGCCATGCCGCAGGGCCGGGGCCAGGTGCAGTACATCGAGCTCGGCCTGCGGCACGACGGCACCATCGTCGGGCTCCGCTGCCGGATCCTCGGCGACGGCGGCGCCTACGCCGGCTTCGGCGGCGGCCTGGCCGGGTGGACGACCAAGCTGATGGCCCAGGGCCCCTACCGCATTCCCCGCATCGGCTACGACGTCGCCGCCGTCGTCACCAACACCACACCGATGGGCGCCTTCCGAGGAGCCGGCCGCCCGGAGGCCGCCGCCTTCCTCGAGCGGATCCTCGACATGGCCGCCGACGAGCTCGGCCTCGACCCCACCGAGATCCGCCGCCGCAACTTCCTCCCGGCCGGCGCCTTTCCTCACAAGACGCTGATGGGCGCGACCTACGACAGCGGCGACTATGACGCCGCCCTGACCGAGGCGCTCCGTCTCGCCGGCTACGAGCAGCTCCGGGCCGAGCAGGCCGAGCGGCGCAAGCGGGGCGACCGGGTGCTTCTCGGCATCGGGCTGGCCGCCTACGTCGAGATCACCGCCGGCGGCAACCAGGCCGAGTGGGGGTCCGTCGAGGTCGACAACGACGGCACCGTCACGGTCAAGGTCGGCACCTCGGCCCACGGCCAGGGTCACGCCACCGCCTTCTCCACGCTGGTGGCCGACCGGCTCCGGGTGCCGCTCGGGGCGGTGCGGTTCGTGCAGTCCGACACGGCCCTCGTGCCAACCGGCGGCGGCACAGGAGGCTCCCGCTCGTTGCAGCTCGGCGGCAATGCGGTGGCGGAAGCAGCCGACGCGGTGGTGGCCGCCGGGCGGGCTTTGGCCGCCCAGCTCCTCGAGGCCAGCGAGGGCGACATCGTCCTTTCCGGGGACGGGCGACTCGGCGTGGCCGGAGTCCCGGCCCGGGCCCTGTCGTGGGCCGACCTGGCGGTGGCAGCAGAGAAACAAGGGACGCCGCTCCTCGCCGAGCAGGACTTCAAGCAGGAGGGAGCGACGTTCCCCTTCGGCGTCCATGTGGCGGTGGTGGAGGTCGACTCCGAGACCGGGCTGGTGCGGCCCGTCCGCCACGTCGCCGTCGACGACTGCGGCCGGGTCCTCAACCCCCTCCTCGTCACCGGGCAGCAGCACGGCGGTATCGCCCAGGGGCTGGGCCAGGCGCTGTGGGAGGCGGTCGCCTACGACGAAGACGGCAACCCGCTGACGGCCACGCTGGCCGACTACACCCTGCCCAGCGCCGCCGAGCTGCCATCGTTCGAGGCATCGGGCACCGAGACTCCCACGCCGCTCAATCCCCTCGGCGCCAAGGGCATCGGCGAGTCGGGGACGGTGGGGTCGATGCCCGCCGTCCAGAACGCTGTGATCGACGCGCTGAGCCACCTCGGCGTCCGCCATCTCGACCCGCCCCTCGCTCCGGAGCGGATCTGGCGGGCGATCCGGGCCGCCTCCGATGGCACACTTCCGTCACCTTGGCGTGAGCCGCCGGGGGTGTTCGAGACGCTGCCAAGGGGTGGCGAAGACGGCGCGGCGGGAGGCCAACAAGCCGACCTCTGAAGCATTACCGCAGGTCGCAGGCGCCGAGGCCGGGAATCATGGGTGACGCCTCATCCGGAGAGGCAGGAACGCCATGAGATATGTCGAAATTGTGACAGGCCGAGCACGGCAGCGTGGTATCGGGGGGAATCACGAAGCGAGTGCTCGTCAAAGAGCCCGGCCCCACCTCGGAACAACGGCGCTCCACGGAGCTTCGGTGTGGTGTCGGCCTTCGGGCCTCGACGCCCCGGACAGTACGGGGAGCGACGCCGAGGTGGGTCGGGCTCAACCCGCCGAACGAGATGCGCGGGTAGGCGGGAAATGTGCGGGTCCCGCCCGGAAACGGCGGGGGGCCGAATTCGGGCGGGGCACCTGCACGTGCGAACTAGCGTCGATGGCTTGATGGCGGGCCATACGGAGACGCCGCTGCCGGGGGAGGTGGTGGCCCTCCTCGGCGCGGACATCGTCGACCACTCCGGTGCCGGCGCCTGCCGGGTGACCTGGCTCAACCAGACGCCGTGGGCCACCGGCGCTGCCTACTGCGGAGAACATGTCGAGATCTACCTTTCCTCCCGATCGCGCCCCGTCGACCGGGCCCGGTCAGTGCGCCAGGCGGTGGACGGAGAGGGCGTAGTCGCCGCCTGGGCGCCAGGGGTCACGGTCCCAGGTGGCGAAGCGGTCGGCCAGGGTGAGGCCGGCGGCGTCGGCCAGCTCGTCGTAGCGCTCCAGGGTCAGGCGGCCGGCGACGAGCTGGAAGCCGGCCACGACCAGGCCGCCGGGCCGGAGGTGGGCGGCGAGCCGCTCCAGGACGGCGCCCTCGGTGCCGGGCACGACGAAGATCATCACGTTGCCGGCCATGACCGCGCAGTCGAACCGGCGGGCGCCCGGCCCGTCCGGAGGGGGAAGCTCGAAGTCGGACAGATCGGCCACAATCCACTCGAGTTCGGGGGCCTTGGCCCGGGCGGCCGACAGCATCCCCGGGTCGGCGTCAACGCCGACAACCTCGAGGCCCCGGCGGGCCAGCTCGATGGCCACCCGGCCGGTGCC
>Ga0299907_10002070_pt1 | contig 12088 bp, 8 predicted proteins | sample RVTome_16_FD_198680 | JGI IMG/M metagenome (GOLD analysis project Ga0299907, IMG submission 198680) | Soil microbial communities from uranium-contaminated site in the Upper Colorado River Basin, Wyoming, United States - RVT152D67 (version 2) ...
CGAGGGGACCGTCCAGCGGATGCTGGACGCCGTCTCGACGGGGCCGGTGGGCGGAGTCGTCCGATGACCGACTTCCGGAGCCTCAGGAGTCGGATGGTCGAGCGCGATCTCGCCGGACGCGGGATCGGGGATGCGCGCGTCCTCGATGCGATGCGCGCGGTGCCGCGGGAGCATTTCGTCGCGCCCGAGCTGCGCGAGTTCGCGTACGAGGACTCGCCGCTCCCCATCGAGGAGGAGCAGACGATCTCGCAGCCGTGGATCGTGGCGCACATGACCGAGGCGCTGGAGCTTCGCGGGGGCGAGAAGGTGCTCGAGATCGGGACCGGATCCGGTTACGCGGCGGCGGTGCTGAGCCGCATCGCGGGTCACGTCTACACGATCGAGCGCCACGGGCCGCTCGCGCGGCTGGCCGCCGCACGGCTCGGGGCGCTCGGGTACGACAACGTCACGGTCCGCCACGGCGACGGCACGCTCGGGTGGGCCGAAGAGGCCCCGTTCGACGCCATCGTCGTCGCGGCGGGCGGGCCCCGGGTCCCGCGTCCCCTCCTCGAGCAGCTGCGCGATGGGGGCCGGCTCGTGATTCCGGTCGGCGAGACGCTCCACGAGCAGCGGCTCGTGAGGGTCGTGCGCTCCGGCGACCAGTTCCTGGGCGAGGAGCTGGGGCCCGTGCGGTTCGTGCCGCTCGTTGGCGCGGCGGGCTGGCGCTCGACCGAGCTCGACGCGCGGCCCGATTCCGAGCTCGCGCTGCCCCCCGACGACCGGGAGCGCCGGGCGGCCACGCGAGGCATCGTCCCCCTCCTCCGCGAGACCATCGAGCCCATCGATGACATCGAGACCGTGGACGTGGGCGCGCTGATCGAGCGGATCGGGGATGCGCGCGTCGTGCTCCTGGGGGAAGCCACGCACGGCACGTCCGAGTTCTACCGCATGCGCGCGCGGATCACCCGCGAGCTCGTCGCGAAGCACGGCTTCAAGATCGTCGCGGTCGAGGCGGACTGGCCGGACGCCGCGCGCATCGACCACTACGTCCGTCACGGGTCCACTCCGGGGCCGGAGTGGACCGCGTTCAGCCGCTTCCCGACCTGGATGTGGCGCAACCGCGAAGTGGGCGAGCTCGTCGACTGGCTCCGGGCCGACAACGAGGACCGCGCGCCGGAGGACCGGACGGGGTTCTACGGTCTCGATCTCTACAGCCTGTACCGGTCGATGGAAGAGGTGCTCGGATTCCTGGACCGCGTCGATCCCGAGGCGGCCCGCGTGGCGCGGGGGCGGTATGGCTGCCTCACGCCGTGGGAGCGCGATCCGGCGGTCTACGGCCGGGCCGCGGTCACCGGCGCCTACCGGACCTGCGAGGCCGAGGTCGTCCAGATCCTCCGGGATCTCCTGGACCGACGACTGGAGTATATCGAGCGCGATGGCGAGTCGTTCCTCGACGCGGTCCAGAACGCCCGTCTCGTCGCGGCGGCCGAGCGCTACTACCGGGTGATGTATCACGGATCGCGCGAGTCGTGGAACCTTCGGGACTCCCACATGTTCGAAACCCTGGAGCTCCTGCTCGCGTTCGGCGGTCCCCACGCCCGCGCCGTGGTGTGGGCGCACAACTCGCACGTGGGCGATGCCACGGCGACCGAGATGGGGGCCCGCGGGGAGCTCAACGTGGGAGCGCTCGCGCGCGAACGCTTCGGCGACCGCGCGTATCTCGTGGGATTCGGGACCGACCACGGGACCGTGGCCGCCGCGTCGGAGTGGGGTGGGCCGATGGAGCTCAAATCGTTGCGCCCCGCCGCCGAGGGCAGCTACGAGTACCTGTTCCACCTCTCCGAGACGGAGGCGGGCTCGCTCCACCTGCGCGATCCCGCGCGACCCGAAGTCCGGGAGGAGCTCCTGGCCGCCCGGCTCGAGCGGGCGATCGGGGTGATCTACCGCCCCGAGACCGAGATGCTGAGCCACTACTTCCAGGCGTCGTTGCCGCGACAGTTCGACGAGTTCGTCTGGTTCGACCGGACCACCGCGGTCACGCCGCTGTCGGGACCCGAGCTGGAAGGCGTCCCCGATACGTATCCCTTCGTCGGACTCTGAGGGAAGGAGCGCCACCTTGGATTCGTTCACCCGCCGCGACCTCGAGCAGCTCATCGGGGCGGCCCGCGAGCCGGCCGTCTCGATCTATCTGCCCCCCAGCGGGGGGGCCCCGGACCCCGACGGCGACCGCTTGCGGTTCCGCTCCGCGCTCGCACGCGCGCGTGACGAGCTCGGCGATCGGGATGCCCTCGGCGAGCTGGAGCCGCTCGCGCGTGACGCAGAGTCCTGGATGGAGGGCGGCGGGACCGCCGTGTTCCACGCGCCGGGCTTCGTGCGCCGCTATCGGCTGCCGGTCGATTTCCCCGAGCTGGTCGTGGTCGGACGCACGTTCCACACGCACCCGCTGCTCGAGATCCTGCAGGCGCCCGACCGCTTCTGGGTCCTCGAGCTCGGACAGGGGCGCGTCCGCCTCTGGCGTGGGGACGCGCTGGGCATCGCGCGGGTGGACGCGCCCGACCTCCCCGAGGACATGGAGAGCGTCCTCGGGTACGAGTACCTGAAGGACGCGGAGCTCGTCCACCGGGGCGTCAGACGCGGCGACACCGCCGCCCGCGCGCAGACCGGCGGGGCGATGGGCGCCTTCTCCGGACACGGCGTGGGGGACTACGACCGCGAGGCGCCGCTCAAGCGCTTCTTCACCGCCGTGGACGAGGCGGTCGTCGCGGAGATCGGCCCGGGCCGTGACCCGGTGATCCTGGCCGCGGTGACCGAGCACCATCCGCTGTACCGTTCGGTCACGCGGATCGAGGGCCTGACGTCGCACGGCATCGAGGCGTCGATCCGGGATTGGTCCGGCGAGCGCATCCACGGGACCGCCTGGCCGATCGCGCTCGAGGCCGCCGAAGCGCGCATCGATGCGGCCCTCGCGCTGTGGGAGCGGTCCTACGGGCTCGGCAAGGCCGAAGCCGACCTGGCGAGCCTCGGGTCGCTCGCGGTCGCGGGTCGCCTGCGCGCGCTCATGACCGAGCGCGGCCGGCGGTTGTGGGGGACCTTCGATCGCCGCACGGGCGCGCTCGAGGTCATCCGGGATGGGGGCGACGACCCCGGCCCGGACGCCGTGGAGCTCCTCGACGAGCTCGCCGAGATCGTGCTGCTCAAGGGCGGGGCGATCCTGGTCGTCCCGCCCGATCGCATGCCGACCGACACGGGAGCCGCGGGAATCCTCCGCTAGCCCGGCCCCGTCCCGTCGCCGCGCGCACCCGGCGCCGGGGCGGCGGTCGGGCCGCTGGTCTCCGGCTCGCGCCTCAGCCCTTGAGCACGCCGACGGGGTCGAGTCGCGCCACGCGGTCGCCGATGCCCGCGGCGTCCACCACGCCGACCACGTCGGCGACGTCCTTGTAGGCCTCGGGCACTTCCTCGGCGACCGTGGCGCGCGAGGCGGAACGGACCTCGATCCCGCGCTGCGCGAACTCGCGCTCGAGATCGCGACCCCGGACGGACTTCTTCGCCTGGCGGCGGCTCATCCGGCGTCCGGCGCCGTGACAGGTGGACCCGAACGTCTCCGCGTACGCCCGCTCCGTCCCCACGAGCACGTACGAGTAGCGCCCCATGTCCCCGGGGATGAGGACGGGCTGCCCGATGTCGCGGTACGCCTCTGGCACCTCGGGGTGTCCCGGCGGGAAGGCGCGGGTGGCGCCTTTCCGATGGACGCACAGCCGCCGCTCCTCCGAGCCGACCCGGTGCGTCTCCCACTTCGCGTTGTTGTGCGCCACGTCGTACACGAGCGTGATCCCGAGATCCACCCACGGACGGTCGAGCACGCTCGCGAAGGCCTCCCGCACGCGCTGGCTCATCACCTGCCGGTTCGCGAACGCGAAGTTCGCCGCGGCCGCCATGGCCCCGAGGTAGTCCCGGCCTTCCGGCGAGTCGAGCGGCGCACAGGCCAGCTGCCGGTCGGGGAGGTCGATCCCGTAGCGCGCGGCCGCATCGAGCATCACGTCGAGCGTCTCCGTGCACACCTGATGGCCGAGACCCCGCGAGCCGGAGTGGATCAGCACGGCGATCGAGCCGAGCTCGAGACCGAGGGCGGCCGCCGCCTTCTGGTGGTGGATCTCGCGCACGCAGCCGAGCTCGATGAAGTGATTCCCGGAGCCGACGGTGCCGAGCTGCGCGCGGCCTCGCTCGACCGCCCGCCCGCTCACCCGGTCCGGCTCGGCCGAGGACAGCCGACCCCCGGCTTCGATGTGGGCCAGGTCGTCGGGGATGCCGAGGCCCCGCTCCACCGCCCACTCGGCTCCCCGCTCGAGCACGGCCCGCACGTCCGCGGTGCTGAGCGTCTTCTCGGCGGACTCGTAGCCCTCGCCGACGCCGGCGGGGACGTCGCGCTCGATCCGGTCCATGAGGCGTGACAGGCGCGGCTTCAGCTCGTCGTACGACACGTCCGTACGCAGGAGACGGACACCGCAGTTGATATCGTAGCCCACGCCGCCCGGGCTGATCACGCCCCCGAGCTCGGGATCGAAGGCCGCCACGCCGCCGATCGCGAACCCGTAGCCCCAGTGGATGTCCGGCATGCCGATCGACCGTCCGACGATCCCCGGGAGACAGGCGACGTTCGCCACCTGCCGGAGCGACGGGTCGTCGCGGATCTCGTCCATGAGCCGCCGATCCGCGAACACCAGACCGTCGACGTTCATGGGGCCCTGGCGGGGGATGAGCCACCGGTAATCGTCGACCTGTCTGACCTCGAGCCTGTCGGGCAGTCGTGCCGTCGACATCCCCATCGGGTCCCCCGTCCGTGTGTGCGATTCGCGCGCGGCCCGCGCCCCGCCCCGGCCGCCGGCGCCGGGGAGACGGGTCACACGTCGAAGATGACGCGCGCCCCCCAGCTTCCGTCGGGCAGGGGCCCGCATTCGAGCCCGTGGTACGTGACCGCCTTGATGTGCGCGCCGGCCTCCGGGAGCCGCGTCTCCCGGATCCGGGCGTGAAGCCGGCCGCCCTCGACGGCGAGCTCCGCCGATTGATACGCGAGCCCGAGGGTATCGATCCGGTAGAGGAGCTCGCTCAGCCAGCGCACGAGGAGCACCGCGGCGTCGCTCGCCTCCAGCTCGAGGGTGTGGAGCCCCGCACCCCCGGCCACGGGGGGCTCCGGCCACGCGGTGAACGACCCGTCCACCGCGTGCGCCGCCCCCGCCGCTCCACCGCCCTCCGGCGCCGCGTCGCCCTCGTCCACGGCCAGCGCGCGGAGCGCCCGGGCGGCGCGGTCGAACAGGGCCCCGGCGTCGGGGGCCACGATCTCGATCCCGAGATCCGCCGTATGATCGAGCTCCCGGACGCCTTCCGGCAGGCCACCCATCAGCGCTTCCCGCCGCGCGGCCGCGCTTACGACGGCTTCCGGGCGCGGACGAACGCGGACATGAACGTCCCCGCCGCCCTCTCCACGAGGGTCTCGTCCGCCCCCTCCAGACCGGTCAGCAACGCGCTCACGTCCTCCTCGCCGTACACCCGGAGCGGCTCGATCTCGATGTCGGTGAAGCCGGCATCGCGCAGAGACGTCTCGTACTCGCGCGTCTCGAGCGCCCCCGCCACGCAGCCGGTCCACAGCTCCATGCTCCGGCGGATCCGCGGGTCGAGCTCCCCGCGGGCCACGATGTCCGACACGGCGAAACGGCCGCCGGGGCGCAGTACGCGGAAGGCCTCGGCGAGCACGGCCGGCTTGTCGCCCGACAGGTTGATCACGCAGTTCGAGATGATGACGTCGACGCTCTCGTCCGGGAGCGGAATCGCCTCGATCTCGCCCTTCAGGAACTCGACGTTGTCGACCCCCGCCTCCCGCTGGTTCCGGCGCGCGAGCTCGAGCATCTCGTCGGTCATGTCGAGCCCGTACGCCTTGCCGGTGGGTCCGACCCTGCGGGCGGAGAGGAGGACGTCGATCCCTCCCCCGGACCCGAGGTCGAGGACGACCTCGCCCGCGCGGAGCTCGGCGAGCGCGGTGGGGTTGCCGCACCCGAGCGATGCGAGGACGGCGTGCGCCGGAAGCCCCGTCGTCTCGTCCTCCGAATACAGATCGCTGGTGATCGGGTCCTCCACGGCACCGGACGAGCAGCCGCACCCGCAGTCGGCCGCCGTCCCGGGCTTCGCGGCGCCCGCGGCGTCCCCGGACCCGCAGCACGAACCCCCCTGCCCCGCGGCCGCGCGTCGCGCCGCCGCTCCGTACTTCTCCCGCACCGTGGCCCTGAGGGCCTCGCCGGCGTGTGTCATTCGCGCCTCCATATCAATAATGGTTGATACGATCGACGAAAAAAACTCAGCAGCACGACGGGGCGTCGAACGCCCCGTCCGCCAGGTCCGTCAGCGCCCGCGCGACCTCGCGCAGCGCCTCGCGGTCGAGCGAATAGTGCATCCACCGTCCGTCCCGCCGCACGCTGACCAGCCCCGCATCCCGGAGCTTCTTCAGATGGAAGGAGAGGAGCGGCTGGCGGTCGCCGCAGCAGCCCGTCAGGTCGCACGCGCAACGCTCGGCGGACCCGAGCGCCGCGAGGATGCTCAGACGCTTTTCCTCCGCCAGCGCGGCGAATCGTGGCGCCAGGGTCTCGAGCTCTGCGAAGCTCGTCGTCGATCCGGTCGTCATGACGGGAAAATATATAAAAATAAGTTTATGTGTCAAGCACGGGCGCCGAACGACACCAGCGTCCCGATCTCCTCCCGCTCGGCCGCCGCCAGCGCCTCTCCCGCCATCGCCACGTCCTGGGCCGCGTTCCCCACGGACTCGAACAGCGTGATCTCGTGCCCGCGGCGTCCGGGCGGCGCGGCGCCGTTCACGATCTCCCCCAGCTCCGCATCGACGACGTCCCGCGTCACCACGCCGGCCTTGAGGGGGACGATGAGGTCGCCCGCCTCGTCCCATGCCGCGGCGCGCTGATCGACCACGACGCGGGCGCGGAGGATGGTCGCCTCGTCGACCTCCTGCATGTCCGGGCGGTACGACCCGACCGCGTTCACGTGCGCGCCCGCGGGGAGGTCCGCTCCCCGGAACACGGGCTCGCGGCTGGTCGTGGCGGTCACCACGAGACCGGCGTGCCTGACGGCGGCGGCGGGGTCGCTCACGGCGAGGATGCGCGGCGGGTCCTCCCACGGCGCCCGCTCGCCGAGACCGCGAAGCTCGGCGGCCAGCCGCCGGGCCGAGACGCCGGACCGGGAGACGATCCTGATCTCGCGCAGACGCCGGATCGAGCCGAAGAGCTCCGCGTGCGCGCGGCCCTGGGGGCCGGCGCCGAAGATCGCGAGCGTGTCCGCGGCGGGGTCGCCGAGGAGCTCGGTGGCCAGCGCGCTTCCCGCCGCCGTGCGGATCGCCGTGAGCCGCGTGCCGTCGACGAGGGCGCGTGGCCGCCCGCTCTCCGCGTCGAGGAGGAGCACCGCCCCCTGCACCACCGGCTCGCCACGGCCGGCGTTCGCGGGGAAGACCGACACGACCTTCACCCCCAGCTCTCCGGAGTCCCGCAGACACGCGGGCATGAGGAGCGTCGTCCCGTGCTCGCTCTCGACCGCACCGCGCAGCGGCACCTCCGCGCGCCCGCCGGAGAGCTGTCCGAACGCCCGCCGCATCGCGTCGAGCGCCCGGCCCGGGGTCAGCACGCGGTCGAGGTCGGCGGCGGTGAGGACGCGGAGCTCCATGCCGCATGTTCGGGCTCGCGCCGGCGCCGGCGCCACCCCTTGTGCCTCCGACCGACGGGTCTAACATGCGCCAATGTCCGGACACCGAATCGCCGTCGCGCTGTCGATGGAGCTGTTCCACGACGATTCCGAGGGCGCCCGGCTCGTGGATGCCCTGCGCGACGCGCGGCACGCCGGCGGCGAGCTCGCCGTGCTGCCCGAGCTGCCGCTCAACACGTGGTGTCCGTCCGGGCCCGAGCCGCGCGACGAGGATGCCGAGCCGCCGGAGGGTCCGCGGCAGGGGCGCATGGCCGATGGCGCCGGGACCGCGGGGCTCGCGGTCCTGGGCGGAGCCATCGTGCGCTCGAGCCGCTCGGGTCGCCGCTACAACACCGCCCTCCTGTACGACGCCGCGGGCGAGCTCGTCGCCTCGCACCGCAAGATCCACCTCCCGGACGAGGAGGGCTTCTGGGAGGCCCGCCACTATTCGCCCGGGACGTCGCCGCCCGCCGTCGTCGACGGCCTCGGCATCCCGCTCGGCATTCTCGTGTGCTCCGACATCCAGCGCCCCCAGGCGGCGCACCTGCTGGCGGCGTCCGGGGCCGAGCTCCTCCTCGTCCCACGCGCCACGCCGGAATCGAGCTACGCGCGCTGGCTCCTCGTGCTGCGGGCCGTGGCCATGACCGCGGCGTGCTATCTCGTCTCGGTCAACCGCCCGGGACCGGAAGCGGGGGTGGGGATCGGCGGACCGTCGGTCGCCATCGGACCGGATGGGGAAGTGCTGCTCGAGACGACCGAGCGGAACGCGGTGGTGGACATCGATCGGCGCGTCGTGCGCGAGGCGCGGCAGGACTACCCGGGGTACCTGTCCGCCCGCGCCGACCTGTACGCGCTCGGCTGGTCGCGCCTCGTCGCCGAGGTCGGCGGAGGCGAAGCTCCGGCGGGCTAACAGGCTGCTGAAAAGCTCGACGCTCGACCCCGCGGGCGGAGGACGAGCCCGGCGACGAGCGGGCGACGCCACCCGCACCCGCCCGCACCGCGTCACTCGGGCGGACGGCCCTCCGACAGCGACCGGTAATACTCCTCCACCAGTCGGCGGTATTCGGGCGGCACGTCGTCCGAGCCCGACAGGAACAGGCGCTCGATCTCCGCGGAGAGCCCCCGCCGGAGCGAGAACTCGAAGTCCTTGAGACCCCTGAGGATCGACTCCTGGAGCCGCGCCAGCTCTTCCGGGTCGTCGAACCCGCTCCGGTTCCCGAGGCGCTCGAGCGCCGACACGACGTCGGAGAGCTCTTCGACATCGATGCCCTCGCGCCGCAGATCGTCCCGGAGGCCGCTGGCGTCCTCGCGGCGTTGCTGGAACTCGCGCTGGAACTGCCGGATGTCGTCGGGCGTGAGACCGCCGGAGCCCCCCGCGGCCGGACCGAAGCCGCCGCCGGTCGGCGTTCCGCCGCCGGCCTGACCGCCCTGTGCCTGGCCGCCCTGGCCCTGCTCGCCCTGACGCTGCTCCCCCTGGCCCTGCTCGCCCTGACCCTGCTCCCCCTGGCCCTGCTCGCCCTGGCCCTGCTCGCCCTCCGCCTGCCGTCCTTCCCCCGGCTCGCCTTCCTGGCCCTGCCGGCGAATCCGGTCCCGGAGCGACTCGAGACCCCGCACGAGGTCGCGGGTCTCCTCGAGCTGGCGACCGAGGCGGCGCGGATCGGTCTCCCGGAACGCGTCCCGGGCGGCCGCGATCTGGTCACGCACACCCTCCAGATCGGCGGTGATCTGCTCCTCGAAGTTCCGGATGTAGTCCTCCGACTGCGCGCCCGGCAGGCCCTTGGAATAGAGGAGCTTGTCGCGCACGCGCCGCTCGCGGATCGTCTCGGCCGCCCCGCCCAGCGCGCGGGCGGCCTCCGGCTGCTCGCGCCGCGACTCGCGCCCCATCCGGTCGAGCTCCCGCTCCAGCCCATCCACCTCCCGGGCCAGCTCGTCCTTGCGCCCGCGGATCTCGGTGAGCCGATCGAGGTCGCGACCCGCCGCGTCGCGCGCCACGTCCTCCGCGAGATCGCGCTGGCGCTCGAGCAGCCGTTCGGCGCGAGAGAGCGCGTCGGAGACGTCGCGCTCCATGGCGGAGGTCTGGCGGTTCTCGAGCAGCCGCCGGGCGTCGCGCAGCCGCTCGAGCGCGGAGGAGGCCTCGGCCTGTCCCTGCCCCTGGCGGCCGCTCGCCTCGGCCTGCCGCATCCGGTCCGCGGCCTCGCGCAGGCGGCGGGTCGACTCCTGGAGCTCCGGGCGGCCGTCCTGACGGGACAGACGCTCGAGCTGGCGCGCCAGCTCCTCGGTCTCGTCGATGAGCTGCTGCTGCCCCTCGCCGCCGCCGCCGGCGCCGCGCGGCTGGGCGGCGGCGCGCTCGTTCATCTGCTGCTGGCGGCGGGCGAGCTCCTCGAGCTTCTGGAGCGCCTCGTCCACCTCGGCATCGGTCTGCTGCCGCTCGCCGCGCTGCACGCTCTCGTACTGGTTGCGGAGCTTGTCCATCTCGAGCTCGAACAGGTCCGCGAGCTCCTCCGACGACGAGCCCTCGCCACCGCCCCCGCCGCCCTGCTGACCCTGCTGGATCTGCACTTCGCGGAACGCGGCCTCGGCCCGCTGGAGGTGCTGGAGCGCCCGCTGCTCGGGCCCCATGGCGCCCTTCAGGTCGCGCTCCCCGAGCTCGGACTCGGCCAGGCGCATCGCCGCGCCCGCCTTCGGGAGCTCCTCGAACACGGTCCGGAACTCGGGGACGCCGGGGACGCCGCGCTGGCGCATCTGCTCGACCAGCGACTCGACCTGCTCGCGCAGCCGCCCCTGGAGGAGCGCGAGCGTCGCGAGGTTCTCGTTGCGCTCCGCGTCGTCGAACTCGTCGCCGTCCCGGTCGAGCCGGAACGTGGCGGCCACGATCTGACGCTGCTGCTCGGAGAGCTCGCCGTTCATGCCCCCGCCGCCGTCCCCGCCGCCCCCCTGCTCGGCCTGGCGGAAGTCGCGGTCGAACGGCCGGATCGTCACGAAGTAGATGTCCGACGCCTCCTCGCGCCCGCCGGCACCCGGCGAGAGATCGGCGGCGCGCGCGTAGTAGGAGATCACATCGCCCGGCTCCAGCCCGAACTCCTCGAGGAACAGCGTGTGCCCACCCGAGACCTCACGTATCCCGCCACGCGAGGCGCGGTGGAGCGACACGGCCGTCTCCTCGCCGCCGTTCACCGAGTACACGAGATCGACCGCGCCCACGCCGAGGTCGTCCTCCGCCTCGATCTCCACGTACAGCTCCTCGATGGGGCTCGCGCGGCTGTCGCGGCCCGGCTCCACGATCGTGACGGCCGGCGGCTGGTCGTCGAGCGGCTCGACGAGGTAGTCCGGGGAGGCGACGACGTAGCGGCCGTCGGGTCCCGCGAGCTCGATCCGGTAGAAGGTCTCGCGATCGACGCTCACCGTCGCCGTGAAGCCGCCCTCGACCGCCTCGAGCGGCGTCCCCTCCTCGTCGCCGTCGAGGACGATGCGCGCCCCCGGAGTGGCCAGGGTCGGCGCGATGCGGAGGCGCACCTCGGTCCCGCGCAGGGCCGCGATGTCCCCTCCGTCCTCCACGACACGCGGCTCGAGACCGGCGTACGCCGGATAGCGGTACTCGAGATCGATCCGGTCCACGTACGGAAGGTCGGCCACGTCGATCCGGAACACGGGCGAGCGGACGCCCTCGGACTCCACCGTGTAGTCCGCCGGCTCGTCGAGATCGAACAGCAGGATCTCGAACGCCTCGCCCTCTCCCGGAGTCATCGAGTAGCGCTCCCACACCTCGGACTCGCCGCGCCGCACCGCGATCTGGACGTCGTCGGTCTGGAAGCCCTGCGGCACGGCGGTCACGCGCTGGTCCGAGCCACGCGAGATCAGCACGTCGCCGGGATCGACCGTGATCGAATAGGGATTGGCCGCATCGGCCGTCTTCCAGGGCCCGACGAGAAGCGATCCCGCCGTGCCCTGGAAGGCCGGACCGAAGAGGAGGACGAGGGCCACCGCCGTGCCCACGCCGGCGAGCCACGCCGTCGAGCGCCGGAGCCGCTCCCGCTCGACGCGGCGGCCGCGCTCGACGCGCCGGGCCCGCTCGACCGCGACGTCGAGCAGCCGCCGATCGAGACCGGCGGCGGGCCCCCCCGCGCGCGCCTTTTCCACGGCGGACAGGAACGCCGCCTTGAGCGAGGGCTCCCGCTCCTCGAGGTAGAGCGCCACCTGCTCGTCGGTCACCCGGCGCAGGATGGGGCGGGCCACGAACCAGCCCGCGAGCCCGGCCGCGCTGCCCCACAGGAGCACCCGGAAGACCGTCACCCACGCGGGATCGAACCGCAGGCGGTCGATCCCGAGCGTGGACAGGAAGAAGACGAGGAATCCCGCCGCCAGCGCGAGGGCCGCGCCC